>Ga0181612_138729_pt1 | contig 16554 bp, 3 predicted proteins | sample HoacroProtozoa21_FD_119630 | JGI IMG/M metagenome (GOLD analysis project Ga0181612, IMG submission 119630) | Hoatzin crop microbial communities from Cojedes, Venezuel. Combined Assembly of Gp0051906, Gp0051904, Gp0051908
AAAAATAAATTTAAAAAAAGTATGGCAACAGTGACAACTTTAGTTATTGACTGTCCCATTCAGCCAGGATGGTCAGACTTTACGTAAGCAGGGATCTCTTTAGATAGGGTTAATGTTAGGATGGAACAATCAAAAGCTGGATTGGCATACCTGCAGCATGTCTGTGTGCATGTACTAGCTTTTTGGCATCTTCTTCCGTACCAGATTATCTCTGTTTTTATAATAATCCAAATGCACAATCTTATCCTTATACCAAATCACTTGGCTCAGACTCTTTTACTTGGAATTTGCTTCACCTTACATGCCATACCTACTACACCCATACTACATATTAAGACAAAAGGAAAAACCTTTCATTTGTGCTGTTGTGCAATGCTGCTCAAGAATTGAATGCAAAGAATTTAAACAAAAATCCACTCTAGCAGAATTACATCATACTGTTTTTGTAGCACCTGAATTAACTGTGTGCATGATATCACACAGAACTTTATATTTCAAGGTAAACAATCTACAATATCCAAACATGAATCCTTCATATGATAATCTGTCTCTCTTGTTGATACTGGACCAGTCCTCACATGTCCCTGTTGCTGTAATGTTTCTAAAATTCAGTCTTTCTGCAAACTGCTTAACAAGAAAGAAATTATTTTAATCAGTCATCTTTGCATGTTCTTTCAGCAGCCTAGTGGCATGCCTGACAGACCTTCTGGCTTCATTCTTATGTGTGCCTGAAATATTTTCCTCTTCTTTCTTTGATAACCCTAGAGAGAAGGATTATTAAATTCTCACAAATCTTCACACTTGTCATCCATCCTTTCCGTGGAATAGCTCATACTTTTCTAAACTGCTTCTGTTCAGATATGTCGATATATGAATATAAGACTTCTAACATATTATATGGTAGTAAACAACACTTGTTTTCTAGCTTTTATTTCCATATAGTCTTTTTATTTTTCCATAGATCAACCTAGGTAAGCAGGGACCTATGTGGAAGGGAGATTATAATTTCTTTTCCTCCTTTGTTTTCTTCTGTTTTTAGTTTTCATTGCAGTCTCATGTCACTCTCAAGTGGTCTGCACAATCTGACTACAAGGTAGGTACACAGTCATTTCGAAATCAAAAGGATTTTTTTTTGATCAACAGATGTGAAGTTTACAGCACATTCAATTGGACTGTAATATGATTTAAAATACAAACTTGCATGTGTGTTTACATCCAGAAAAGTAAAATTTGCCTTGCAGGTATAGCTGCGATCAGAAAATGTAGTTTTAAAAGCTGGGTACTGATATCTTTGCTTTTTAGAAAGCTGTATATATAGTTTATGCTGATAAGGATTAGCATATAACCCTGTTATGAAGATGTGATGTCTTTCATGATACTAAAAAAGAATGACCAATATCGTTACTGTACTGTATTTAAGCATTTGTTGCTAGAGGCTTCAAACAGGTTGGGGCATCATTGTGTGAGAAACTGTGCAAACATAACAAAAAATAAGCTACACTATGCCCTAAGAATTACTGTAGAAAACAGCTCTCAGGGTCAAAGATGTGCCTTCCCTGTAATAAGCTGTGAGACATCTTTGTCTTTTCAGTTCAGGTGAATCAGGGATCACTCATTTTCACCTCACTTTTCTTTTGGACTTGCATGCCTGCACAGCTAATACAAAAACATTCTGTAACAAAAGACACAGATGAATCTGTGTTTTCAATAGCAGTGTGGAACAAAATACTCCTATATGAGAACTGAAAGGATCTCAGAAGGAAGTGAAAGTGTAAAACACAGTGTCCAGGAGATGCAAAAGTAAACTACACTGAAATTTCGTTCATTCAATGCCTCTGTTACTTGTATGTTTTGCCAGCAATGTACAATACTTTCTGATACTATTAAAACATTTAGATCTGTAGATATTAACAGACATTAATGTGTTTGTACAAAATACTGGAATTCTTAGCTTCATTGTCAAAACTCTTTTTATTCCTTGCCTGTGAAATTAATATATCAGAGTTCTTCAATTATGAGAATATGATAGAGCCATAAGGCTCTTTTTAGCTTTGTTTTCTGTTATTGATCATGGCCAGTTACATTTGCTAAGGGGAAGAGTCTGAGAAAAAAAGCTACTGTAGTTCTTCCTTCTTGTATTTGCTGTCAGCTTGCTGATGCAGGGACATGAACCATTGTACATAACCACAGATTATGCATGTGTACCCTGGTGAATGCCTCTTCCAGGAATGCATCTAACTGTTTCATGTTCATATGGCATACATTAATACTTATTTAAAATAAGTGGTACTGGCAAGTTTCACTGTTCTTCACACCTTTTTTTCAGATTTAAGCCTTCTGCCTGATATTTTTCCTTGAGTGGAAGCTAGTTCTTATGTTGCATCAATTATGAATCATTGCTTCATACCCACAGTCTTTGTGCCATTCAGCATTTCAGAGGTTTCTGTTACATTTTGCAGTCAGTCATTACCCTTTTGTGGTAAAAACTTCCTGTTCTTCTCAGTCTACTCCAGTTGTATTCATACAGAAGCTGCTCTCATATCTGATTATCTCCTTTATACTTTTTATAGTATGCAATCATGTAGCTCAATATTTTCACATTCCAGACAGCTTGAAATGCTTATCTTCACAGCTCTACAAACTCATGTAATTTCTTGTATTTAGCTTACCTGAAAAACAGATTATTCTGAAACATAAAGCTGTAGGAAAAAACGTTAGACAAATAATAGCACAGTGAGTTTATCTTGGCAAAGTGGCTTGGAAAGCAAAAGTGGCCAATCATGTATAACATTTTTACCCAGATTAATGTCTATAAAAATAATGAGGTGTAAATTATTAAAAACAAATATTTTAGTTAAGAGACTTTCAAATAGTAAGGAAAGGCTAGTCAGATGGGTGTTTAAATACTTGCATTGCAATTACTTTCTCTGCCAAGTTGATCTCAGAATCTCAAATTTGTTCACCCACACAGATATATATCTGATACCTCCACAGCTACACACAGCTGATACTACTGTCTGTAAGACAGCAGTGCATGTGTTTGTCATTTACAAGACTAAATAGGCATAATTTTTTATAAAGCAGAACAACTAATAATTTTATAGGTGAAAAAATATCATTTTAAATATTTTTATCTGTAAATATGTTATGAAACCTGGCCTGAAGTGATTTGGTTAAAAGATGGTGGATTTGTAATGATGATATTGCATATCATTTGCATTTCTCAAATTACAAAGGTATATTTCAAATTGTTTATTCAGAAAGCTTAGTTTTCCTGTCTAGTGATACGCTTGCCACCTATATAACACCCGATGCTCTCATTGCCTCCTCCCATAAATTAACCTAAATGTCCTCACTATGTTTCCGGCTTTTAAAATCATCATTCTCCATATTTTATAATCAAAAATATTTAGGCATCTAATTAATGTACCCCTTGAACCATGAAGTATGTCATACAATATGTAAAAGTCAGCCACCTAAGAACATCAGTGGGTTCAGACTAAGTGATTTCCCAGGTTCAACTTGTGAGTGGAAAAACAACAATCTAAGTCTGCCAAGCTGATGAAGACACGTGGCTCTTCTTCATTTTTCGACATTGTGTTGTACTTGAGACAAAACACGTCCCATGTTTTGAACCCTTTCTTGAAAAAATTCATTCTTCAGCTCACTTGCAAACTTTCCAAATGCAGTCATCCTGCTTTTGCAGAATTTAAGTTCTAACCTGTCTTTGGGGAAACCTTGCTTCTTCTTCTTGCATCACGCATCAGATAGATAGCTAGATGAGGGGAAAAAACCTTTGCTTGTCAAGGGAAACACAAAGATTCAGCAAATATTTAAATATGAGCTTAAGTACAGCCACAGACAAGCAAAAAATTGAGTGAGGTCAACTTTAAGTACTGCTGATTTGTTGCTGACTTTATGGGATTTCAGCAGGCAATTTAAGACACACTTGCACTTATTTGGAGTCAGTGGGATGTAAATCAGAGGGACCTACATATAACTTACATGTTTTGTGGGAGAAGTGTAGGCTGCCAAGTAAGATGTCCATCACGTGTTTTAACTCCCTGAACATGCTGAGTCTTAAATTTAGGCACAGAAAATCTTAAAGCACAATAACTATAAGGCATGTCTTTTTTTTTTTCTCCTTGGCTTGTTGCATCAGACTTGATCTGATGAGGAATAATTATTTTATTGTTTTCTTATATATGTTATGGTAGATGAATGTATATAGCTCATTCAAAAGACACCCTAAGATCAACAGTTTTCCATTATGTAGTATTTCCTCTATCAAACAGTCAGAGCAAAGACATGTAACTTTGCTTTACCTCGTTTGATAACTTCAGTTTGAAACACAGTTTCAATCCTAAACAGATTTTGATGCACCATGTAATGCAAGCGGAGATGCCTAAGGGCTTTATGTAAGTGTCATTAGTTTGTAAGGATTACATTTTATTGATTATTAATAAAAAGGCACCACATGAATTTTTAATTATTTCAGAGAAGAATATAAATATGCTTCTTTCTGGAGTCTCCAAAATCATATCCAGAGAGGTCTTTTACTTTTATCTGCCACTTTCAACAATAAACAGGATTAAATTATATGAATTATCCAAATTATATGATCTAATGCATCTCCAAAGTGGACTGCACTTCTGGGATTACATTGTTTTGGGAAACAAGAAAAGCAAAAGTCACTTTAGAACACACACAATTCCAGCTATTGATGAACTTCAGCTCTGCATTTCTTGCACAGAAAAAACCCATTAGTCTACACCATGTATTATGCAAGAACACGAATGTAGGAAAGTGTATAATTTTGCAGCTGTAGCATAACAACAAGAGGACATCAACATCATCAACGAAAGTAATTTCTTAAGTTATTTCTTCACAAAACAAAGATGTGTTGTTTACCACTGTAAAACAAAAGTGCTTTCCTGTAAAGATGTAGCATGGAAAAGCATCAAAGGCTAGCAATGATCTGACTGTGGGCTGAAGAGCAGTGGTAACTTTGAGCAAAAATACTTTTCTCCACGTAATTTCGTACAGAAAGATAACAGTTGTGCATTACATTTAATTCACTCTAAAATTAAACACACAAAAAAAACAAAGAAAATATCCTCTGCTAGCTGTCGGTAAAAACAACGTTAAACTCAACACTGGTAAATTCTTCCCAGCTGTATCTTTTTTGTCTAAAGCGGGAACTGTGTACTATCTGGTGGGATATAAAGGAGGCACATCCACACCCCGATGCACATCTGACACTAGGGAATGCCAAAGAGATTCTACTTTGCTATCTAGTCAAGGAGGCAGGGAAGATCCGTTTTCTCTCCTCGATGACTGAGGGCAGTGTAGTTCTTCTCTGAGAGTCATGGCAGTTAAGGCATCTCTCTTTTGTGATGGTCATACTCTTCCAATCATGCTTTTCCTGCCAAGAAAGAGGAAGAAAACATAAAAAACTTAGAACTTGCACAGAAACTGTTACACCTACCGTAGCTGTTCCTCCCCTTCCAGCACCTTAATTAGACCTTTCAGAAACTGAATTATTTCTGAAAATTCATTATTATGTAATATCTTTGCTTTAAAGGAAAACATTTTTGTTGGACAAAGAGGCTTTCTCTTTTCTGTTCATTTATGATAGGGCAATTAAACTTCACTAGAAGCTTCTTTAATAATTACACAGAGCAAAGAGAAAACCTTAATTAAATTTTAATGGAGAGTGCAATTGTGCTGATTAGGATAATAGTGGTCATTATACACTATCACAAGACTTCTTGTTTATATTGTATGTTGCTAGTACCACGAAGCTTATCTCAAAGTTTGTATTTATCTTAATTTGGTAATCTCTGCTGTTATTAATTGCAAACTCCATTTACACTCTTTACACCTCATCACTACTGTAATATCATTACATGTTCCTCAAATAGGTACATTTCTATGAATGACAACAACCTTTCTGTGATGTACCTAAGTATTTTTCTCATGTAGATTCTAGGAGCCTGGTGACCAAAAGTAGATTGGACTTTAGACTTGAGTAAACTAAGTGCACAAAATATTGACGTGGACTTTGTCTAAAAGCTTTGCTTGCTCTCTTTTGGTAAACTGACCAGATACCTTATAAAGTGGGCTGCAGGGCTTGTATTGAACTCTTTTTCTGTGACCATCGTTGAAATACCTTTGAGGCTGGCAGAAATAATTTGAGCATAGGGCCTTGTACTGAGAGACGTTTCGACACTTAAAGACATGGCTAAGCCCCCAGAGTTGTAGTGCACAATACATCTGGTGTGTTGTGATTCTCAACAACTAAGAACCTGAGCCGTACGAGTTATTCATGAGGTGAGTTAGTTGAGAGATGATGAAAGTCCAGATGTAGTCAATAGGAAAAGCTAAACACAAGTCATTTGCAAAGGTCTGTAATGCTGACCTATGCATTTGGTCTCGCCATACCCTTCAGATGTATAGAGCCAGACTTTCTGGAATAGTAACAGCAGTCTCATAAATGAGAAACATGATGAGTCACATTACACAGGACACTAGGCTGCCTTCCTGTGATAGTGTTCTTACATAAAAGCAAGATCAGGTGTATAAGGTCAACAGGAGAACAAGCAAAGCAGAGAGTCATTCAAAAACTCCCAGTGACAATGCACCCTGGGGAGAAAAGAATTTTGTAGCCTGGTGGTAACATCTCTGTGGCAGCACAACCTCTGGGAAAAACAAGAAAATAAAATCCAGGAATTCAACCTCTTGTATGAGGGTGTAAACCTCTGACATTAGCTGTAAACACTCACCTACAGACTAACACAGTGTGGAAAATGAATACAGCGTCCTCTTTTGTTGCAAGGCTTTGTCTGCTGCCTTGAGGTTCTGGGAGTCCAAGCACTTTATACAGAGACTTAGATCACGTTCAGGTTTCCACATTGCCCACCTGAGCACCAAAAATTCATGGAGTTAGAATCTGAGCATTAAAATGTAAGAGAGCAACACACATTGCTTATTTTCACATCTAAATGGAAAAAAAAGGAATCCAGGATGACGCTGTAACGTTGCAGGTGGCTTTGGGTAAATAAGTATGTAGGCATCAGTGCTGTATGAAGGGGCTCTGCAGGATATCTGGAGGGCATTGAGTCTTAGCTTACTTTTTGTATCAGTGTCAAGGTAGGACACTATCACCTTCCCTTTCCCTTGTGGACCTCCTGTGTACACTGACAGGTAGCCTGGTCAACACTTCCTGTATACCCCGAAACTAACCATCAGTGGCAACCCAACTGTTATTTTGTCTTCATTCACAAGGTGGGCAACGCCACAAGTTATGGTATCACAGCACCCACTCGGAAGAACTGTTGGGTTCCTTGTCCTGCTGCGTCATTAGAATATCAGTCAGTCTCAGTTGCCTCCATCTTCACTGCAATAACCTTTCTGATGGGCACCCTGAAGACCACTGCTTGCTGGCTTACATAGAAGTGGTGTCCACCTGGGGTAAGGGTGTATAATTTTATATTGAGGTAAGGGTAAATTACAAAATCAGTCTGAGATTTAATGCGCTGACGAACACATTCATGCTCTAAGGTGACTGAAGGCAAACAGCTTTGCAGTGTCAATGACTAGCTGCAACTCTCAGTCCCACACGTAGGATGAGATCCTCCAAAGGAAGGAAGTGTCAGTTAGCAGGAACAGAAACAGATGATTTGGGATGAACGAAGGGCTCAGCCTTTGTAATTTAGTATTTCAGACTTCAATGACAAAGGTACAGAGGACCACTTTGGGTCTTTATTAAAGGACGTCTAAAGAAATAATGAACAGTGAAGAAGTGACATGATCAATAGATTAGCTCCAGTTTACATTTGTTATAATTCTCACCTAATTGCTTGCTTGGGTCTCCCCATGGCCTTAATTGCATACTGGTATGTCACCTTTGAACTCTGCTCTGTTAATTTTAATTGTAAACAATGGATTGTCTTTGAAATATTTCCTCCAGTTTTCCTTCTTTTGTGTCAGAACTGAACCTATGCCCCCCTGACGTATTAAAAAAAGAAAATGTTTTCTCCCTGCTGCACCTGAAGACTGACTTGAACTCACAATTCAAAAGTTTCTTATGGCTGGACTATTAACACCGGCCCAAGAAGCATCATCACTTTTTACAATAAGCAGGAAAGGTGACTCATCAAGTAAGGCATCGGTTTAATATGCCCATATACCTGTGAGCACACGCACACCCTATGTTCAAAATAATTCAAAAAGCCAGGGCTGAGAGGAGCTCTCTCAACTGTACAGTAAATATTGCAGAATTTGTGTATGAAGCTTTTTTTCAACATTGCCTGCAGTTACAGAAATGTTGCACCAGTAAGGTCCTTCAACTTGTTCCGAGTTAGGAACAGATATTTGTATCCACTGGGTAACATTTGCTTTTATTCCTTCGTATGTCATATAGAGCCATTAATCTTTCTAGCAGCCTCTCTACCTCATAGGAGATGTAGGGCAATGATAATGTTTTATGTGTGTAATTAATCCTGTGGCAGATGCATAGTTTCCAAGACTACTGCCATTAGGGTATTGACAGGATTCAGAACAAATATTCGGGCACTGAGTTAGTAATGATTTTAAAATTATAATATCCGGTTACTCATAAACACAGAATACTCAAACCTTAAGTTTTACATAAGTGTTATTATTTGTAAAGGCCTTCAGAGAAGTAGTGAGGAGGGTTTTATATTCTTAATGATGCTGTTGAACATGCAGCACACAATTAACATAGCAGCTGGGTGTGCATAATTCCTCAGTTCCCCTCCACTCTGTGATAGTCACCATTTGTGAAGTGAGAAGGGTAATTTATAGTGGAAATAAAGGTTATCCAGGGAAAACAAATGATGCCAGGCAGTCTGCATATACCTTTAAAGGTTTGCTTTTAAAATTATGCTCTCTCTCATTCCTTCTAAAAAGACCTCCTTAGCTGGATTCTTGGCAAAGGGACAAATTCAATTACATATCTTGACAAAACTGAGGAAGTAAAAATCCCTTAATTTTCTTTCACAAGGCAACCACTTTTCAATGCATATGGATCTTCAGCTGAGGATGGGCAGTGCTGTTATTTTTCCATGTTTTGATGGTTTTTCCTCTACTAACTTTTTGTTATCTGTTACTGTGTTATTCCTTATTCTGCTGGGAGGTGGGTGTGCTGGTAAGCCCCACAGATTTGAAGGCTACACTTTATACAGATGTGATTTTTCACTCTCTTTTAAAACAGTATATGCTTCCTAAAATGCATAGAAGAGTCAACTGGCGGCAGTGCTTCTTAATTTCAAATCATATAGCATATATGCAGCTGATAGACTTCCTTATGGAGCAGAGAAACAGATTTTATATTTAGTTTGAACTATCTTGATTCTCTAATTTGGTGGGAACAATGAATGTATTAATCAACTAGTTCTCATTTTGGCGGTACTCTGTCAGACTTGCTCCCCAGAAAGAAAAGTGGACCAATACAAGAAAGATAGAATTTACCCGCAACAGCTCCACAGTATGGTTATTAAAACTGATAAATAGATATAAATCCTGTACTTTCTGCTTCAGATAGAGGTTTTGCAGAAACTGCTGCATAGTAGGGGAGAAATAGGTCTGCAGTGTTTGCTTTCCAATTCTCTAATCCAGATGAACAAAACTGATGAAGGGAATCAACAACTTCTCATGTTAAGAAGACGAATTAGGGAAAGGGACTGTTCACTGGAGCAAGCTTTACAAAACTCTTGTGCATCTTAAACACAGCTCACCCTCAACTTTCATCTGTGCAGCGCTGTGTAACTTCTTCACACTTGAAACTGAAAACACCTAGACATCTACAGGACTTGGCAGACCACCTGTCATATGCCATGTGTGACAAAGATGAGTTGAAAGGAATTTCCGCCCCGCTGTGAGCTATCTCTACATCTGCTTTCTGCAGTACAGCCACGATTCACTTCAAACTTCCCACTTCTTGGCTCCTTCATTGCCCTAAAAACCCTGTCCATAGTATTCTGTTGCCATCGGTCCATTTTCATCTCCTGCTCTGCCTCTATGTCATTAGCTCACATGCAGAGATAGCAGAAGTGTGGATGGCTCTGTGAACACGAGTTAGCTTCAACCACTTGCATACTGATGTTCCCCAAAAAGATGCATTTGACTTTGGTGACTGAATTCTTTGGGTCTGCTTAGGAAGTATGAATTAGGTAGGGTTTCTACTCATTTTAGCTGTCCTCTGTCACTGCTCTGTGTGAGGACTTTTTGACCTATTTCTTTGCAATAGTCTCTAAGCTGTTTTGCAGGGCGAGGAACTGGATTGTCAACATTATTCACAGACTCAATTCAGGATGAACGTGGTTTCAGTAGTTCCCCCAAAAGCCACATATTAATCTTGGAGACACTGGGAATATATAGCCAGTTTCATCATCTGTGCTAGATGTGCTTATCTGCCCTCTGATATTTGCCTCACTTGTTACATTTATTGAAGAGGGATTTTTCACTTTCACTTTTCCTTCTGCAGAAGCAGTAGCAACAACTTGCTACATGATTTCCCACATACTAAAATAAAAAAAAGTTCACATCACCTAAATTAATGTTTAATGGGGAATTCAGTTTAGCAAAAAAGTTATACTCATTTGAATGTAAGTACACTTTATTATTGTTTGATTACCTTTCATTTATACAAAGTATGTTTGATTCTATATTTCCATTTTTTTCCACCAAGTCTATAGAAATATATGAGTTCTGCATTTAATATTGAATTTTTGTTAACAGCATAAATAACTGTAGGGATTTTTTTTAATATTAAAATGGTGAAAGAAAAGATAATATACGTGTTGTCAGAAATCTTTGGAACGCCTGAATTCTGTGATTAATATCTGTGAATCTGTGAGTAGCTGCTTGCCAATTTGTTCCAATTAAAATCTGAAAGAGAAGGTTATTCATTATAAATAGCACAATTATTATGTACACTGCTCCTTTGTTTTTTTTTTTTTAGGCTGGAATGAAGCTAGTTTCTTCATTACAGAAACAGTATGTAGCAAGGTTGAAGTTGGTGTCACGGTTTATCCTGCATAAACCATTGCGTTTAAAAAAAAATCCAGATTAGCCCCCTGTTCTGTTTTTACCCACATAAAGAAATAAGAAAGACTTAAATAAGAAGGTCATACCAAGGGTCTGTTCAGCCCAGTAACAAACAGGAGTTAGTACGAGGTGCTTTAGAGTGGGATACAGCAGAGTGAAGCATTATGGACCTACGGCATAGTGTAGGTCCTAGTTCTTGGCAATCCATGGGTTAGAGACTCTCTGAGTTGGAAGCTGAATCAAAAGACCCTTTTTTAATAGCCATTGAGTAGCCTAATTCCATGAATTTGTCAAATCTCTCCTTAAATCCACTTAGACTCAAGGCCTTCACAGTCTTCTGTAGAAATTAGCAGGACAATGTTAATTATATGTGGTATGGAGAAAGAAAGTTATTCTTGTTTCTTCTAAATTTGTTGCCTAGGATTTCCATTAAATGCTCCCTGCTCCTGGTATTACAAGGAAGAGCACGGAAACATATCCTTTTCACCCTTTCAGTACTGCTTATTCTCTTATAGATATCTGTCCATCATATTTCTCTGGAGTTGTTTCTTATTCTACAGAACCTTCCAAGCCAATTTAGTTTCTTCATTTGAAAATCATTCCATATGTCTGAGAATTCCTGGTGTCCCTTCTGCATTTTCCTGCAAATCCTATTCAGATAAGGTGACCAGATCTATATTTAGGAATCAAGATTAATGTTTTTCAGTGTACTCAAGGATTTATACAGTAGCATAATGATACTCTCTGTTTTGCTCTGTTCTTCATATGCTATTGTCCCTTTTGCCTGGTTGGTAGTTCATCATGTTCATATCTGATTTCTTTGGAAGTCATGAGTTAATGCTGCCAACAAGGCTACAGAAAGGGGATAAGTTTGCGTGAGAGAAGTGTTCACCTTCCTGACCCTTCAGAGATGCCTAATGGAGCATCTGAATGCCTGTACTCCATCAGCTGCTGGGATTGCTCCCCAAATTACAGTGTCAATCACGTCTCTTTTAGAGCAAACCAACAAAGGGGCTGCAAGTCTGTAATCATGGTATAAATGGAAGCAGGTGGAAGGAGCCAGCAGAGAAGTGAAAACAAGCTGCAGAAACCAAGCACTATCCTGGATCAAGACTGATTCAAGGTGGTTCAGCTTAATAATTTGCTCCTGTTTCCCCTGTTGATTTCCTAAAAGCAGGTTTTATTAACCATTCAACCTAAGCAGTTCTGTAGACATGTCATGCGATGGACCCAACCAGTGAACATTTAGGATTTTCTCCTGAGTGAAAGAATGAAAATAATCTGTTTTGCTTTTCTGCTATGATTTTTATTTTTCTTTCTCACCTCAATCACAGACCAGTTCCACTAGCTCTCTAGCCATTTTCCTGGTTCTCAGGCACTTAAATATATTTCATTTCAAGCCTTTTTGCTTTTAATGATTTACTCTTCAAAATCCTTTGTAACTCCTTTTATTTCAGTTTCAAATTGTACTTGTCAGAGCCAATATTATTTTCTATTTTTCTTTTTTTTTTGGGTATTGCTTCTACATTCTTTTCAGGAAGGATACCTTTTTAATTGCCTCCTTTTCAACTTCAGTCTCTTAACTGGGAAAAAATACTTTTAAAATACCATTTATGTGGGGAGAGGGTGCATTTTGGTATTTGTAGTATTAGTGTCACTGTTTTGAATTTTTTGCTCACAAGTTTGGAAATAGGGATATCGCAAACTCTTTTCTCTAGCTCAAACCTCTGTTAATTCTGTTAGTTCAGTTCATTTTAGGACCCTTGCATTCTCTCATGTTGCTTGACCTGAAAGCATACACTTAAATTACTACGAGACGTGGTCTACAACGGAAAAAAGAGAAATCTAAGGAGTCAAGTGAAAATCAAGTTGTGTTCAGTTAGGCATCGCTGACAAATAACCTGGATAAAAAAGGAGATAACTATAACAGTTCATATGCAGACTATTAGTAATTTTGTGCTTAATTTTAGCACAGAAGGAATTCTTAAATATAAAATTCTACTACTTTCAAAAACGGAATATGCAAAGAAAATTCAAAAAATTATGCAGAAATGTAATAGGATACTTGCCATATGGTCCAGGCTAAGAAACAGTTGACATTTGTAGATCCTCTGTATTCCTCCAGTAAATCCAGGTATACTTTTCTTTTAAGTAGTTTAGTAAAATACACTGACAACTGGGTTATAACTAATTGCATGACATGGTTTATTTGGAATCTATCGTCAGATTTTTGCCATACACATTTGCCAGTCCTATCAATCATTTCCAACATGAAAGACACATTGTTTAACTCCTACCCAGCTGCACAGATTTTCATGTTACTAATTTGAATTCTATACAGTGTATGATCTTACCGTAAGAACCGTCCAATGCAGTATATTTCTTCCTCTTGGCAGTGTTTATAGTTGTAAGAGAGGAACTAGTGTAATTTTTTGCAAATTGACATAATATCTGTTTATGATGTCTCATTAGCACATGCTGAACCCATTTGTACTATCACCTGCTTTTAAACTAGATCCACGAACTGTGGAGAAACGTTGGCTATTGCAGCATGTCAAGATATAATACGTCTTTATGCATTCTCTCTTCCAGGAGTGCTGGGCCAGACAAATGCCTAAGAAATTCCAGGCTATTAAGCAGATTTCAGATTTGCTTTGTGAAAATCCCTGTCATGCAATAAACCATGCATTGAATAAACTGTGAGTAAAAATAGCTTTGTTATGCTTTTAAGCTTCTGGCATATCTTACCAAAATATGTGGAGCTAAGGCAAAATGGCTCTTCAGTTTTAGGGAGATCTCCTACTGCTGACCAAGTAACAATGGCAGTAGCAGTGTTGTCTCACAGACTGAATTTTTATCACTGTATCATCCACCATTACTCAGAGCAGATGCTCCTTGTTTTATGCCAAAACGCACTAAATTCGTGCCAGTGACATCCATATGAAACAGTTTAACCCACAGTTAATCTAGTACACTATGTGGTCCCTGTTTCCTTGTGCTTTCAGGACTGTCACTGCATACAAAAATAAAATATTAGATAATGCTCTTTCAACAAAAACAACTGTAATTAAAACCCCATCAGAATGACAGTCCACAAAAAACAAAATATGGAGAGGAAGTGTAGGGTTTTTTTCATGGTGAAAACTGCTGTGGGATTAATGCCAGCAATACTCATAGTGTTAATACATAGAGTAGCCTTTGCACAGTTAATATGTACTGGTCTATATTAATGTAAATTAATTGACAGAAATTTACTGCCTCTGGTCAAAATTGAACAAGGCCTAGAGAAAATATCTTTGAATTATTTATTTTTTTTCATCACTCATTTATTGTTTCAGCAAATATCTGATTTCTTTTTGTTTAGAAAATAATTTTTCCCAGAAAAAAAAAAAGCACTATGTAACACAAATGCTTAAAATAAGTCATTTGGGGGTTGATTCAAAGCCCTTTGAAGTCAATGAGAGGTTGCCATTTACATCAGTAGCTTTTGAATCAGATCCTCTAAGGGATAGATATAATAAAAGCTGATGACAGAGAAGAAGGTTAAAGCTAAAAGGTAGATAAAAGTAGATGAAAGGAGGAAAAATTGCCACACTCACCCAGCTTCATACCATTTGCGGCGAATTCATGAGGATATTTAACCACTTAAACTAAACAAGAGTTTCTTTTTATCATGATCTATTAAATGATAGGGAGAATATACAAACAGTGTCCTAGATTTCCAATGGAGGTAGGCTCCCAAATAGGGCTGTGTGATGTTCAAAAGTGTTGTGCTTATGGAGGCTGCCATTGACGTCAGAGACAGTAAAGGCTTCGCTGAAACACACATGAGATGCTTAGTGTCTTTCATGGGTGGGTCTTTTCTTGATAATCTCTGTTTAGCCAAGAAGTGTGATGCCAAAGAGCTACAACATCACAACTGAAAAGACAATTTGAATACCCTTTCAAACACTATTCTCTTTTTATGGCTAGGTCTTTTCTTCTTGAAAGCTCCTCCTTTCAAATTCTTTCCTTTAAGCACATTTTGGCTGGGTGTTTTTTTTAGCGGAAACATTTTCTCATCCATTTCTGTCGTTCTGTAGCATTCATTCTTCAGCCCTGTATTTTAAGTATGCATTTTTGTGCTGGAACAAGCTGAAGTTTAACCAAACAGAAAGTAATTTTTTCAATCATAGCTGATATTTTTAATATTAATATGCATTTATGGAAATACATGATGGTGGAAGGCATCTCATTAATATCAGCACAATCTTTGTCAAGGTAATTTTGAGATACTATTTTCTGAGCTATGTGATTAAAACAGCATGCACACTTCCTGTAACATTTACCTATATTTTCCTGAAATACATACTTTGTCCAGATGAGAAGTTACATGACCCCCTCCAGTTTTAGGCCAGGTCAAATACTCAGTCTACTGAAAAACCACACATGGATAGTATTAGCATGGTCAAATACATGCTGCTAACTTTGAATATCTGGTTCACTTGAATGTTCTGAATTTTCATATTTGCATCAACAAGGAAGTTTATGTTCAGTTCCTAAGAAACACTTCTTTTTCTTTTCTTAAGCAATACACCTTAAACTCCCTTCAACTAAGCCCACAAATATTTAACATTTATGTCTTTCCTCAGATTTTTCTACTAGCCCGTTCAGAATTTTCAAATAACTATAAATCATACAATACACCCAGTTGCATATAGTATGCTATAATCCGAGTAACTTGAGGTTGGGTTTATATCAAAAGCTAACATTCTAGTCTTTACTTTCATGATTTATTACATCAAAGCTGCAAAAAAATGGCAGTAAGTGAAACTAGGACTAGGACTACCTCATACAGTCCACTGTGAACACATGTACCTGAAACAAATGAAATGATAAAAATTTTCCCCAAGCAGTGCCAAGTACTCGTGAACATTTAGTGAGCAGAAGCATTGACATATTTAGCACTGTGTGCTAGGGAACTGGGCAGGCTTGCCATCCCTACATCCTTAGATGCAAAGAAAGAATCTGACAGTGTAGTACTGAAGTATTTTATATTCTGAAAGATTTATATTTTTTATCCAGCCTTCATGGTTATATGACATAGCGGGTCCAAAGGAGACCACAAAAATGATCAGAATGCTGGAACACTTCTCCTGTGAGGAAAGCCTGAGAGAGCTGGAGCTGTTCAGCCTGGAGAAGAGAAGGCTGCTGGCAGACCTTAGAGCACCCTTACAGTGTCTGAAGGGGTCGCACATGAGAGCTGAAGAGGGAGTTTTTACAAGGACATATAGTGATAGGACAAGGGGTAACAGCTTTGAATTAAAAGAGGGCAGATTTAGATTAGATATTAGGAAGAAATTCTTCACCGTAATGGTGGTGAAACACTGGAACAGGTTGCCCAGAGAGGTTGTATCTGACCGCTCCCTGGAAGTGTTCAAGGCCAGTTTGGATTGGGCTCTGAGCAATGTGTTCTAGTGGAAGATGTCCCTGCTCATGGCA
>Ga0181612_144768_pt1 | contig 16554 bp, 7 predicted proteins | sample HoacroProtozoa21_FD_119630 | JGI IMG/M metagenome (GOLD analysis project Ga0181612, IMG submission 119630) | Hoatzin crop microbial communities from Cojedes, Venezuel. Combined Assembly of Gp0051906, Gp0051904, Gp0051908
AGGACTGGTTGCAGAGGGCACTCTTCCTGATGTAGAGCTGTGTTTTACTCCCTCGTCAGCACCATAGACCTCTCTGAGCAGGTCCTGGGGAAGGTGGTGACAAACTTGCCCAGAAGCAACAAAGTTACATTCAGAGCATTCCCTCATTTCTGTTCCCTGCGGGTGTTTTTTTTCAGCATTTGGCAGCTGATTTTAGAGGGAACTGATCTTCAGTACAGAATCAAAGATTGTGCCCCAGCAGGCAGCACAGAAAAATAAATAAACAAATATGGGAGTCATCTACTCAATATAGCAAAACTTGTTTTCATGAGGAGCCATGTTTCTAATAGAAAAGAACACTTAATACCTTTCATTCACATTTGAGTAACATCCAGTAACCCCCCATCCTGGCATCAAAGGTTTATACCCGATTTGAAGCCTCTGTTGCAGGAGCCAAGGTGTTTCTGTCTATGGGAAGTGCTGTGTTTACTGGTCTTGACTCAGATTCGCTAGAGTTTGCTGGAAAGAATGTTATTTGTCAAAGAAAATACAGAATGTTCTAAACATGTAATTTCCTATTTTGCTGTAAAATGAGGGGTGTTGAAAGGGTGATGAGAAAGAGTTCGACAAAGTCCCTCTGCGTAACAATGTCTCCATTTCCCCATCTGCAAAATGCCGAATGAATAGTACCACCAGGATAAGAGAGAAAATTGTTAAGTTCATTCTGTTTCCTAGCTAGCCTGATGCTGCTAGTTTCAGTGGAATTATCCCTCTCTACAGCAAAGTTGTATGTAATTCAAACATAACCCCAAAGTAAGCATAGAATTGAGGAGCAGTAAATACCTCATAATAGAAACCTGCCACATATTCCTGCAAAACAGACTGCAGACTTTGCTGTCATTCATTTCCTCTTCAGATATACAACGTACCTGGAAATGCACAAAAAAAGAAAGGTTTAGAACATACTTTAGCTGTTTATCTCTGCCTTTAAATCCTCTGGTCATTAGATCATAGAAAGAAAGGGAGGGAACAATACTAAAATATTTTTGCAATGCAAATTTGTGGTTTAAGTATGCTTTTTTGACAGCAAAATAAAATTATTTCCTTTTCCTGTTACTGTTAATGATAATTTTAATAGTCTGGCCCTAGCAGAAACAAACGCTTCACAGAATAAGACCCTCTAGAGTTAAGTAACTCCTGTAAAATTGATATGTCTACAGTTAATCTTTTATAATTTGACAGATATATTTGAGAGAGATATATATATATACCTCTACTATTAGAGCTATGCTCCTTTTAAGACGAAAGGAGTGTTTTCATTTTTTTAATGCCTTTTGCCCATGCAGAGTCTCCAAGGATAAAGATTTTAGCATCTGTAGGAAAATCTGATTCTATTATCACGTGCCCTTCGGTTCTGAGTCAATCTCACTGATTATCTCTCTAAAGCTGCCAGTTCCTGTTCATGAGGCAAAGCAAAGATGAGAGAATTCAGGCAGGCTGTGGATGAAGCCAAATCATGAGGAAACATTAAGGTGTTTTCTCTTGCCAGGATATGGCTATGATTGAGCAAATTGCTTAAGCATGTGCTTAACTTCAAATACGTCAGATATACTTTTGCACTTAACCATGCACCAGCTTAAAATTAAGCACATTTTCAAGTGTCTTTATGAAAGGTACATGAAAGGGGAGGAACAGCACTGATGTGTAGTTGAGACAGACATTCCTAATGAGACGTTAGATCTCAACTAACACTGGAAACTTTTTCCTTCCTGTGAAGCCTGAGGATTTATGTGAAGATTTTTTTTCCCCTCAGTAATTAATTCGGACCCCAACAGCGTGAAGATGGAAAGAAAAGGACCCTATTAAGACTTGATATTAAGTTAATAGCAGGTGACAGTGACTTCATCAAAAGCCTTGTGCAAAACATCAAGTAGATGGAAATTTCAGTTCTGGTACATTACTCAGCTGAGTATCATCAGACCTGCTTATCAGGGTCACAAAGATTATTTGTACATCATAAAAGGAACTGTCCATCAAAGTCAGTTAAAAAAAAAAAAGATACTGCTTTCCATTTCAGATTCATAATTTCAGATTCATACAATCAGACCTAACTAGGTGATGATCAAACCCAACCAGGGAACGTTTTCCTGATCTCACTAATGAAACTAACATTCCTTTCAGGGTTCACATCCATTAAAGGACACCTCTTGGATGTGGAGCTCAGATACTGAGTGCTGAGCATCTTGCCTGCTTATGTATGCTTGCAGTAAAGAAAAATTGAGCAGCTGGGAGAAAGCATTGTCAAGTATCCCAACAAGAAACATAAAGGGCTCAAGCAGATATCAAAAGCCGAAAGGTAATTTGTCTTGTGATATATTCAGCCTTTAGGAGTGACTGGTAAAGGCAGTGACTAACAATTAAACACTCTGCTTTTAAATTCTTGTATGTGTAGAGGACTCCTTAATGTTGTTAGTCATAACTGACAATACTTGAGGGCCTGCATTTGATAATTTCAAGCTGCTTTGCAAACATAGTTGTTCTGCAGTCAGTACTCACGGCTTCAGTAAGTCTGGTTGTTGAGAGCTCTGCTTCTGCCTTTGCTGCTCACTGGAGATGTACAGCCATGCTCAGCTCAGCGCCCACCTCTGCTCCTCCATGTCTCTTCTGGGCAAGACAAAAAGCACTTTGGAGAGCCTGACTTAACCTCGTCTTGCCATGTGTGCTGAGAATGCTGTCTCAGGCAAACCTGGATTTCAGCCCATGATGGTCCATTTCCACAAGTGACTTGCCTCTGTGTGGGGTATTCCCAGAGGAACTCCAAACTTGCTGGTATGGCAGCATCATGGCAAGCTGGGGCAGTGCTGCACCCCACACTAATTCACTTGCACTGAGCACCACATGGGCATGACTTGAGGCTATTATTGCAACACTGCCTTACTTAGAAAGAGCCTGGGTATCTTTGTATATCAGTGCATTGGCCTGTGTAGGCACACTCATCCTCCTCAATAAGTGTTGCACCCAGCTCTAGGAAAGTCTTTTTCCTGAGGCACCAAGTTATGCAGACGTATTTTGCAGTATTTAACTTTTTGCTACTTTTGTTCTTTTTTGTACTGTGCAACTTATTGTCTTCTCACAGAATCTGTAGCAATTTTCTCACTTTCTCTTTTATTTTATGATCTCAAAATCAATCCAGCTTCATTGACAATATTAGGGATGGCTCTCACTGTTGTTTGTGTGTCTCCTCGCACCACAAGGTCCTGTGCACATGACTGGAGTTCTAGATACTCCCACTCTGTCTTGCTATCTGTCATTTTTGATAGCTTTGCATATTGTACTTTCTTCCAATTCTTGCAGACTGACTATTATTGAAAGACATTGGGCTTGATGGACTTCTGGGCTGATATCTGCTGAGACTGTTCCTGCGTTTTGATCTCTACGTGTGCCATACTGCAAAATGAATACAAAAACAGTAGTAGGGCTCTTTTAAATATGGCATATCTTTATCTGTATCTTGCTTCTGCCCTTCTGTGTCACACAGAAGCCAATAGGAAAATTCTGATTAATACAGTAATTATGTGGTTATTAAAAAAAGTAATCATCCAGGAATTATCCAGTACTGTAAAAATCCCACAGACAGAAAATATATGAACATTTTTAAATTGAGCATTACAATTGTCTCAATATGCAAGAAGCAAAATGACACATAAAGAATTTTTAAGATCCCAAGGAAGTGCTCTGAATGTGTTGAGAGAAAATGGTGTCCTCAATCAGGATGGAAGTTAACACTGTGCAAAGAGCCAGACCCTGATTCATCCTCTTGAAGGATGTTAGTGGCTAAACAGTAGCTACTAATGAAGAACAGCAATTTATAGCATGTGTTGGGTATACTTGCACCAAATTGGGGCCATTTGAGGAGTTTATTCGTCCTTGTATAGCTCTTTCATTTCCAATTTCTGAGCCTGTTTTAATGTGTTATCAAAGTAATCGCTTGCTCCAGCTGGAGTGAGGAGTGTGTTTTGTTGTCTATGGGCCTGGCAGACTGTTCACTTTGAATAGCATTCTGTAAAGATCACCTGTTCTGCATCTGTGATGGTTTTCCAAGTGCCAGGAGGTACAGTTTTCAGACGAGAAACAGTGAAAGAAATATGCAGACAATGCGGTTCTGCAGTTTTTCAGGTCTGCATGGGTTTCATCAGCCACAAGTAACAGACAAAGGGAAAAAGGAAACAACCACGGCAAGTTAAGAAACATACCAACGCAGCAAAACAATTTAGTTCCTCATGAACAACAAGGTGATAGTAACTCAGCCACTTCTTTAATAGCCGGAGTTCTGAAAGGAGCAACATGATCTCTATTGCTGTATATATAAATATGTGTGAATTTCACACACTTTACATAATTACAGATATTTGGATGCATGAAATACCTGTGTAAAACATCCTGTTCACTAGTTAGTTTTGAATTTAATTTAGGTCTAGCACAACTTCGATTAGAGATCAATGGAGTGAGAGTCTATGAATAGCTTTGAAACAGAGAAAAGAAACACTATGCATGGTTTTTCACAGGCTAGACCTCGAAAGGTATGCTGTGGAGGACCTCAGTCTAAAGGTTGTCGTCACCTTCCAGTTGTGGGGGAGAATGAATTCCAGTCCTCAAGGGAGAAAGGATGTCTTTCCCCCTCCAAAGCAGGGTACTGATTGACAGTGACCTGAGCTTCATTTAGGAGTGACAGAAGCTTTTCAAGCTATTTAGCTTGAAATACATCTTATCTGCATAATACTTGGTGATGATCCTAGAGGAGGGGCTGCAAAAGCCCTACATGCGTGCAGAAGCCAGTTGAAGGACTTCATGGTGGGCAGTATGTGAGTATGGCCGAGCCAGTTCAGGGGTCGAGGCAGAGGAAGCTGAGATCCAGGGCCACTGGGCTGGCTCAGGAGCTGCAGCAGAGGGTTTAACTGGGAGAAAACCAGTATGAGGTGGGAGTTCTGGCAGAGCAGACTAGGCGAACGGAACCAGGAGGTCCATACCTCTGGATACCCTATGCACCATGTATAGGAGCTCAGCTTTTGTTCCATTTTCTGTGCATACAACTATCACTGAAAACATAGATCTGGTCTGGACCTTTGGGAGACAGCAAGGCCAATCAGTTGGTGTCTATGGTCAAGATCTCTTTAGTTCTGAAAGCAGTGCTGCTTCTGTCTCAGAGGTGCTGAGCTGATCTGGCACACGAAGGCTATGTCACTTGTACATTCACCATTCCTTAGTCACATCAATGAATCTCTAAAAGGACAAGCACAATTTTTGAGGGATTTTAGCCCCTACTAAGCAGACATGTCATAGGAAAATCTTCCTTGTGCATTATCAGTATAAGATCTTTTGCAGAAAGAGAGCTGCACTGAGAGACTATGTCAAGCCTTATAGGGTGTGCATTGCTCTTCTAAGTTGATGAAGTCTTACCAATAATGTCTAACTCTTGTGTTTCAATTATGATATTTCCACAGATTGCCAGAAATCTGGGTTGACTGGGGATACAGGGAACATTGGAACAGCTATTTGATAAGAAGCACATCTGAAACAATGCTTTGGAGGATAGGAGAGATCCCTTGTTCCTCAGCCCCAGAGGAAGATGCAGGACTTTATTCATGACCTTGTGACACTAGCTGTGCATTAACCCTTGAAATATAAAAACATCAACCAAAGAAAACAAATATCAGCCTTCTTAGTGGTTTGATGTTGTGTAGTCCCACATAACAGGTTCTGGTCAGGAGACAGAAGCCATTCAAGGCCTGTGACCTTGCTTCTGAGATGCCATTGCACTTAATTGGCTAACAAAGGAGGCTGCTCAAGTCTGGATCATTAAAACCTCAAAAAGTGGAAAAAAATATCTGTGTAACTCCTAGTGACAGAATTTCAGTTGTTCACAGTTGACCTGACAAGGTTAGTCAGGAATTGACCACAGCATCTAGTCTTCCAGATGGTACTGGGTCCCACAACATTATCATGCTGCCATCCATGTCTGTGTCTCACAGAATTTTCAAGCTCTGCTTCTGGGGAGCAACAAAGGTAAAAAAATATTTTAGAACACAGTTCCAAGGCTAGCCCTTTTGGTTCCCGTTTTCCACTTTCAGATCCTACCCAGACTATAGTGCCCACAACGACTGATATGGGCACTGAAGAACTAGAAGCAGATGGAGCAAAAGGGATACTTGGCATAGTTCAAATGAATACACATGGTCATCCATGCCCATGGCACTGGCAAGTTATGACACTTTTATCTTTGGACTAAATAACTCCCTGGTTATTCATCTTCTGAAATCCAAAGGCCAAGAACTATATTTACTTTGAAGGCTGCATCTCTGCATAAAACAGGTCATTCCAGAAAGCAGTAAGATGGAATAATGGATAGCAGATCCACAAGTTTTCACTAACAATAAAAAAATTTCTGTGTAGTACACAATCTGATATGAGTGCTTGAAGAAATCAAGTTTAGTGAGAGTGAGTATACTGCGAACGCAGGAATACTTTTATCTTTGGTGAAGGTAATGGATGAGTACTGCTTGGTAGACATGCGATAAGTGGAAAAGGAAGATAACTCTTAAATAGAAAAGCTGTGAGAGAGTTTTCAGGTCTGTCCTCACACATGAAGGTAAAGGTCAGAAGACAGACCAGCTATCAGCTGGTACGCAACATGAACATTGTTTTTCAGTGTAAGGTCTACTACATCAACCCTCAGACACCTCCTTAAGGGATTATTTCTTCTGTTCCTTTTTTTCAATCTATCATTTAAGCCGACATGTTTATCCAAGAGAAGACCTGCACAATCAGCACACTGGTCTTCTCAAATTCTTCTTACCTTTCTCATTGCTCCTTCTGTGTTGCTTTCAACAGAGCCTCTTTCTCCACCCTGGCCTCTGTGACTGCACCAAATGGATTTGCCCTCCACCCTCTCCTCCTTTCCTGTTATCGTCTCCTTCAGAAAGCAGAAATTCAGGTCTCTTCTCTGCACTAAGAGATCAAAACCCTTCCTCCTCCTCCAATCACTAAAGCTATCTCAGATCTGAGCATTCAGGACAAAGGTAAAGTAGATAATAGATAGATAAATAACATATAATAGTAGCTGGGACTATTGTCCTTCTGCCTCAGCCTGGGACCCCTATATTTTCTTGAATGTCACAGCTTAATCAACGCTTGAAATTTGCTCCAACATCTTTTTTTCACTCCAGCTTTCCAGGTCCCTACAGCCTGATGTACAATACTGTCTTACTGTCTTGCCATAACAGATTAAAGTCTCGGGGGGGCGGGGGGGGGAAGGATTTTAACTCAGGGAATTTGGGCTTTTTTATTTTTATTTTTCAATCAAAATAAAATTCCCCATTTTGAAATTGGCCTTGAAATTGAAATTTAAATATCACTCATTTTAGAAGCACTGCTTAAATTTGATAAGATAAAATTTTTAGTTCAAGATTACCAAAATATGGTACATGATATAAGCTGTATTACACAGAAAATAATAGTACACTTAATATGGAATTCTAAAGAAATATAAATGAAATATACAAAAAAGCATTTTCTTTCAGCACCTGCATTTTGAGAATGTTGCAATTTTTACACTTTCCCAGAACACTTCTGATTTCAATGCAACTGTTTTTTCTGATACGAAATAATTCTGTTGAAAATGTCTTGCCCAGCTCCAGTCTGCGGTATAAAATCACCAAGATAATCCATACACTTGCTGGCAATTATATTTGAAGTAGGAAGAAATGACCAGGCATTGAGGCTGAAGTGCTGCTACCACCAGAAATAATTTTTCCAGGTTAAATTTGAGTCACTTTGAGAGTATAGCATGGCAGAAGTTGGCACTATTTTCATCTATACTGTGCAAGTTCTGTAGTTTGATAGAAGACTTCAATTTCCAAGGCTGTCATTTCAGCACCATTCATGAGTATCAGACTCATTAAAGTATTTTAACAGGTACCACAACTGTCTCTGAACACAATCCAGTGAAGAGCAGCGAAGACATGCTTTGGTGAATTCAGCCGGGTATCATGATATGTTGGTAGCATATTTAGTCAGAAGCAGAATATCAGCTTCTTTTCCTTTGAAGTAAACACACACCAAGTACGTTGGTGATTGTAGCAAATTAAAGTCCTAATAGTGCCTGCCGGGTGGGCTTGTGAACTTGTAACCTTGTTATTTATTTATCCATCTCCTACGACGCTCAATTTCTACTTGCTCTTTTATTTTCAGGGAGCTTTAGTCATCTTCCTTTTCCTACTCCTCTTGCTGGGAGGCATCATTTCTCCCACTCTCAATGTTTTTATTCTCCTATTTGGTTAGAAATTGTTTCTGCATTTTTCTGTATGGGGTTGTCTATATTTTTAGCATGTAAAATTAATTGAATTTAGAAAGACAACTGTTTTCTTTAACCCAACCTGAACTTCAGCGTGAGAAAGGACTGAAGCAAAAGTCATCTCTTTCTTTCCCTTTGCCTTTGTTCAGAGAACTGAAAAGTTAGTTTGACTGTTAAACATGATTATACTTGTGAAAGTTTGGTCTATAAGGACTATTTCTTTTTTGTTATTCCAATAAAAAGAGCATTTACCACTGCCCCAAACTCTCCAAAACTAGGAAATAGAAAGAAAGTCCAAAATAGTCTATGTTAATAAGATCTATTCCCTGATGTTTTGGGCCAAAATGATTGCAGTAAGTGTGAACATCACATTGGACATGGTTAAAAGGCTGAACTTCATTTCTGATGGAAAATAGTTGTTTGTGAAACATGGACGTGTCCCTTTCAACATGGAAAAACAGAGATGAACTAAATATATTCTCAGGTAAAAACAGTTCTGCTAACTTCCTAGTGCTTCACAATGTTGAAGAAGTGGAATATGGTGACAGAAAAGCCATTTTCAGACTTTTTTCCTACCTCTGGTGTATATTCCTTCAGTCAAAGAAAAGGAACACGTGCTTTGTGGGGACTTTGTATAGAGTTACTGACAGTATCAACACAAATAACAGCATAAATCCTCTCTTAAACTAAACTGGGAACCAGTGTATGAAGACAGAGGAGACAGTGCCTTGTCTCCTATGCTGAGGGACTGCAAGGCTTCACTGCAGAAGTGCTAAATGCTCTTTGACTCTCTGAAGCACTGATTGGTATGGAGGAAACTTCTAGGACTGGTAATGAAGAACTGTTCTTTTAAAAGACATTGGCTTAGGCTGAAGGTTGCAGTGCCAAAAGTGTTGAGTTACTTGTGACAAACACTGAAGTGGAGTGCTTTTGCCTGAACTTCCCAGCAAAGGGTTAAACTCCAATGTAGCTGTGCGCAGGAGAATCTTTCATGCCTAATGACTGTGTTTCATCAGTGGTTAAGGGCAAAAGTAGAGAGAGAAAATCTCAGTTCCTTTCCAATTTTATAATAGAACTAATTTTATTCTCATACCTGCTAGCTTTGCCCCCTACCAGGTCTCCACTCCCTAGGTGGAGAGCTAGCAGTGCTCATAAATGCCTCTTAAAATAAAAATTTCTGTTCCATTAAGCATATGAAAAATATGTTGCATTGAATACAGTTGGTTTGGGAAATCTGTTTTTATCCATTCTAACCAATCGTCCATACGAACTGCAGCTGCCACAAGTGGCATGGAATCTATTTTCTACTGTAAGGTTTAGGAACAGTGATTTTCTTCCAGAACATGCAGGCTGGAGATGTCCAGCATGCAGCTTCTAGGTCAGTAGCAGCCACACAGCAAATCCAGAGTCTGTCTTGGTAATCCTTCTCTTAACTGGGAAACAGCTTTAGGCTGCCAAGATTGCAGGACCTGACCAACCTTTCAGAGAGTAGCTACAAAACATCACAGGAGTTCTGGGGAGAAAGCTGACAGAAGTCCAAAATCCTGGCAGTCTTGAAGATACCAAGCTGTGACGTCTGTGGCCATGTCTCTGTGTGAAGTATGACAAACTGAATTTCGGTAGCTGAGTCTGCAGGTGCAACACATGACATTCTGAGTTATTCCAATCTTGCTTTAAATGGACTTTTCTCTCTGTGATCTTAAAAAATGTTTTCAATACTTTGGGTAACTTTTGAAAAAAGGTGTAATATTAGTTTTCCTTCCAACAACGAAATCATCAGCCATACTGCCCAAATAGAAAACAACCATAACACATTGGTGTCAGTGAAGTAGCCCCATGTTTTTTTTCAGAGCAATACCCAATATGGTTCCATATTTGCAAAGCACTTAAAAGACAAAGAGAGGTCTAAGCTTCTATAACAGATGTGTGCTCTGCACAAATTCAATGTAAAGCTTAGGTGCCTGGTAAACTACCAACTGTAGTTCTGGGCAGCATTTCGCTAATCCTTACAAACAGAGTGCAACAGATTTGCTGTGTTTTGTCAGAACATCAAGGATCATCAGAGAGCTAGCTTCAGTGCATGTTTCTCAAACAGTGAGGCTAAAGATTGACATCTTAGACTCTATCATTCGCTTTTTAAATAACAATGAAATGAGAATGTCAGTGCAATCTCATCCCAGCGATGACATTGAAAACACTTTCAGAATTGACATCCCCCTTGACAAAACATTTTCATTTCAACCGAAGCATTTCCAATGTAGAAGTTTTTCTGAGCTGCTGAAGACTCCATATGTCCCATTGACTAGAAAGGAATACAAAGGCTGAAACAATTCAAGTGCAGTCTGAAGTTGCTGAGGTTCACCCAGATGAAAAGGAATGAGACTTATTCTTCAGTCTTTCTTCTTCTAAAGTAAAAAATAATAATTTCAAATTTGTGTATTTTTGATATTCATATCAATATGTTTTCAATTGCATCCCTGATAGTCTTCCCAAACAAGCCAATGCCTAGTCCCCGAGTGCTTTCTCAGCACTTAGATACTCTACTCTGGAGTCTCAAAAAATAAAATGACTCTTTCCTCAGTCGTACACTTTTGTGACAGGTACATCTGCAAATGTAGATAGAACTGGGCTATATTAATCTAATTTTGGTTATGGAGCCATAAATCACAGAATCCCCTCTCTAAAAAGACCATTTTTACAATTGTAGACTTAAGCACTTTTCTGTTCATAAATAAGAAATGATGCAATCTGAGGCTGCTACAGCTGACACACAGCTGTATTTGTCATAATATGCTTTGCCATGCAAAGACTGGGAGGGAAGAATCAAATGAAGCTGGCCACTAACAACTTCAAAATGGTCTGTTGTACCTATGATATGCATCTAATCTTTAGAACTCCTTGCCCAAGGGTATTATGGATGTTCAATTTTTTCAAGTTTCGAAAAGTTACTGAAAAATTTTCTTGAATAAAAATCCAACAAGCATTATTAAATTCAAGTTGAACAGGAAATTTCAGGAGAGAGACGTGCTTTGAGGAAACAGCTTAAGTGCTTGCTGTATTTCTTTACTTTTTCCCAGGCATCTTCAGTTGTTCCATATCACCCTATTATCCTAGACCATCAGCCTCAATTGTCTGATACTTAGCTAGATGGATCCTTGATCTGAATCAGAATGACCACTTTTATGTTCATGCTCTCTGAATGTACGTATGTGTAAAGTCAATGTGTGTGCTAGTTCCTTACACATGGAAAACCTCAAACTAAACGCTTCAGAGAAGATTAAAGGTAAAAAAAAATATTCCGTACATTCTGGTACAATAAATACATTTATTTGTGTCCCAGCTTGGTGGTCCACTCCTAGTCTTTTCTACTAGCAGAGTACTTTTCATGTCATCTGCCTTCTCCATGCTTGGAAATCTGTCCTGATTCCCAGTCTTTGTATCAAGCTTTCCACTGTGGGCCCAGAGCAGCAGCAACAGCAGCAAGGCTTTATGGAAACATCTACATGTTACTGAATATGTCTGCAACTCTTACGCAGAGCCAAGAGGGTGTTTCCTAAAACTCACGGAGTAGCACTGAGCTGTTACACAGAAGTCTGACCTCCTCTGAAATATTTTCCAGAGCTCATCTTCCCTGCAGAGACGTTGACCTTTTCCCTGTTTTGGGAGGTGCAACAAAAAATTGTTTTCTAGCAACAGCAGATTACACCATCACCTGCATTTGCTCTGTGCCCTTGGCTGATGTCTTGCAAGGCCATTGTTTTCCCACCTGCTTGAGGGAGAAGGGGAAAGGTGGAGCATAATGTCTCCTAGCTCCTAACATCTCCTAATGTTGATTCAAGGCCTGGGTCATGCAAGGGTAGGGCTGGTAGTTACTTCTTGATATGAGTCTGGGCAGGGATATATTGCAATCACAGCCCAGCCTTCTGACAGCTACCAGTCAACTCTATTTTAAAAAGACAGTCATTCAGTTATCAGAGATTTAGTTACATCCTTTTGGGGAAAAAACAGAAAACAGACATATGATGCCGAATAGTATCTAAAGCACTGGGGATTTTAGGGAAATTAAGAAACAAAACATCGACTTGCACTGAAAATGGCAGCCATCCAGTAGGCAGTCTTGGACCATCCTTTGCAGTTCTTCATCCTGGGTAGAGAAAAGCTGAAAACTCGCTGTGGAAAGTGTAACTTTTTCAGTTCTTTGCTAGATGATTTTCCTCTCACTATATATTGACAAACATGTTTTTATATTTCTGAAAAAAGGGTTAAAGTTTTCTGCGCTCCATTCAATCACAGAGCTTTATGAAATAGGAGAATCACAGGAAGGAAAGATGGGAGAGATCTATTAGGTTATTTTGTGCATCCCTTTGCCAAGGCAAGATTGCTCCCTGGAGTATATTCCAGAGTGCTTTGTCTAGTCCAGTTTTAAATGACTCAAGAAACTAGGCTTTCACCAGTTCCCTTGGGAGACTATTCTGCAGTCTAATAGTCCTGAATGCTAGGAAAGGCTTTTTTCCCTAACTGTCAGCCTTTTTCTTCCTCAAATTCATCCCATTTGTCCCAGTTATGGTCTCTTTGAGTAGCTTAAAATTCCTTTTCCTGCTTCCTGCTTGAAGTTTGAATTCTTCCAATGCTGGACAGCAGTACACATATTCCTTTTCTGTCTACCTATGTTAAATACCTCTTAAAGCTACAAAGACAGTTGTGCTCATAGCAGAAAATTAGCTTCAAATCTTCGCACGGTGAACTGTGCCCGCTCTGACTTTCTGCAATCTATTTAGACCATGATTTTACTCCCATTGAAACGAATACAGTTTTCTCATTGATTTTAACTGATACAAGATGGACAATAGGGGTTCTAATTTTGACACAAAGATGACAAGGTGCTCAATGAACACAAGATATTCCTAGCACAGATCCAACTGGATCCTCAGTTTCTCTGTTTCCTCACGTAGAAAAAAAACAGCAGGCAAACCCAAACCATAAAAAAAAGAAAAGAAGTCATTCTGTCTGCTCTTCTTCCATTTCCTCATTAGAATTTATTTTTCTGAAAGAGCCTGTAAAGAGAAATGAATGCGATGTCCCATAAAAGTCTAAAAATGCTTTTTTAAGAACTTCAGAATTCTCTGAGACCCTGGAATAGACACTCCTGTGGAAGGAGAAAGTATTATCCTTATTAACCTATCCTCCTGAGGAATGCTAGTGAAGGAAGAAACCATGCAGGGAAAACTATTTTGAACATGCTTTAGGGTGGAATTCATGCACCATGTAATTTTCTTTCGAGCTCTATATTGCTGGTCCTCTGAACAGGGGTGAATATTGCCCTAAGGTCTTGTCTATCAAGTGAAGTCACACTGGTTTAACTAAAGTCAGTTCGAAACCAGATACATTTAAACTTACACAAAGCCTTATGTTGATATACATAGACTTACCAGTTTCAAGTTGCCTTAAGCTGACTTTACACACTCCTTTAGACTGAAAATAAGAATGTCATACAGTGTTTTGCACCAATTTTAGTCTAAGCCTTAAGTTACATGTGTATAACTTCCCTCTGTAGATATTACTTTAGTTGGCAATTCTGAAAATAGGAAGGATTTCTTATCTCATCTCACCTGAAAGCAAGTGTCATATGTGGGTTTAATAAAAAGAAGCTTTATGAAAGATTTTATGACAAGAATCTTCACCCTCATGATCTTGAGCTTTCTTTTACAGCATTTGTTTTTTGTCCTTTCTAAAAAATGAGGAATGCATCCCATTTCAGGTTTACAGGAAGATCTTGATTCTCATTTTGGTTTCCTTGTGTATATCTGTAGTCATTTCACAGGCTTCAATCACAGATACAGAGACCAAAAAACATACTTGGGTTATTTATTCCCTAAATGAAACTACAGTTTTTCCTAGTTTTCTTTCAATTCCATTTTCTATGGAGTAGTCAAGGATTTATTCAAAATCATGTGATCCCTAAAATAATCATTATTCCCTATATTATGGCTAGTATTATATCCCATGCACTTTCACTTACAGGCATGTCTGTCAAAGGGACCATTTTTCAGCCTCACAGCTCCCATGGCTCTGTCACTTTCTTACTTACAGAGGCCCAAAATGGAAACTATTTTTCTTTTCATTATGAGCTGTCACTTTTTCATCTTGGCACTGTGATGATAGACTTCCATTCATCTTCTATATTACCTTTTCTGAAGCCTCTGACACAAACTGACACAATGCAAAATGCAAGAGATCTTGGAGCATACGTTGGCAATTTCTGGGAAAGGCACTTGCTTGTCTTGGTTTGTTGTTTTAAATATATATTGAAAATGCCAGGCTATATGGTGCGTTGGAAACCTTCGCAGGGGATTCTTTGTTTATTATGATCATTACAAAGCAACACTCTCACATCCTGAATAAGAGCAGATGGATTCAGCACGGGGTGCTGTTGCCTTCACCTTTTCTAAGGCGTACGGGGGAAAAGTTTACCACAAATCAGTGATGGTGTAAGACAATAAAAGGAACGTGGTCAGCAAGCCTTCATGTGGTCCTACACGTTGTAACAACCAAGCCACTGCCACGTGGTCAGTCCAGTGGAAAAACTGGGAAGTGCCTGCTTAAACGGCAATGAAGTGACAGTTATTTTGAGAAAATGGAATGATTTCAATCTTGGAACAGAAAAATCAGGCATCCATTCACGTGCAGCAAGTCTATGAGAAATCCGGGGACAGTCTTTCTTGGCATTCGTGCTGCTTTCGTCACCATGATTTCTGAGCAGACAGTGTAAAGTCAACATAGGGACCCATAGTAATAATGCTGTAAGGTAGACATTGTTTATGCATAGCAGCCTTGAAATCCATTCGTAACGCTGGAAAAACTGCTGTTCTCACATCCTTCAGTAAAGCCAATGTATGAGCCACAGCAAGGGAGGAAGGCGTGGATGCAACTTTCTGCATCCCAGAGATCCTGGACTCTCCTGGATTGAAAAATCGTTCTGCTGGGAATCAGGCTAAGGTTTCTGTAGTTTCTGGGGATACATTAGCCAGACACAAAAGCCATCCAAGGCAGAGCTGAATACCAACAACTATTACCTACCTAGCTCTGTAAAGTGGGATCATAGTATCAAGTTTTGTTCATAATTCACATCTACCACATTAATCAATGAATCATTAAGAATTAAAATGGTGGGGATCTTGCAGAACTTGTGTGATCTGTGGATCTCTGCTTATATTGAGATGATTTTAAAATAGTCCGTAGAAGTCAATGAGGCTGTGTCCACAACTGTAGACAAAACAGTTCCTAGTAGAACACTTGGGAGCAGATCCTTATATCATCTACATAGCATGACTGTGGGGTTATTTTCCCGATGTGTATTGGAGTACTCCAGTTTTCTCCCTCAAAGATGAAATCAAGTAATACCCTGGGATGAAGACCATTCTGAGACCTAAGTCTCTAGGGAATGCAGTCCAGGCTGTACTGGTTTGGTCTTTCTGCCTTGCACAGTTCTATTCTGTATCCTGTTGTGGTTTTGCCTCAATTTGCAACAAAGAGCCAAGCAGTTACTCTCTCATTCTTTCCCCCTGCCTGGTGGGATGAGAAGAAGAATTAGAAGGAAAAAGGCAGAAAACTTGTAGGTTGGGAGGAGAACAGTTTAGCAGAATGACAAAGGGAGAAAAAAACAACAATCAATAACAGTGATAAAAAGAATATGTAACATGTAATGTTCTCACCACCTGATTTTCAGCTTGCTCCTGAGTAGCGAAAAGCTCCTCCTTCAGCCAGCTCCCCACTTAAATACTGAACAAGACATCACATGTTATAGAATATTCCATTTGATTGACTGTTTGGGTCAGCCTAACCAGCTTCTCGTGAAAATTAACTCTATCCCAGCTGAACCCAGGATAATCCTCAGATAGTGCCATATGTTTTCTTACTGTTCTCTGGGGAACATAACACATAGTCTCAGTTTTATGCTGTAAAAACACCACTCTCAGGGACCACAGCAGTATTTTAGATATTATGAACGTGAAATAAAACAAAACCATGCAAATATAAATTATACCATAGATCTATATGAGTGCAGATGGGACCCAGAGAAGAACACGGAGCACTGGAACAGGCTGCCCAGGGAGGTTGTGGAGTCTCCTTCTCTGGAGATATTCAAGACCCGCCTGGACAAGGTCCTGTGCAGCCTGCTGTAGGTGACCCTGCTTCAGCAGGAGGGTTGGACTAGATGACCCACA
>Ga0181612_104827_pt1 | contig 16553 bp, 8 predicted proteins | sample HoacroProtozoa21_FD_119630 | JGI IMG/M metagenome (GOLD analysis project Ga0181612, IMG submission 119630) | Hoatzin crop microbial communities from Cojedes, Venezuel. Combined Assembly of Gp0051906, Gp0051904, Gp0051908
CATTGTAGCCTTAAAAAAAAAAATAAGAAGAAGAAAAGAAAAGCCGATAGAATTGCCAGAATTCAAGTTCAAGTACAGCAACAGGAAGCTTAAATTCTCTGCAAACCACTAAAATTTTTTGGTATGATCTAGGAAGGAGAAAATTTTTTTCATAAATGGAACAAAGATTAATTTCCTGGAGTAAAGAGACCTTATAACATGTAAGGGAAATTAGAGTGACTTCAAGGAAGAGAAATCATGCATTTCTGCTTGTGATAACAAAGCTGAGCAGAATATTGAGTAGCAGCCAATACTTTTCATAAGGTTAAAACATTTTTGGAATTTCATGATGTCTCAGGAATAATTCTCAAGCAACATATTATTAGTATTATTAGTGGACTTTTCAAAGTATTATTAAAATTACAATTTTTTTTTAATTAGTTACATATACATATATGAAACAACAAGTTTGAGAGAGAGAATGCAAGGACAGATTTCACTTGTGGCAGATACCGCCAGAAAAAGTAGAGGAAACTGTAGGTTTTAATTATCCGTGTTCTTCTAATCTCCGAAATCATTTTGAATGGTGACTGACTTCTAAAGCCACATTTAAAAAAAAAAAAGTCTAAAAAAATAAAATAGCAAACCCAGATCAACCCCAAATTACCTGAAAAAGCAGTGGAAGTTGCAAAAACTTAACCTGCCCAGCATGGTGGTTGAAGGTCTCCTCCCTCCAGGCTGCTCATCCAGGTCACATGTGGGCTGTGGTCAGCGGGAGCCTCACACATGGTAGCGTACTGTGATCATCTGGGATTTCATGATGTATTTTTATGACTGAAATGCTGGAGATTTCAGCCGTTACTTGGATGCCATCATCTTACTCTGGCTTTGTGGAAAATACTTAGTGGGGCACATTTAATACCTATAATTTTTTTGCTTAAAAACCAATACTTAATTAGATAGTTCCTGCAATTTTTCTTTCCCATCTTCTTTTTGGACATACTTAACCCCATCCACTGAACAGTGTAATGCATGTAATAGGAGTTGGTAGGTTTTTGACTAACATCCGCAATCCTAATCTTGTCTTTCACAGCAGAGAGCACGTTAGCTACTTCTGGAACTGGTGAAGGCCAGCAGGTAAAATGTTATGGGCAGGGACTGAGAGCAGTGGGGTTTCCTGCCAGACAGAGCCAGGAGAAGGAGGGGAATGAGATGAATGGTGTTGCCCCGGGAGGAGATGTGCGACAGGGAGCCGGCTCAGGTGCCCAGCAGGGCTGGCGGCTGGCCTGCCCCTCCTACCCCACATTTCCAGGATGGGAACCACCTTGTGCACATTTACACTGGAACCTTTCCCTGTCGCTGGCCTCCTTCCTCTTCAAACCTGTGTAGGGTCAGTCGTGGGGGGCCAGTGGGGTGACGGAGGGACTGATCTCTCTCACCTGTGTCCCACCAAGCATCCATTTTCCTCCACATCCATCCAGGTTTGCCCACCGATTCTGCAGCAATTAAACACAGGTGAAGAATTTAACCGCTTGGATCTCTCCCTGTTTGCTACAGTGAATATACATGGATGTCATGAGCTAGTTTTATATCCTCTGGGTGTAATACAATGAGATATTATTCTCCTTGTAGATAACATATGGGGCTATGGTAAAATCTGTTAATTGTTGTAGAGTCACGTGCCAGTAAGGTGATTCCATTGGTTCCCTCCTGGAGATTGCTGCCTAGTCCAAGGTCACTGCAGCTCACTCAAAACACCTCCTCTGCCTGCTTCATCATATCAATTTTCCCCCTCTTTTCGGAAAGGAGTTGCTTCATTGTGGCACTTGGGCTTCATAGGGAAACAGTGCTTCAGTCCTGAATGAGCCTCAGGGTAAAAAGCATGGAGAGATTTTATTTTCCTGCTGTTAATAGTAGCAGATATGCAAATCTCAAGTCAGAAGAACATCTAGCATGTTTCAATGCAACAATTTTTTTTGTAGAGTAGTTCTTCAGACCCCAAAAGCTAGCAAAAAAGAGCCGGGTAACAGTAACTTTCTGTTATGGATTTCCCTAGTGGAAAGCAGTACCAAAGGGCTTTTCTAACCTGTACGTTTCTATATATATCTATATATATATCTGTAGTTATCTGCTTTAGAGCTTAACTCCAGTTGTGGAGTGCTACCAGTAGGGTTCTGTGTTCTTAGGTGGAAGCTAAGGTTGTGGCAACTAGCCTGATGTGAAAAGAAGTTGCAGATCAGAAACAAACCCATATGATATCAACAAATACATACACCGCTCAACTGAGTGAAGACAAATTTTTAATATGAAAAGCGTTCTTTTCTAAAGTTGATGTTTTAGTGGATAGAAATTCAAAGACGTTGCCTTTGCTGTCCACAATTCAGGTCAGGTAACGAGCACCAGAGAGCCTGAAAAGTTTTATGCTGTTTGAGTATTGTGATAGTTATTCTAAGTTTCTTCAGAGACCTAATGACATATAAACAAGCCAGTATGTAAAGAAAGACATTCAAGGTAGTGAAGTTTATGTAGTGTTTTCTTCAGAAATTAAGTATTTCTGCAAACAAAGGGAGTAAAATAAACACGCAGCTTCCAGGCTGTTGAGATTGCTTTGTAGAGCCTAAAAAAGCTTGCTTAAGGGAAGCATCTTCTGTTACAAACAAAAGAGTTAATTCACCAAAGCTATGGAAAGAACTCTCTTCCCCAAAGAAAAGATCTAATGACCCCTATAAAGAGAGCCATATTGTGATCCTGTAACCTGATTAGAGGGAAGGAGGGTCTTTGTGCCTTTTAGTCTTTGCCCTAACAGGAAAACAAGGTGTTCTGCAATAAATAGGAAACCTTTTTCTAAAGCTTTATGGTCTTCTGTGCTATTTTACAAAATGCCTTCTATGTTACTCACCTCAAAAAGCCACAATTAAAGTGAAGTGATGCTTCTCTTTTCAAATGTCAGGCTGGCTGTGAGAGCAGGGTTAGAAATGAGAAAGCCAAGAAGCTGCTCCTTTGAAGCAAGCAAACGCGATGCTCTTAATTTAGAGCAGTTGCTGTATGTTTGGGGCACAAGGAGATGGAAATGTATCTCACAGCAACAGAAGCACCTTCAGGTCAGCCCGCATATGGCCCTTGGGTGGGTGTGCAGGCTTAGGGACGGCTGCCCCAAGTGACTGAGGAGATTGGCCCCCTTACTTTAGGGAGGAGATAACTCAAAGAATAAAGAAGGAAATAAAGGAGGTAAGCTAGGCTTGCCCATTCTTATAAAAAAATAACAGCAAGGGGCATTCAGTGGATGGGGTGGATGTTTTCACGTTTGCCATGTTTTAAAGGAGATACGTGTTCACTCAGTGACTGGTGGAACGTGTCCCAAGACGTTCTAAGAAGTTTAGCACGATTTTAAAAAAAGCATTTCTTTTTATTGAAAGAAAGATCAGAGCTTTTTTTAAAAAGACATCCCACTACCCAAGAAAATAACTGCTATGAAGGGGAACTTTGTATTTTAGAGTGTAAACCTAGGAAAAATATTCCTTTTGGGAGAGCAGTTCAAGCAAGTAGCTGTGTGATGCAAGATTTTTAACTCCCTCCTCTAATGCAGTTCATACCAACCACTTTCAAAGAAAATTAGAGTTGATGGACCATTATGTTTAGTCCCTATGACTCCTGAGAGCCAATTTGTGTTATACTATGCAAGCTTTTTTACAATTATGGACAGTAGTAATGCTGTACCTGGTAGCTGCTTGTTGTTTAAATGAAGGGGAATGAGTTCTGTTAAAAACCTGGTTTGATTTCATAAAGAGGTGATATATTTACCTGAAAGAAAGAAATTCCCTACATTCTGCCTTTTTCAATTCCATTTAGGATGAAAAGGGAAAATATGAGGCTACAAGGAAAAAGGAGAAAAGGCAGGAGAATGCTAGACTAAGCCACGGTTCGCAGGGACTTACACAGGAGCAGCTTCAAGTTTCCTTCTTGGTGGCTTTCCTATATATGAGCGTTCGGGGACCATCTCTGGGCTGAGCAGGTGACTTGGATGGCTGGAGACAGAAAGAGCAGCAGTCAGGGCGAGGTGTTGGAGGGACCTCTCTGCTTGCCCTTTGTAGGTGGCTTAAGAGTGAGTACCCACCAGGTTTCTTGAGAAACCTTGAAGGACACCTTGAGATTTGTTGTGGACGGAGCTGTTAAAATACAAAAGTTGTCTCTATACTCACTTCTTCTCCAAGCGTTGCCTAGAAGTGGCACATGACCCTGAATAAGTGGGGGAAGGTTCTGTAAATGCTGTGAATCCTCGGGGGTGTGCCCTGCTCCTGGCTGCCACCATCCAGCTCTCTGCACAGAGGCAGGTCAGGGAGCCCTGGGACAAGAAAGTCTGACATGCAATTCCTCGCAAGGGATTTTTGTTAGCTCACTAAGTCCCTTTTCTCATAAAATTCCTGCTTTCTAGCAGTAAAGTGGTCATTCAAAGGACAGGCTTGTCTGGTGGGGGAGTGAATGTCTGTCTACTGCTATGGTGATATGTCCCTGTCTGTATTTGCAAAGATGGATATTCTTCTACCACCTAGACATCAGAGCTAGTGATCCACCTATTTCCAGCTGACGAGAGAGGAGTGAGAAGAATAATGTTTGGGGGAGGGATAGGTTTTGCTGTCTTTTGAATTCTGTCCTGGTTTCAGCTGGGATAGAGTTAATTTTCCTCCCAGTAGCTGCTGTGTTTCAGATTTAGTATGAGAATGATGATAATACTGATGTTTTTAGTTGTTGCTAAGAAATCAAGGATTTTTTTTCAGGTTCCCTTGTTGGGCTGATAAATAGGTGTGCAGGAGCTGGGAGGGAGCACAGCCAGGCAGCTGGCCCAGGCTGGCCAATGGAAATATTCCATACCAGAGACATCATGCTCAGTCTGTAAATGGAGGATGGCCGAGGGGCACGAATCCTCCCTTTTCCATGAGTTCAAACTGTTCCGGGAGTTCTTTCTTTTTCCATGAGTTCAGTGAGTTCTGTGAAATCTGCAAGCCTGGCAAAATCTTTGAGCTCCGGGGAAACCACAGGTTCCACGATTGCTGCTCAGGGACTGGCTACGTAATTGGTCATCGGGTGGTGAGAGGTAAGAGAAATTGTATTGTGTGTAGCTTGTTTTGCATATTCTTTATTATTAGCATTTTCTTTGCTGTCTTATGGAGCTGTCTTTTTCCCAACCCACGAGTTTTACTTTTTGTCCATTCTCCTCCCCATCTCGCTGCTGGGGGGAGGAGCGAGTGAGCAGCTGCGTGGTCCTAGTTGCTGGCTGCTGTGTTAAACCATGACAGATTCTTGAATGCATGTCATACCTACGTGATGCTTGAGGGTGAGAAGAGGGATTCACTGGAAGGAGACATCTCCCATGAATATTTGTCTGTGGTCATCCTATCTAACAGACTCCACTTTCTCCTTTGTTTTCAGAGGAGGGTCTGAAAGGCTGAATTTAGTGTGTTCTTTTCCTGTAAGAATCAAAGGATATGAAAAAAAAAAATACATGCAGTGCATCATCTCAGCCTCAACTTCAACTAACACTTTATTTCCACTGGATTTAAATCAGATGAGAAGTCTGGATCAACGCATGATCAACAGATCGTCTTCACAATTCACCTTCTGAACGTGACAGTTGTTGTACATTCTCTAGGGTAGCATCTCTAGCGTATCAGGCCCCAAAGAGTTCTATGTTACCACTAACAAACTTCGTATCTAGGTAGGGCTAAATCAGATAGCTGGTTTAAAGCATTTCCCTTGCTTTGTTGAAGTATACAAAGATATACACTAAGCCTCTAGGTATGCTTATAAACACAGATATTAAAGGTATGTATTATTTACTTGTGCTGAATGAGATTTGCTAAGTATTCAGGCATGTTTGTGGAGATGATAAAAACAAGAAAGCCCTCAAACTTATGCCATTGTCGTTCAGTCCCTCCAAAGCATGTTAAGGTGAAGGAGACAGCAAGCCGTAAGGGAATTTGTGGTAACCTCAGCAGTGAATAGCTTGAAGAAAAAAGGGCATTCAGCAGTACTTCTAGTAAAATGGATGTTGATTGTTTTGTGAGTGTTTTCAACAGATAATGAACAAAGAAATTTTGACACAAAGTTAATTACAAAAAATAGTACTGCACTCTAATGACTTATTACTACCCATGTAAGCTGACAAATGGCAAAGCCTCACAGTTTCACTATTAATAAGCTGCATCCAAGAGCTTAAATTAAGATGCCAGTCTAGAGAATGAAACACATGCAAATATCTTAACACTCTGAGAAGCCCTCTCAGCTCCCAGGTTTAGCTGGGTAATTTTGCTCTTGTGCCTAATCTGCCCATGCACCCCCACATCAACAGGCAGCTCATTAATCAAATCTCCTGCTTTGTTTTCTTCACATTTCATATCACAGCAGGGCATTTCTCTCAGCAAAATAATCTGAATAAACAAGAATATACCCTGGGCTGGGTCTCTGCCCTTGGAATGCGCTTCTGACAAAGCAGGTCAGATGAAAAATAAACGCAAAAGGAGGGATGGGAATGGGTGAGCGTGAAACCTCCTCCTCGTGTGGAAGTGCCCTCACTTGAGAATGGGGAGGGAGTTGCAAAAGGCTCATTAAAAACCCCACAAATATTTATTCCAGAGCTAAGGTAAGGAGCCATTACCTTCCTGAAATACATCATTAGGTGTGTGAATGTAAAACCAATAAAGCAATTACTCTCAAGGAAAGATGTTTACTATTGTAGGCTCTGAATCTCTTCTCAGCAGCCAACAGGATAAGAAAATCAGCTGCCCTTGCTGTTGTGCTGCCTTAAGGTATTATCCCTGATAATATTATAAATATATGAACTAGAGTAAAAAGCACAAATTGCTGCCAATACGATCGGGATTGTCTCCTTTTCTCTGTTTCTTATGCTTGCCAGACACAAGCAACAACTACCTGTTGTTGTGCACAGTGAGACTGAGAAGACGGGATGAAGCACAAGACCTAAAACCACCCATATCTATTCACTGTGCTTCAGTCACACCAATGCCTCAGCCACGTGTCCTCCAAGAAGTAAAAATCCCTCCGCAGCTAGTTCACTGAAGGTCATTGCCACATCCTTAACCAGCAGAAACTTCCCACTGGTGTGTAACAGCTACTTGATACCTCTGGAAACTGTCAAAAGGCAATCGGCAAAAAGGGCAGCTCCTATCAGGCATCTCTGACACGCAGCAGCAGCAAACTGAATCTAATTTTCATGGCTGCATTTTGGATTAAGTTGTGAAAAACAGCAGCTTTCCCACTGCTCAAGGTAATGCAGACATTATTAGTGGCCCTTAAAGCCCTGTAAATGAGCATTGCCGTTCTTCTCAATGGTAGAAACCAATGATTTTCCCTCCAGTTTTCGAATTCCCTGTGTCTGGTGTAGCTTTTAGACTGAGGGAGATTTTTGCTCTGAGCAGCAGTCACTACTTTAAATCCTACTTTTGCTCTGGCTTGCAAAAACTTGATTTTGTTTAATAGAGGGGAAATGCTGGGGAACGAAACGAAGAAAAAGAAAAAGACTTCCCTAATAATTTCTGGGTAATTAAACTGGCATGGTTGAGAATTTGAGAATGAGGCAGATGAGGGCAAATTCTAACTCTCAGCCATTACTGAAACCTGTTTTCCACAGTGGCAGGAAGTCAATGATGTAAGTGGAATTTCCTACAGCCTAAGAAACAGGATAATGGAGACTGACATGTGAATATCTGGAATTGTCTTAACAGTGATCAACAATTTTCTTGGGTTTAGCCATAGGTTTATAAGTAGGATTCTTTTCTTTTTTTGATTTTTTTTTCTTTTATCGCAAATACAGCTATTATGTTAACTTGGAAGCAATAAAATCTTTTATGTCACATTTTGGTTTCTATTAACCATTGATGTTGCTGTTGGATCTCAATGTGCTCATTTTGTGTGTAAAGGCTCTTGTGAGCTAAAAGATTGAAGTGGCAAGACAAAAAGAAGGTGTCGTAACATTATTATGTATTAAGTATAACACATTCTGTGTCTATTTTAGTGTCTAACCATGGCCTGTCCATCTGCTGTCATAGTAGTCTGACAGACTGAAATTTTTACCTTGTATTTCCTTCTGGCACTGTAAGAGAAACAAGGACAGTAAGGAGATGGGTGAGTACACTGGGCAAAGGTAGGACTTTTACTCACCTCCAGCAAGCGCATCAGAAAGCGGACCTGTGTCAGCGTACCATAGCACATCCTAGCTGCAGAGTCAACACAGTTTAACAAGGAAATTAGATTAGGATTTGGCCTCTGCCCCTGGAGGAGTGTACTAAAATGATGTTTGTGCCCTGCGTTTCTGGCAAAGCCACAGCCGATGCTATCTATGTGTCTCAAAATACCGTCACAGTTTGCGCATTGACTGGGGGCATTAAACTGTACGATATTCAAATGCGTATAACAGCCCAAGTGTTTCATGCACATGTTTTAATACTAACAGATATCTTTCCTCAGGAACGGCAAAATTCCATACAAAAATGACATATGGAGGCAAATCCATTTTTGGAAGAAGAAGTAAAAGTTTCAGAAAGAAAATATGTTAAAAACAGAAGGAGGGTGGGCTTTTTTTGGAACACCATGATTTGAAAGCTCTTTCCAGCTACATTAAAAAAAAATAAATTTCAAACTTAATTGCCATGGCTCCATTTTACACAGACTTCATTTATATATAACAGTTGTGAATGCTGCCTGTGGATTGATTAATCTTTGCTCAAGCACTGCTTATTTTTTTGCCTTTTTTAAAAAATCTTGCAGCTGCCTCTGCAAGTGCTGCTCATCCTGACTTGCCTTACCCTGTGCTTGTAGCCCGTAATCCAGTGAAACCCTGACACAGGGTGAGGTCTTTGCAACATGAAGCAAATAAATCCCCTATTCTACAATGGTTTTATATATTAAGGTTTTCTTCACTAGAGCTTTGTGGACTTGCAGCCCCGAGGAACTGATGACTTCCAAGGCCTGGAAGAGAACTGGTCATTTGTAATTGGAGGGACAGAAAGCAATTTCAAAAACATCCCCTGACCTTCAACTGCCAAGAAGAAAGTTGAGTTTTGAGCTAGATGTTGGTTACTCTACAACCATCTGGGATATGCTACAGCTGATGTTCATCACGGAGAGGTGCTGATGTAGTGGAGGGAATATACAGGACACTGTGTAGTCCAACAGGAGGTACTTTATCAACTTCAATGTGCATTTGGGGAGAGGAGGAATACTGAAAACATGACTCTGTTAGATTTTATATAACAGTGGGAAGTAAGTGTGAAATCAGTGTTTACCTGACGTTGTCATTTAGTATTTTCCAGTAGTACAGCCATTCTTTCAGATGGCGAAAAAAATATTTGGCTTGTAACTAAGTTTATTTCTTTCACTGTCAGTATCCCTCTGCCACAACCAATTAGGACCTCTGGCTGTTTCCCACATCTGTATCTTATAGATACCACCAACAGGGAGAAGTTATTAGACCCCTTATGCAAGTGACTGTGTTTTTCCCAACTATTTATTATCTGTCTCTTAATACACACACTGTACTAGGATGCATTCCCAGACAGAGCCATTAGATGGATCTTGAAACAGTTGAGCAGAAAGACAATTTAATTGCATGAAGTCAAAATAACTGCTTGCACAAGGCAGTATCTATCTGCATTCAGGAGCATGGTTTGCATATGCATATATGAATACCTTGAGCAAATACTGGACTACAGAGAGTCCAGCAGAGGTCTACGAAGATGATGAGGGGACTGGAGCTTCTGTCCTATGAGGAGAGGCTGAGGGAGCTGGGCTTGTTTAGCCTGAAGAAGAGAAGGCTGAGAGAGGAACTTGTAAATGCTTATAAATGTCTTAAGGGTGAGTGTCAAGAGGGTGGAGCCAGACTCTTTTCAGTGGTGCCCAGGGCAATGGGAACAAAATGAAGCATAAGAAGTTCCATCTGATCACAAGGAAGAACTTGTTTACTTTGAGGGTGGCAGAGAACTGGAACAAGTTGCCCAGAAGGGTTGTGGAGTCTCCTTCTCTGGAGTTATTCAAAACCCACCTGGACGAGATCTAAACATTTCCAAACAAAAATAAATTGAGCTTAACCCATCCCATTAATAAAATTAAATTCTTTTACTACATGCATATTCAGCTTTGCCTAAAGGGTATTTTCAAAGGAGAGAATATTACATCAGGGAAAATGACCCACTTTTCTATGACGCAGCATAATAGGATGCTCTGCTGCAGGGATGTTTTGTGCTGAAGGAGAATGGGAGAGGCCAGGAGTCTTCTCAGCCTTTGTGCCTCCTTTGGCTGCTTCCTCTTTTTTCAGGATCTTGTGATCCTGTTTGAGAAACAGCCAGGTGCAGTGTACTGGTAGCCTAGCAGAGCATGGCAAACATCCCAGTTCTGCTGGGGAATCCATGGGGAGAAATTAGAGTCTGTGACCAGTCAGAAAAGACCTCAGAATTCATGAAAGGGAAATCGGCTAAAGAAGAATCGTAGAATCATGGGTTGGAAAAGACCTCTAAGATCACCAGGTCCAACCATCAACCCAACACCACTCTGCCTGCTAAACCATATCCCAAAGTGCCATAGCTACACATTTTTTGAACACCTCCAAGGGTGGTGACTCAGCCACTTCCCTGGGCAGCCTGTTCCAATACCTGATCACTCTTTCAGTGAAGAAATTTTTCCCAGTATCCAGTCTGAACCTTCCCTGATGCAACTTGATGCCATTAATGTGCCTGAACTTTGATTTCTGCTCAGTCCTTTATTTAAGGTGTGGTGTTTTCATGCCTATCACAGAGGGTTTCACACTGTGCTGTAATAATTTATTCTATTGCTTCTGAGTCGAAGCCTCTTTAGGCCTGATTGAATTGTGGTAGGGGTAAAGCCCATTCTTGTGTCTAGGTTTTTTTTTTGTTCCAAAGTGTTGTTTTGCATTTTGGGGTATTTTAGGAAATACGAAACAGAAATACCTTTATCTTGCACCCTTTTTATCACCCATTTTCAGCACGCCGTAATATCTGTTGATCAATGTGCTGTACATTTAATCAGTAATGTTGCATGAAACAGCTCTTAGTCTTCAGCCTTACTGGCTAAACGTTTTGTGTAGGCCTATATTTGTTTTGTGTCCCTTATCCACCAATGTTACTGTTGCTGGCTGCAGCTGTTGTGGCCCAGGTGATGGCCAGGGATGCCCCTTGGGGATGTCCCCCTTTAGGGTTGACCTGATGACCGGGGGCTCCCAGCTGCCGCCCCTGCCGCGGGGGTCCCCAGGGGTCCCCTACCCGAGGGGACACTGACACCTAGTGGATGGGTGCCACAGGCACAGGGCAGGCAACCCGCTGTGCCTTCAGGCTGCTGCACTCTTACCTAGAGCTTCCTTTAGTTTAGATCCTCCTCCTCGTTTGAATGAAGAAGGCGGGGGCGGGGGGGGAGGGGAGGGAAGCTTAGCCAGTTTTGTGTAAGTACTTCTAGGCTTTAAGGGTTAAGGCTTGTGCGGTCAAACTAGTTGTTTTTTGTTGCCGGTGGTGTTTTCTTTTGCTCAGTCAAGTTTATAACAAATCAATTTAAGACATTGCGCCCTGCAGTTGACCTCCCAGCCTGCGAAGAAGGTGAGGTACCTGTGTAGCACAGCGAGAAGAGGCAGATGTTCGGCCTCTCGCCTGAGACACACAGTGCCTCTAAGTTGCCTTCGATTCTGGGCCCATTCATTCAATGAAGCTTAAAACCTAATAACACGTGGTAGCATTGCTTTGCAGCTTGTCTCCCACATCTGTTAGTTTAACTGGGAACCAAGTAGCAGGAAGAATTTTAACAAAAACACAGTTTTTCCAGGAATGTTCCTAAGCACAGAACAGTGCTTAGAAATCAGACTTTCTGAAGCTGTGCACCAGAATGGTTTATCAAAGAAAATAAACACTACATAAAACTTAATAGTTTAATAAGTAAACATGGCGTCTTCTGCTATCAGAGACAGTTGACATGGACTGAGTAAATCATTGTGTCTGAGCAGTTAACACCATTGCTGCAGATTATTGTTTGATCTCTGAGGGTCTAAGTCATTCTGCATTAGTGTTTGTTAAAAATGATGTCCTGGTTTTGGATTGGTTGACCATCTAATAACTTTCTAAATGAGATTAAAACAAGAGACAGCTTCAAGGCATTTAAATTATGGCTTAAAATCAAAAGAAGGCTTCCAGGCCCCATTCAGTGGTGGAGTCGTCAGATAAAGTGTAGGCTGACAGCGCGTAGAATGAAGGTGTTAGACTTAAATGTTTGGTGATGGTATTTAAGAAGGAAAATATTTCTTCCTTGTCCAGAGAAAACATTGATTTTTTTTTTTTTTTGCTGAAAGGGGCTAAGATTATTTTACTGTTTGCTAGCATTCTTTGATTACAGTGAAAGCATCCTCAAGTAAAACCAGACTACCACAACCAAAAACACTAACATAAAAATGAAATAATGTTTTATATGAAATAGCAGAAAATAAAACATGAAGGCTACTAACACTTGTGCTAAAGGGCACTTATGCAAGTAATAGGTAAAGTAGAATATGAATGTTTCTACCCTAAGAGGAAAATGCCAGTAATTTCAAGTTGAATCAGTTTGATTAATATCAGACCATGAAGTAAAATAAGAACATACATTCCACCAAAAAAGAAAAATCACAGCCTCAGCTGACCTGTTATTTTAATTTAGAAGAAAGAAGAAAAATAGCTTTTGTCTCCTGTTGTCTGTTGAGAATTTATATTGTCTCATCTCTAGAAATACCCCAGCGTGCTGGACTTACTACTGACTACAGCTTGTTTATTGGTAAATATCCTGTGTGTTTATTTCCTTGGTGGCTATTATAAACACGAGTTGTCACTTAGTTAATTTGTGATAATATGCAAGTGTGTCTCCGTCATTGTCAGCTTCTAGTATACAACTTAATTTGGCATTTTTTAAGTGTACTCTTGTTTCTATTAACCTGAAAGGCTGTATGCTTGCTTTATGTGGTGTTCCCATCTTCCCCTCTTGTTGATTGTTTTCTAGCTTTGTCATCAAATGTCTATTTGGTGTGCTCTGCTTTTCATGAGAGTCATGAAAGAAAATGCCTGATTGGCCTGGGAAGCTTTTTGAGAAACTCCACTTCTGAAATCCCTCCAGTCAGATGATTTTTTTTTTCAATATTTTTCCTTGTAAAAACAGACTAAAGAGACTCTTGTCTTGCCTGAATTCTTGTAAAAATTCACATACTCTTCTTTTGAATTGGCACCATATCAAGTACTTGCTTGAAGCTCAGATTAGAACAGCTTCCTTTCCCAAGAAAGGAAGTGGAGTCTTATTACTTTGTCACTTATTCCACATAGATGAGAATTATAGATAAGAATCTTGAGACTGGATCTGAAGGTTTTCCTGTGCATTTCTGAAATACCTGGAAGTAAATCTATCATCCAGAACCTGGGGGTGCTGAATAAAGTTGTTTGTATTTTAGGCAGAAAAAACTTAATGAGAGTTTGCTATTGTTTACCAAACAAACTGTCTACTTCTATGTTCTGGATTGTAAATACTCAGCTTTTGAAAGTGATGACAGTTGAAGGTTATTTTAAATTTATCAGCAGCTTGATTGACAAGGCACTCGCCTGAACTAGATTCATTTTACAAGTTGACTTTTAGTACCTTTTTATTTGTTGAAATTTGGTGCTGTAGGAGGACTGTATTTCACAGTTAGCTGTGTGACACACATGGCCTGCAGGGTATAAATATCAGTGGGAGGCTACTTTAGAAACCTTTATGTGGTTGAGTGTATACTTCGTATGAGGTAAACGTTTCTCCGCTCTTCAAGATAGAAGAATTTCAGAAGTAGTTACATTACAAATGTAGATCCTGCAGACTGTTTCAAAATTAAAGTTTGACTTGCAGCTTTGGTGTTAAGGCAATAAAAGGTATAAAACTGCTTTATTTCAGAAGTATGAGGGATTTAGGTTGTCAACGCTGGTTTTAAGAGAGTACATATACAATGCATTTGTTACTTGACCCTTCAGTTTGATGCAGGCTTTTACGAGTCTTCAGAATTAAAAATTTCCTCTAAAATGTTCATGACTGAAGAAGGTTAAACTGCAAAGCATTTGATTAAAACAGTATTTTCATTTACTTTTTAGTAACTTCACTGTAGTATTCTTGTCCCTGGGTGTTTTAGTAAAATCATGATACAGGGCTGCACAAGAGGCAACTATTTCTTTTGCTAGTCACTTTTGGGTTTGCATGACCTGAATACCTGTGATTAAGGTTACCATGGAACTTTAAGTGTTAATAGTATGTCAAACAATGTATTTGAAATGGTGATATTCATGACAAATCACAGCCTTGTTTTTTTTTTTAACAAAATATGAGGGAAGTAAGAAACATTTTCTGTGTAAGCAGTAGTACTGTAAGATTGTAGAAGATGCTGCATATGTGCCTATGTTACTTTTGTAGAAGAGAATTGTATATGATAAAGCATGTGTGGAAAAGGTTTAAGGACTTTTTTTAAATTCAACAGAAGCAAACTAGATGGTAGAGTTTATATTTTTCGGGCATTTATCAGAGTTACTTCCAGCTCTTGGATGTTCAGCCATTAAAACAAAAACCTTAATGGAGAGAGATAATCTGAAATAATTCTTGTGGATAACTTACTTTCTAGGTTTGTTGTTTCTGTGCTAGCCATTGCTGCTAGTTTTGTCTGAGTCGTTGCTTTACAGCTCTTTATGCTGTAATGATGAGAATTTTGTTTGCTATTGCATTCTCTGTTCTATCTCTGTTTGAAAACATAATTGGTATAATCTGGTTGGAAAGTGTGTGCTTTTGCACTCCTGGAGACACATTTGTTAGGCAAAAATTGACAGATACTACAAAGAGAAACAATTAGAACACAATTCCTTTGCCGATCTATAAATACTGTGCTGGTTATTAGCTAGGTTTATTACAGTGGAGATCTTAGTACAAGTTTGTATCTTTAATGAGGCTACTTCTTTCTGGCTTTTAAAATGCTGTTGAACTTCGTCATAAATGGCCTCTTTATAACTAGCACATTCCTTGGCTTCCAGACACAGCCTCAAAGAAGGGGTGAGAATAGTTGTAAACATACTTTCTCCATTTGGTAGAAATGTATTTTCTGTTTGATACCTTCTCTTGCCCTTTGTATTCCCTTGTATACTCCCTGTGTATATGTTACTGCGTGGAAGTACTGATTCAATGCTTGTCAAAAGTTTTCTTTTTTGTATTTGTGTCTGGAAAGGTTTTAAACTGTGGTGTTTTGGAGGGGGACTAGTTGTTAAAACCTTGTGGGTGTTCTACTTCCCAATTATGAACTAATGTAACTGCATTAGCACTATCCTAATCTTGCCTGCTGAATAGTGGGGTTTCTAAACTACTGAAAATCTCTACAGATACTGTATTTCTATACAAGTTTCAAGCCTGCTTCTGAAAAAAAAAAAGTTAGACTTCTGATGAAAGATAGAACTGGCATATTTCTACTGGAATTGCTTACATATCCAATATCAACATATTTAACACTGATCTCATGTCATTGCATAGTGATTCAGCTGTATGCTAAAGGATGTCACATAACTGAATAGCTGAGAGGAACAGCACCTTTGAGTTGTAGAGGTGTTTCAGGAAGGTAATTTGGACCCAAAGCCAGATCTCAGTTGCAGTGTTTCTTGACTCCACAATCAGCTATGCCTTTTACCCAGAGCGGTTTTTAGGCTCCAGCTTTTCAGCTTGAAGTCATTTTCAGTGAAAGTCTTACAGGGCAGAATCTCTTTTTCAGAGAAATCACCAAGATGTAGCTGTTAAAAGGCTGTTTGGAAGGCAGGACATAAAAACTATAGCAGACCTTTTCAGTGTGTGTGTGTGCAGATTTATTAAAAGGCTTTAAGACCATTCTCCTGTGCCTGCCTTTATGGCAGCTTTGGTATTGGGGACCAGCAGGTATGAAATTCTAGTTTACTTCTGTTGGAGTGAAAGCTCAGTGTTTCCTGTTTCAGTTGCGGTGCTTTTTTTTTTTTTTTACCTAATATGAATTGGGCTGAAAACAAACACTGACCTCAAGGAAATGTGTTCCAAGGCGTGGGAAAGGAGGAAGAGTTTTTGCATCTTGTGAAGGAAGAGGGAGAAGAACTTTGGTTTTTTTTTTTTTTTTTTTTTTATTTTAGTGCTGAGCAGAAACAAAAGCAAGATATATTATCCGTGGAACTTAATGCCTCATTCCACACACTGAAGTCAAGAGCAAGGGGGTAGACTGTGGGGAGAAGAAAGTTTTGATAGTAGTAGATTATGAAGTTTCTCAGGGGGAAGTGACATGGCTAAACAAACTAATTATTCTTCAAAGACACAGGTGTAGAAACACAGAATCGTAGAAAGGTTTGGGTTGGAAGGGACCTTGAAGATCATCTAGTTTCAACCCCCCTGCCATAAGCAGGGACATCTTCCACTAGACCAGGTTGCTCAGAGCTCCATCCAACCTGGCTTTGAACACTGCCAGGGAGGGAGCAGCCACAGCTTCTGTGGGCAACCTGTGCCAGTGTTTCACCACCCTCCTGGTGAAG
>Ga0181612_179221_pt1 | contig 16553 bp, 15 predicted proteins | sample HoacroProtozoa21_FD_119630 | JGI IMG/M metagenome (GOLD analysis project Ga0181612, IMG submission 119630) | Hoatzin crop microbial communities from Cojedes, Venezuel. Combined Assembly of Gp0051906, Gp0051904, Gp0051908
ACTCAAGGTCTTTTATTGTCTTCTAGAAAGACAAACTTCTCCCTCCATCACTGCCACCACCCCCTCAATCAGTTTGCATCCATTTAAATTTGAGTTCATGTTCCTGAAATAGGGGTGGAAAGTACTGCAGGTAATATCCCAGAGAAACGCTGCTGTTGCTCTTTCGTCTTTACTGGAAATACCTTGCTTGACATACCCTAAATTGTCCTTTGCCTTTTTCTGAGCTATGTCTCTTAGAGGGATAGTTGTACTGTGATCAACTGACATCCAGGGAAGGACTTCTGAAGTATCCTGCAGTGCTAGACAGAGCTACCATGTGATACCTCTGGAGAAGATTAGGAACAGCCTGTATTTGAGCAGAAACTGCATTCCACTGTACTGAGAGCCCTGATAGGCTTGCAAAGGGATTACAGTCATAGGAAAGATATTTTTGTGGGTGCTCCTTGAAATCGAGAAGTCCTGTTCCTTTTCGGCACAGGGTGGACAGGCAGTGGGTATGCAGTTTGATCATAAGGTGTTAGCTGCAGTTTGGTTTGACAGTCTTTTCTGCTATTCTGCTTTGAGATCACCTCTAGCAGTAGTGACTACAAGTTCTCAACAGAAAGTGTCTCCCAAGAACACAACGCAGGTGCTGTGGGAGCGGAGGAATATTGTGTTGGCCATTTCTTACACCATCACGAAGGGGTTCGGGCAATCCAGCAACTTGAACTTGTTACCTATAGTAAAAACAATTTCTGCATGATTTACAAGGAAGAAGAGGTTGACAAGGTTGTCCCTTAACCGACACGTGAGAGAGGAGCCCCTGTACCAGGTGAGGTTTTCCAGAGATTGAGCAAGAAAAATCTCAGTTTTTTGGAGTGAAGAGTCATGGGGCAGTAGTGTAAAGACTCAGAAGATTCCCAGCTAATCACCCTCACCTCTGCCGAAAGAGGGAATCGCACATCCTCATTGTGGACAGCAAGTCCAGTTTTCGAGAGGAGGTATTTCTTACAGGAATTTAGGCAAGAGATCAGAGTTAGAAAACTGAAGAAACATTTGGTCAGGTGTGGCTTACCACATTGTACGTGGCTATATTTCATGTAAGCTGAAAAGTACAAGAAATTTATTGTGACTAGGACTTGAGCAGAAACAGCCTTGTCTTTGGTACCTACAAAGTATGGAGAAGGCAGAACTGTCAGCAGATGGTAAAACCAGTAAATATCCTTCTCCAAACCAGAAGAAAGACTCCAGCTCAAGGGCAGAATGGACCTCATGCCAGTGGTGGAGATATTGATGCGTTTTAGGATTGTGGAAGCTTGGCATCCCAGCTTGCACAGCCAGCCATTGCACCCATGAGGACTGCGACCCAGGAAGATGCAACCAGTGTAGCTTGTTTGGTTCCTGATGATGAAGCAGCAAGGCTCTGTTCAGAAGGGCAGAGTTTTAAAAGGTCATTGCTGAGTGGCAATTTTTATCTGCTGAACTGAACAGGTATTTTACAATTTGTAAATCTTGCAGCTGCGTGATGTGCCCCAATGATGTTGGTGGATTAGTGAAAAATAAATGGCTGTCTATGGCTGTCTACAAAAGAAGACCCTTTCACCCCACCCCCCCATTGTCCTAAGGCGCAGGTTTCCTAAGGCATAGCAGCAGCACAACCAGTCACTTTGGTTGTGCTGCTACTAAGCGTTTCCATATTTAAACAGTACTCCAGACTGTTTATTGAAGTGGGTAAGCGATACGCCATCCAAACCTCTGGGAATCGCACCATAAATTTCCCAAATAAATAGGCATAAGGAGAGAAGCCAAACAGGATGCAAGTGCTAAAAAGCCTCAAGATTAGCAACATGTGTCCCTTCTTGTCAAACCAGCAAGTAATTATTTTACTATGAAAAATAGCATTTCAGATACAGATTTTTCTCCAATTGGCTGATTTTGGTGCTTGGCTTCTTAAATCTTGTTTAAAAGGTCACAGGCTCCGTCCCTTCTAAGAGCCTGAAGGCTGATCAGCAAGTGGAAAGATTAGCAGAGAGAGCACTTGATATTTTCTTGTCCAGGGAGATCCCGGTAGGGCGCTGCGGGAAAAATAACGCAGGCTGGAGTAGGTACGATGAGGCTTTTTTTTTCTGCTGGAACATCGTGTTCAGAGGTGAGAGCATTGGTCTGCAGATATTTTTTCCTCCGAGAACTGGCACTCCAAAAGCTTTGGGCTGGGTCAAGTCATACCTACGTTTAGTCTTGCTCCAGTTTTTAGTACCATCAGAGCATCCCGCGTTCCACAAAATACAATTTTGTGATGTACCATTGCAGGACGTTAATCAAGAAGACTTTCTGTGTTCTCTGAAGTTTCCTTGAAGCATCTTGTCGGACTGCTTTGTCTGGAGCTGTGCTGCGGTGGCATTCGCTGTCCTTCTTGCCTTCGGTCATGAGGGCTTCACAGGCCAGAACCAGCCCGCAGGTAGGGAAGGAATAAGGAACATAAACTGTTGATCTGAGTTATAAATACTTCCTGAAGGAATATGGTTAGAGATGAAAGTTATCAGGAAAGAAGTCTTAGTTCCATATAAACAAAATCATGCTCATGTTAAAATTAGGTCAAGAGAAGAAATAGATTCAGAAACATTACATGTGTTGCAACGTTGAAATATTTCTCCGTGTAAGTACGTTATGACACCTGTTCCACTGTAAGCACTGTTGCTCTGTCACATCACTTCGCAGAGTATCTCCAATACACAGCCAGGTGTAATAAAAAATAGCAACAGCTATGGGTTCCAGTCGTCCAAAAGGTTAGTAAAACGAGCAGTTCAAGGACATTTCTAGCGAGCTATCTCCATTGGATTTGAAATCAGTCGGAATTGTGCCACCTTCATTTATATTTACCTAGTTGCCTTCTATTCCTTTTGACACCAGTATTGACGTAATTACCGTGATCAGGGAGGAGAACTTTTCTTTCTCTTCATCAGCAATAAATTTATTGCAGGTTTAAAAGCAATCACTTCAAGCTAATTTCTAAAGAGCTTGAATATTGTGGGGGGGGGGGAAAAAAAAAGAAAAAGAAAAATATAGGGACTATTCATGCAACTAGAAACCTCGCTGGCAAAAATGCATCTTGTGTTTTGTAACAGGCTGAATTTACCACTGAACAGACAGTATGTGTTACTAAAAAGCGACAAAGTTTGCAAATAGTGTTTTACAATATATTTTGAAAAAGTTTATGGAGTAACAGATATACTGAAGGACAGTATCCAAAGAAATTACTTTTCTAAATGTTTTGGTAAAACAAGGATTTTTTTTCATGCAGAGTATTGTTTTTCTAAATGTTTCAATGCTTGAAGATAAGCAATATATTAAAGTTTAATTCCATTTTATTCCATTGTTTAGGATTTTTTTTCGCTGAACTGATAAACATTTACCAGATAAATGAACAGAACATTTTCCTTTTTCAAAAAAGAAAAAGAAGACAGCAAGTGAAATATTACTTTGCTAACCAAAACAGCAAAACACAGCAAAACCTTTCCTTAAGCTTAAAAACTTAATCATACTTTAGTGGAAAATAAATTCCATTCTTAAATTCTAGAATGAAACCTTGGCCCCCTATAAACAACAAGGTTACAACGTCTTCAACATCTTTCTCAGGAAATACGAAAACAAAGAAGATTTTCTCTCTTTCGCTCCATCTGCATTGATGTCAAATGCTTGCTCTTGGCAGGAGCTGCCATTTCCTTTCTTACCCAGTGTATATTCGGGCAGACCATCACCAAACACGTGGGCGTGATGCATTTTTGTCTGTTTCATGGATGTATTTTGCTCCAGTTTCTTCACTGAAGGCCTGTGATGGTTAAAATACCTTTTGACCATTAATTTTGTTGGTGACTCCTTGCTCTCTGATGGGGAGCAGTAAGTTTTTTGTGCGCTGTGAACATTGTTTAATCGCTGTGTCAGAGCTGTAGAAATGATAAAGAAAGATGTAAAACAGTTTTTTGGTGGAGGCTTACATTGTCTGGTCTAGGAGCAACCCATGGACCCTAATGGTTCAGCTACAGTTTGGGAACTAACAGAATATTTGGCTACAAAAGAGATGTACTATTGGAAACTGTATCATGTCTAGGTTTTGTTTTGATGGGTCATATGTTTATGGTGCTCAGAGTTGTTTCCTCAAGGGAGGAGGATTTGTACCTGGTACTAAATAGAGAGTATTGAGAGTATTATTCCTGGTTTCATCAGTGCATTGGTATCATACACTATCATCTTAATGGCTAGAGAAATTGTCCTTTTTTTGGAAGGCGTCTCTATGATTTTGCCAAGATGTCCTTGTTTATACACAAGTTGAACACAGTGATCTTTCAAAATATGTCTGTCTTACATTCTTGTGGTATCAGCTCGTTGTGGTTGGTTTTGCAGGGTGCGGGTGTTAAGTGCCAACGTGCTTGGCTGTGGACATGACTGCATGCAGAAATCTTTATGGGCCATACCTTTGGATTCTGAGCTGCTTTTGGAAAAGTGCTGCTGCAGAACAAATAGGAGCAAGTTAGGAATGAAATCTGGAAAATCTGGATAGAGATCTTGGCCCAGTTGCCTTTGACCACCTGCAGCACCCACAGAGTCTTCCATGCTTTCCTTCTTGCCATTTTACAGTCAATAGCAATTTTCTCTCCTTTGGTCATTGGTAGTAAATGTGGGTTGAACGATGTGCCTTTGGATAATCCAGGCTTTTTAGTCAGCCTGTCCCCTGTTAAAAAACCTACAGGGCAGCAGTTTACACTTAGACTGCATCTTGACTGCTCGTTTGATATAAAGATGTACTCAATAGTAAAGATTGTCAGAAGCTCATGAAGGAAGAGACTTGGTGAGCCTGGGCTTGGCGCTGCTGACATGATCAGTTTCCCTGCCGAGGGCCAAACTACAAAGAACGTCTATCTCTGCTCAAACATTTCAAATGTGCCTTGCATCTGGGGGTCTCAAAATGCCTTACCAAGGCACTGGCCCAGTCCTTCCTTTTGCCGGCACTGAAGGGAAGCTGGCTTTGCCAACGGATTAGTTTTCTGCTCCAACAATTTTACCACCCAAGATGGGACCACCAGGAATCCTAAGCAGGAGTATCTTGTTTTCCTGTAGCGTGTGTTTCGGCATCCTCTGGCACAAGGCAAGCAAGCCGGCTGGCACGTGGCATCTTCCCGGAGCATCAGTCTCTTTGCAGCAATCAGATCTCAGCTCTTCCTTAAAAACAAGGAGGAGACTGCGTGGTTGCATAGTCACTTCTTAGGTCTTCTGCCTCTGGTATGTCTCAATGTAGTTCATTAAGACTGGGGAACGCAGGGAATGGTGTTCTCATGGATAGACAGGAGTTAATAGAGCTGTTCCCCCTCATTGTGTTGACTTGCTCAGGGAGAGAGAGAGATTATTTCAATTGCCAGTGAAACTTAGCAGTTGCTTGTCCTGTAGCAATGTTGCCCCACATCCAAGTTAAAACTGCAGGGGCATGAAGAAAACGTGCTAGAACCAAGCTTTTGCTCAGGCAGGATTATGGGTTTATTTCTTGTGGAAAGATACCTCAAACAGCACAGAGCTAGAGGCTGCACCAGGACCTTGGATGAATATCGCCTACCACCATCTGCCTATCTAATCAGCTCCACCTGCTTTGGTACACCCAAAGAACATATAGAAGGTGGAGCTCTGCCATACAAAACTCAACCCCACCCAGGCTGACTGGCTCTTCCAGTGCGAAACTAGAAGAGCTGCAGTTACCGAACATGGCGACTGTAGTCTAAAACATCTTTATCAGGTCAGCAAAGCCTTCCAAGACATCTGTACCTAAGTCTATGCAGTCTGAATGCCCTCATGGCTTTGATGTATGGGAATTTAAAACATGAGTGCTGATGTTTCAAGATTAGGACTTTAAATGGGAAACCTCTTCGATCAAGAGCAGCTTTGCCAGTCAGTATATGCTATGGCCTCAGCCCCAGGCTGCAGTCTGTGGCTGATATTTTAGTGGTAAAACTGGTAATCTTTGGATCCTTATATTTGTGTGATTGGTATAAGGAGCTATTTGTAGTAGGCTGATAAAGGAAAATATACTTAATATTTTAAATGTACTTGGATACCTTTAAAAGATGCTGTGAGAACTTAGGTTTATGTTGTCCCAATGCTTACCACTACTTTTCCCATAATCTCCTTTGTAGTTTTTTGTTTTTCCTTTCGTCTTACTGCTCCTGTTGGTAAAAACTGCCTTCCCTTGGAACATACAAACAAAAATAATGAGCATCATATTCCTTCAAAGCATAACTAACAGGATTCCTAGAGCATGGATTCAGTGGATCTGCTCTATCCAGTCCATCCTCTTCTTCCCACGATACGTATTACTCAGGATATGACATTGCAGAGGGATTCAAGAAGTCATCAAAACACGTTTTGGAAGTTGGCAGTAATTTGTGTAAGAAAGAGGATTAGAGCCTTTAGTCCTGATGCATTTCAGTGAATCATGCCACTGCTTCTGCTCTCACTAAAACATATAAAATGCAAAAAAATGTGGCAAGAATTATTCTGTATGTGTAGCAAAGTAACTAGGATTTCACTCATTTTGTCTATTTTGTTATGAAATACTAGCAAATTACAGAAATAACCAATAAAACTGGAGTTACAGTTTGCAGATAACAATCTGCAGTGGACTTGAGCATGGCTTTAATGCTGCTTTTTGTGGAATAGCAACAGAAGCAAATCTGAAATATTTTTCCAGTGTCTGGTAGAAGAGTGCTTGATTTAAGTATTTTAGAAGTAGGTCTGAAAACAGACTTACTTAATAGACCAGTAAGTAGTTGTTGTTATTTGGGGGAAAAAAAGTGCAATTTGTATGGGCGGGGGGGGGAGGGGTTTGTGGGATTTTTCAGGGTCTAAATATATGGGTAGTATGACTCGTGTTGTGATAGAATTTATATTTGCTGGTCCTTTATGTGCTGTTGAAAATAACATTTCAACCAAAATGTTCATTTTGCTATCACTGTGGTTTTTAGGTAATTTGCTCTTCGTTTTTAGATTTCACGTTTCACAGGGGTTGCGTCAGGTTAGATGTGTTCAAGCCTAGGGGCTACATACTGCAAACAGGGTAAATTAATCTTTAAAAGCAAAAATAGAAGGGCAGAAATAGAAATGAGGTCATAGTTGTGAGTTGTCCTAACCTTCTTTTAACATGTTGCTGATAATAATAGATCAATAACTTTAAAGCTGTAGATGGCCTTCCAGGAAAGCTGCAGCCCCACTCTAGAGACCCACCGTTGGTAAGTCAGTACAGAGAAATATAACTAAGCAAGCTGATGTTTCAGATAGTCCTGCCAGGAGCTGATTTTTCTCCACCCGTGTGACAGGAGTTGGTTTTCAGACTCCCAAATACTGGACACAAAGTCTCTGAATGGGCTCTGCCATTCGGTGTAATACGAAGTGCTAACGAAGTTGTCAGCATCAGCTATATTAAGATTGTCCTGCTTTGAAAGTATTTCTGTTCTGTAAAGGAAACTGTCCTTGGAATCCAAGGTTTATTGCACCGTTCGATCTTTTTTTAATGGATTGGATCATAACCTCCTGTTCGCTTCATCAAAGTAATGCCCTGTACAGACCTAGGCTACGGCCAAGTTTTAAAATAAATGCAGAAGCAAAGGAGATGGGCGAGTTCCAGGGTGTCCTACTTAGCACGGTGCTACGGGAGATCAAAGGGGCAGGGAGTCAGCTCTCTGCAGGCGGGTGGACAGAAGGTGTCCCTGAAAGCATCCATCTTGCCCGGGGGTAGGTCGGTTGCCTTTTACAGCAGCCCTTTGCCTGCCAGACCAGTCAATGTTGTTAGTGCAACCTCCTGCATCTCCAGAAGTAGTGCTGCTAGAGGCAACATCTGGCTGGTCGCAGCTGGAGAGGCAAGGGAACATTTCAATCAAATGGTCGCAGACGTGGATCTAATCAGTGCTTATCTTCTGGACTTTGAACAGAACAAAAGTTCAGGACATGTATGAGGGCTCCTTGGAGAGTACTGTGGTTCCTGACTGGGCTGCTGGTCTCAGGCCAGTACCTCGTAAACAGGTGTCAGCGTCCCAAAAAAAGATCTCCCGTCTTTGCCAGCGGCGGGTATCCTCGCTGGCGGTCCCGCGGCGGGGCTTCGCGGGCCAGGAGGAATGACCCATGGGTCGGGAATGAGGCGCGCTGGTGGGGTGGCATACTGAGGCTTCCTTGACATTTGCGTGGCCTTATTTTTCCTGATGACGAAGCAGGGATTTCAGGCTCCAAATCTGGCAACCTTATAATATATCAAGAGGGGAAAAAAAAGGAGAAAAAAAAACCCCAAAAAACAAGGAGGAAGTGATAGGTGAGTTGCTTCTGAGAATATTTTTTTTTCTTCTTCGCCGAAGGATTAACCTGTAACTTTGCATTTGGGAGATACAGGAGGTAAAGAAATGGGTAAGAATGTGCTGAAGGAGGATTCTGCTGCTAGGGGGCAATATGTAGTAAGCAAAACACACTTTCTCTCAGTAGCTATCAAAGTTGTTTTTTTTTTTTTAAAGAACCCAAACCCAAAAAGTACCCCACATGTTGCACACACTAGCATTTCTTCTGCAGAAAGAGTGTAGTATAAACAAAACGGGCAACCTATATTCATATATGTGAGTATGTATTTTTTTTAACATGTGTGTGTGCATCACTCCCTTACTACGTTTCTTTGCTACTGCAGTAGGGTCATGACCAGTTCTGGGACCTGCGCACAGCACTTTGACTTGATAATTCCTAAGAAACACATGTCTTCAGCTTAAGGAATCTAAACCCTATACACTAGTATTTCAGAAGCTTTTGTGAAGGACTGGTGTTAAGGCTCTTTTAAAATTATTTACTTGGGGAACTTACCCTTCATGATTCTTAATTTTTCATTCTGAATTTTATCACAATTTATATAAGGCAAAAAGCTAAGAATTTGAACATTTGAAAGGGTTTGATCACATGGTCTTGTAACTGTCCTGTTTCTTCCTGTTGAGAACAGCTGGGACAGCTAACTTAAATGTCTTTACAACGTTTTTGTTCTAACCACTTTCTTAAACAAACCCCCTTAAAAAAAAAAAAAAAAAAACCCAAGAGGAAGCCAGCTTCAGCAAAGTTATTGGTTTCAGGTTGAGCAGTGAAATAGTTGTTCGTTTGTTTTATATACTCAGGCTGACTTGATGATGCTCGTTTTAGAACTAGTGCAGCATGTTTCTGTAAAAACTGCATTGTGCGAAAGCAATTTTCCATTTGTTTTAATGAAAAATCATTTTTTCCTTTAGAATATCCAGTGGTTATAGGTGAGTATGACTATAATATTAATAAGCTATTTGATCGAGTCTGAGGCTAGCAGTGGAGAAAATACAGCCATTTCTAGAGCAGATTTTCAGTTCTTGTTCACCTGGTCGCCAAAGTCCAATGAAGAAGCATTGTCTAAATGGGTAACGATTACAGCAGAAGATGCCAGATTTCTGTGGTGGAAAATTTATCGCTAAATAATTAGTGTTAATTTTTGCAAGAAGAGTTTCAGGACTTTTACATCTGCAACTGAAGTTTGAACAAAGAAGCAGACATTTGCAAGTTTGAGAGCTTTTTTTTATTAATTTACTCTTGTTTCCCGTATTGTTGAGACACTCATTGGAGATTCAGGGGGAGAAGTGACTGGCGCAAAGACACAAGACGTGCACTTAACTGTTATAATGCACTTGTCTCTTCTGATCTTTTCATTCACCAGTTTCTGTCCTCACGCTCTCATCTCTGTGATTCACATAAATTTATCTACTTCAGATGAATATAGTGCTTGCTTGTTTTGTACTGGAAATGGCACAGATCTCATTGTGCCTGATGCATCTTACACAGAAATCATTTCAGAGTGGCTAAGTTATCTCTAACTTTAATGCAGTTTGCAAGGTCATCGTAGCATCTCCGTGCTCTGAATTGCGGCTGGTGGCTCAGTGTAATCCACAACATCCAAAGATCTCTGGGAAAACTCCCACAGAGAGCAGAAAGGTAGCTTGAGAGCTGCTGCAAACATCTGTTTCTATGTCTTTTTCTTGCTCTCCGGTGTTACCTCACTCCTAACAAAAAAGGGACAGCTGTTAAGATATACGTATAGTCATGTGCCCTATGGGGCTGTTCCTAAATACATGTGCTACGTAAAAGCCTGTTCTTTTATATCAGCTATGAAAAACACTGGGTTTTTAACAGCAAAAACGGGAATTACCTGGCAGGTAGAAGGTCTGTACATGTCTGATATTCACCAAATACTTTCTCAAACCTGGCTCACAGATGGGATTGAAATTGCTATCGTATGCTTTTTGGCACTCTGCACTCCTGCAAAAAGTGGAGGTTTTCAGACAGGCAAAGAATACTTTAAACTATATCATTATATATTGTATAGTCAGCAGGGTGTTCTGCGATTCCTCGCAAATATTGGGAAGTGACAAAGCAATACATAACAAAGTGTACAAGAAGCATCAGGTGGGTCTGAGTCTGTGTTCCAGGAATATTAGGAACTTCTGCTGTCTCGAAATCTGTGGGTTTCTGAGCAACATCAGCTGTGGAAATGGAAGAGAAAGGGCTGATTGCTTATGTGGCTGTGTTGAAATACATTGAGCACTTCAAGTATTTGTTGCATTGTTTTCTGGTTAGTAAATAGAAGAGAGTGGGTTAGTCAATGTTAGAAGGCAGCAAAGCTAGCGATTTTAACAATACTCCTCTCTTTCAGCTCCCAACGAAGAGATTAAGATGTGACTGTAGCTGAATTAGGACCTTAATGTGCTTTGTGCTCTTTATATTACATCTACTACCTTGCTATAGATAATTCTGAATGTGAATTTATTTTGAGATTGAATTATTGTCCTTGTTTAATGATTAACACAAAATAGAGATTCACGCTTTTATGTCTTTAAATTACTCTATTCCATTTAAAAAGGCATTTTGTGTTCCACAACAGAATGCTTTGACCTCTGCCAAATCAGCATTAGTGAACTAGTTATAATCCCTGTGCATTTGTGATTATCAAAGTGGTTTGGATGGCTTTACTTAGTATTAAATCCTGACATCCTTAAGTACAGAAATCAAACTTGTAATTAAGATTGTATCAATAAAGTTCTCCCATTTCATATATTTTCCAGTAGTCATAATAAACCAGAATTATATGATTCATTGCCTACCTGAAGTATTTGTTCTTTTCAATATTGCCAGGCTACTGATGTGTAAACAGAAATGTAAATATGTGCTTGTGGATGAGTGATTGGGCTTGCACAATAGCACTGAATCATTTGAGCAGGTCTCCTTGCTCTGTACCGTGGACTTAACAAATGCTGCTCAGAAGTGCAGCTCCAGAGCACAGGGAGCTCATTGGGACTCAATGAAGCTTGTGATTTTCTGCTCTAAACATGTTCCATCCTAACCAGCACTGAAAAGTTCACAGGTCCGTTATGAGATATGAACAATATTCAGGTTTATAGTCAGTAAAAGGTGCTTCTTTTCTAATATCCTCTGTAATCGGCTGAGGGAACTAGGTTTTATTTAGTACATGTATGAAAAGAGGAAAAAGGAGAGAGGACTTTTACAGCACTTGAGCTATTGTTTCTGGAAAGTTGTTTCAGGCATTCTTCCAAATAAAAAAGCAGGTTGTTATGCTTATGCAGTTCCAAAAGTTGTTGTATTGTTATATGAGCATTTTACAGCTACAGAATAAAAGCTGGATTCTGCAGCCGATCGCATTTGTATCAGTTCCCGTGTGTTCAGGGAGTCTGTGTGTATTTTCATGTATATGCTGGGGAAAAAGAGAGCATTGGTGTGTGCAGTATTTGTTACAAACATGCTAGTCGCTCCCGTGAGACTGATGCGTTTTTTTTTGGCTGCATCTCTGTACTACCCCATAAAAAGCATCTTTAATTATTACAAATTGTTATTCAAGTGATTTACTGAGTTTGAGTATGCTGCCGCGAGATCTTTTCTGAGATAACTATTTGAGAATTTTTAAGAAAACCCAAGAACAGCCACACAGATCTGCAGAGAAGTGCGTGTAACATGCTGTACGCATGAAATATGTAAGGATAATTGCTGCCTAGATTTTATGCAAAGGTGATGGTGTTAACGAGCACCGCAGTTCCTAGGAGAGGGGGCAGCCTGCGGAGAGTCACTTGGGGCAGCAAATTTCCCAGATACAGAAACTGAGATAAACATCCACAAACTTCTGGTGTTTGCGCGTTCCAGAGAAGCTGGACTACTAATTCCAGGGAAGTAGGACTTTCATGCTAATAGCGATTATCTTACTCTGATAAGCTCAACAAATATTATAAGGTTTTGGCCACACCTTCCTCCTCTGCTGCTGCAGGTTGTTGTCTGTGCTAACTCCTACATGTTGCCATGAAGAATGTAGATCGCAGGTTCATGCAGTGCCTTCCCAACATTAAAGTTGGGTCAGGTTGCTCGAGGCCATGGGTGGTCAAGCTCTGACCATCTGCAGAGATGGATGGAGATTTGTGGCTTCAGTGGGACATTTCCCCATCATGTGATCACCCTCGTTGTTAAAGAATTAAGATTTTTTTTTAATGCCTGGTGAGAATTTCCTTTGTTGCAACTTGTCTGTAGCCTCCCATCCTTTTGCTGTGCACCTGTGAGAAGAATCTGGCTCTGCCACGTCGGTACTTACTCAGTAGGTAGTTGAAGGCAGGAATGGGACCCCATCATTTGCCTTCTCTTCTTTGGGCTGCATAAGGACAGGTGTCTCAGCTTCTTCTCAGGCATTCAAGACCACTGACCATCTTGATGGTCCTCCACTAGACTTCCTCAAGTTTGTCAATGTCCTCCTTGTGCTGGGAAGCCGAAACTGGGCACAGCACTCTAGCTGTGGTCTGGCAAGCATCAAATAAAGGAGAAAATTGCTTCCTAGATCTGCTGTCTGTGCTTTCTTACTAATGGAGTGCAGTATGCAGCTATCCTTCACCACTCAGGATGATCACCACTTCGAACCTGCCCACCAGGACCCTCAGGTCCTTTTCTGCAGGGCCACTTTCTGTCTGGTCTGTGCCCAGTTTGTGCTTGTGGTTGAGACTAGTCTGCCCAAGTGCAGGACATTGTATTTGACTTTGAGTTTCGGGAGGCTGCTCTCAGCCCAGTTTTCCAGCCGGTCGAGACCCCTTGAAGTAGCAGCTGTACCCTCCAGCTTATCAACCATGCTCCTCAGTTTGACATCATTTTGGGGAATGGGATTTTCCCTGTCTCTTCTTTACACATCATCCCTGAAGTTCAGCCAAATCCAGACGGGTAGTCTGGTGAAGAGGAGTAACACGCTCTTAGGCTAAGACATACCTAATTAAAATGCGTTGTCTGTCCTCACCTCATCATAAGCTCAGTGGCAGCTCTAGGTAGGAGGGAAGTATTTTTCCTAATGGGCCAATTCTGTACCATTTCTGCTGCTCCCTGCTCCAGAGACAGGGTGTTGAACTAGTTGCAGCAACAGGCTGTTGTAACATAGCTGCTATTAGAGTGTGCTCCTCTGCATGTTTTTGTTGTTTGGTTTTTTGGGGGGAGTTAATTTAGTATCCATTCAAGGCTAAATCCTAAAATTCTTGCTTTATCTTCACTCTTTAGACAAGCAAATCCTGCTCCTGCATGGTTTAAAAAAGGACGTAATGCTGCAGTATTTTGCTTCAATGTCAAAATGAATCAGAACTTGGAAAACTGTGCCTTCTATTACTTGCATAAATGCACCTACGCAAACACTAGTTTGCATTTTATTTGTTATCTGGTTGCTCAATTTGTAGTGAAATTTTTACGTGAAATCCTTTAGCCCATCTATATACTTTAATAATAAGTGGAAACAGTACGGGTGTCTGGCAGGTTGAGAGGCAGGAAACCTTGAATTTTCAAGACTAATTATATAAGAATGATTCAGTGCATAAGTACTTAAGGGAAAACCCACTACTTAATTTTCCAGCATGAACAAGTGCTTGTTGAAGGAGAAAATGCCTACTGAAAAGGGGAAAACACCATGCCACCTACTGTCACCAGCTAATTGTCAGATTATTTTTTCTTTTTGCCTTCTCTTACCAAGAAATATAATAATTCTGTGAGACCATGTGGCAGTGCAGAAAAGAAGTGAGCTGACCACTCCTCCTCTGGAGGAGGAGACCTAGGTAGGGCTGAAGAGGGCTGCTAGAAAGCTGAGGAGGGAGGCACGGAGGAGGGTGGGAGCCCTGCTTAAGGGCTCATTGGCAGAAGAAGGCACAAACAGGACACGTTTCAGCTTGGGTGGTTCTGGGAGGAGCGAATGTTGGGATTAAAATGTCTTGACGAGATTGTTCCTTTTCTTTTCAGATGCAGACAGTGAGTTTCATGGCGTGAATTTTCTGCCCGAAGATCTCAACGAGGCTCCAGAGGAGACAGGAATGAGGGTGAACAAGAAATACTCTTGTCTACCTGCTGAGGAGAAGGGGATCCACATTATCAACATCCGAGCTATTGAGGATATCGGCTATGACCAGCATGAGAGTACAGTGAGTAAAGGACTTGCCAGATGCGTCATAACTGGCAGACTGCGCTTTACCCCTTAGCTTAATTCTCATTCTCTCCATTCCTGGGATGCTCTGAAATCCTCTCCCTCTCTTTTTCAGAAGTGCTGAGGAGGATTGCCACTAGCCACAGTACATGCTAATTTAGTGGGGTTTGTTCTCTGATGTGAAGAAGGGAAGCAAGGGATCCTTGTTTAACCTGTAGCCTCAAAAGGAGTTGGCTATTCTCAGAGTAATCAATCTGGCAATAAGGCTGTGGCAACCTTTAAATCTCTTTGCCCCTATAGAGCAGAACAGAAAAGAAAGTCTAAAATTTCATGCGGAAGCTATTAACATAGGTAATGTAAAACTAATAGTCTGCAGCGTGCAATAGAGATTTCCAGTGTCGTTAATTGTGCCTTGGTTAAATTCTTTAACGCCGATCTTAAAGAAAGTTAGTAATGCGAATACCCAACAGGATTAGGAGTTGCTTATGTCGTAAACACATTAAAAAGAGCTTATTCAGGTGAAGGAATTGAGGTGGAGTGAGCTGTATAACAGATCTCGCTGGGGAAAGGTGTAAAGCAATACTTGATTCATTGTGCTTGTGCTTATGCTTAATTAGGATTGAGCATGGAGGAATAATTCTGTCAGAATGTAAACATCCCTCTTGCTGGGGTAAAACTGAAATGTCTCTTCTGTGTCACATTTGCAGCCAAAGGGACATGACCTTATGTGGTCTAAGTCTACGCAACTCCCTCTATTTCAGCATAGTGGCGCTGCGAGAAAGGGTGTGGCCTATGAGTACCTTTCAGCTTTCATACCACATCCTTAAAAGAATCCAACCTTTTCTTTCTTTGAAACAGGACCAACAGGCTTCTTTGAGTCTTTTGGCTGCATCCCTTTTGCAGTGGAATATAGCTATTCTCATATAAAAATAAATTTACTGAGGCTTTAGTATCCAAAGTGCAGCACCTTCCCCGATATTATCAGTGAGTCCCCACAAGGGTCAACTTTTCCACAGGAGAGTTCAAAGAAATGGGAAAAGGCTTTCGCTGAGTTTCTGCAGTGTGACCTGTACCCTTCCTGGGGGCAGTGGCTCAAAGAAACAGAGGAACCGGAGATTTTCAGTGCCGCTTTTCTTCACCCAAGGCGTGCTCCAGGAGAAGAGGAGCCGTGGCTGGGATGTACTCAACTCTCCTGAGCTCCCCAAGCAGTTGCAAACATCTGGTGCGCTCGCTGCTATCACCTTCCAGAGCCGTCTTCAGTCCTGCCCGTTTCCTTTATTTATTAGTCTCCAGAACAGACCGGCTAATTGCTGTCCCTCATAAAGTCAGTCCAAGGAGGGTAGGAAGCAGTTGGGGTCTGAGCCTTTTGCCTGTTTTATCTCCCTGTGCTTAGCTGAATGTTTATTGGTTCAGCCCAGTTTTTCAGAAATCGATGTTTAATCAATTAATAAGATCAACACATCTTTAAAAATTACAATTAGTTATCTGGAAAGAAATCCCAGCGTTCCTGTATCTTGTTTACAACAGCTACTTACTTTGAAGAGGCATGATATCCTGAAAATCCAGTTAGTTACTATTTCTTAATGTTTTGTTTCTGTAGAAATTTGCATAACTGAGTTGCCTGCCCCAAGCAGACTGTCAGCTTGCTTTTAAAAAAAATGGTCTGCATTCACAGGTACATATCTTTAAACACAAAGCAAACAGAAAGTGATAGCTATTAATGGTCTTCTGTGTTGTAGTTATGCTTAAGAACCAAATGGGAGTATCTAGATAGGGCACAGGCTGCTCACGCCTGTGCCCTGAAGAATGTGTTATCACCATGGCTAAATAAGAGCAGGAGGAAGAGAGAATAGGACAAGGAGCAGACTCCATGGTGGCAGCAAATGCTGTATTATTGTATGATATATTTATGTATTTGGAGCAAAAGGTTTAGGTTAAATGGAAGAGAGAGATGGGATCTTCAGAGAAGAAAAGAGAGAAACAGCGAAGGCAGGCGTGGAGCAAAGTGGCGAGGGACTGAGGAGATGGGGATCTGCAGCCGCGCTGGCCCTGG
>Ga0181612_116368_pt1 | contig 16550 bp, 11 predicted proteins | sample HoacroProtozoa21_FD_119630 | JGI IMG/M metagenome (GOLD analysis project Ga0181612, IMG submission 119630) | Hoatzin crop microbial communities from Cojedes, Venezuel. Combined Assembly of Gp0051906, Gp0051904, Gp0051908
ACTCCAGACACAGCAAGATGCCAGCTCCACGTCCCACAGTTTAGACAGAGCCTGTCAAGTCATTAAGCAACTGAGTGTCATTTAAATAACTACATACCAGGCCCAGCTTTGCTTCTAATATTTTCAGCATGCCCACCTGCCTCAGCAGAGCTACTTGTACAAACATCTTGGGGAATCTGACCTGTCAGGAGTTAGAACAAAACATTGCGACCAGTTACTTTTGATTTTGAAGTGTAACATGGACACTGAATTAGATTTGCAATCTGAAGTAAAAGTAACGATTAAAATGATTAAGCAATTAAATAAATACATCTCAACTCACAGCTGGTTGTGAATCAGTAACAGGCCAATTAATCAAAAAGAAATAGACATTCTCATTTTCTGGGCCTTCACATGAATTGTTTTATAGCGGTGAAACTTTTCTCACTTGGGTTTTCAACAGTCTGAGGGAAAGGAGGATCTGATTTACTGTAGGAATTCCACTGATGTGGTATGACACTTTTTTGTGCCTGCTTTTGTTCAAAACAGCTTTTTTATCTCTTAATTTTTGGGTAGTTATTTTCCAATATAGCAGAGAATACACAGTGGGGAGTAAGACGATATTTATCTCACCTTATTTCAGGTGTCTCCAGTGTAAAAGCTTAAATCCGAACCAATTACTAAAGATTCCCCTTACAATTTTCTTTAATGAAATTAATCTGGCCAAACGAAGACTCATGTTTTTCCCACGGCTAAGTGGAGCCAAAGTTGATTAACTCGGAGGTAGATATCTACATTTAATCAGACTAATCCCATCCTTGGGTCTGTCTTCAAATCTTTCTTCCCCGCTGACCATAGTAGCGCCACTTGACAATGTCCACACTGGTATTCCACTAGCTGTACCAGAACGGACTTTTTGTTCATTATTCTGTTGGTTCTTACTAATTTACTAAATGGGGTTGTCATGGGGATACAGTCTCAGGGTGGCCTCACTTTCTCTATCTCGTGCACAGTGTGCACTGTACAATACTTTATGTAAATAAGTTCCAAACAGAGTTGCTTGTCATTAGCACAGACAACTCTAGAGGCAAAAACAAACAGGACTTGTCAGTGAGAACTCTGTCATCAAGGAATTTTGTTTGCACCCCTGCAGTGATTCATAGTGCACTTGACTGTTTTCTGCCTACCTCTTCATTTCTTCTTTTGTTCATAAAGTGTAAAAATGTCATTTTCGGTACCTTTTCTCCAATTAGAGGTTTTGTTGATATCATACCAGAAAGCTGGTTTCAGCTCCTGGCAAACTGGCAGCACAAGAGAAGGATTTCCTGGATGTCATCTTCATTCAAACACTGATAAAGTGGAGCCAAAGCAGTGAAGACAAACGAAAGATTTAAAGCATTGCTGGAGAAGGAAAGAGCTAGGCAAGAAACCGCAGTCTGATTGCAATAAAGAAGTAAAAGTTGACAACTGTCAGCACTTATGCTTTGTTTTTACAGTGAAAACATATATACGTACTTGTAGCCTGACTTTGCTGAGCATGCCCTGCTTGAACCTGAGGGAGAGTTTAGATGATGCAGTATGTAGAGATACCTGAGTTGCTGTGGACACCTCGTGCATCTTAGCTGAGTGTTATCCCAGAAATGTCAGGAGAGTGTGCTGATTCGCTTGTACTTCCCTGGTGTTTGAACTAACCTGGATATCTCCAGACTAAGCTGCTGCATACCACTGCACACAGGGTGACTGTCGCTCAGGTCCCACTATCTTTGTTGGAACAGAGGTCTGCTTAATGATTCACCGGTTCAAGCACTGACCACCCAGCCAACGTCAACTTAAACAAAGCCACCAGCAAAACTCCTACCAGGCCCCAGCCCTGTAACATCTGCTGCCTGAAATGGCCAAATTTTTAAACTGTGAGCAGCACAAAATCTTTGGTATAATTTCAGCTACTGAAGGAAATAAAATATCCTGTTATCCATGAAAACTTCAAACACAGCTTTAGAAACATTAGCCACACAGAAATACTTGTGTTATATAAAGCATTCGTCAGGCAACAGTGGGAGATCTGTCTGAAATTTTCAAGAATTACAAAACCTCCCACTCTGAAGGTGAAAGGAGAAGCAAGGTTATAATTATATAAATGACTATGGGGGAAACAGTTGCTCTCTATAGAGTGTGGGATCCAAGCAGTGTCGAGCACTACTTGGAGACAGCTTTCCTCAAGCCAGGGATTTGTTGTTTTTTTTTTGTCTCTTAAAGCTCCAGTCACTTCCCTGGGATGATTTCAACTGGGGTGTACACCCCACCTATAGTCTCAGAGCAAGGGATTCAGATGCTCTGAACCTGAGTCATTGGCACCACTCTCTTTCACCCTCTATTGACATCCTCACCCTCTTTCTCCTTCACTTCGTTGGTGTGATTCTTAATACAGGCCTGCAGAAAGCTGGACTACAGGGCTTATATATTTTTAGGCTCTGTGTTTACCCAGGGTAAACTAGGATTATAGTCCATTCTTCTGGGATATGTGGCAACAGAAACAAACAGAAATATGACCTTTGAAGGGTCCTAAACTCCAAGTGTCTCTTACATCAGTTTGCCTTAATTGACTCAAGAAACATACAAACATGTAAAAGTATTGCACTTGTGCATATTACTGATTAAATTTCCTAACCCTTCTTCAGTAATCCCCAAATCTGAATCAACAGCAACTTAAGGTCTCTTTCTTACACTCAGCTTCCCCCATAGATCAAGCAGTGTCTGTTCCCTTCTCACTTTCTTCTACTGTCTCGGCTCAGCAGTCCCCAAAAAGGGCATCTTTGTTACAAAAGCATTTCCCACTTTTGACTTGTCTCGCCGTTTGCACACATTTCTTTCCCTAGTCAGTTTGCAGTCAGATCAGCTGACCAAACACATTTTGTGGCCAAAGCATTCCTGGAACCGTGTGAGCTGTGGTGACACAGGGCCTGGGCTGAGGCGAGGCAACTCTTCCTCTTTCCGCATGCTTGGTTTCAGCTTAAATTGAACAGAAAACCATGCTGAGGCTGTGTAAGATCTGCTTCTCACTATGCGCCTCAACATCTTCACTATAGACTTGTCCACAGTGGCAATTACAGTTACTGTTGGGGGAAAAAAAAAAAAATCATGCTTTTTGTCCTGTTTTTCCTTCTTCATTTGTGTACATTTGGAAATTCGACAGCACGATGTTAGCAAACATCAAATTGGCACAGCAGTGAGTGCTGCACATTTAAATAAACTGTTAGGTGCCTACAGTCTCAGACCTCAAGAAACTTTCAAAGGATAGAGCAGAAGTCAACATTTGCTAACCATCGTCATGTGTAATATATGGTATCCTTATTGTAAGGAAAAAAGAATTACAGGTCCCTAACACTGCTGTGATAACTGTTGACAAGTGCTGACTTTTAAACAGCAACCAAAATAAGACCTGATCCTTCATTGTCCCCACAAGTATCACTAGACACCTACTCAAACCCACTAAAATCAAATAGGATTGCTCTCTCATGACTGCAGATTTCAGGATCAAGCCCTTAGTGGGAAAAGAATCTCTCTTGAAGGAAGATCCTGCTCCACTCATGCTAATAGACATATTCAATTGTAGCATGACAGAGTAGTCATGTAGGATAAACATGAAGTAGCTCATGTAGTATAAACATGAAGTCTGTAATTTTAAGGCAGTGAACTGTTATTAAGCCAAATATCTAAGGTATTTTAATTTAAAGCTTCAAAGAATACCTGGTTGGACAGTAGGCATTCTTGCCATGAATTAAAATGCAGCTGAAGAACAAAGCACAGCCCATGAAACCATACAACTGAAAACCCAGCAACTGTGACCCAGCACTCCAGTACAGAGGAGTCAGAGGAGACCAAAAAAGCTATAAAGCTATGTCTTTCAATCTGATATTTTCTTAAAGGTAAATCTGTGTCACACCTTGCCCCTCCCAGCCCCCGCCATTCAAAAACTTCTGAAAAGTGCTTGTCGTCAGAGGTGACTTGTCACCACCACAGTGAAGTCGGGTGGCATTAATTTCTTTGGGTTTTAAGGGATTTAAATAATGGAAAAATCCTTCACAGAAGTGCTCAAGACTGCAGCTAGAGGATCTTAACAGTTTTAGAGGAGCTATTAAGCTTTCTGATGTAAATATACATTACCTGATCTTTTTTTATAATGTTGGTTACATAAATTTGAATTAAGTGACTTTTAAGAACATTGATTATTGATCTGATAAACTATAATGGCAAGCCATCAGGAACTATTGTGTAAATAACCATTTTACAAAATTTGTTATGTCATAAAAATTCTAATGAAAAGTACTTATAGTACTTTACATGCTGAGTAACGACTTTTCAACATTAAGTACCTCAGCCAAAGACACATTTTTAAATTAAGCAGCTTTTAATTTATATATGATTTAAAAAGAATGCTTTTAAACCACTCAGCATATACTTTTTCGTACCGGAGTAATTTTTAAATGGCCAAGTCAGTGTGTTTTTTAATCCCCGAGAACGAAGATAATAGTAAAATAGGTGATAAAATGGCTGCACCAGGCTCATCAATGGCTCTTTGTGACCATACAGCTTTTGTGGCAATACGTACTAACAAATGTGCATAGGTCCAAAGAAGAGCCTTTCAGCTCAAATCTCATTAACATCTTCCTTTGAGAATTTGTTTGTGTCAGTTGATTTCCAACAAAGACGTAGATACCAGCTATCTATGTTCAAATCTAGCAAGTGATTGTTGGACAGGCTTTTTACCATGTACTAATAGAAGCAGAGGAGTTCTCTCCTAATACCAGTGATCTGCCATGTCCTGCTAAGAGGAAAAAAAAGGCAAAACCAAACCAACAACCAAGAAGGTGGAGTTGTTTAGGATAAAAGGCACCGACCCAAGTCTGCACGTACTGGAGCTGTTAGAGGCAAGCTGAATGGGGAGCAGGTGAGAATCCGTACAAAGGATGCTAAAATAAAGCAGCTACATTCACGCAAGCAGGCGTGCAGCGAGGAAGAATGATGCCCACAGCTGGAATGCCGTAGATCAGGCACGAAGCCACAGAGGAGAAAACAGAGGTAAAAGAGCAATGCGGACACCACCCACACACATTTCTCCTGCTGGTGCATTTGCTGGAACGGCAATACACTGTAAGAGGGATAGCAGCTCCCTGCGACATGGTCCTTTTGTTACAGTGACTTACCCATACAGCAGCCTAACTGATATGCCAGAAAGTATTTACAGTACCAGAAACATAAAATCAAACATCAGAGACTGTGATAGGGAAATTCTTTTGGAAAAGATACGGTATGGAACAAAATCTAAACAAACACAGGTAGAAATGATCACAGGGGAGATTTTCTTTAGGAGTTTTGGGTGCCGCTGCTCTACCTGGGACCCCACAGCTACATGGACTCATGCCTTTTTCAGCAGCATGGCTTGCGAGGGCAAGAGTCCAGACTGTGACCCAGGGCTACCTCATGTTGCAGCTGGGACCTCTGTCCTTTGACAGCAGGACGTTCCTACACTTGTCTATTTGTGCAGAGTTTAACATACCTGCTCCTCCCCGCAACAGAGTGGCATGCAGATCTCTCACCGGGAGGCTCTGCGCCACAGCGCTGCAGGAACCACACCGAGGATGGCTCCAAGACCGGGCTCAGCGGGTATGGGGAAGATCCCTGGGAAATGGAACTGACTCCAGCCTTCCTCAAGTTCTTGCTGGCTTTACTTCAAACTGACTTGACACACTCAACTAGCACAAACAAGACTGACAGGGGAGGTTAATTGCACTGTAAATGCACTGCAAATCACTGTAGGGAGGAATGTCAGCAGGATAACAAACTACAGTTTATGGAAAGCTGTTTGTTGCAGGGCCAGCATGTACAGAATTAAAAGCAAAGTCAGTCAGAAGTGGCAATGTCTTAAATGGCTGCTTTTATTCCTGTTTTATCAACAGATATTCAGTGTTGCTTCTGTCTGTGGTGCCACCCATTACCGAGCAGGACATTTTCTACATAGAGCCAGAAGACATACATTTGCGAAGAGGATGTACTTGAGGGTAGCTCAACGTTGCCTCTCTCACACGTCTCTCACCACACTTTTAATCTCTGGCATACTAAGAACATGTGCCAAACAGCATGCGTACCTTTCAGAGATAACCTGGAGTCAAGGCGTCCCGCAGAGAGCCACCAGCACAAGCAGCATGAACTTTGGCCGCGCGCGGCTCATCACAATGTGCCTGCGCTCAGGCTTCCTGTTCCCACAGCAGACACCAGTGCCTTGCGTTTGCTGGCTACACTGGTACGCCGAGGGAGCCAGTAGGTACGCCGTTACGTACGGATTCGCTTTTGCTCAGGTGCTGTTTTTTTGGGGGGTTTTTTTGCCATATAAGGGAAATTCCACCTCTAATTTTGGTGGGAGTTTAAATTTCCGGGAATATCTCCTGATGTGCAACACCATGCTGTTTCAAACTCTCAAAATAATAAAATGTTGAGAACGTGACTGATTAAACAGAGGCGAACACGTCAGCAATTGCTCTGTGGATATTAGGGAAAAAAGATAAATGTGCCATCTGTCTTGACTACAGCTGTGCTTTTTCTGTATGTAATTTCCCTTAATGCTCTAGAAGACAAGTTCCCTAACAGCTCAGCAAAACATGAAATTCTTATTTTTAATGTTTTTGCGAAAATTTTAGAAAGTATGAAGGATAGTAAAGGGAACCTACTTTCACACATTGAGCTACATTCAAAAGAGTTACACGTATCCACTCAGGAAGCAAAACCCGGACCCCTGGCCCTTCTGCCCAGCAGGTTCAAATGTCACACGCTCATGACAGAACTCTTGAGAACAATCTAACGACCAATACTTAATTGCAGCAACTGAACACGTGATTTCAAGTGAGGAATACTTGTTTTAAAAAGTGCTTGGATCTCCAAAATAAAAGCTCCTGCTTGTCAAACAAATTATTCCCTATGAACTATTCAGTCATCTGTCATAACAGCATAACTTTTTTTGTGCATTTTAATAATTGGTCAGGAATATTATTCAGTATTGTTTGTGAATGTCTGGTGGATAAAGGGTCCTGTACAGTAAAAAGCATCTTTGATGTCAGCAGGAGTTCATGAGCAACCTAGGGAAAGGTCATACTGGTGTCAAAGGCTCCAAGAAATGTCACATCCTTTCTCTTAATTAATGCAGGCTAGGAGAGAATCCTCAGGAACAACCCAAGATCAGAAGGAGGAAACAGACATTGTTGTACCAATTATCACTGCTTATTTGAGCGTATCCCTCTTTGTGATTACCCCAATTTAACCAAACATGTAATTTCTAGGCTGCATCAGTTTATCATAAGTGAATCCACTTGGATGAGTGTTTGTTCTGTATTTAAATATAGATAGACCCATCCTTGCCAGGTGCTGAGTTTGCTTAACTCCCACTGAAATTAGCAGGGGCTCAGCATTTTGAAAGAATCACTTAGCAGTGCCCAGGATTGGGTTCTTTATGTGTCTTATACATCAATCCAAAATCTGTGCTCCTCCAATGTCCATTTGCACAGTAATCCATATTTCTTTTCATTCATTTATTAACAAACAGACATCCACTTGGTGTTTCTCCTAAACAAATGTTAGTGGCTGTCACTACTAGATACTTAGGCAAATTGAATGTATTCCTCTTCCCTTTTGTACCATAGCAATATTATGCAGTGTACTTTAGCTTTCAGCTTTTCCTTACATACAGAATATTTATGGCCCATTTTGGAGTTGTCATCCAAGCACTTGGGGTCATTTTCTTATTAAACACTACAATATTAAAGCAATGGGGCACAGCAGGTGTGTTTCTGGCTATTCTGTCATGCCTCAGGCTGAGTTGCCATCTTCCACCCAAAATAATATCATACTGAATATTAGCACAAGAAAAAAACCAAACCAGTAAAACAAGATAATTTAAAAATTAATGTTGTATTGTAAGTTCCAAACTTACATGGGGACATTTTTCATGTGGGAGCTCTTCAGAGAGATAAAGTGATTGATTTTTATAAAAGTTGGCATGCGTGACCAAGGGCAGATGGTGCATAAATCTGGGCCCCAGTCTTGCATTCTGCTCTGTGTAGGTGGACCACTGAACTGCTGTGACTGAGAAAAAAGAATACATATCTGTGAATAGATGCAAGACTCCTGGGTATAACGGTAAGGCTGTAGGACTAGGACCCAAACTTGCACTGCAATCATAATTTTAAAGCCAGCTTTTGGCAATACTTCCAAGCATATAAGCTAGAATTTATACACTGGTGTTTATATGCTGCTGATTGATCGTGTAAAATGTGTGAGATGTCTCTGCTTAAGATACACTTTGAGCTGTTATAGATTGTATGATAGATGTTTGCTCATACACCCTGCGAAACAGTAGGTCCCAGCCATCATCATGACTTAGATGATACGAAATACCCTCCCTAGCTAAACTTATTGCAGTGCTGACTAGAAGGACGACAGGAAAGTGAGGAAACAGAAAGCCAGGCATGGTAGCAACAAAAAGGTCACTGTTCAGCTTCCATCAAAAGACAATCCACATGGCTCCCCATGTCAGATGGCTGTTAGTGGATGTCATGACTTCTCTTTTACTAGATCCCCTGTCTTCTGTTTTACAGTTGTTGTGTTCAACTGATTTTCTATCACTCTACCAATATAATGCGTTACCTCAAAGCACACTGTTGTTTCATGTCTGATGACGCTGAAAATATAGAAGATTCCTAGAATATATGCTGCCAAACTAATGAATCACCTGAGCCAAATGTACACAATTTCTTTATCATTTCATTATACATTTATGTAAAGCATAGGCTGTCTTCATAGGGTAACCAGCCTGTAAGGCGCCGGTTTGTTTAGCATTTGCCAAATTGGAAAACGCCTGACATTCATATCTTTTTCCCTATGGGCCTCCAGAAAGGTGTGCAAGGATGAAGAAAGGGCACAAGGTGGCCACAGAAAAGGGACAAACAAATGGGTACAGCTCAAAGGAAAGATCCAGTGTCCCTAGACCCTAGAAAGAGCAAACCAAGGAATATCGAAGTAATTTAGCAACCTTGGGAAATTAGGAACAGATATCACATACTACAGATTCAGGCGCTTCCAATTTACAAGCTTTTTCTAACATCTGCAGTAACCAAGCTACTACTCCAAACTGTAACAGCAAATACGTTCCTTTGCTGCCTAATTACCTTGGGATTATCACAGTGCCTCTCCCACAGAGAGTGAATTCTCTGTTTAAGAACGATGGATAGCAGAAGCACACAAAATAGGACAGCGATGTACTACACCCATTTTCAAAGTGTTGCCTATACCTCGCAATTTCTTCAATTTGTTGTGCTGTGGGCAGACTTACAAAGCAGAGTCAGTCTGTATTTCAGTTTCACAGGACCCTTCAGCCCTTCCAGAACTGCTGAGAGCCTGGACCACATCTGCCAGCTGAGGTGGCAGAAGAAATTGCCATCATTTAGCTCAGAAATGAATGGGTCTGACTGCTGGTCATAAAGCAGCTGGACTAGACAATTGTACGGACCAAAGGAAACACCTGGTGAAGACTCCATATATTCCTAATGTCTTCCTTGCTTTACCTGGGTTATGAATATTTACATGAACAGGTTTTGACTCACACTGGGAGACTGTCTCGTATAAATATCTATTGTAACATAACAACAAAAAATTTTGTGCACAAAACTGGTTTTCTAACTAATTTGATTTCTAAGAAGATCAGCTCAGGTAGAAAAAAATTTTGAATGTTTTAATTCTTTCATTCATGTTTGAAACTGAAGCTTGTTGTTTCTTGAACATCTTCGACAGTAGTTCTGCACAATAATTATTACAGCTTAATTCTTTAGTTACAGATGCCTTGAGGACATTTTACTTTCGGCTTTATATTGAAACAATATCATTGCTAAGATGTTCTTCAGGTGGCCATTCGACAGCATGTATTTTTCTAGAATTTGTATTTTAAAATTAACCATGAAACCTTTCCATCATATATTAAATAGGTGAGATAAAGTGTAAAAACAAGGGCTGTACCTGATACTTGAAAGTTGCTATTCCTGACAGCACTTCATCTTTTTCATACCCATATTGGCTTTTATCCCGGCCCATCTATTCCTTAATGTAAGTGTTATAAATTGTTGTAAAGTGCCATAAAATATAATAAACACGAATCAATATTTCTTGGTTAAAAAACTCAGAAATGCTGATGAAGCTCAGGTTTATTATAGATGTCCTGAACCCACAATGTCCCTTTATTTTTTTTTTACCTTCATCATCTTTTCAGGTCTTGAGTTCATGTGTGCATACACATGCATTCTTCACAAATCAAAGAGGCAGTGAAAATTAAAATTACCAATGCAGAGCTAACGAAGTATCTAACATTTCAACCAGTGGTTTTATGCAGGATACCCTGTATACACAGATTTGTTATATTTGGTATGTATGACCCAATTCAAGCAAATTCCTTATGGATCTAGAGAATATTAAGCATGTGCACGGCACCAGAAAGTTTGGGGATTACTTGGATGTCTAAAGTTACGCATATGCTTAAATGCTTTGCTGAATCAGGGCTTTAATGAAGAAGCATGGCACAGTAGTGCTATTTGCCATAAAAATTCATCATTGCCAGGGATCTCTGCTCATTAAAGAAGATGCTATGATTTGTGTTTAGAATACGAAAGAAATATGATGCCTGCATGGTGCATTAAATACCTAAGTATACACACGCATTTAAAGTCTTGCTATCTTTTTAAGGATATTGTTGTGAATTATGTTCTTGTATATGCAAGAGCATCCTTCACAGTGAAGTGACAATTCTTTTCCATATCCAGCTGATGCTCTTTACATATTATTAGTATTATTTATTCTCAGTCTGGAGCTAATGATGGATTTCTTTGTCCTCACTTGGTTTTGTGGTTTCTCCACAGGAACCGCCATGGGTGGTGGTGTTTCCAGGGGCATGGGAAGACTCTCCCCAGGGCAGGTCAAAGCCGGTGCCCTTCCCCAGCTGCCGGCCAACAGGCCCCACAGACCCCCCACTCCAGCCGGTGGGCCACCCCCGGGGTGCCCAAATGGCCCCTGCTCTCACCGGCTCACCACTGCCAGGCTGGGACAGGGCTGCTGCCTGGGCCTGCTGCAGGGAGCCTGGCACGCACCACGTCAGTGGAAGCTCCCATGAGCCACCCCTGCTGTGACACCTGCCTGGCTATGTCAGTGATATGGCCTTGGGAAGGGAGACCTCCCCGCTCCACCCTGTCGATGGTCACCCGGGGATTTAAGACCCCCTTTAGAGCCGGTCTGGCGGCTGAAAGGAGGAGTACTGCAACGACGCCAGGCCATTGCCTTCGTCCGGGCCCTTCGCCCCACGGTGCCCAGGGAGACAGTCCTGCGGTGGTGGCTGCAGGCTCATCGATGGCCCCAGCCCTGCTGCAGCCCTTCCCCAGGCCAGGGGATGGCCCAGCTTCGGCCAGCCCTAGTCATGGTCCCCCCCGGCTGGGTGCTGCAGGTCGGGGCTGGCAGGGGAGGGAGGGCACCGCCCCGCCCTGAGGCCCCACAGCAACCTCCAAGCTGGACCTTTGCTGTTACCAAACGGGAGGAGATCTTGACAGAAATCTACTGTAAAAGTTCCACATCCTGGTAAAACAACACGGCAATAAATTTGACTGAGTTTTCCCGGGACAGGGAGGCTGGCGAGGAGCAGGGCGACAAGCAGGGCCTCCTGCCCCACGCTACGCCTGTGCCGCCTGGCCACTCCGGCCAAGCACCCGTGGCTGCAGATGAGGCCACTGACGTGGAAGAAAGATAACATGCCTCTAAACTATGTGGTGTTAAGGGTTATTTTTTTCAATTCAGCTATTTATAAATGTGATAGTCCTCTGTTTCTCCTGTCTCCTTCAGCACCCCGATGAAGAATGTGTGAAAAGCTCTAATTTCCCTTGAGGAGAAGAGTTAGTATCTTGTGATTTCAGTGAAAAGCTGTGTTCTCACTGTGGTCAATAAATTCCTATAGACAACTTTCCCCCCTTGGAATTCTCTTATCTTGTTGTTTTGCTAATGCTTCAGACAAATATCCCAGCTCAGCAAAGACATGGTGGAAAGCCATCCCATTTCCTGCAGGCCAGGTTCAGAAGGAGGATGCCAGAGCTTTATCAGACTCTCCTGGCATTAGGTTTCCCTTTTCTTTGATGAAAACTTAAATACTCTTGGTTTCCTTCTGACTTGGAGCAAGATCAAATTTCAAAATACCCAAATCCTCCATGAAACAGCATTACGTCTTTCTCTAGAGCCCCAGCTGTTACTTCTTAGCGATGATAAATCCCACCAGTATCACATAAAGAAATTTTTCGTTGAGAAGAAGGTTGAAACATCTCCTTGGACCGAATCCATAATAACTTGCTTTTCTGTAAGCAAAATACAATTTTAAATCTCCAAGCTGAAAAGTTCCTGTCTCAGTTGTTAAACTGCTTCTGCATTCACGCCCCACACCTCTGTGAATTGCCTGGTGAAAGGAGGCAGACCCTGGGCATAACCGCGAAGGAGGGCACCGCTCCAAACCAAGAGTCCCCTGAACCCATGTGCCAAGATGCTATGTGGTAATTCCAAAGTCATGGGAAGATCCTGCACCCTCTAAGTCCAGGGATCACTCTGATCTTAACCCCATCAATAAACTCTATTGCAGGTCTGCATGCAGAATTTTATTTACTATCTTTAGATACACCATCCTTCTAACATTATATTTGAAGACTATAGTCTTTCTAGGAAGGACAACAAATAAAATTTTGACAATACTATTCTCTATCATGATACTATTTTTCTCCATGTTTTGGAGGCCATGTTTTGGAGGTTTTCTCCATATTTTGGAGGTTTTTATAGGCCTCTGTCTTTTCTTTTTGTAGGAGGTTTTTGTATGCCTCTGTCTTTTTTTTTTTTTTTTAATTAATATAAGAATTGCCCTGATAGTGAATCAGTGTCAGTTTCACCATAAGACTTCTTATTTTCTAATAGTTCATTTGGTTTTCGTAAGATAAATATAACTGTCAGCACTACATCACAGTACCACTGTACAGCACACCAGAGCAGTGCTGCTAATCTCACTGACAGCACACCAAGAGATGGAAAGAAAGGCAAAAGAAAAGTGTTTTAGCCTGATGAGAAGCTGCACTCAAGTCTTAGGAGAAAATTCAGAGCTGGAACTACAGCCACAGTGATTAACAAGGAGTTTCCAGAAGTCAATATACCGGGCAAAATAGTTGCTTCTTTGGAGGCTGAGCACTGGAGAGTGGAAGTTAAAATGACTTGTGCACCATTGAGCTGGAACGTGCTGCTCCTGGGTCATTGATCTGCTCTGCTCTGGCAGGGCACCGCTTTGGTATTGTTAATTTTCAATGACATAAAGGCTTGTATTAGTACAGGAAGCAGAACTGAAAGGCCAGAGACTAAAGGGAAGACAAAAGAGAGGCCAGCGGTAAACATGGAGGGTTCCAAAGATTGTGATGCAAAACCAGAAACAAACACAGCCTCTGAACAATAAGAAATTCATTACTTCATGGATCAAATGGACCAGGCCAGATCCTCGTCTGCCACAGGTTTGAATTGTCTCTTTCATGTCAGGGAAACTGGGCTCACATGAACTGGAAGAATAGGTGATCCATAGTTTACATAGGCAGTGAAGCTGCATATAAGAATTTTTTCCCTTAAAAGGTGAGCACACGCAGAATTGTACAATGCATTTTTTAATAAATATTTAACATCTAAAGCACACTGCCACTGCAATCCCTTTTTATGACCCCTACTATAATGATAAGCATGAAAAGGTGCATAAACCTCAAAGAGCTATTCATTTATCAGGAAGAGAGATGCTCATTCTAAAAACTAGGGGTAATAATTTATTGTTTGGATCTTCTGTAATAAACTTGAAGTAATGCCCTTAAATTTCAGAATTTTACTGACAGTGAGACAGTCATTAGTTCTTATGACTGAATTTCCACACTGTAACATTCATCAGCATCTCCAAACGGTCCTCCTGTACTTTCCCCAGGTTTTATTGTGCAGTGGGTACACTGCACTGGGGTCTCAGTGGCACAGCACACTCACAGCTTCCATACCTTTTTAACAAACAAGGCACTGTAAATCTAGATATTTTTCTCTTTTCCTTTGACACAAGTGAAAATCCTACCACGGCACCTCAGCCAGCTTGGGAAGGCAGCAGTCACTTTGCCAGTGTTACACATAAGGTGGCTGAGTTCTGTATGGGAGAAACAACTTCTGCTGAAATGTCCATCATGTCATTGACATCACTGTCTGACGTGCTTTGATGTACACAGAGAAATGGACAGCTAGGAAAAGAACTAAGCTGGTAAAGTGAGCTTTTGTCTACATATTTTCTGCAGTTATGTACTTGCAAAGCAGAGAAGACTGTCTACTTCCTTCAACATAACAAATGGAGAAAATAAGCTGGCACATTGCAGGGGGGCTGTCTCTAGACCTCGTCTGGGCACTGAGTCAGTGGCTGGGCTCAATATGAAGTAGCAATTATACAGAATCAACATTTATTTTAAATATCAACAGTCTGCAATTAACTAGGGAGGATGAAGAAAAGACAGACGAATGGCAGCATGAGAACAAGAGGCACAGTCAGACAAACTGAAAGGAAGCAGGAATTGCTGCCTGAATTAACTCGGTGGATACAGTGGTATGTCTGATTACATCAGTTGCTTAAGACCAAAAGCAAAACTGGGTGTTCAAACTGGCACAGCACTTAGCATTTTAAATACTCTTTTATTCCCAAAGAGAATCTCTAATTCAAAATTTTCTGGGCTTCACAAGAGGGTTTTTTTTTCTCTCTTTTTCTCATTTCAGTCCTTCCTAATTCAAAGGCGGATTCAATGCAAAAAAAAATCTAAGCATTAAATCATTCCTATTTTTTGTTTAAGTAGTTTAATAGCTTACATGCTGTCAGGAACTGCGTAAATCATTAACATCAGCTCAACAATAACCTAGCAACGCAGAGTATCTCTCAATTGTGATAGATGCAAAGGAAGTATCTGAGTCTTCAAGATCATCTGTAAGATGTCTCAGATCTTAAATACTTTGCTATCCTAGGCTTGAGGGCGATCTGTTACTTGCTCTACAATGAAGGCTCAGTGGTGCATAATGAAAAAAAACAAAGACTTTACATTAGGAAATGACAGCCTTTTTTTTTGTAGACTTATATGTAAAGCATATGTACTTGCTGAAATAGAGCCAGTTTTACTGGGATTCTTTTTTTTACTTTTTATTGCTATAGCAAAAGAAGTACTGGATTTCAATGCATGTAAATCACAAAGCATGACCAATTTGATTTGTATTCTACTGAGAAGTTATACCAGTACTGTATTGCACAAGATTAAAAAATGCTTGAATTTTTTAAAAGCACAGGCAAAAAAACCTGCATGTAATTTGATTCAACGATTCTCTTTGGCTACATCAAGATTAGTAATTTAAGTACTGCCTGGGCAATGAAACTCAATTGCCTATAAAGTTAAACAGTTTGAATGTGGCTTGATTTTGTTCTGGGACAGCTTATGCTGTCCCAGACTATTCCCAGACAGATTCTGAGAGTTAGTGTGGGACAGTTTGTTTGACAGACTGCCGTATCTCACCGACCAGTGTAAATGCAGCCATCCTACTTTGAAGACTATCAGAGTGTAATAATATGGACAGGCCACTCCTTGCTAGCTAGCCTCAGTGCCAGGAAACCAGGATAGAAGTAATCTTTCTGCCATGGGACTCCTGAAATTGTGAGGCTTCACTGGACAGTCGTTGTAGGATTTGGTGTTCGCTGACGAGGTGTGATTGATATTTTATACCCAAGCAATTCTCTCCCATCCTTTCTCGTGTTCCATTGTACCTCCACACATCTGAAAGCCTATGTTTCAGGTCATCAGTTGAAATATGGCAAAGTCTTGTGAGTACACTCTCCAGAAGGCAGAAGAAAGAGGAAAAACCTCACTAATTCTCATAATAACACTTACCCATTTTTCTAGCTCCTCCTTTTCTTTGTTACAAGCACCATATTTAAAGTTCTTCAAGACCAAACTTGGCATATTAAAAAAAAATAATATTCTTAGACTCTGTATTAGGAAGAGTCTAGTAGCAGCTTTACAAAAGAACCCATCGCAGTATTTTCTTCAGTGATAAGAAAGCAAAATCAGTCACTTCAGATCCTTGGTCTCCCCCAAACGTGTAGTCAAAGACAAGATGAATAAAAGACTGCAGTCTCAAAAGAAAATTAGAATCCACTACTCTCCAGAATTTCCAAGAGTTTCGTGGTATTATCCTTCTTGGCTTCCAGCTACCACTCTGGAAAGATGCAAGTCTCCTGTAGGTCCTCTCTCATACCTGCCAGTCCTGCAAGGAAGTCTTGGATATTTGTCTCAAGCGGTGCTATAAGTTTATGTTTAATCCTCAGTGTTCAGGCAGCAAGAACCCGAGTGGAGTTCTGATCACAGGTGAGGCTTGTAAATACCACAGTGAGGCTAATTTAAAAACAAAACAAAACAAAACCA
>Ga0181612_150322_pt1 | contig 16550 bp, 5 predicted proteins | sample HoacroProtozoa21_FD_119630 | JGI IMG/M metagenome (GOLD analysis project Ga0181612, IMG submission 119630) | Hoatzin crop microbial communities from Cojedes, Venezuel. Combined Assembly of Gp0051906, Gp0051904, Gp0051908
CAAGCTTCCTTGTTAATTTGCTAAGGTATATCTCCAGGTCGGTTTGCAGAGTCAAATTCATCATCCTTATTCATTCAAAAAAAAAAAAAAAAAAAAGGCAAAGGGGAGCCAGGTCATTTTTTTCTGATTTCCAGAACAAATCAGGAATTTCAATAGATAGATATTCAGCATTGCACTGCCCAAAGAAACAAACTTCCCTGAATTCAAAGCAGTCCCACACTGGGGGAGGCAAAGGGTTATGTGGCATGCGTGGCATTTCAAGAGATTTGCTGATCATATACTTTAGAAGATAATCAGATTTGGGGTCTACATAGGTTCATCTTTGGTGTTTACGTCAAATACCAGAGACTCAAATAACCAGGGGACCTTCTCTGTCATGATGACAATATAAAGGGTAAGACTATTCAGCAGCTAAAGCTCTGTAGGAGACAGAAACAGAGAGAATGACCTACTGGAGAAAATAACAGAAATTTAATTAGGCACTGAAATGAAACTGATTACAGAGAAATTATGTGGTTTACTATTTACTGGAAGGGCTTTAATGAGGTAAAATAATAACACTGTTTTGCTGGACCCAACCTCTCTGATGACATTATCAACATTTTACAGATTTTTCCAGCTGTCTTGATTCATACCATCATTATACCAATTTATGTTAATTGTGTCATTATGTAAATTACAGTAACAAAAAAAGTACTCAAATCCCATACCGAGTCAGAAACCATTGGGTTGTAACAGCTTACATTGTAACAGCTGGTGATGCAGCCAGGAAAGGTCAGGGTAGGGTAAGATCAAAAACTTTCTGTTCATTTGGTTTTGTGTTGTTTTTTAATTAACCTGTAAACGCACCAGCTAGAGTCTGCTAGGCTTCTCAAATCTGGCACGAGGAGCAGAGACATAAGAATTGGAGAATGTGCTGAAATCTCATTCCTCAAGGAGGTCAGCTCCTCTGCAGGCACCCAAACTGAATGATCAGTAGTGGGTAGATGGTAGTAGTATAGTTCCAACTGCTGTCCTAATGTCAAAATTTACAAAAGCAACCAGGTCTGCAAACACACCGACTGCTTTCAAAAACCAGCCTCTGTTTTAATGCTTTCCTGGGAGCAAAACACTTGAAAACCTCAATCTATACACAGCTGCTGAGCCACCCTACGCAGCTCTGGCTCGTATTACTGAGCAGAGTGAAGTCTTCATGCTATTGAGTGAACTTGGCCTCATATCAGGGCATTGGTTTCCTGCAGGCTGTAAGTCAGAATGCAAACTCCTAGTATCTTTTTTTCCCAGGTGCTTCCTCAGCCCAGGCAGCATGGCGGGATATAAAAGTCACAATCAGCTGTTCTGCTTCTAAGGTGCAATGACCTCCCTCTAAAAGGGTAAATAATCTTGCCTCTGCAGATACGAGCATCTTTTCTGAGCTAGTCTGAGACTGTGGAATTAACTCACCTATCACAAAACTTTACACCTACCACTCCCCCTGTAAAATGCTCTGCTTGTCAGAGAACAGAGCTGAAAGTACATTAGCATGGTAATAAAAAAGATAAAAGTTAAAAAAAACACCTAACAAAAATAACAAGAAACAAAATTCTGCTAAATCACAAAACTATCTTGTACATAAAACTCCACTGAGGACAGAAAGAAAACAATGCGTAGCATATGATGGATTGAAGCTACAACACTTTACCACACTCATAAAGGCAGTCACATACAAAGGAAGAAAGTAGTGTAAACCCACTTTGGGACAGACAAGTCAGACAAAGAATGAACTTCTGGCTAGGACGTAAGGTTTGCATCAAATTTTTGCTTCAGTGTATGCTTCTTCTATGGTACCTAAGTGTGGTGGGTTGGCCATGGCTGGACAGTAGGTGCCCACCCAGTCGCTCTATCACTCCCCTCCTCAGCTGGACTGGGGAGAGAAAATATAACAAAAGGCTCGTAGGCCAGGATAAGGACAGGGAGATCACCCAGCAATTACTGCTGGGGGCAAAACAGACTCAGCTTGGGGAAATTAGTTTAATTTATTGAAAATCAAATCAGAGTAGGATAATGAGAAATAACAACAAATCTTAAAACACCTTCCTCCCACCCCTCCCTTCTTCCCGGGCTCAACTTCACTCCTGACTTTCCCTCCCTCCTACTCTCCAGCAGCACAGGAGGACAGGGAATGGGGTTGCATCGTCATCTCTGCCCCTCCTCAGGGGGAGGACTCCTCACGTTCTTCCCTTGCTCCAGTGTGGGGTCCTCCCATGGGAGACAGTCCTCCATAAACTTCTTCAATGTGAGTCCTTCCCACAGGCTACATAGCAGAAATCACGCAAAATACTTGGATTATTGCTAACAGCACACTGCACATTGTCAAAGCACATCATGTAACATGTATGTCCCAAGAGACCTGTATAGGCCTCCTACCTTACATGGATACCAGGGTACACTTCACGCTTCACTTGCGGTCTGGGTGAATGATATGACATGAAAGAAATCTTGAGTCTGGTTTCTGACCTGTTTAGCAAGACCTACAGCAGGAGCCCTTGGCCCTCACTGCAATCATTATGCCACCCTCCTTTCACTCTCCCATACTGTTAAGTACAGTACTCAGAAAATGAGATCTGACAAGTCTGTGTGGAGCCAGGTACTCTAAGATTTCATTTGCCAGAGAGAAGAAAAAAAGGAAATGTACCCAGAACCCTTTGTCTACCTGACGACCTACCTCAACTAGAATAAGGGTTCTTGCAGCGTGAAAGTGGTGTTACTCAGATCTCGCCTTCCCCAAGCCTGAGCTATCCTTTTCTAGATTGTGCACAGGAATTTTAAAACACAGAAAATCAATACACAAAACCAAGAAGCAGGAATACAAACAAAATAGAAATACAGATACAGGTTTTGCATATCATCAGAATGCTTTTATATGTTGCAGAAGCTAACCTTAGTACCCAGTAATTCTCCCATGCAATAAGAACACTGCTGATAAATGCTAAGAAAGTAATTACTGCCTAGCTATTCAAAAACTCACTAGTCTACTGATTAACAAATGTATGGTCAAAAATTACTTGTTAGAAGCACAACGCCAGCTATTCTTTTTTCAGAAACATGCAGATATTTATTAGCTCTCAAATCTTTATTGCTTCTTCAATAGCAGAAAGTTTCAAAACCACACACTGAATGCAAGGGGGAGTAATTTTGCTGTCCCTTCCTCAGGCACAGCTTCTCCCAGATCTTTGGCTTATGCATTCATGTAATTGCATCAACTGAAGTGATTACAGGGAAGTGGCACTGCCATTCCGCACTAAGCAATAGCCTCCCAGATCACTCTGGGCAGCTCAGCTGAGCAGTATAAACACAGGGCTGGATAATTCAGCACTCTGGAACAGCAACAGCTGAAATATGGGAAGGGGAAGGAGTAATTTCATTAAAACAACAACAATAACTTCTTAAATGTTCGATTTCCCATTTCCTCCCCTGGGAAATTTCTTGACATTTTAATATAAGTTTTGCTCAAGAGTTGTAATCTAGGCTCTGACAAATGCCTTTCATAACTTTCTACAGGTTTGTAGTCTGATACCAACAACAGAAGTATCAGGGATGGAAAGAACAAAATTATTGCTATTATATTCCAACTCCAACAAGTTAAATGAAAAGAATACGTCTCCCATTCTCTTTGAGGAGAGAGAAAGCAAGAGAGAGAGGCTGAAGTCTTGAAGAAAGAGTAAACCCTCTCAACCGAATCTGAAAAATGAAAACAGAAAATCCCATGTCCAGATGAAAATCTGAGACAAAATAGCATACTGGGGACACATCCTGTAATGTGGGGCTAACTCAGCTAAACTGGAATACCTAGTAACCTTAATTAAAACAGGTGGCCAAATGTAAGTACTGTGAATAATTTCATTTGGCTGAGATCATAGTAGGTGCTCAACTATCACATAGAAAAGACGACCTCATTATTAAACAACTCTGTCAACAGTACGAAATTTGAAAAATCCATCTTTTGGAAGATCATCAGTTGACACCATTTAAAACATAAGGCTGCATTACAAAAGCCAGCAGGAACTATTAAGCATTTTTTTGTCAGGACAGCCACTGGACCATGTATGAGCTCATTGAGTACTACCCTAAGTAGTTAAATGGCTCTTAACAATATGCAGTACCAAAACAAATTAAAGTGAAGGAGGTGTGCAAATACAGAAACTGACACTTACCTATGGCTGATCAGATGTTGAACTATAAGGAAGACAACTCACAGTTCTAAATTAAATGCAACCACATTACAGAAATTATACTGCTTTTCAGCCTAGCAGTCAATATCTAGAACAGTGGCTACCATCTGAGTCAAATGATTTAATAACTATGGAAGAGATTTATCAAGAATTCCTGGAGACGGAAACATACACTGCTACTGCAGATACCAATGAGACAGCATCTCCAGCAGGGACTGTTTTGGGCTCAAATTCCCATTGGAATTGGTATACATAACACATGCTGCAAATGTCCACCAGTGACTTAGAGACATCAAGCAAGCTGTGTGTCTATAGCCTTGCCTGAAATAACTCATAGCCCAAACGGTCTTTTCACATGGAGCACATCAGATCTCAAGATCAGCCATCAGCATGAGAAGAGAAACAGGTGAAAGGAAAAGCTCAGACAGTGATTCAACACCCCTAACCAGGCATGAAAAGCATCACTTCAATCCTTAACAAAAAAAGAAGTAAATAAGTACCCTGAATCTAGGAAAAAAGAATCTCCACGATCATTCCCAAACTCCTGAGAACTCAAGGTACAGTTCAAACCTGTACTAAGAACCAAGCCAGGTCCTCTATTTTTTTTTTCAGATCATTTCAAACATCCCTAATAATTTGCCATGTTAATTAGGAAGGAATTTAGAGTAAAAGCAAGAGAACTTGCTTTAGGTTCAAAGCATAAGGTTGTGACAGTCTCCAAAGAAAACTGTTATTTCCATTATTGCACTCCCATGAGAAATTATGCCATTTCTTGCCATCTGCTGTGCTATTACTAGCCCTTTATAATGACAAATCCATCATAAGAAATATGTTCACATGAAGGCTGTAACATATGCTTTCTGTTAAAAAATGATAAAGAATATTGTAGTACACTGCAGATGCAGTTTCGCAACTGGCACTGTTTAGAGGAAAATAATGGCACGCATCACTGAGCCCAATCCTGTTCTGGAAGGCATAACCTTAGATAGTGCCTGTGTTAACTTTCACACTGTTTCTTCATCAAATGAGTCGTAACACGCATACACTGCCAGATGTTGTACATGACTACTATGGAGCACTGGAACAGAAGCAACACACAGGATCTAGACTCCAAGCACTCTTCAGCTCCAGTTCTCAGACCAGGTGAGATGACCTGGGCAAAGCATCATTTCCAAAGTGGAGGAGGTTGGCACAGAGTGACAGCACGTGCTTATGAACATAGCTGCAGGAACAGTGAACAGACATTTCACTGTGAATTCAATAAGGGCCACCGACAATCATTCCCAGAGAACTGTGATGAAGGAAAACACCCTCATTAACACCACTCATTCCTACAAGTCAATTTGCTCTGTTTAGCAAGCAATGCAAAAGCACAGAAAGATCAACAGCACAGGACATGTGAATACAGTCTCTAAGTGGGGCACCAGCAGCAAAGGAACCTTAGCAATGCCAGGCATGGCGCTACTTTTCATTCCTACAGCAGTCAGAAACTTTAACACCAACACCTTTTGCAACTCTTTAAGCAGAGATGGGAGAACGAAGTCCAGAACACAAAGCACTCAAGGCTTCTACACTCCAAATTGAGCCACGTTGTACTGCCCTGCATGAGCTATCATATATACCACCAGCTTCACCGTCCAATGCTCCACCTCTGCCACTCTAGCCCACACTATAAGGCACTATCTAGTATGTTAAATAATGCTATGGGCACTTTCTTGGTAGATTTTCATAATCCACACTAAAAATAAATACATTTAAAACAAAACTCAAAAGAATTCTGGTCCCTCCACACCCACCTCCCTTCTCAACATAACACCAGACCTGTGCTGGTTAACAGTTCTATTCCATTATGATCTCTAGTTGCTGAACAGCCTTGGTACAAAGAAAACTGAGAAGAACTTCAACTCACGTTGTTTTTCCTGTAGAAAGCCAGATGAGCAAAATGCAGACTCTCCACCTGCAAAAGGAAAAAAAAACACAACATGCAACAGGATTGCTTTACATGAACAGCAAGCTCTTTACTTTTTCTACTGTATTACAGCAAATATTTTGTAATTGACCACTATGCTAATTTCTAAAACTCCCATTGGCTTCACGGGGAATAGCTCAGCATATGACACACTTGAAACCTGCTCTAATCTATTTATCAAAATGGTTAGTCTAGAAGCCAGATTTCACTTTTCAAGAAAGGAGTCATAAGCAATGAATCCATTTGATTACTTGTAGCATTAGCTACTGAATCTCTAAATCACTAAGAATTAGCATAACTTATTTAGCAACACAAAACAGATTCTTCTTTCAAATATTTAAGTAGCAGCATTTTTAAGAATGTTTCTGTCCTTCTATTCCCTCCCGCAGTCCACCAATCCAAGGAAAGTTGCAAGTACAAAGGGATTTTCTCAGATCTAACTACAAAACCGTAAAATACAGAGACACCAAGATATGGGAATAGAAGGGCCTTTCATTTAGTTTGTGCATATAGATCAAGGCCTCCTACAGCACTCAAACCATTTCTACCACGGAGCATAAACGCCTTTGCCGTCATTCCACCACTACAGAAATGAAAGCCCAATGGTACTAGCCCATAGCTACCATCAGAGCTGGGACAGGAAGACAGGTGTCTCAATCCCTTCTCTGGATTCCTTCTTCGAAGGCCTAGGCAAAAATTACTCTTTTTCCTGGAGCCTACCTACCATTTGAGTATATGCAAACAAGTGATAGAGACAGCACTCTTCTACTGAGACACAGTCTGAATAAACAATATGGGCAACCTTATGTTCTGTCTTTGGAAACAAAAAACAAACTGGTCAAATGACAAGGACCAGGGAAGCTGGTGACACTCCATGGTATGTGAATAAACCAGTGCACATCTTACAGTTGCCTGCCCACTGATCTTCTTGTGTTCAGCGAAAGCTTCTGCCCAGTGCCTTGAGAAGACTATGGAGCTTGTATGTACTGTTCCTTATTTCACGAATTAAAAATGCTGTTACACCAAACACCGCTAGGGTTAATATATAACAAATAACAATAATTTTTAACTCCTCTGATGGATGCAGCAGTACAGAATAAGAGCTCTGCCACAATTCCCTTTTTCTTCAGATGCCCTAGCTATCACAATTGACATCTTGGCTTTGAAAGAGAGTAAAAAGAAAACAAAAAATGTCAGGCTCTTCAACATACAGCACAGAAGTACGCTTTTCTCCATTCTTTGTGCTCAAACGGTAAGCAAAGAGATCACCTTGGTACCTGACTTTTGAGGAATGAAAATGATTTGAATTAACCACTTTCCAAACTTCACATACAATCTCTTCCATTTTCAGTTCCTCACCAGGGCAATTCACAGACTGGTGTTCTGCCAAAGAGCTTGGGTCACAACTGTTATCTGCTTTCAGATTACTAGGGACGTAGTAGTATCTGCAATAGCTCACAGGGAGAGTAATTGTTGAGGCAAAGCAGTCATCAGTCATTGCCTTGGGAAGAACCTGTGAAGCTCTAGGGAATGCAAGAGCTAACAGCAAAAAACAGATCTCCATGTCAAGAGCACATACCAGCCTTCTGAAGAGCTTGTATGTGCAATTCTGTGAACTACAACATGACTGGAAAATAACTAGATTCAGAAAGAAAATGCCTTCCCATGATAGCTTTAAATGGCTGTGCAGATAGAAATTCTCCACCTCAAAAGAAGAGCTCTTGATGAAAAGTGAAGCCACTTTCACTACAGAATTGAAATTCATTTTTATTTGGTAGGCTTGGAAAAATGGACAACTACTTTTTTTTAAAACTTTACTAACAAATTTCAACTTTGAATATAATTTTTTAACATCTGGATTTAGGTCTTTTGGTACGTGTTACTATGCCTGTCCCACAGTTTTCACTGTTTAAAAGAGAAAAATCAGAAGACATCAGGGAAAAACAAAATTAAACAAAAACACCAAAAGGGAACACTTGTTTTCAGATGCTAAGCAGTATATGAAAGTCAACAAATTCTAGATCTGCCTCATGTTTTGATGCCTGTTTTCTAGTTCTTTTTCTGTAAAAAGCTCCCATCACATTCGTGCCACTGCCTTGAGCAGGATATGGTGAATGACAATCACTTTGCAGGCACAGCACATATTGTTAAAGAGCAAGTGTGGCAAGGAAATGTGATAGGACGAACCCAGATATTTCTCAAGGTTTTTTAAACGGCAGTGGTTTTGGCAAGGATGAAGTTAAATTTCTTCACAGTAGCTTGTATGGTGCTATGTTTTGGACCTGTGATGAAACTAGTGTTGATAATGTCTTTCAGCCACAGGTTCCTAGACTTAGGGTTCTGTTCTCATGTTCTCCTCCCGAGTGAGATGTTCTTCAGCTTCAGGATACATACCACAGCACAGACTACAAGGCAAGCCTACAGGTGCCCTAAATCACTTTATGTTTCTCTCCACGTAGACATCCCCCAAGATGTTCAAGGAGTATGAACGCAGACTGAAATGCAGACCTGGCATATTTTAAATGACCCTTCTGAAGACATTTACTCTGATATGATGGCAAAAACCTTTGGGAGAAAAAACTTGACGGGAAAATGTCATGCCTAACTGACTACTTGAGGGCATTCTACTTCACCTGTGTAACTACGGTCCTTGAAAACTAGGCTACTAAATGTCTGAGATTTTAGTCCCACAGTTAGGGACGAATACATGAAGACAGCTTAGTTTACGAGGAGTCTCGCCAAATTAAAAGAACTTGATCAAAAGAAAGCATGCTAGTGAAATTAAGGAAGTAGGAAATCTATGCTCTAAAGGACTGTTAACTACACTCGTCAGAGGGGTCCAGATATTTTCATCACACAGTAATTTCCACAGAATATGCAAAAAAAAATTGCCACTTCTCTGGCCTGGAATTAAAAGATGATCTGCAGTTACTCTAGTTGCATGCTACCACCTATTGCAATGCTACAGAAAAAAATTCGTGAGCAGTTTTTTGGGCAGTGTTCAAACCAGAATAGAATCCACCTTACTTTCCTACAAAGGATTGCTAACACCAGTAGAAATAAACGTGTCTATTCTGCAGAGAAAGTAGCCGCAGTTAAAAACAAGATCCACAAAGTTATCTTTAGTGCAATGCTCTGGTACATAGTTACTACACATACATGTATCTTTGCAGATCCGTGCTGCTGAGAGGTCAGAAGGCATTTTGTACAGTTGTTGTCTCGTTTTACTCTCCCCTGGAATTACATTGCTAATGGGATCAGCTTCAGAGCACAGCACAGTAGAACAGAGTTGTATGCCTCACCAACGGTGAGATATTAGGGGAATCCTTCTTTGCCTTCTTCCCCACATATCCAGTCTTGCAACATTAGCCACTGGAGTGCCAGTATGCTTTACAGTATGCGTGACTTCCTCTGTTCTAATCATCTGAATTAATTTAACAACATAACTATACCACTGGAACAATGTTCACGCTCCAGTCTAGAATATGGCTTTCACCTCAGCAAGAACATTGTGAAATTTAACGTCTGAATAGAAAAATCTGTTTTGTTAATAATTATTTTTTTTTAATGCCATGGCAAATATAACACTGGTGTGAGGACAATTATGTCAAACTTGCGAAAGTAGGGGGGGAGGAAACGAGGTAATATATCTACAGATGGTATGACCCTCTGGATGGGAATGGCAGCCAGGCAAACTCTAGGCCCAATGACACTGATGCAAGAATACATGCTGATTTCAGTATGGGACCGGATCTTAATACAGGTCGAAAAAGGAAAAGGGAATCTGTGGAGGGACTGCAAGGAAAGCAATACTCTCTGCAGCAGGACTCAGTTCTCAGCCAAAAAATATCTCAGCAGCTAGTTTAAGCTCCCTCCATTTTGCACACATTTGCTGAGCTGTATTCTAGAACACAGAGCATCACAAAATTAAATCACAGCAGTTGTAGAACACTGGTAACCTGCCCTAGTATAAACTGCTACCATGGATTACTTGCAGAAATCCAGTTCATGGCTTCTCTCTAAAACCTGCTGGTAGAAGTAAATCTGCTCTTTATATGAGCCATCCAACGTGTTTTGGAAAGCTGTTGACTACTCTAGTTTCCATCCTTCCCTTTCACTGTTCACTCCATTAAGCCAAATTTTCTGTTTGCCATTCTTCACGTTATTAGGCAGTGGCAGATGCAATAAATTTAACAGTAGCATAAACACTACAGTCAGCTATGTACAAACACCCTCTAATTAATTCTATGACTCCAGGAGGACATGACAAGAAGGGGGAGATCACATGCTACTGGGGGAAGGAAGAGCAGTTTGTTTACACAGAACATTCACTGTAGACAAAATTCAAGGCAAGGCAGCCTTCACAGGAGAGAGAGAGAAACACTAGCACAATGTAAAAGTCACTACACTGAAAGCAGAGGCGTGTGTAGAGATTTTTCTGTTATACTGAGTGTTTCGACCATTGCATAAATGCTGGAGAACCTTTGAGATGCATGGCAGATGTAGCAAAGGAGACTGAATCAGCGAGCCAATGAAAAATGAGACCAGATGAAGAGCTTGCTAAAAACGTCTTAGTGCACACTCAGTATTGCACAGAAACACTGGTTTCCTGTAGGAGTTTGATGGATCCAATTCAACATAGCTCATAATTTCAGATACTATGGGTTAATATGCACAACTGACAAGCATCTTAACAAAAAGTCTAAACCATTCAATGCAAAAAAATAACCTTTCTGATTTAAGTGGAAAATGCTAATTCACAGCTAAGTTGGCAAATCTGCAACATTTGCTCTCTATTCTCTTGACCTAATCATAAAATCTAACTTTATTTAAGCATTAGAAATGCAAAATTCAACAAAACAAGACCCACATATTTTAGGCTGAAATTAGTTTATTCCATCTCTACAGGTTTTATACACAGGAAATAACCAAGTGAGAAAGAAATATCTATACTTCATATTACTGCAAGGAAATTAAACAAGGAAAGAAAACAAGAGAAAAAAAAAATTCCAATCTTGCCTGAAAAAAATGACCTTAAAAATCAAATTAACAGCTGCCTTCCTGGCATACTTTGCAGTTAACTCAGGGCTGATGGCTAGCACCTTGGCACTTTTCCTTGCCAAAGGTGTATTTAACCATTGCTCAAGGAGCTGCAGGCTCTGCTTTACTTCTAACAAAGCACCATAAGTACAGATTTAAACACTGTACAAGCTTTATTATTGGCTTAAACTAATATTAATTTTATTTATGAGAGACAATAGATGGTTTCCAAACTACAAAGTCTTTCTCCTTCTGAAAAAAAAAAAAAAAAAAAAAAAAAAAAATCAATCTAGGGAGTGATGTAGTTAAACTCTCCTCTTACACTTTGTATTTTTATCTACTTAGAAACAACGCAGTTGAAAGTTTGATGCAGACAAATCTCCTGAAGTTGATGAATTAATTCTCTCTCGTGCTAATGTTTCTCCATAATACATGACTGGTTAGACTCTTAATTTGATGCAAGATAAAGCAATACTGTTCCACGGCCAAATAACGAACTGCTGATGTCCTATTAAGTAATAAAATAGTAATTACTTTCTCATTTACTTCCCTATCTCTACCTTCCACTACAGGGTGAGATTAGGACAAATTTTTGTAGCAGCTGTCAGTGTATCCTACGCTTCTGTCTGATGTTGTCTTACTGTGTGCTGCATCACATTTGTCTAACAAGAGATTCAAGAGGTTTAGGACAAGGACAAAGGCATTTTCATAAGTGCTTAATACTCTTGAATGCCCAATACGATTCATGGGAGCTCACTGCACTTTGAAAAGCTAGCCCTTGTGAGCAGTCCACTCAAAACCAAACCAAACCCAACCCTTCTCAAAACAGAAGAAGAATCACTGTTATCAAGTTAGGTCTTTACAGCAGCCTTGTGTACACAACACAACAGAAAAGATGAATTCCAAGTAGCGTAACAAAAGCTATTGTGAATCCTAGGGCTTTAGCATTGCAATGGCAGCAGCATTTTACGGTCTACCATTCATAAGCCACAGTCTTTGGAGAACAATTCTTTGTAAGTTTTAAGGTGAGAAGCAGAGAATTTGTCATTCAAAAAAATCAGTAGGAACTGCACAGCTCAGTCCTGGGTGATGCAGAAAGGGCAGGAACTGCAGGCTTCCATACACAGACCTAGCACAACATGCTCAACTGCAGCACTTCCCAGCTGCAAACCACTATCTTGTAGTGGGCTAGATGTGAAGAATAAAAGTTTAATCTAAATGAACAATTCAAATGAGTACCAGAAAGAGAGCGATATTACTGTCAGCACTATTTTCCAGATAGACAATCAATGCATTAAAAGATGAAAAGATGTGAGTAACCTGGTCTTGTGCAACGGAACCAAGAAAGGCCTTTCACTCACCTGATACGAAAATTTCCACTTGTGAAAGCTGATCATGTCCATCTATTTGCTGGTTACCAGTAAAGCAATCCATCAGTCTGTATGTGTGGCATATGAAGCACAGGAAAAGTGAATTTCACAGGTATTTTACAGTCAGTTATGGTTTAAACAACTAAAAATTAAATTGCATTTTGTCAATTGCCTACCTGAGAATTCATCCTCATTTGAAGCATTTTAATTCAATTAAATTTGCAGAGTAAAATAGTAGCATATTGCTGACAAAATTGACTAATGGCTTTTAAAATTGAATTAGGGTGTATTAAATCAATAGTCATCCTTTGCAGCAAGCTGTATTAGAGACATTACATTGTCATTTGCTTGCTTGCTTTATATTCTACAAAATACCACTTATGTCACTCTCCCCCATTTTTTTTTTCCTCAGAAGGATCTTCATATTGCAGAAATAAGGTTGCAAACCTAGGGTATGCAGCAGATTTTAGAATGTCTTCTTGGCTTCAGGCATGAGATGCATATTGACAATTCCAATCCTAGCAATTTAAGGATGCTGTGATTGGGGAACTAAAGATGACTGCCTTTAGCCTGTTGTAAAAATTGAGTTTCAAAAGAAAGAAGCGGTCAAGGTTCATTTGGGGTTTGCCCGTTTCACTTTGTGTGTGTGTGCATTTGTGGAGTTTTTAATGTTTACGTTTTAGAAAATGCAAATGTATTAAAACCAAAACTATCCACAGAATCATGACTTTTCTCCCCAGGAAGACTTCAAAAGAGACAAATTCACGGCAAAACAGCCAACAGACAAGTGTTTATGGAACCCTTCTAAAAGAAGCCCCAGTTCAAGCCCCTGCTACAAATCTGGTAGAACTGGAATTTAAATAATTTTGCAGAAAAGTTCAGTAATTGTATTGGGTTTCCGTAGCAAGGGGCTATGGGGGTGCCTTCTGTGAGAAGACAGCAGGAGCTACCCCCTTGTCCAACAGAGCCAACTCCAGCCAGCTCCAAGATGGGCCTGTGGCTGGCCAAAGCTCAGCCAGTCAGCAACACTGGTAGCAACTCTATGATAGCATATTTAAGAAGGGGTAAAAAGAACTGTGCAATAGTTGAGAGAGAAAGAAGTGGAAAAATGTGAGAGAAACAACTCCGCAGACACCAAAGTCAGTGAAGGGGCAGGAGGATGAGGTGCTCCAGGCACCAGAGCAGAGGTCCCCCTGCAGCCCACAGAGCAGATAGATCATGGTGAAGCAGGCTGTTCCCCCGCAACTGATGGAGGTCCACGGTGGAGCAGATTTCTACCTGCAGCCCAGGGCAGACCCCATGCCAGAGCAGGTGGATTCCTGAAGCAGGCTGTGACCCCATGGAAAGACGGCGCTGGAGCAGGCTCGTGGCAGGACTTGTGGCCCCACAGAGAAGAGTCCACGCTGGACCAGGTCTTCTGGCAGGACCTATGACTCCACAAGGGACCCACGCTGGAGCAGACCACTCCTGACAGACTGCACCCTGTGGAAAGGACTGATGCTGGAGCAGTTTGTGAAGAACTGCAGCCCGTGGGAAGGACCCACACTGAAGAAGTTCACGGAAGATTGTATCCCATGGGAGGGACCCCAGGCAGGAGCAAGGGAAGAGTGTGAGGAGGAAGGAGCGGCAGAGACAAAGTGATAAGAACTGACTGCAACCCCCATTCCCCATCCCCTTGCATTGCTGAAGGAGGGTGGAGGAGGTAGAAGACTTGGGAATGAAGTTGAGCATGGGAAGAAGGGAAGAGTGGGGGGGAAGGTGTTTTTAGTTTTCTTTGATTTCTCACTAGCCTACTCTGTTACAATTAATTGGCAATAAATTAAATTAATCTCCATAAGCCGAGTCTGTTTTGCCTGTAATAGTAGTTGCTACGTAACCTCAATGCCCTTATCTCAACCCATGAGCTTTTCACTGCATGTTCTCACTCTGTTCAGCTGAGAAGGGGGAGCGATAGAGCAGCTTATTGGGACAAAAAAAAAATGGTCTTTAAGATATAAATGTACTTTCCATAGCAAAGGGTGGAATGATGAATTAAGAGAGAACAGTGAAATCTAAATATCCCACATCGATTTATAATGGTTATTTCAGAATCTGGGATCTGAAACCAAATCTCCTTGAACCAGCTGAGGGCAATGAAGGCTATTATCATCCATCCCTTTGGAACAGTTTTTGCCTCTCACAATGGACAAACTGACCCTGTAGAGCTTCCTTTCATATGGGATACTACTCCATTTCAGCCTTGGAAACTCTTGTTTGAGCACTCTGAGTAACAGCCATGTTGATTTCTCTCTTGAGTGGGCCAGACAATCCCTTCACACACTCACCAACAAAATATTGTGTGACTACAATCTTCTAATTCTCCATGGTCTTTTCATGATGTGAAAGTCATCCCAGATACCAAGATCTTCTGAATTCTGTACATGCAAAAGAAGTGACCAAGATGAAGAAGGTTCTCCAAATCATTCAAAAGTTACAACCTACTTGCAAGGAGACTGCTACCCTCTTAGGCGTATGCTTGCACTAGAATCATCAATAATATGACCATCTTATCCTAAGCAGATCCACAGTTCACAAGGAATTCATATCCCCAAATTCCAGCCTCCGGACCAGCTCCATTTGCTCTTCTGTGCTACCAGGACACCTTGGTCTTAAATAGCACTACACATCCTAATGAATCAATACAAGTTATAAGTTTACATGAACATATCCTCATAGCTAGAGGTGAAGAAAACATACCCTCATAGTGTGTTCCTCAAGGTGAGAAAATCACATCAGGATAACACAGGAATGACAGGAATGAGCTAATGTCACCAAAGATGACCAGGAGGATGGGAGAGAAAGAGGTAAGATTGTCGAAAAGTAACCTAATGCTAATTAGCATGGTACAAATCACACCTGTGGGAGGAGACCTTACATGCTGATGTAGGACTGCCTTTGTACAATGAACTAATCACTAATCAGAACATGCACAGGAGTACACTAATTATGTAACTAAAATTTGACCAACAAGCAAGTATTGTGTTCTTGTTGTAACCTGTATAAAACCCTACAGTTTCTCTGAAGAGATGTGCTAGTTTTTGCACTTTATCACCTAGCACCCCTTTCTGTACAGAACTGCATTAAAGGTTAGAGAGTTCATCTTGACTCCGTGTGCTCATTGGCTCTGGTGCACCGGACATGAACCTCTTCCCGGATTTAAGGGACAACAATAGTTGGGGGTTAAGAAAGGTTAAAAAAATCCCATGGTTTCAAACATGATCTATAGTGGGTAACTCAATAAAGTATACATCTCAATATATTTGAGTACAAGCTGCAGTATGAAGAAGTCTTGACTACCAAACTCCTGCTCCGGACACAAATCTACTCTGAAACAAGCATGAGCACATTAACTTCACTTAAGTTGGACCAATCTTAAAGCAAAGGAGTTTCATGCACTTGAACAAGAATGAAACAAATCAAACAGAAGGTAATAGGTAATTAAACCCACTGCACTTAGGCAGGAACTGCTTAAAAAACACATGCAAAATCAGTGGGTACAAGAGGTATTCATCATTCTAATTTTCATCAACATTTCAGTTAGACTATTTTAAAAGGCAACAGAGCACTCACTACATTCTTGCTAGGATAAAAAATAGCATTTTGTGAGGCATGCAAAGCATTGACTCTACAGTTAGAAAACAAGGGTCTAATTATTAACAGAGCAGCCACTATGCAGTCATGATTGGCTGGACGGTCACACTCCAAGAGTTGCAGTCAATGGCTTGATGTCCATGTGGAGACCAGCAACAAGTGGAGTTCCCCATGGATCGGTATTGGGACTGGCACCCTTTAACATCTTTGTCAGTGACAGGGACAGTAAAATTGAGTGCACCCTCAGCAAGTTTGCCAACGACACCAAGCTGTGTGGTGCGGTCAACACACTGGAAGGAAGGGATGCCATCCAGAGGGACCCTGACAGGC
>Ga0181612_152400_pt1 | contig 16550 bp, 11 predicted proteins | sample HoacroProtozoa21_FD_119630 | JGI IMG/M metagenome (GOLD analysis project Ga0181612, IMG submission 119630) | Hoatzin crop microbial communities from Cojedes, Venezuel. Combined Assembly of Gp0051906, Gp0051904, Gp0051908
TCACCCTCAGAGGGAAGAAGTTCTTCCTCATGTTCAGACGGAACTTCCTGTGCCTCAGTTTGTGCCCATTGCCCCTTGTCCTGCCGCTGGGCACCACTGAAAAGAGTCTGGCCTCACCTTCCTGACACCCACCCTTCAGATATTTGTAAGTATAAGCCTTGCCCTGCAGCTTCCTGCGGTTTGGTGCGATGGATCCCGTGGTAAGCTCAGCGGATGGGCAGTGTGCGACTGATGGAGCCAGAGACAATTCATCCACGTCAGTAATTCAGGACCCTTTTTAGATAGGAAGCACCCTGTGCCATGTGGCAGTAGATCTGGGAGAAGTGGCAGTACCTGGTCAGCAAACGGCAGCGCTCCTTGACATCTTCCCTGGTCCCACAGCGCCGAGCCCTCCACCCTCGTCCCCTGCAGCGAGGAGGCACTGCCGTCACCTTGGACACCCCTCGAGACTGTCTGTTGGCAACAAAGCTCTCCGGTTCCTGCACATTTTTGATGGTGTGAAATTGTTTGCTGAAGCCTTCTGCAGAGTGCAGATCCGCTTCGGTGGCAGTGCTGCGGGAGAGGCGTTGAACAGGATTTCCCTGAAAACTGCGACATCGGCAGTTATTTTCCAGCGCCGTCCGTAGGTTACACGGTTTGAGGGGTACCAGACGCAGATGTTAAAGCCTGTCCTTATTCCAGCTGATGACCCGGGCTTTTTCTGGAGAATTAGAAAGTGGTCTTATCTGTTCTCCTGAGCTATATTATGCTTCCAGTTCAGCAATATAACCAATTCTGTAATACTATTATTCCATAGAAATTGGCTTATTATCCTTCTGAAAAGCCTAAAGATCTGTGTTTCCTCTTGTTGATATTTCAGCAGAGATCGACATGAACTTGTTTCAATACATTTTCAATCTTAAAAAAAAAAAAATCCCAAAATAGCACAAGTAAATGAATGGGAAATGACTCTTAGATTTTTCATTTTGGGAAAAGAAAGCTGCTCTGTCTGGAAAGAAAGGAACCTCAGGGCGATTTTGCCAGTGAGGTTCGTAAGTATCTTGTTCTGTATCCTATCACCAACATAACAGACAGCCTTCCTGACCTTAGAGGGGAAATGAAAAGGTGCTTAAACTTAATGCATTTTAAAATAATTAATCATCTATTATATATGGCCAAGTTCAAGAAACAGTAAATTGCTTTTTATCTTTTATCAGTGAAAGCGTAATTTCAGTTTTGAGAACAGATAATTCTGGGTCAGTGGATGGATTTTCTGTGGTTTCTCTGGCATTTGAATAAATTAAAAATACATTTTGAACACTGAACAGATCATCACAAAGTATCCAAAAATCAGTGCACCCAGAAAAGACATTTTGGGATTGGTCCTTCAGTAGTTTGCTTCTCAAAGCGTGGCTTTAGTCACAGTTTTGTGATAAACATATTATTAATTGTGTCATCTCTGACATGGCCAAGCTGCTATTTTAATTGTGACTTTTGGCATGTAAGGAGAGCATTTCACTTGTATAACTTATTTTGGCTTTTCCTTTCTGAAAGTCAAACTGTGACGGTCGGGTGTACTTTTCCCGTACCGCGGCATCACCTCACCCTGACCTTTGATGTGAGCATCTGTGTCCTGGTCAGTTATAATTAAGTCGTAAATCCATCAAATTTCAGCAAGGTTAAATTGTGCTATTTCCTGAAAATTCTCTTCCTACACCTGACACTTGTAATTCTCTGGTTTTTCTGCCTCTGGTTCCCCACCCAGCGCCTTAGAACTTTTTAACAAATGGTACTGGCTCGGGCTGCGTGCAGCAGCGTTGTTGGCCCTTGGTCATCTTTAAGCATTTGGTGACAATATCGGGCCGATGTCTGCCAGGTAAGGGGATACCTGCTGAACAGGACGCGTCACTGCAGCCTTCCCTCCTCGCCTGGATTCGCTGGTAGAAACTGGTAGAGTTGGTAGAAGCTGGTAGAAGAGTTGGTAGAAACTCAGTCAGACTGACCTGGAGAAGACAGGGACCACACAAGGGGCACGGAAGTCTAATAAAATAGTCTCAAAGCTGGTTTTTGTGATAACCTTTGTCTAGGTTCATAACGATATCCGAGGCTGTCCCACCTTGTGCTGAACAGAGCGAGGAAATCCCACATTGCGTATTTTTGGCAACAGTGGCACTGCTTCTACGTAACAGGTTATGTCTTCCTCACTCTGGTATCCTCTTATAGATGCACAATATTATGAGTGGTACAAACAAAAGGGTTGGTTGGAAAGCAGAACAATTTTATGACCTTTTTTTTTTTTGATCAGCACTATTTTTATGAGTTCTTATCCATTTTAAGTATTTCAGGTTATATCCCTTGCTACCACACAAACTCTTAGAACTGTTCGATTCTTCGATCATTTATCGTGGACAGAAATGCAAGGTAGAGCTCATTTCTTCTGTGAAATATGCACAAGTACTTAGCCCAAACTAAAATCAGAAAGTGGGTCTGGAGGAGCCCTCCCACGGTCAAGATCAGAGGATGCTGTCGTCGCATCTGCAGATCTGCACGGTCATCGCAGGACACATGGCCTGGGGCTTAAGAGCAGTCAGAAGAGGGGTAAAAAAGAAAATCTGTGATCACACAGTCTGATCCTTTGTATTACTTACTCAAATCAGAGAATGAAACTTCCCTGATGCTTTATTTGACCTTCAGTGAAGGAAAGCAGAAGTAAAGGTAACTGCAAACTGTGATGGAGCAAGGGAAAGAATGCTTCAGCGTACGTACTTAGTTCTGTCATGGTTGGACTCACCCGAGGCAAGCGAGGTGTGTTTGTTTTTCTGATAAATAGTTAGTGCTTTTGTCATCACTCAACAGCACGTTCTCTTCAGGCACCCGTTGGGTCTTCAAAGAATCCATTAGTTGAACATCTTGTTTCAATTATTTTGGAGGCTGTTGGAAGAGCTATTCTAAAACATAAAAACCCACCTCTTCCCCAGTTCGCTGGCCATCTGAATCAAGCAAAAAGACCCTGGACAGCATTTGTCCAACTTTGTTATGGCTTTCTGCTTGTACATTACAACCCCACTTTCCCCTGACCCCACACCCAAAAACCCCTGACAATTTGGACTTCCCACTTACGGGACCTCACCTTAAGGAGGCTGGAGGATTTCATCCTTCCCCCATTTAAAGTGTATCAGAGCATTTGTCAGCTACTGGTGAGATGTGGAAGATAAGGATTTTTAATTTCTTGGCTACCAGGATATAGTAATTATATTCTGCTTTTCCCACGGGATGAGATTCTCCTTTGGTGTACAGGTCCTGTACAAGGGTGAAGTTTTCCCGTGGAAATGCAGAAGATTTGGTCGATGTAAAAGCGAGTCTGAGTTATCCTGTGCAGAAAATGAGGGAGCACCAGGGGACCAGATCCTTGCACACCAACAAGGAATGACGCCACGGCTCCTGCATCGGCATCCCAAGGGTGGAATCCCCAGATGGGAAAGAGCAGAGCTTCCATGGAACTTTAAAAATCATCTGAGTAGTTTCAAAGCACCCTTCTTATCCTTAGCTAAATTGGAGCAAAACAAGAAGGAAGCTGAAGTTTCTTACTGATTTGGAACTCACGAACGACGTGATTTCAGATGACGGTAGGTTTGGTAATTTTAAGACAGATCCCGAAGGGCAAACTTTACCCAAGCAAAAGCAGCATGATGGATGTGCTATCTAGGACAAGCAGCTCCACATCTGTGGATATTTTAGTAAAATAAGATTAAATGAGGAGAAACTATATTCTTTTTAATTTCCCCTGGGTTTTGTTAAGCCTCCAGAGACAAAAAGCTTCCCTAGAGGTACCAGATGACTGCAAAAAAAGTCAGCCTCCCAACTGGGAAAGTGAGACAGCACTTCCACAAACTTCCTTGGTTGGAAACTGGAAGTTGCTGAGTGATGGACCCAATACCAGAATCCAAAACCAAGAAGGACGTGACTGTCTTGGCCCCCCGTGCAGGGAAGGTGTCCATCACACGAGCTACTCGGCAGTGTTTATGCCCAGCTCTAGCCCTGCGAGATATCCTCGCCTGCTGCAGCAAACCCTGTGGTTCCTCCACACGTGCCCTCGCCGCTGATTTACTCCCGCAACTGAGAGACAACCGCGCTGCCACGGGGCTTTCAGCAGCTCCCTGGCTGGCTCCGAGTGCCGGTGAGCCTGAGCAGCAACATGAAGCTCAGGGTGAAGAGTACAGTGGAGCCCACTGGAAAAAAAGCTGAAGTCATTAATATGGATTCCAGGGTTAGTTTATATTTCATGAGCTTCTTTTCTCTTTCCCCTTGAGCCCCCAGGAGATGGCAGATGTTTTTGGGTATCACGTGGAGAGCAATGTGTCTTTTTTCTTCATTTTTTAATTGTGAAATTTCCTCCTCACTTGAAAGGATTACGAGAGAAAAATCTTTTTTTTTTTTTGTCAAATGCGTAACTCAGATCTTCATCTCCAAATGCAATCAGCATTTCTGAAAAGTTTGCAGTCGTGCTGCCTCATAGAGCATTTGCTCTTTCAAAGGTATGAACTTGTTCATTAAAGCCGGCTACCCAGAAAGCTTGCATCCCTTATCTCCTTCAGGGGTACGGCTCATATGCAATAAAATATCGGGATCAGTGAAACTGCACAACGTTTGTGCTATTCACAGATTGTACATTTATTCCAGATATGTTATTATCTCCTTCTAAACCAAATTCAGAGCAAAACACCTTGTTAAATCAAATCTATGCATAATATTTGAAAAATTAGGTCTAATCTTGCAGTCTGTAACTAAAGAACGGTATTACAAATAAAACCACTGCAAAAGCCGCATTGAATTTTTTCTGGCAAAATGCGACATTAGCAATAAACCACTGTAACAATGGGCAAGATCTCAGAAGAAAAGTGAAGAGACATAAAATCTCTATTTTCCTCCCTGTAGCATTATTCTGTCTCAGTATGGCATATGCATCTATTGAACTTATCTATAATTGTCCCTTCAATTCCTTTCTGTTGATGTCTTGCTTTCCTTTAACAATAAGGTAATTTTCTCCCTCTTCTGCATGCAGATATAAGGGTGGTAAGACAGAATACATTTTTTTTCCTGAAAAACCATAAAAACTGCAGTGTATTAATTCATTGTACCCAGTACTTGCCGGAATACAGAAATATCTACCAGAAGGGGCCACACCAGCAGCTGCAGCTGTGCAAGGACCAACAGCCGATGAGCTCTTCGCGCCAAGTTCTTTGCACCATGGATTTCTCCTCAAATCTTTCCTTCTGTACCTGGACCATGTCTTTGGCCAGAAGATGCCTTCCAGCCTGAAGGCCAGGCCTCTCCACCGTAACTGTCAACCACTGGATGTAATCAATCAAAAAAAAAGGGAGTTCAAAGACCGGTCGTGTATCCATGATGCATGAGCATGCTGCAGATTGCACCTTTTCCACGGTCTACTCCAGCGGTGTTTAGGAACGCTCCGTGAAATGGGGATGGGGAGTAATAGTGCAAGGCTTGCCTGGGTGGGTGCTGTTAGTGCTCGGTCGCTGCATTGCTGCCAGCGGCCAAGACTGGAAACGTCTGTGGATCCTCTTCGAGGGTGGGCATTCGGTGAGGGTGTGTCAGTGCTGAAAGACAGTAGACATAAATACAGTGAAGGAGCACCAGAATAAATGCCAAAGTCCTACCAACTCTAATCCCCCACCCAACTTTTATTTTAGCTTAAATGTAAGAAATAATTTACTTCCTAGCAAATACGGAGGCCAAGTCATAAAGTATTTATTTCCCCCTACCTTGGTGTTTAAGGTGGCTCTATTTTTTTCCCTCCTATTTCCAGGAAGGGAAACAGGCAGCTAACACTCTGCTGAATGAAAGATATATGAACCATAAAATTGCCAGGGAACGTCTAATGTACATGTTCAAGTCATCAGGCTTCAGTTCTTTTTAAGTGTGAGTAAGGACTCTGACTATTCTTGTGTTTGGCTGACGTTAGAGGGTTTAAAAAATCATTTGAAAGGACAAAAGCTAAAATAACTTTTATATATTTCATTCAAAGTAACCAGAAATATTTTACAGAGCGATGAAGATTTTACTTCCTAAACCTAATTGGAAGGGTCTCCAAAACCAGACCTCATAATATTGGCTGCACAGAGGAAAAAAATGATAATTTTAATGTGCCTTCACAATTTCACTCTGCCTTATCACCTTCACTTGATGCTGAGGAAAATAAAATTGTTATGGACGTGGCAAAAGATCCTTTTAGTATTTCTCATAAAATGAGATACATTAGGCTTTATCAGAGGCTCCTAATGGCAATAATAGAGAGAGGCAGCCTGCAGCCCTAGTCTTATTTTGCAATAGATGTGGTGTACAATGAGAACATGAAACAAAGAAAGAGCTGGAAGGAGGATAAGATGATGATGGAGTCCTTCCTCAGTGTGTAATGTTCCTTTGCCCATTCCCAAGAAACAAGGAAGAAAAGTCTTGTAAGAATTGTCAGCAAAATGAGAGCACATTATCTGGGGCACTAAAGAAAAAAAGAATGTAACTTTTGCTCTGTATCCTGTCTATTCCCCTGGTGTCAAAATATATAACTTTAAAATACTTTTTTTGCTTTATTACTTGGAAAAGTGGAACAAAGTTACAAATCTGAGGTTTTAGATAATGATATTTTAGCAGAAACTTCTTCTAACGATGTTTTTGCTTATAAACGACCTGATGTGCAATACTGTGTTCCCTTCGTGGGTGCGTGGGGTGCAGGTTTGCTCCTGGGGTGCTCCGGGAGGTGCCCAGCTCGCAGCGGGCAGAAAGGGCAGCACGTGCTGCTGTGGGCTTGGCTGGAGGGGAACGGATGGAGTCGGGGTTCCCTTCGCCTCTGACCCTCAGCACGGGGCCTTTACGCGCTGGTGTGCCGGACGGTGACGTAAATGGATGTGGAGGAATCGTTTCAGCAAATGGTACGTGGAAAGTACATAACTACAGACCTGAAAGCATCTCAGTGCAGAGAATATTTGCAGAGCTGAGAGGTGGCTGCTGGAAGTGGGGAAGTGCCAGGGAAATCCATCAAAGGGCAGCTTGAGGGTAAAATGTGATTGCACATATGAGTTGGGGAATAGGCAATCGTCTATAAGAACCAACTGAAATATCAATAGACCTGAATATTCTTCACCTTCCAAATAATTAATTTAAATCGCTTCACTTTTTTCATTTTTTCCACCCAAGGGCTGAATATTCCAGAGCTTCAGACAAAGCCCATGAGGTGGAAGAAAGCCCCAAACCCATTGAAGTGGCTGCCATTGCAACAGTTTTTCCTTACATTGTACGTATTAGGAATAGCTGAAAATAATAAACTATGTGCTGTAGCAGAAAATCTGATGGGGGCAGCTGGGATGGGTTTCACAGCCGGCGTGAGGCTTGAGCACGGCACTCCAGAGAAAAGGTGGGGAGCCAGAGCAACGCGACGGATCGTCTGGCGAAGCTTTTCTCTGTGGCTTTGCAGAGGCTCTTGGTGTGTGCAAGGCAGGGCTGCTGTGGGCCTCCCACACGAGAGCTGCCGAGGCTGAACTCTTTTCCAGATGCAAGGCAGCAGTACGTGAGCCTGAGGTTCAGTGAGCATGCAATTATGTGTGAGATTCAATTATGGGCTTTTGAAGGCATCCCTTCTTCATTTTGACTAGTATTTATATAACTTCTGCATGATATATATAGTTCTTTCTTGCTTACTAAACTAGAAGAAAAATCCCCATCAGAATCAAAAGTTCCCCTGGAATTTGATTCCTGATGCAGTTTTCTTATGTAAACAGCTTCTGGGAAGGGAATAATCTCCAGAAGGGGGTTACTTTTCCTTCTACATTGATTTAAAAGAAGGGACGAGTATTCTTTAAAATACAGTTCATCATTTCTTTAACCATGGCTGTGGCATGCTCTCCTGAGAAAACACACGCTCGTTCTATCATTTCACATCAAGCCTGACACTTTCAAATCACATTTCACTGTCACACGTTTTGCCCTAGCGTACACTCCACTATTTGTTTTGACAGAAATGTATTTCCGACCCCTTTTCACGAGGCAGTCATTACCAACGGGTGCAGTCCGTAGGAAGCCTGGGTCGCGGTCGCCCCGTGATGCTGGGACTGTCATGCTGAGGAGCAGAGGAATGGCGCGGGATCCTGTTGTATGCTAGCTAGGAGCCCCTCTCAAAGGAGAATTTATAGAAGACATGAAAAAAAGAAAATTTAAGCCGTGAAGTTTTCATAGAATTCAGGCCAATATTCTTCTTACGTGTGTTAACATTACAAATTTTCTCCCCTTTTGCAAAAATGATGAGAACATGCTTACAAATGTAAATTGTTTGACCTACAAAGCTTATCACCATAGATATATATGGATATACAAATGGAGAGGAGCAGAGGTAGTCAACCACGCTAATAAAGTCCATGCATGACAGAAGCTAAGGACCTAAGGTGATGTGACAGAAACAATTTAAACTTCCCTCTTTGTTCTGTGTCACCGTGTTTGAAATGGGGAGGTGTTTCCAGGACCTGCAGATGGGTTGCTGAAGTGTTCATGGTAACAACATTTCGCATATTACCTTCTACTCCCGTGCACTTAAAGGAATTAAATGCTTCTGTAAATAGGAAATTGGGAAACGGGGAACTGATGTGATTCCTTCAAGACAAAGGGCACTTGACAAGCCAGCAGTGACCCAGGGAAAGGCCAGGAGCAGAGATCTCACTGTTGGACTCAGGCCTGTGCCCAGCCACTGCCCCGGGCTTTTTTCTGCCCCCACTGAGCTCTGCACCTGAGCCATGCGAAAGAGGAGCCGTCCTTTTCTCATGTGGAGGACAGCCTGGTAATGTCTTACTGACACATGCTTTTAGAACTGAGAATAATTTCCTCAGCTACTTCTGATTAATACTTTTTGTCTTCAAGAGTAGTGCTTATTATGGGGAATAGAAACCTTTCTTCGAGGGATATGTATGTGGACTGTAGGTTAAGCACACACTGATCATAAATATAGTTTATGATCTAAAATAAGTTTTCTAAATGTAATTCACCAGTTAGCTTAATGTATTGTCTGAGTCCTTCTTTTTCCTTGAAGACATTAAATACTTTTTTTTAACAAATAGGAATATTCATGTTTAAAGAATAAAGTTAAATAACACGCTTATATTTCAAATCTTTTTATTCTAGCTATTAATTTTTTTATAAATACTTCTAGAAATAAATAAATTAAAGAAATCATCTCAAGCAAGGGACTAATATTGGTTGTCTTGAGAGGAGCAAACTCAGGAGAAATGATAACAAAAAGAGTGCGATCACTTGAGGTTGATCCACAGCCATGGTCAGTAGGAGATGCTTCCACAGGGAAGGCCAGATCATTCCCACGCTGTCCTGGTTTTGGTTACCAAGGTTGGTTCTGGCAGCAGAGGAGAAGGCCATCTCAAGGACACCAGGAAAACAGAAACAGGGGCAAAGCATTGAATGCTTTTTGTTGTTGTCTCCAGTACTCATGTGTTACAGTTTTCCTGATTGTGCCTGCTTTTTTTCCTTTGACTGAAACTGGAAAATGTTTTTTTCCTAAAATCCTGTTATTCAAATGTGTGAACAGTTAAGAAAGAGTAAACACTGAAGGGGACAGCCATCATCTGGGCAATGGGACAGATATTTAGAGGCAAATGAGGTTTCTAAGACCAGATCTGTGAGGTTAAAATTTATCTGTTTTACAGGACCAGCAGCAGGAAAGTGCCACATGAAGAAAATGAGGCTTTTTGGGGAGAAATATAGCAATATTATGACTTTGAGATGGTGGCAGTGTGAAGTGAGGGCGTTACGGTTCGGCTGCTTCCTTCCCCAGGTCCATCCGGGTAGCAGCTGGGGTGGTCCTGGCTGGAGATCCTGCCCACCCCGCAGGTCCCTGGCATAGGTTGGCTTCTCAGGTGTAATTGTGGACATTGGTGTAAGACATCGTCAGTTGTCCAGGATGGATCTGTTCTTCATCTACACCAGCCCCCCTGAGTTACAGTAAATAACTGCACACTCATTTTTGCAAAGTGATGGGTGGGATAAAGCACGATCACACCTTCTTAACTAGTCAGTACTATGGGCTTAGGTGTATAAGCTTAGCTCATTCTTCATTATTCTTCATTATATTCCTTTTCTTCTGTTATTCCTATCATGCAGTGTGAGCCTGTGGTGTATCCAAGCCAAAGTTTTTACAGCCACGTTGTCTTTCTTCTAGACAGACAGAAATTGCCATACATGATGTGTGGCAATGTAGAACCAGGCTTTTGAGCTTTAATTCTGCTTTTGAAACAGTCTGAACACAAGGACTTCAAGAACATGAACATCTTTCTTTGCACAGGGAAGAATTAAAAATACAGATTGTGTTCTAGTATTATACTCCTCTGCTAAACCACTGCTAAACAAACAACCACACTAAACTGTGCCTATAATAAGCACAAGCTCTTGATCTGAAAAACAACATCAACCAGCTTTTTAGAATCAATTTAATTATTAAACAACCCATGACGATTTTGAATGCATGACTGGCTTTTATGAGTCTGTCTGATGACAGACTGAATTTCTCTGTTTAGTTTACATAGATAACTTAAATTTCTTCTCTTTGCTTGAAAATACATCTTTTTGGAGAGATGAGAATGTGTGTTCATTTTGAGCAAGGTGGACTTTTATGAAGCCTGACAGAGAAATGATTGCTCCAGAAACGTTAGAAGTAGAATAGGAGGATTACAGAGAAGTCCATTTTTGGCACTAAATAATGGTCAAATTCAATTGTGATCAGAGGTTATTAAGAAAGTGCTGTAGGGGTAGTAAACACATTGGCCAACATCGGAAAGAAAACCAGGTGTGCAATCAGATGGGCCTGACAACCGAAACGCATTTTCACTCCAGGGTTTAAAGAACACATATTGCACTTGTGTGTAAACGTTCTCCAACTTTCTAAACCCAGTTTCAAGAAGTCGGTACAGGTCTGTTGTTTCTGCTTTGTACCTCTGGTCGGTTCCCTTATTTTTTTCATTTCATTTATAAAGAGAAATGCCGATACAGAGAAGATGTTTATCACACAGCTCTGATTGCCATTTCTGGGCAAGGATGGCAAAAAGCTACTGAGGCTACTTTATGTGGTGTGTGCTCTCCCTGATGGTGTATAGCTTAATTCGAAAAAGCATCTAATTAAGGGTGTGTTCATTTTTCATTTCCATAATGAGCTTTTATAATTCTGTACAGAGCATGGAAAAAACATTTCCAAAATGGAAGTGATTTACATCGTGGTCCTTCCTGTGGATTGATTGCTGCTCTCGCCGAGCTGCTGGCAGATGAGCAGTGTCCCTTCACTGCAGAATTACTTAGAGCCACTATCACAGACCTCGGTCCTACTCCATTGCGTGGGCTCTGGCTGAGGGACCCCCTTATCTACTGCTGCTAGGTGATGGGCATGGCTAAGGAATGAGATCTCTAACGGCAGAAGAAATGGAATAACTGGAATGTAAGTAAATCCATTTCGGACACTTAAGAAAGGTGAAACTCTGTGATTATTTCTCCAGAAAAAGAATTATTATTTCTTTAGTAACTGGAGCCTGTGAAGTAGGTAATAAAGTGAACCCAAGTCCTAGGTGAGAAGGCAGCTGGCATATAGTCAGAGTTACAGACTATAATGATTAGCACATAATTACTATTCCTATTATTTGGGGGGGTTCACAATCAAATACCACTTCTGCCTGCACAAAGCGCTTTTGAAATCAGTGAAGTACATTGGCAATAAAAAGTGAGTGTACTCCAAAGTCACTGTTGGGAGCCTTAGTGTTATTTAAGTATTTTAACTAACTGCTTTGATACAAGGAATATTTTCAAAGGAAGTTATGGCAATAGAATATGCTTGTAGAGAAAGATGGGTTATGTACTACCATAGCTGCTTCACAAAATCATTTTCTGAGAATAGTACATTATGGTAAAAGAAACTGGTACAGGATAGTATAGAGATATATATGCATGCTTTCTTCTGTTTGGTACAATACTCTTACCTTGTTCATCACCAGCAGATCAATAGGTAAGCTTGGTCCTCTGTCTTTTTACTGCCTCAGTTGTTATTGTCCTCTGATTCAGGTCTTAAATATTGAGTAGATTCAAATCACGATCAAGTTTCAAAGTGATAGAGATGTGTGAGGAGTGTGAAGTATCTTAAGTTAATTACGAGGCTGTTTAACAGGAAAAAGTGGAAGTTCTGTGTGATTTAACAGGAAAAAGTGGAAGTTCTGTGTGATTTACTGAGTAACAGGTTGCACAGATTCAATGGCCTTGGAGGGAGCGAGAGTCAGACCTGCTGCTCCATTGGTTTGAATCAACTCAGCCACATCAGGCAGCGTGGAGTCCATACGTGAAAACTCTGCAGGCAGCAGCTCAGTAAGGACGTGAAGTGCTTCTGAACTCCGGAACGTGAATCTGTAGAAAACAGGCATGGCCATATCGGGGCTGCACGGTTGTTCCTGTTGCAGAACCTTGCCTTGCTGTTTAGTGGATGTTAATAAGCACACATTTAATTACCGTAAGCCTGCACTCTTGGCCCTGTATTGTACTGGCTGTAAAATGCTTTCAGAGCAGTGTAAAAGTTCTCCTTTGGACAATATCCCAGAATAAACCCAGTAATTTGTTACACATGAAAAAGAACTTCTAGTTTTTGATCCCATAGTTTGCCAGTCCAGATAAGTGATTTTATATTCATGCTTCAAGGTGTCCTCATTCTCTTCTGGCAATGTTGAAGCTGTAGTTAAAATGAGAACAAAGCTCCACCAACTTCCTGAGCCTTTATCTGCTTTTTTTCCCTGCTATTGTTAATATAATGCAGACATTTTAATGCTCTTTAAACACTGATCTTCCTTTTGATTGCCCATCGATCCTAATGTCGAAATATACACCTGCTTCAGTGAGTTATATCATACTATATGTTGGTAAATCTATATTTTTACAATCCGTTATCCAAAAGAGAACAAATTTTAATGTGACACATAGGTTTATGTTACACTTTTATTTCCATATAAATAACAGTGGAGCTCAGGACAGTCCACTGAACCTGCCTGTACGCTATAATTTCACAATTATGTTCACGCATTATTCTTACTTTTTGCATGCTTTGTGAGTAATGAAAAAAACTAAACCAGATATGGATCTTTCATATATATTAAAATGTAGGACTTTCACTGCTTTATCTTCTGTTGTAGAATGTGATAAATTTTCAGCATGTCATTAATCTTCATTGATTTGTTTGGTGCTGAAGTATCTTCTGGCTTGAGATCTCAACATAAGGAGACAAGTCACTTGTTCTTAATAGCATTGATATCAACTGCTAGTTCATTTTTCTTTAGAACAAGGTTTTCTCAACCAAGAGAAAGACCTAAGAGGTCCTGTTTCGAATAACACTGAGAATGCATGGCCATGGCCACAATGGGCCATGGCACCACTGGTACTGCGCATGGTGGGAGCGAGAGCAGAGCAAGCATCCTCAGAGTGGCCCAAAGAAGGATGCCGTCCATGGGTTTTCTTCCTAACACAGCTATTTTGACGCAGAATAAAATCCTGTTTAAGGCTGCCAAACATATTTCCAAATTTTCTTTCCATCCCTGGAAGTGTCTTTGTTAAATCTTCTTAAACTCAGTGTCAATGGTATTTTATGGCAAAGAGACATAAATGCCAGCTATGCATGAGGTGAAAAATTATTTCTATTTATTTTATTCATAATTTCAATGATTTTTCATCAATTATGACTTTAGGCAAGGCATAAAAGGAGATTGGAAAAAACATAAGTACATATTAATGTGCTGGGGCTGAAATTAACTCACAAACTACTTACCTAGTTATTTCTCTGAGTTACAACCATTGGTCTGAGTTTAGAGAACAGAGGAAGAAGCCTCTTCTGTTCTGAATTCCAGCAAATGGGCTAATCTCCCAAAACATGGTACACAACACTTTTCTAACAAATAGCTTAAAGCAGAGGAGAGCAAGAGTGTGATCCAGAGCAAATTAAAGTCAAGAAACAGATATACCTGAAAGGCAGGACTGGTTTCGAACCAACCACCCACTTCTCTCCAGGGCTTAGGGACTCGAGGAGCTGTGACCTGGAGCAGCGCACATTTTCAACCCTGCCCATGGAGGAACCCCTCCACTGACGCACAACAGCTATTCCAGCTGCTAAACACATGAACTGCAGCGTGGCTGGCTTAGAAGGAAAGGTGCTGCTGGTGCAATGCTTGCTATACAAGGTGAACCTACTCACGTGGAATATGGTTGCAAAAACATTTTTTAAAATACTTTGCAACATGGACCATGTAGACAGGGAAGGCTGTTGAAACAGCTCTACCATTGCCACTCTGCAGATTTAAGTCATTGAGAGGAAATTCCAGTGCTTCATGCTCGTGGTAGCCGGAGTCCTGTGATGCTCCACAGCCTCTCTGCTCGCAATCCCTTAATCCCAGATCCAGTCCATGTGCCCCGTTCAGGTACTGACCCTGTACGTGAACAAGATGGGGGTGTTTTGGCCAAGTTTGGATTCTCTAATGGAGCAAAACTCTACAGACAACAGATCCCTCATTTTTCCATCTTTCATAAAGGGAAATTTGGCCAAGTAATGGACAGAAGCCCCAAGGTAGGACAGTTCAGGTCCTGTGGCTTGCTACTGATGGACATAATGGCTTCAAAATGCAATGGGATGGTCCGTGGCCATTAAAACCCTGAGAGATGCTATTTCAGAGTAAAATTTAGTAAACCAGCACAAGTTGAAGCCCTGAATCATGTATTATGAATGGGGAAAAGAGCTTATATACCCCAAGGGCCAGCACTTCCCCTAACTGCAAAAGGTATGTACCAGTCAAGTCCCTAGCACTGCCATTACAAGAGCTTTATACGATCAGCATCGATCCACTGCTCTGTGTTCTTCAATAATTCAGTCTTCAGAAACTGCCCATTATTATTGTACAATTTCCTGCTAGGATGACCAACTACAGCTGCATTTAATATCTCTTTCTTTCAGTCTGTGAATCTGTGCTTCTTTTCATGTTGTTTTTTAATCTGATTAATGGGTTTAAGCTCTACATTTATATTAACTTCCCTAACACTTGCTTTAGTCGTATCAATCAAGTCACTTAAGGTAGTCTAGCTTATTCTTCTCAGCATTATTTACTTCCAGCATTTTTCATCCTTGCTGCTTTTTACAACTTATTTTGCTTTAAAGGTTACATGGATAACCTGTTTTAAGAAGCAGTGTTTTAGGAACTACTTAAACACGATACAAGCTGTGTAATATTTTGTCTAGACTTTAACGCTAACAGCAGAGAGCTGGTTCTCTCTTCCCTGATGCCAGGAACACCCAAGTGTCAGTTCAGTTCTGCCATAGCCCATGTACAGGACCATTGCATAGGCAAACGTGGAGGTAGGGCAGGCAATTTATATATTGTCAATGAAAAGCAGAAGGGGGTTTTTTGGAAGTTCTTGTGTCATCTTCCCCTGTAAATTTGACATAGAAAGGAATAAGCTTCTGTGATGACAATGACTAAAACATACCCTAAACAGAGCCTTGTGATGGTTAGAATATACTGAAAATGGCAAGGAAATGGCATGGAAATGGCAAGATACATTTCTTAAAGGCCATATATAGTAGAATTCCTTCTCTTCTTACCCAAATACGTGACATATAACTTTACAACGTAGTGCAACATCCCACGCCAGAAATAAAAACATTTCTGAATGTTGGTGCCTTGTTTCATTTTTAAGTTACAATAAAATGAAAGTGAATTTAATCACCCTGTGCTCTTTTATAATAAATAAAGTCATTTTGATTAATGTTACTACACACAATACCAAATTAATTTTAAATTAAATCACTCTTGCAGTAAGTTACATGTCTACCAAAGACATCACCCCTTTCTAAAATGACATGCCAACTAAAAGGTCACTGAAGTTACTGGTATCGAACGATGTGCAATAGAATGGGAGGAGGCAGAGCCTGGACAGAGGCTTGAGTGAGCACAGGAGTGATTCTGTTTATAGGCAATGGAAATTTTCAAATGGATATGTATGTATATTTTTTAATGAGATGAGATGGATTAACAGATCACAGCTGCAATTCTTAGTTTACCTCTTTGACCTCATTCTCCGTGTGGTTTCTGCGCTGTCAGGTCCATTGTTTTTCTACATTTAATTGTAGGATTATAATTCCAATAACTATCCTTCCTCTTGAGGTGGGATACGTGAAGATTTGGGGGTGGTAGGATTCTGTCTCCTGCCCTTACTTGCTCTAACTTAATGTCTCACCTGCTGTAGTGCAGCTCACTGCGTCAGGTCTTATTCTTGTGGAGAACTGTCTCCCATGAGAGGGACCTTCATGCTGGAGCAGGGACAGAATGTAAGGAGTCCTCTCCCTGAGGAGAAAGGACTGGCAGAGCCAACATGTGATGAACTGACCGTAACCCCCATTCCCCGTCCCCCTGTGACACTCCGGGGGAGGTGGTAGAGAAATGGGATTGAAGTTGAGCCTGGAAAGAAGGGAGGGGTGGGGGGAAGGTGTTTTAAGA
>Ga0181612_173006_pt1 | contig 16550 bp, 10 predicted proteins | sample HoacroProtozoa21_FD_119630 | JGI IMG/M metagenome (GOLD analysis project Ga0181612, IMG submission 119630) | Hoatzin crop microbial communities from Cojedes, Venezuel. Combined Assembly of Gp0051906, Gp0051904, Gp0051908
AATAAAATAATATTCAATAATTAAAACTATTTAATGTCCCCCCACCCAGCACATGAATTGTGGGAAGAATCACAGAAAAGGAATCTTGGATTTGATCCTGTGTTAAAATACTGTAGGTAGTGGCAGCAGGAACCATGGTAAGAAAGGGGTAGGAATATTTTAATTTTTTCATTGTAACAATACCAAAAAGAAGTATCACTGGTTGCACATCATCCTGTTAGCCCGGCAAGATTTCTAGGGCCCTCTCCATTCTATTTTGTATTTGGTTATATAGTAATACCTTTTCTGAAGTCGTATAATATATAAATTGTGAAGGTGATTAAACCTGACCTATTGTGCTTTGCAATGGAAATAAGCTAAGAACATCCACATGCCCAGTTTTTAGATCTCAGCTGAGAAGTGGTCACATCTTAAGTTGAACTACACAAATTGTCTGTTATTTTGTGAATGTAGCCCAGGATGAGACAGTTCTAGCTCAGAAGTTATTCAGTGAAGAACAATATGTGAAGAACAGTTCCGAAAGGATGGAAGTTTTTCCCACTTGTACAGTGGGACATCTGATAAAGGAATACATTGTTTTTAACCTCTCAAAATGTAAGGCCAGTGAAAGACACTTGTCATAAGAGGAAAAGGCAGATGGGCTAAGTAAGTTCCAGCTTGATATTTCTTATTCTTCATCTGGGTGTTTGTATGCTTTCCTCCAGGTTTCTTTGATCTTTCTTTCTTTACCTCAAGTTATTTCGAGACTTATGCTTGAAATGCTTCAATATAGTCCACTGGAAAAGCAGTGTTGTGAATTTTTGCTGATGCATACCTTTTCTTAGGAGTTGAAGCTGTGCTGCAGTATCTGAGATAAGCAATACCACAGCCCATGCACTATAACTGGAGTCAGAAGGGGGTGAGAAGGCTGAATCCTTGGATTTTCAGTCAAGGACAGCTGCCAACGCAGTCACGCACCTCTCCAGACAACTCTGTTCTTTCTCAGTCCCACTACCTCAGATAAAGCATATTTTAACCATACCTTGTGTAGGATCACTCTAAATCCGAACTCCATCTTTTTTTCTTGTTAGGTAGCATGACATTTTCAAAGGCTAATGAGCATATGTGTTTACCACGACTTATATTTTACATAACCAGTGCAAACTGACCTTTCTACTGTGAAATAAACAGTGGGGAACAGGAGTTTTGGGTTTTCTTCCCACACGTGAAATCTTTTGTCAGATTAAAGAACAACTACTGAAGTAAAATCTTCTGCTCTGTGTGTGTCTGGGGTAGCATTTAGCCAGTCACAGATACTGTAAGAGTTAGGCAGGAATTTAATTTTTTCTTACATCCAAATTTAGTCTCAGAGCCTTCCTTATTTCCATCTTGCATCACTAATGCTTGGAATGACATCAAACACATGGACACCCAAGCACAGTTTCACTTCTGTGGTGCCGCAAGCAAAATGTGTAAAGAAATATCTGTGTGACCCAGAATTGTTTGGCTTTAACTCAGTTTTATAGCCATGACCCAATCCTCTGTTTTGCCTCTTTTCTCTGCCACACATTACCTGTGTGATCTTAGATTTATTACACTGTCTCACTGAGCCTCACACCCTGCCTGTCAAACACTGGTAATGGTGCTTCTCACCGCCCACATCTGTCCCATTTGTTTTCATGGCAAGCAATTCAGAGAGGGGACTGTCGGGCACAGCATCTGCACAGCACTTAGCATGACAGGACTTCACTGTCTGAAATCTTGCATGCTTCTGGAATGGCATCAGTAAAGAGTGATATGTAATAAACCTTGTGTAAACCCTCCCAGAGGACTTGCATTTTCCATTTCAATTTAAGTGCAGGCAGTGAAGGCACTGACATTTAGTAGGAGAGGCAAACTTTGTGTCTATAGAGCGAGTGAAAAGAGGTGCATTTTTCCCAGTCTGACATGTGCCTCACCTCTGGCTTGGAGGATTGACTTTTCTGGGTTGAAAGGCAGTTTATTTCCAAGGCTCATTCAGCTTTGGCCTCTCAGCCATGATTGCAATCAAAGATGTCAATCAGCATTAGCGGTAATTGTTTTATGATAGAGAACTGGAATGAGGCCACTGATTCATTTCCTACAGGCCACAAAGCAGCCATCTAATTGTTACAATTTTCAGTCGTTGCTGACCTCAGGCAGTTTCGTGCCGATATCTAGAGGTAAAAAGCTTAATATGTCATTACCTGGCAATAAAGTCATCTACTCCTTCAGATTCTCACTACTGAAACGACCTTTGGCCCGCCTATGCTTTCTCGTGTGCTTACAGCAGCTGTTTTGTACAAGAACAGAGAAGGGTGATCAGAGAGCCAGGCTTAGTCTATCCAGCTGCCACCTGCCCCTTCGCACAGCTTTTTTCTGCTGGGTGGCCTGAGGAACAGTAGTGGCTTTAAGCCATCTGATTCTCACCTAAAGAGGGAGTTAGTATTTATGGAAATGTTTGAACAAATAACTGCAGATTTTTTATCACTGTTTTGGGGACTGTTGTTCCAGAAGGGTAGGAAGCATTAGCAGGACTCTTTCCGTTAACTTGATATCAGCTTGATGTTTCATTTGGGAGCATTTACTCCTTTGGGAGTGACGGGAAGGCTGTTGTTTTTGTAATTTTTTTTTTCAACAGTGAAATGCTTGCTGAATGGTTGCTTTTCAATTTAGTTTTACAGTTTGCTTAGAAAGGTGTTTGAAAAACTTGTAGAAAATTTCACTCTGACAGTCACTCATGAATATAACCCATGATACTGTCTTCTTCTTTCCAGTTCCTCTCTTGCATTTATATGGTGCAGCTATCAAGATTTCCTAAATGTAATGTTATTTATTTCAAAGGTAGAGATGCTGGTATCTCTGGTTACATTTACTAGTATTTTATTGCAATAAGATATGAAATAATATCAAAAAGAACTGCTTGAGAAGGAAGATACTTTTTTTGTGAAAGTAAACATAGCAGGATTTGAGTTTCAGATTGTTTTGGATAAAAAGGCAAACTGCAGTCAGCATTACGTTTTCATTTTTTGTATAAGAGAGAAAAAGAAATCCAACTTAATAAAGCCTCAGAACATCTGAGGCTGATTTTATATGTATATATATATTCCTGCCTATAATTATTGTAGGTCAATATTTTGTCTCTGTTACAAGTAATAAGAGTAAAATAACATGTATGAACTTGTGAGAAACTAGAATGTCATAATAACTTTCTCCGGTTTGTTAAATTAACACAAACATTGTATCAAACATAACACCATGTTGTTCTTCTATCTACTATTTTTTATTTTATATAAAGTATTAAACAGATGACAGTAAAAAATAATTAACATCAAAGTAAGAACAAAACAACCCCCCCAAGAAAACCATTTTATGTCAAAGTCTCTGGCTTGCAACCCCAAATATTACTGAAATATTCTTTGAAAGAATTATGCTACCTATGTCTCAGCAAATGTTTTAGTAGCTGGAGGGGAGCAGGCAGGAGTGTACTGATCCACTGGTTATGGATGCTAGCAGAATACAACTGCAGATAGTATCCTTGCTTGTTTGTTATTCCTACAACCACTTTCAGAGCAAGAATAGTGGACTGGGATGTATTAACGGGCTGACCTAGTAGGATGCTTTCAGGGTATAACAAACAGAATCTTTTGAAAACTTCTCACCATTTGCTTCTAAAATTAAAATACAGATTTACTTGATTTATTGTAATGCATTTTACTAGGTTAAAATATCCTACTTTTACATATTACTTTGCCTTTTCTCCACTCTGTAGAGATGCTGTCTCCTTTTGTTATTTGTTGTCTTGAGTTTCAGATTTTCTTTGCTTTTATGCAAAAGTTACTGTTTAAAAAAAAACAGCAGGATGAAACAAGAAACCAGCCTCAGACCTTATTAGAAAATAAATAGGCATAAGCTTCTTGTCTAATAGCTCTACCCACTGAAACTGAACGTTCGCAGCCAAGCAGATATGTCATAATGCAGCATTTAGAACATTAAAAACACTTATGATTCAAAAACTAAGTTACTTATTTTAAAAATATTTACTGCCTCACCTCAAAATGGATTTTTGATATCTTTTGATGGAAAAATAGAAACTCGCATCTAGTTTGTCCTTAATCTTGTAAAGTGCTGAATGACTTCTGTTTGACTGGGATGGATGAGGTGTCAGAAATAAGATTAAACAATATTTCCAGTGACTCCAATCACTCTTTGTTGAGTCCTTTGCTTTCTTTTACTTTGTCTCTACTGTGGTCTCTGTCACATGCACAGAAATCGAGGGCTGGATAGCTTTTCTTGAACCAAAACTTTTAAGAAGTATAAGCAGCTTTAAGTGACACTGTATTATGAGTGGCTGAGGACTGAGGAAAGGAAAGAGAGTGAATTCAGACTTTCTGTCCTTTTTAAGAGAATAAAAAGGTTTCCTTTTGATTTCATCAGCAAGATGTTCAGAAGTCTCGGATACAGTAGCACAATGCAACCACAGATGGGAACAAGAAATGCTAATTTTCCTCCCTTAAGCCTTATCTTTTGAAAGTTCTTGCTTGCAACTTGAACAGTATTTCTGAGAACAAATCTCTGGAATCATACTGAAATCAAGCTCAGGAAACTCATACTGATTTAGATTAAGTATCCACTAAAGAATAGCTTTATTAATAATCATAAAATAAGAAAGACTGGGAGGAGTGATGGGGATATCTAAAAGGCACTATCTTTACTATATTACCTGGATCTCAGAAGCGCATGTGTAGTCTTGGCACTGACCTGAGCAAAAATGGCAGTGTGCTTTGTAATGGTGACCTAAGTCGTACTCCCTTAAGCTTTCCATCCTGTCTCTTTTCTGGCCTGTTAGCCTGGCTGTTGCATCATGTATTATTAAAGATGCTCTGGGGCTGCAAGTGTCTAAGACTTGAAGCCTGAGAATCTTAATACACATCACTTATCTCCACCCATACAGCCAAGATCTGTCACTCCAAGGTTGAAAGGCTTCTTCCGTGACTTCCTCATTAATTTAGCTATGCTCGGTAGCAACACAGTATCTGTACACAAAAAAATGTTGGAACCAGGAACCATGATTTACACTAGGAAGGTCATCAGTCTCCTTGTCAAGGCTGAAAGGAAATGTATTTATTGCTTCCCTTATCTTCATTTTACCTTCTGCAAACAAAAAATTCCACCAGCCGTGGGTGAAAAGGGGGCTCTTCTCACAGTGCAGCAATTATTAGACTTGCACTCTGACAGCACTGACTGAGCTTTGGAACAAGGGATCTTTCTGCTAGTCATTTAAGAAAATGGGCCTGATGCTTCACAGTTTGCTATTTATGCAGTCCTTTATACCCAGATAAAAGCAGGTATAAAATGCAATCAGTTCAGTCTTGTTCTCTTACATCTGCTTTGTACAGGCATAAATAATGCATGAGTTCCTTAGTAGTGAAGAATCAGGTCTGAAATATCTATGTTTTGTGAACATCGGTAGTTTCCTGTGAGTCAAAGCTAGGCTGGGAGGAAAAAACCTATTAGTGCAAACACTGGGGATAAAACAGTACTTCAAGGAACTCCAAGCAAGTAATGGTTGCAGTCTGTTGTGTAATGTATCTCATGAGCTTTGTCAACAGTGATCTGAACCTGCACCTGCCCAGGTTCTCAATACTCTGTCATTAATCCTCTGTCCAGGGACAACATTAGCCACCACCTTCCTTGGCATCCCCATGGATACAACAGATTCGGAGTACATGAATGTGCTGCTGCAAAGCTTTTCCTTCTGCTCTTTCAAACAGCACAAGACAAACACAGATGACACAGTACAAGTTATTGCCACACAAGTCACATATTTCCTGATTCATGTGACTGCAGACTGTTCTACCTCTCACATGTGCAAAAGTTTATTTTGAAGAGTGGGGGGTGAACCGAAGGGGATGACTGGGGAGGGTAGATTCTCAGCCTTCCTTTGGTGTCTCTTTTATGGAAGTTGCTGAGCTTCATAGCTCATAAAATATTCATCACATTGTTTAAAGAATTAAACAACATGTATGTGTCTGCTCCCAGCCCGTAAGAAAGAGAGAAATTCCTCCTGGATGTGATTTATATTCATTGTGTAAGTTTTCATGTGGTTGGTAAGTCAGTGAGAATAAAGATGGAGTGAAAAAATGGTTTGAAAAAGATGTTCTGTGTAGTAGCTCACAGCTCTCATTGTGCTGAAGAAATTTGATTTATTTTCAGATACTTCACTAACAAGACTCTCTGGTGAGATGGATGTTAATACCCACAGACTGCTTTTCCCCTGGAAAAAAAAAATTCCTAGAAGATATTTTTTAATGAGCTATAGGAGCAGCATATCCTTATCTATACCTCATATTAAAATGAAGTCAGCCAACTTCTTAAGACTATTTTACTGCACAAGTTAAAGAGAAACAAGCACTCAAAAATAAGGAGTGCTTGTAGAAATATTCTTATAGGTTACTACATTTTAATTTCAAAATTTTCCTTCTGGCTCCCCTTCTCCCTCCTGCTAGGGGGAGGAGGAATAACAAGGTCTCAGAAGCAGTGGCAACTGAAGCAGTGGCACCTTCCCTCAACTTTCTTCCCTGTTGCTCAGTCCTTATCACGCACATGTGTACAAACTGCACTCTAGTCTTTCAGCATCTCCAGATCTTTTATCATTTCTTTAGTAACATAGTCTTGTTTGGGTTTTTTTATTGTTGTTTTTCTGTTCTGGCCAGTTAAATTTCCTTCATGTGAAAATAAAGATGCTTTTGAAATTTTAAAACCAGTCACTTTCAGAGATGAAGTCCAATATTTTTAAAATTTTGTCTTTGCTAATTATCTGCTATACTGTGCTTGGTCATCTTTCTTTAGGAAAAGCTCATTGAAGTTAGTGGAAAAAATCCAGGTGACCCCATACTTTTGATCAGGCCCTTAATCTTCTCTTCAAAGCAATGCCTCATGCTGTCCCTAATCCTGGGGTGATTAACCTAATTTTTTTTCCATCATTTATTGTCTGTCATCCTTCAGACTTCTCCCCCCAAAATCTGTTTTACTCCGGAGGCGAACTTTTTTTGAGACTAAACCTAGGTCATCTCTCCTAGTTAAAAAGCATTTTCAAATGACAGAGATGATGTGGCTTTCCTAAAGGTCACCATTACATCACAGCTGTATATTTGGTGACGTGAAATCATGTGGTTCTTGTGTCGGTACCACTCACTCTAATGACACATGACAAAAGTTAACCTTTGGTATAGTTAGTATCAGTGTCATGGCTTGGGAATGTGATTTCTGGTGGTGTCTGGGTTTTGTAGAAGTTCTTCTTGGTCACCATGGCTACCTCAGTACCATTCAGGGAGTTTTTCGGGGTGGTAAGATGGTCCCAAGCTATGATCATCCTGCAATAGAGGAAGCATAAAATTTTTCTGTGGTCTTTTTCACTGTCAGACAGCTGCAGTTCCAGTTTTATTCTTCCATTGTAATTGGAATTACAGAGAAGCTTGCTTTGTGAAAACTAATTCTGTGCAGGTGTAAATATTCAGTAATAACTGTTAAGAGATAATAATTCTAACTGAAAATGTGGTGTTGGGGAGAAGACAAAAGACAGATTACTTGGATGATATGAAAGAATCAGAGTCTATACCATTTGGGGACTTTAAAAATAAGATAAAAATAATTGCCTGCCTCAGAAATGTTCCTGCTTTGTGTTACTTCTTATACCTTTTTCATGTAGTATGCCGGTATTTGTACTATCATCATACCTTGGCCGTGGTCCAGGACTCTCTTATAGTGGGTGGTATATAAGAAGAGAATAAAAACTCTCCTTCCTGTGGTGTTTACGATGTATGTTTAAGATGACACAACAATTGGAAACAGACATGCTAGGGGAATACAAGACAGTGAAGCAGTACTGATCAATACGCCAGGCAGTGTTCTCAGCAGTACCTAATTGATGCTAGTGTTTTGTGCAAGCAGCATAGCAAAGGAGAGTTTTAAGGAGGCTTTGAATGTGTTTATAGGCAGTTCTAAAGTTGTGTGAGAAAGCACAGAAACAGACGTACATCTGTTATACAGTCAAATCCATAAATGGGAAGATGATAATTATATTGCAATAAAACAATTTTCAGTTGTGCTAGGGCAATGCAACAGGCAATCTGAACTGAAATATTCTCCACATAGCACTAACCAATAGAGTGCCTTGGAATAATAATTTAAGCTTTCAGAGTTTTACAAGACATCAAAGGTTGCAGAGGAGATTCATCTTAGCTGACCCTTTCTGTAGAAAACCCTGTCAGCAGCAGAATACCTGAAAGGGTCTGCAAGGTCTTCTGCCTGAAGACGAGCTAACATTATTCTCTTAATTCTAGAATTTCACCAAAGTGGTATGCCCGTGAGTCAACTTTCTTATGTATAACCACAAAATGGGAGAAATTGTGGTTCCCTTTTCAGCCACACGGGCAGATCTCTTGTTTCGGAATAATGATTTAAGTGACTATAACTGATAACACGCACTCACATCCCCCAAAAAATGTGCATAAAAAAAACTACAGCAGAAAGAACTTGGTATGCTTTTTGCTTAGGGTAAGAAAGAAACAAAGAAAATCCTCAGGTCAAAGTAGATGAAAATGCCACTGTCACTCTATGTTGTATCTTCAAAGAAGAGTCAAAGTCAGGAATCATATGTTAATTTTAAGCAGAGAAAATAAACATATCATAGAATCATAGAATCAGAATGGTTTGTGTTGGAAGGGAAACTCAAAGGTCATCTAGTCCAACACCCCTGCCATGGGCAGGGACATCTTTCACTAAATAATGTTGCTCAAAGCCCCATTAAGCCTTACCTCAAACTCTTCCAGGGACAGTGCATCCACAACTTCTCTAGGCAGACCTTCCCAGTCTTGCCACTCTCATCATAAAAAATGCCTTCTTTATATTGAGTCTAAATCTACCCTCTTTCAGTTTAAAACCATTGCCCATTGTCATGTCACTACAGGCCTTGGTAAGAAGTATTTCTCCATCTTTATTATAAGCCCACTTTAAATATTGAAAGGTCACAAGGTTATATCCCTTTTTCTCTAGCAAAACACTACATACTACAGTATTATGGAAAATGTGCATGATAATTTTTTCTTAGTGCTGATTTGATTTACAGCTGTGTCTGTGTGACAGCCTTTGGGAAGCTTCATTTCTTCAAAAAAAGAAAATATCACTACTGAAGGTTAAATATCTTAAGCCCTTTGTATACAACTTACAGAATAGATATACTAGAAAAAAGGGTCTCCCATTTCTATGGTGACTGAAATGCAACTTTAAAGGCATCAAGCTCAACAAAATAAGACACATTTGTCACTTAATGTCAAAATTCATATGCTTCTCCACTAATATTTACTCTATACTGAGATTTAGTAACCAGCTTATTCAATACCAGTGCAACTTTTTCTCCTGGAAAAATAAAAAGCGTACTGTGACTTCTGAATTTCAACACTAAATTTTGGAGTTACTGGCAGTACTACTGTTATCACAAGAAAATTGAGACTATTTTCCAGCTGATGCTTGAAAACAATTCAGTTACAATTCCAAGAGTGAGATGTTTTTTGTGGGTATTTTTTTCCGTATGCTAAGGTAAGATTTTTCTAGAATAACCTTTAAACATTTTTAAAATAACTTGAAATATTCTAAAGAGAAGAAAGGAAGAAATATTAATTTTATAAAAGACAGATATTTATTCTTCCTATTTGAAGCTCAATTTAAATGTGCTGCTTTCTTTGAATAAAAAATAAAAACCCAATTTAATGTTAATGATCGGGGAAGAATTTTTATTTCTGACTGAAAGAATTATAGCTCATCTTTTCTTTAATAGAAACAGTAAGTAACAATAATTGTTCATGCATGCTTGCCATCTCATTAGGCATTTGATGTAAAAAACTCTCCAATAAAATCTCTAAGTAGTTGGTGGGTTTTTTTTTATGAGGTTAGAGTGGGTAAGGTTCATTATTTCCATTAGGCCTTAGAATTTGATTATTCAATCAACCTACTTCAATCCAGGAAGTCACTTATGGTCCATTAATTTAGTGTTGCTTCTTGGTTTGTACCATGATTGTTTAAAGAAAAAAATTGTTCTAATTGATTCTCTGGTTTTTGTCACTCTCACAGCAAACTTCACATGCAGAGAAGGAGGAGAATCCTAAAGAACAGAAGCAAGACAGAGGAGACTGGCAGCTTTCCTTGAGCAAATATCAGTCTGGTCAGGGGTAAATTAGGAATTGTTTCTTTACATTTAAAGGCGCCTTTTTAATAATTTCTGCAGTCTTCAAGAGTTATCCTGGAAACTGACTTCTATCTCTGCGCCTTATCTAAAGAAGAGCTTACACTGAGACTGTAGGAATACTAGGAGAGTTCTTACCTACCAATTCCCAAACTCTTTGTGATGACTTAGTATAGGACCACAATCTTTATACAGGAACACATATAACCTTTAAGTATCTGTGATACAGGATTCAGCCACTCCTCCGCAAGCTTAAGACTTGGTTTTTCAAAAGTCCTTGAAGTGGCTAATTCCTGTTAAAACCAAGAAAAGTTTCAGTGCGTAAATAATCTTCTAGAACTGTTCCAGTGAGTCTGTGAAATGCAGAATCAGGTATTATATAGCCTGATCTCAGGAGACTATTATTGTATATTAATAGCAACATTTGAAACATCCATTTAAGGGTAGCATTTATGGATACTTAAAGTAGATTTGTTGAAAGGGAAACTCTCAGCACAGTGCTAAGGGCAACAGAAATTTTGAGAGTCCTCCCTGTGGTTACAACAGGAGATCTGAGAGGGAACCCTAACCTGCTTTTGTGTCTTGAGATACATTTGAGGCCTCCTGCCATGGGAAGTAAATACACTGAAGCTGACAGTAGCTTTTGTTGATTCTCTGACGTCTAGGATGTGACTGGGATGAGGACATGTGGTAAATGAGCACTTGTGGTCGCTCTCCACTTGCCTGTTGTACACCTCTGGGGACCCTTCAATACAGTTTAATTCTGCTTGCACTGAAAGCAAGAGCTGAATAAATACTACGGTCTAAAATCAAAGTGCTGAAGATGATGTAAGCTGTCATGTGAATAATAAGCACCATGAAGGATGCTGAGGTTGGAAAGAGTTACAGAAACATAGAATCCTGGAGGACAAAGCTGGTTCATATTTAAGAACAGCCTCATCAGAGCACAAGAATGGTTTATCTCAATGTGTGAAAAGTTGAGCAAGTGTGGCAGAAAAAGCTGGCATAGATAAACATGGAGCTTCATGACCTCAAGTTGAGTCAGGGAAGGTTTAGGTTGAATATTAGGAAAAATTTCTTTACTAAAAGAAAGAGTGGTCAAACATTGGAACACGCTGGGAAGTGGTAGAGTCATCATCCCTGGAGGTGTTCAAAAAACTTTCAGACATTGCACTTCAGGACATGGTTTAGCAGGCATGGTGTTGGGTTGACAGCTGGACTTGATGATCTTAGAGGTGTTTTCTAACATTAATACTTCAACGATTCTATGATTCTGAGCTCAAACACATGAAAGACACACAGTATGTGGACGTGGACTTCCATGTAAAAGGATGGCTAATGAAAGTGTGAGCCCATTGCTACATGTGGCAAGGGAAGAAGTGACCAAAGACGTGGAGATGACAGATGTACTTTTTCACCTCAGTATTTACTGATAAGATTTGCCCACAAGCCACCCAGGTTCCTAAGCCTTCTGGTCCATGGGACCAGACAGGATGTACCAAAGGGAGCTGGCTGATGTCTTTGCAGGGCTGTTGTCTGTCATCTTCAAAACATTGTGGCTTCATTTTGATGCCTAAAACAAGGCAAACATTGCACCCATCTTCAAAAAGAGTAACAAGGAGAATCCATGCTGTACAGGAAGGTCAGCCTCCCTGTAGTCACAGGGAAGGGTCTGGATGTACCCTGACTTTAGTAAGACCTTTGCAAAGGGACACCTTTGTCTCCTTATCACTAAATTCATGAGATCAGGTCTGGATAGCGGAACAAGAAGATGAGTGAGAATTTGGCTGGATGCAGAGGCTCAAAGGTCTGTGATCAATAGTGAAAATTCCACCTCACAGGCAGTAATTGGTGGTGTCTAGTAGCTGAATTTATGCTGTGCACATCCAGTTTACTGCCTTCATTAACAGCCTAGATGGGACAGAAGGCACTCTCAGATGGTTTGTGGATGACACCAGATTGCAGCGAGCAGTCAGTGAGCTGGAGAGCAGGACTGTTGTTGAGAGGGACCTGGAAAAATGGGCTGATGGGAATCCCACGGAGTTCCCCTCAGGCCAAGGCAAAATCTGGCCTCAGGAATGCAGAACAGGTTGGGGCCACCCTGCAGCAGAACAGGCTGACACCAAGCAGCCCTGAAGAGCTCTGCAGAAAAGGCCCTTGAGGCCTCAGGAGGCGACAAGCTGTCAGGAGGCAGCAGGGCATCCAGGCAGCAACACAGCCTCTGCACCAGGGACTGCACCCTCAAGGGGACAGCCAGCAGGGCCAGGCATAGGTCCTGTGCCACTGCTCAGCAGCAGAGAGCCCACTTGCTCTAGGTTTGGACACCTACTGCGAGATGGACCCTGATGTGCAGGAGTGAATCCAGCAGAGGCTCACCATGATGACATGGGTTGGAGCACAGGGCAAAAGAAGAGAGACTGAGAGCTGGGTTAGTCCAGAAAACAGTGGTTCACATGGTTGACACAAAGAAATACGTCACATCATATACATAATAATCTAGTAACATTTCTGGAAGACTGGACAGAATCAATAAATGTGTGTTATACTAGTATTATTTTACTTGATATGAATGCAAAATCTTCACAAAGCTGGTAAAAACGTAAACCAATCACCAAAGGCACTTGGTTGACTTGTTTGGTATATAACCTTGCTGAAGTCAGAATACACAACACCCGGTGGCATCCTCTCACCCAAAGTACTAGTCTCCTCACTGCAGAAGGAAGTCAGGTTGCTGAGGCAAGACTCGCCCTTGGTAAATCCGTTCTGGCTACTCCCAGTCACCTTGCCCCTTGTAGCTGCAAGTGTCCGCAGAAGGATTCACTCCATCCCCTTGCCAGGAATTTAAATGGGGCTGAGCTATCGGGCCGTAGTTCCCCAGACCCTCCCTTTAGCCTTCTTGAAGACTGGGGTGAAGTTAATTTCTTCACTTTTTTGATCATTTACCACCTTATTCTGAACAGGAAAAAAACTGGAATACAAGATGATAAATTTGGAAAGAGGGTTAAATGTACTGTCTTCCTTTTAAGAGGTTAAGGAGAACAAATTTTCCAAGTTTCTGGTAGAGTGTGGATTGGGGTATTTTTAATGTGTTCCACTAGTCTTGTACCTGTTACAACCTCAGTTAATTTTTGCTATTTCGGAATATACGTTTAATCATGAGAGGAAACCTGTTGTTTTGAAAATTGGGATTTGATTCAATGCCTTCACAGATCAGGACCACTGCTGCCTCATTTTTAAAAGTCTCCATCAGTTGATCTTTTTATATTCTGAACCAGAATTTGCTTTCCTGATCTAATCAGTCCCACATCCTTCTAAAATACCTGCTGGCTTGATGGCAGCGTTGCAGCTAAACCAGAGACTGTCATGGTTTTCAGTCCAAGCCTTGATGTTCAGGCGATAGAGATTTCAAAAAGCGTTGACCTAAATCAACTTTCTACTTCTACCATAGCATTGAAAGCTATCAGATTTCATCATTAGCCTTTGGATCTGATTCTGTATTAAAACGGATCTTAAAACCTTGCTAAAACTTCATAAAGAAATTTCATGCTGTAGTGGCGAACAGTTAAGAATGACCTTGCTTGAAGAAAGAAAAGTTATATTGATTTCTTGGATTTTTAATCCTACCTTGCTTCCTTTTTTCATTGGTATACCACTAAATTAAAGAACTAAAAGATACTACATGCATTTTATAGAATCATAGAATACTTTGGGTTGGAAGGGACCTTTAGAGGTCACCTAGCCCAATCCCCCTGCAGTGAGCAGGGACCTATTCAACCAGATCAGGCTACTCGGAGCCCTGTCCAACCTGACCTTGAATGTTTCCAGGGATTGGGCATCTACCGGCTCTTTGGGCAACCTGTGCCAGTGTTTCACCACCCTCACTGTACAATGTTTCTTCCTTCTATCTAGTCTAAATCTACCCTCTTTTGGTTTAAAACCATTACTCCTTGTCCTTTCACAACAGGACTTGTAAAAAAACTGCCCCCATCTTTCTTATAAGCCCCTTTTAAGTACTGGAAGGCTGCTATAAGGTCTCGCTGGAGCCTTCTATTCTCCAGGCTGAACAACCTCAACTCTATCAGCCTTTCCTCACAGGAGACGTGCTCCAGCCCTCTGACCATTTTTGTGGCCCTCCTCCAGACCCGCTCCAACACATCCATGTCTTTCCTGTGCTGAGGGCTCCAGAGTTGGATGCAGGACTCCAGGTGGGCTCTCACCAGAGTGGAGCAGAATCATCTCCCTCTACTTGCTGGCCACGCCGCTTTTGATGCAGCCCAGGATATAATTGTCCTTCTGGGCTGTGAGCGCACATCGCCAGGTCATGTTCAGCTTCTTGTCAGTCAGCACCCCCAAGTCCTTCTCCTCAGGACTGCTCTCAATCCATTCTCTGTCCAGCCTGTATTTGTGCTTGGGATTGCCCCGATCTACATGCAGGACCTTGTACTTGGCCTTGTTGAAATTCTTGAGATTTGCACAGGCCCATCTCTCAAGCCTGTCAAGGTTCCCCTGGATGGCATCCCTTCCATTGTGTAGACCACACCACACAGCTTGGTGTCATCTGCAAACTTGCTGAGGGTGCACTCAATCCCAGCGTCCATGTCGCCAGTGAAGATGTCTAGACCGTGTTTTTGCCAAGAAAGCTTGGCCCTGATGCTCCTTGAGGTGTTTTCCAACTTGGTTATTCTACCATTCTATGATTCTATGATTTGTAGTACTAATAAGAAATGTGATATAAATGTCAGGAAGGTTTATGTGATTTGTACACATATCTTGGAAAGTAATCCCAACAAGTCAGTGTTAATACCATTGTACCATGGCACTACAGATAAGAGGAAGGTCTACTTTTATTTTTTTCTCAGACATGCTGTGAAGGTGAACATAGAAAATATATAGTAGTAGATTTTGCCTGGCATTTTTGAATTCTGTGAAATGTGATCTCTGAGTTAGTTGCAATGACTTGGAAAGGAATTGCCTCGCTACAGTGAGAAACAGACATAGTAAGTCCTAAGAGTCTTCTATTAGTTGCTGTTTCTAAGTGAACTCAAACTGAAAAGTTGAGGCCAAATAACTGAAGAGGGGGAAAAAATCCTTGATTCCCCTCTGCAGATACATATGTGTGAATTAAAATCCATAAGCCTCTGTGTCTCTGAAAAGTTCAAGCACTGAGAAACAACAAATATGTCCATTTACATTTTCAAAGGAACAGCAACAGAACATCAATAACACTACAGCTGAAGTAAGAAGTCCTGTTCGCTACAGCTCTCAGTAAAATTTTTTCGGACCACTTTGAACTAGCAGCATGGATCCTGTCTATACAGACTATGCAAGATAATTTAATCTTAAATTCTTAGAATTAACATTAATTAGTTCCCTCATTGTTTGGAAATATGCAGCTGTATTTTCAATGTAGATATATCATACATGAAATACTGAAAGTGACTAAGAGTGGAACCTCTTATTCAAAGACTAGACACTCCAGTTGAAATATGTTATATTTATTCACAGTTTGGGTGCCAGACTTTCTGTCGTGCCACCTGAACTCTGACCTACAATGACCAAACACTAGTCATGCAAGAAAGTCTTTTATCATCCCAGCTTTTTCAGTCCTTTGAACAAATGTTGTCAATTATGTCCTTTAAATATGTTGGGCATGGTGAATAATTGCCTGTTAAGACTAGTCTTTAAGGTGAGAAATAGCCATCTCTGAACTCAGAAGACAGAAAATGAGACTCCCATTTCCAATCTCCTATAATTTACAATGTTCTTTATTTCCCTTCCTCCTGCCTCTAGAAGGGCTTTCAGCTACATTATCAGGACGCGCACACTTCTGGTAGTGAAAGGTCACTGATTAATTCACTCTACAACACATCGCTTTGTGAACTTTTCAGATGTAAATTCTGTTGTTATGCTTGTTGGAGAACATGTAACTGAAGAACTTAAGCCTGTTCCAACCTAAACCTTCAATGCAAAAGGACAAAAAAAGAAGGATTCTTTCGAGAAGCGTCACTAATTAGGTGAATGAAATTAATCACCAAAGGGCCTGATCTGCAGAGTTGCTTTGCTTGTAACATGCTGAAGAGCTTCTACTCTGGTTCTCAGTGAATTATGTTTTTCTAAGTATAAGCATTGCAACTTGTGTTTGCAATCAGGATTATTTTGGTTTTAGGAAAGGAAAGCAAACGAAAAAGGAGAAAAAATTCTGCCAGTGGAGAAGAAGTGCAACTGTATTTCATAGGGGTAGGCTTTAATTGGCTTGTCTTACGTTTTTTTTTGGGGGGGGCAGATTGCAACAGTAATGCTTTGCATTAAA
>Ga0181612_105902_pt1 | contig 16549 bp, 10 predicted proteins | sample HoacroProtozoa21_FD_119630 | JGI IMG/M metagenome (GOLD analysis project Ga0181612, IMG submission 119630) | Hoatzin crop microbial communities from Cojedes, Venezuel. Combined Assembly of Gp0051906, Gp0051904, Gp0051908
CTACCTGAACTACATAGCCATACACTTGCAATTACTGTATCTTCAGGCATGGACCCATTTCAAAATATTATGTCTTGTAAATAAGTCTTGAAGTAGTCTACCCAGAATCAGAGGAAGAAGGAGACATGAACTAAGAGCAACAGGCCACAGAGAAGTATGTGCATGATTCAGATAGGAAGGGATGACTAGAAATGCTTATGCTGAGTCCTGTTACCATTCCTGGTAGATCAGAAAGATTGAAGTTTGTTGTTAATAGTCTTATTTCTAATTAACAAAAATTCCACTTTATAAAAGGAACAGAATTTAAGATAATATTTTCCAATAATAAATACGAACAATGGAGCCCCTAGAGTGTCTAAAAGAGTAAAACATTTAAAATAAACTCAGTGAAGTCTGTGTTACTTCTTTCACTGAGAAACTGCAGATATTTTTTCCTCCGTATGCACTTCCAAGACACTTTGTAAACTGCAGCATGTCCTTAAATATCCATTTTCCAACTTCTTGGATTACCATGTAAATAGCCAAGAATGTGGAAAGACAAACTCTAAGTACACAGACTTCTCCAAACATCATCAGAAATGTCACAACGGAATGCAAATAATTACAAAGACAATTAGACATTTGCATTTAACCGCTTACCTAAATGAGGAATATCCATTTCCACTCCATCACTGAAAAGCGGAGTTTTCAACCAATATGCTGTATCCTGTTCCTCAGGGGACACTGCAGGTCCTTGCAGCATGCCACCAAGACAGCGCCCAATAAGCAAAGCTACAGTTCTCTCGAGATCAACAAGCCATACCCAAGACTGGGCAGGCTGGGGCAAGGGCACTCCAGCAGGGTCAATTAATTCAGGTCCACCTAAAAGTATTAGCAATGGATTGTCAAATTAGTCACTGTTGCCCCAATGTTAAAAATTATTCCAAAGTTAGTAAAACTAATGGCAGATCTGGTTAATATTTCCCATTTAACAGTGGATCTGCCCCTCAGTCAACACCCTGTCAACTGAAGAAACAGCAGTTAGGACAAACAGATTGCTTAACATTGTAACTTCAGCAGCAGCAGAGGCCATCACCATTCATGGTACAACTGTTCGTACTCAACACAGTAAAGGTTCTTTTAAACTCTGCCCAAGCACCTATTTTGACCAGTACATATTTCTTTGTGTTCTGATAAACACGCATAGATAAATAATACAACTGGAAAGAGCACTTAATAAAAGCAGAAAACTTTGGCCAGAAATATTAATAAAAAATTCACTGAACGGCAAATAAGTACAGCACCTCCTACCACAAATTTCAGTTGCTTTACCTCTGTTTTTATATTGCTGTTTCATTGGCACCAGAAATATCTGGTGGCACGTATTCAGCAATTTAGCAGGTAATTCATGCTTTTAAGTTAAAATTCTATTCCACCATAAAACAGAAACAAAAAGTAAAATTTGGACATGAAAGTGAACAGATCATGACAAAATTATCTGTTAGCTGCGTCAAGGGAAGTTCAGATTGGACATGAGGAAAAAGTTCTTCACTGAGAGGGTGGCTGGCCACTGGAACAGGCTCCCCCGGAGAGTGGCCATGGCACCAAGCCTGTCAGAGCTCAAAGGGTGTCTGGACAACGCTCTTAGTCCTATGGTTTAGTTTCAGGTAGTCCTGCGAGGCACAGGGACTTGGACTCGATGGTCCTTTTGGGTTCCTTCCAACTTGAGATATTCTATGATTCTAGATTAAACAGTGTTTCTTTTACAAGTCAAGGTGGTATTTTCATGTATTACATACAGTATTTTCAGTTCAATACAGATTTCCCACCTTGCTCTTGGATTCCCACTCGAGCCAATACACATTCTGGGTTGACAGAATAAAGAAGTTTGCCTGCAGCTCAACATATTTCACAGCAAGGGATGTTAATACTTGAAAGGGAGATGTAGCAAGACACTTAGCTTAAAAAAAAAGTGCCATCTTTAAAGGGAAAGTTCAACTTCCACTATAAAAAGGTGACGTGTCATTCTTTATTTTTCAGATTAAAAGTGTGCTAGTTACTACACTTACCATGAAGTGGCCACTGTAATTCTTGATCTTCCAAAAGGGCTGCAGCAGGTAACAGTCTATTAAGACGATCTAAGGGTGGCAGCAGATCTAGCAGGTAACTCAACAAAGGCCGAGCTACTGATACTGGCAGTAACAATAATGAGTTGACAATCTGAGAGAGCATACTGCCAGCAGCCGATACATAAATCACATCTACAGACAAAAAAAAACCAAAAAAACACCACAACACAAAACCCACACCATAATTATAATTCATAATATAATTACATTCAAAGCACTACTTAACAAGTCAGAAAGAATTGCATAAAAGTATCTCAGCTGTCTCAAAATGTCTCAACTGTACATGTTGAATTGGGGGATGTTATTTAATAATTATTAACTCATTCCATATTTTACTGGTGCGTTTTTCAGTAGTCTCAAAAAAAATTTACTTTTAGAAACAGAAATCCAGAACTAACGAAATGGAAACAATGATGCACAGACACATTATCCTCTCTATTCCATATTTTTCCTGTTTGCAAAGTGTTATATCAAAAACATGAACCAGATACTATCCCTTGGGCAGACACTTAATCTCCTCCTTTGGGGGAGGTTTGGGATGTCTACCTTACGCAGATATAGGGAAAATAAGGTATTTTGTTATTCAAATCTAAACAAACAAGAACTGCCCTAAGCTAACAGTGCCACCATTACTGATTTTTTCCATGAACATTTACCTCTCAGTTTTTCCCCAACACTACCATTCCAAGAGCTTTCCTTAAGCAGCGTTGCAGAACGGGAATAAATATCTGTAGCATGAGGCAATAAAAGCTGAAGGTGTTTGTGAAGCAGTGCCACACTGCTGGAATTCTAGAAGGAAGCATACAACCAAACTTAAGAATAACTCTGTAAATGTGTTCAAGGGGTTCATTACTTAAACCAGTTTAGCTTTCACATACTCAGCAGATTTTCAACAGGAATCTGGCAACGTTCTGATGCTCATGCATATTGAATTCACTTTTCCCCCCCAAATGATAAAAATAAGGACGCACACCTCACTAACTATGTTGATGTGGCAGTAAGCTAGCAGCTGTTTTTGCAGTGAACATAAAAGCTCATGAAGGTGAGCAGGTTGGCTGTTTTCTGAGGATGATGTACCCAGCAAAAATTTATCACTGTTTTTTTCCAGTTCTCCAAAGGCTTGGTCCTATTAAGACAAAAAGCAGAAAAAACCCAAACAGTTAACTCTGTCTTCAAATGCTGTTATGCTTTATTATCACCTTAAAAAGAAGCTTTTTTTTACCTTCACCATGTGCATCTGTGACTATCAAAGAAATCGCATAACGTCAAACGGCTCATGGGATAACCTAACTTGAAACTACAATTGCTTAGAATGTCTTCGTAGTGACTGCGATAGCTGTCAAGCAAACATTTCTATTCTAAAAAGAGTATTTTCAGATGCAGACATATTTTTTGTTCAACTCGCCAAGGATAACTGGCTGAAAGAACTCACTTCCCACCCTGATTCCCAAATCACAGTATGTTAAAATAAGTAATCACCCTTTAGAATTCATTGCATAAAATGTTTCAGATTAGAATCCTTCCTTGCATTATCTAGGATGGCAATAAAAGGAGCAGAAGCTAAACAGATGCTTGACTTCATTCTGAATTCTACTAAAAATAAACTGAGTTAGTTTCAAGTAGAAAATTCATAGATAGCTCAGTCTAGATGGCTGGCGGAGGTCTAGAGAGAAGAACAAGAAACTACCAACTCTCACCCCCAGGAGATACGGCTAGAGAAGTAAAAATCTCTGATTTCTTTTCACTGCTATATTTAACTGGCTACTTGAATAACAAGGTGAAAGAGTCAGTTACTTGCTCTTATGCTAAGCTGAACTTTTCAACAGCCTCGGCTGTTGTACAGCTAAGAACAAAAATCTGTTTGACACACTAGGTATAACAAGCTGGTTGACCTGTACTTGCTGTACTACTGAAAGGTAGTTACCCTAGCGACGTTAATTAAACAGTCATGTTCCTGGTGTCTGTCTATCTTTCCCTGGTGGATGAGATCCTACTGACAGAAAGGGTTCTGTACAATCTACTTACCTGATGTGTTACATTCTATCTTCTAAAAAATTTTGATGCCAAAATAAGAGCAATAAAATACTTGTCTGAGGTGAAACTATCTACATTTACATAAGCCAAGTTAAACAACAAGTACCACTACAATAACATTAGAACCATAATGTTAGAGACTATTTAACTGATTTTAGTCCACTTCAGGACAAATACACATGGCGATGCTACTTCAGATAAAGACAAAGAGCACTATTTTTTGAAAGCGGGGAAAACTTTTAACCCTTCTAAGTATTCGAAATTCACTACCCTTTCGAAAAATAAATAAATAAATGCAAGGCCCATACATACTGTATAAAACCCCAAATTTCTTAGCAGAGTCTTCATTAAGATTTCAGCTAGATGAGTATCGGGATGACTGCTCTGGACAGCATATGTTTGATCAGAGAGATTTCCATAGCTGATACATAACGAGGAAGTTTCTGTGGCATCAGATGGTGAGCTATAGCCGAGCAGGGAAGCTACATGGGTGTGATCCTGCAAGCTTGTCAGAATAATATCCAATTGCATTCTCTAAAGAGAAATGTTTAGACACAAGAAATGATCTTTGTTAATCAAGATAAAATAATAAGCTAAGAAGAATAAAGCATCAGCCATAGCTACACAATCAAAATATTCTAACAAGATGTGAAAATTAGCTGCAGGACTTTACCAAAAAGAAACCAAAGTGTTTTTTCTGCAGATTTGTAGTATTAGAGAACAGATAAATACACTGAATTACATGTCCATACTTAGTAAAAATCTGAGATTAAGAGAGATTAGACATTGGATCAAATGCTTTCTCCAGTTTGTTCTAGTTCTCTGATTACTCGGGGGGGGAGGTGTGTCATTTATTCTATATACAGGAAAAAGGAACAGGGTAAAAAGCAGGGCAAGCATACATTAGACCAAGGGAGGTGGCAGATGCAGCGTAATGACCTCCAGTTGCAGTATTGTTCCCAACTGTTGCTGGTTATGACTCCTGAAAAACCTAAACTTGCTCTGCCCAAGTAACTGTCAGGGGGTTTAATTTGCACCAGCACTAATCTCCAGAAATCATCAGAAGATTCTTCTTCACAGTTTCAGTATCAGCATAAACCAGTCTATTCCATAGTTTATAAAATAAAGGATTTGACCAGGATCCTATATGTACAGAACTGAGCAATAGTTCATTATTCTCATTTTTTAACCTGAGATTACTGTCAAAGCTTCGGTTCCTACCGCCCTCAGGGACAGGAACAGATGTTCCTTGAATTTCCTCCCTTCCATTTGCAGGATACTGGGCAAGTCCTAACCTGCATTAATTCCTGTTCTTTATATTCATGAAAGAAAAAGAAAAACAGGAACATCCCAGTCATCTTTGCAAAGTAGGGTGGAATCCACGTAGGAAAAGCATTATACAAGCATTCTTCCCAAAAAATAGCTGATTTTCAGTTACCAAGACTGGTTAAATCACCCTAGTATTTTAAAATATCTAACCTTTAAACTTGTCTAGATACACTAACACAGCAATTCCTAACCTTTCTGTAGCCAAGCTTCACTTGAAAAAACACGCAGTGCTCCTTACCGGACTAGATTCTGATTTAGCCAGGCTACAGATTTTGTTAAGCTGGGCTTTGCACTGCATCTCACCAATAATGTGCTTGCACTCTGCAAATGAGGGTCACCTCACTGTTCAAAATATTCTAGCAAAAAAAGAAACAAACCGACAGGTGCAACTGCCTTCAAAGCACAGCATGTTTTTACTTGACCTTACCTGTCCTTTTGATAAGCTTTCCCATCTATCAGGACCTTGGGGTAGAAGAGAGTGTAGCAATTCCATTCTCTCTCGCAATGGAGGAAGGAGCATAGTTGCTCCTACTGACAGAGTCTCAATTACGACCTAAAATTACAGTGGCAGAAAATACTTTTTCAGTGAGGGGGGAAAAAAGCACGATATATCCAAACGTCCACTTAATTTCATTTAACATCAGCATTCTTTCACACAATAGCACATTAACCTTTTGTTCTGTGATGCAAAGATGCGGTGCACTGAAGGAGTCAAATGAGACCAACATATTGTCAAAACAATAAAAAAAATCCTTTTAAGTTGCTATTCCCTGTAAAAGTACCATCCTCAGAGAAGTAACTCCAGTAAGTTAGTTACTCAGTCCACAACACTAACACTTCAGGCTCATTATTACAAATAAGAATAATTAAGATCTTACAAAATAAAAGCAGCTTTTTTGAAGTTCTCATGCAACGTTCTCTTCTGCTTTCAGATCACAAAACAATGATGGTGATTAAACTTTTCAACTTTAATGAGTAACACTGGAAAGTCAGAACCATGCTCATCAGAGCCAAGTTCAGAAAGTCAGAGAAATCTTTGATTACACAGTCAAAGAAAGAAAAACAGAGAGTAGTAGAATTTTCACATGTAAATGAAAAAGCATTATTTATTATTTACCTCCTGAATTTCATCTGGGACAGAAGAGTCCATCAGTCTAAACAACAAATTTCGAAGAGGACCAGCTTGCCGGCCAAGAATGCTAGTAGCTACACCTCCAGCCAGTGCAAGTGCAAGATGATTAGAAAGAAGCTTCAAACACAGTTTTAGAAAATTGTGATGTTCCCTGTAAAAGAAATACATCGCCGATTATTAGTCTTACTTCCTTCTACTTATCTGTGCACGAAGCCGTTAACTCCCCTTTGATTTTGCATACCAGAAAGATATGTAAATTACAACTGGGACTTTAAAGAAACTCCTCTGAAAATCTACCACCAATCTGCTTAAAAGAACAGAAACCAACACCAGAATATCTTAAAAAAAAAAAACAACAAAACAACCCACATGGATCATAAAATATCCCAAATTGTCCACTAATAACCTCTGTCTGTGCCAGAAGCAAGCTGCTCTACCTGTAATACTATGCATCATTACAAAGTTTCACAGACAAATCAGTTCCTGAAAAAACTGAACTGCTTTTCTCCATTTTGTTCATTCAGATGGAAAACAGTTCTGCTACTTGACATAACCTGAACAACAGAGTCATACGTGACCTTTAAAAAACTCTTTCATGCATTCTGAATGACTGCTGTTTCTCCAGAGGCGACCAGAGACCTTGAGCTGCAAGAAGGAAACAGATCTCCCTCACACACTAAAAATGCTTGTAGAAAAATATCCTGATTCCTTAGATCGAAACAGGGTTTTATCAGAGCATTGATCCCGACTCAAAACACAATGGCAACTATACGTCTCCTGATCTGAGCACCACACGTGTGTTAGTCCGCAACTGAACGTATGGACTGATGGATAATCACTGGACAAGGTTTTTTTTGCCTGAGCTTATCAGCAGATCAGTCAGTAAGCATCCACTCAAACTGGTTACAAGATGAAGAACTTCAAAGCAGAAGTAATGTACAGAAATAGTAAATGCATCTCAACTATACAGAAAACTGTGTTTTAAAGGGTAACTCCAAAAGAAAATATTTAATTCAGTGCATAATTAAAATAAATTCCAGACAAAAGATCCTGCTACATTTGAGGCACTGAAAAGCTCCTGTGTTACACAAAGAAACAAATGGCACCTGAAAGAGCAAACAAACCAGACTCATGCTTGCTAAAGAAAAGGCTAAGCAGGACTAAGCCAAGCATCACCGCTGTAGAGAAAAAAAATTATAAAAATCTGTAACATGCGTATGCCATACATACCTTGAAGAAGGAAAAGGAAGAGGGGGAATTTCACTGTTTATTTTGTCACAGTAGTGCTCAAGAAAAGAGCGAAGATGCGAAAAGGTACTTTCTTCAAGGTCTACACAATAGGGTCTGTGCCATGCCACAACTTGCCTGGAATCAAACATCCACATCAGTTAACTACTGAAAATTTTCTAACTGCTTTAATAAATTAGCAGTTTAAGTAGGTTGAGTACACGCTTGACTGCACCAATTCTTTTCCTAGAACAAACTAACGTGATTGAGGCAGTCTAATTTCCTGACCCTTGCAGGTATTTTCTGCTCTCTTTTCTACACAGGCCTTGACAAATCAAACGCTTATGAACAAAACCACCTACAATGCCACAAATACAAAGCCATACGTATTTAATCTGATTCATGCAAAAGCTGACCAGTACTCACAAAGCTGTTTTTACTATAAATGCCGGACTGTAAAGAGACTTTGATACAATGTAAGGAGAATTCAAAAGGGGTAATACCACTAAGTACTACTTGAGTCTCAGTATATTCTTCATTTATTTTCCCAAGATAGTTCCCTTTAAAACAGGGCATTTGAAATTCTTCCTGAATTATCTTCCAAATATTAAGTTTTTCTACTCCTTTGCACTAGTCCGTATATAAACCTGAAGTTTACCAGTTCGCTTCCATCACTTACTCCTGTCTTTGGTGCAACAAAGTATTCAGTTGCTGTGTATTAATAACCAAATTAATAACCAAACTGTTTATTTGTACCTGTTTTTAGTTTAGGTGAACACGTAACCATCCAGAAATATCTTAAGATGGTTAAATCCACATCAGTGATTAGTCTAAATTTCCCCATTTCCCAAAGTCTTGTGCTTAGTTTACTCCTTGTTACACTAAAGGAAATTGCCTAAGCCATAAAAACAATCCTGTCAGAAGCATAAAATAAAAAAATACTGAGTTGTTTCTCCTCCCTCTATCATCACCTATGTTGTCGATTTTTAGCAAACAGGTAATTTTTGTCTAACAGCAGGTAAGAAATCTTCATCACAAAGAACTAACATCCAAATCCTTGGCGCTGCTATATTTTCACTTGTAATCTGTAACAGTTTAAAAAGAAGAAAGAAGAAAAGAGGAGGAAAGAGAGGAAGAGAAAGAGCAGGAGAGAGAGGAAGAGAGAAGAAAAGACTCTCCAGTCCAAAACATTACAAGCAGAATAACTGAAACGCACGACATCGTTAACACCTTCAGGAAAGAGTCACACGTATCCCAAAGTGAACTTGTATAAAAAAAATTTACAGCTGTCCCCCAACGTCATCGTTACCTGTCCCTTGGCAGAGCTGTCCAGGCAAGGCTATGGGATGTTCCCGCTGAAATTTGTTGAACTGCAATTCCATCTAAACCACTTACTTTCTTCGGCTTAGTAATGGGACCAGTAGAGTTTCCCTGACCACACTGTCCCATTGAATTGTTACCCCAAGCATAAACTTCATTATCTATAAACATAAATAAAGTAGAAAACAAAACCTGAGATACAATTGCTTTTGATCAAGAGGAAGATTATGTATTTTTACACCTTATTCTCTTTACCATGAGAAAGTGCCAAGCAGTGACTGTCACCAATTGAAATATCAACTATTCTTGTAGCAGCCAGCTCTTCAATAAGCTTGGGTCTGAGAGCAGTTGCCTCTGAAGAGCCACAGCCAAGGCATGCACCGCAGCCCCACGCGTAAACCTAGAGCAAACAAACCACAAAATAACAGCATGTCAAACTCATATGATTGGTGACCACGAACAAACAAAATACCAAATAACCACTTGCCCAGCAATTGCAACTACACTTTCAATAAAACATGCACAGGACTTTCATGACTACTGTACATTTCTTTCCCCCAGCCATCCAGATCACTGGCCACAGAGCACGTCAATGGGGAGGCCATTGCAAGAAAAGAAACTGCTACAGTAAACTTTGACACTCCCAATACATACTCTAAAAATCAGTGGGGTGAGAGTGAGAAGTCAGTCAGGTTACATGTGCAGAAATGCTTGTTGTATTACACGTCTATACATCATGCCAGTGAGGGCCCTCATTTATCACCTAAACATTTATCTCCAAGCTCTCCTGAGATTTTTCAGATTAGAAATAAAACTTAAAGTTAACACCCATGTTCTAAATTACACATACATTTTAAAAACTACCAAATCACTTAACCACTCGAGCTGGTTAATGCATTAACTATTACAAGCATTTTACTGCTTTTTGGTTCCAGAACCCACTTTGCTTCCTGAATCCAATTTGTTTTTGCACTGGTTAAGTTTATTAACCTAAAAATAACTAATTTTCTGTGGCTAAGCAAGACTATTGAAAAGTGTGCTTTTACCTGACTCTTCAGCACATTGTGAATTACTCCAGCACCTTAGAATCTAAGTACTTTAGTCAATCTCTAATCAAGAACTTTACTGATATTAGCTGAATATTTTTCTCAACAGTCAAAATAATAAATGTTGAAATAATGAACCGATACCATCTTCACCACCTTTCATCACTTGAGGAAAACTTGGTTTTGCCTACCTGCCCTGTTGATGTCAAGGCAAGCGAAGACTGGCTCCCAGCACAAACTTTTCGAATAAACATTCCTTGCAAGGCTTCTATAACTTTAGGTTTATATACTCTGTTTGTATCACCATGACCAAGTTTGCCTACAAAAGAAGGAAACGCAAGTGGAAGGTATTTTTAATGCATAAACTACAACAATTATAAGTATCCAAAGAGAACTCGCTTTGGATTTCTAAAAATGTCACCGGGTATTTTTAAAATTAAAACATATTACAAATTTTATAAAACCTATTTTCTTTCAACTGCAGTAATTACAGACTTCAGGAAATACACATTTATTGTCACGTATTAAAAAACTGAAATATCAATTCCATATAGCTACACTGTTCATTGTCTGCTGTTTAACTACTAAAGCCTTACAAAGGACTAAACCTTTTCATATCTGGCAAAAAAATACGCAAAAATTTCTCTCTCCTACTTTATAAAGTGACTTGAAAACCCCCAAATTTTCTGCATTTTTTCCTAACAGCTGTGTGCATTTGTGTAGACATTAATATTTTCATTCCCTTGTCCTCCTTTAGCTTTCTCTTGAAAACAGCTATTCATCTCCACAACTTCACCATCTTCAATGACCTCAAAACCAAGGACTGTCTCTAGACCATGTCAGAGTGTTGACAGAAAAACAATCCTCAAAAGGAAGGAGAAAAAAACACAATAAAATGTTAAATATATTACAAAGACTGATATTTTCTATCAAGGCTATACTTTGATTCATGTTCTTTTAGTTTTCCTACAACAACATTTTAGTACCACATTATTAATATCCAAAGCGAAATTGTTTATAATTTACTGAAACAAAAGAGCAAACTCCAATACTTTGTGAAGGTTAAGACGCCCGTCCTGTTAAAAGCTGATTTTTCAACTGAAATTACAGAGGGAGAAAGAGGAGTGGGAACAATTCTAGATGCGCATGTCAGAGCCTGCTTTTGAATGAAATTCAAATTCCTACCCAGTTCTAATAACTGCCAGTCTGATTATGAGATTACTGTACCTTGCATTTTCCTCTCTTCTCACACTAGGCTAGGAAGCAACAACACAGCGATTTTAATCTGAGTTTTAATTTTTATCTAGCAGCATAGCCAAATTTAGCTAAATACAGTAATAGTAGAAATGAATGATTCTGTGTTTGACAAAGCACCTACTGACAATGAAGCTTACAAGCCATTAATTTTTGAGGTGGAAGCAGTTTAAAATGCAACAGCTTCTAGTACACTAATACAGTTACTGCCATATCAAGTAAGTGAATTTATTTGAAAGTTATCAGCAAAGCATGTTTTCCAAAATTGTTTATGCATTCATTGAGCCTTCTGTTCTCTGAAACCCCTCATCCTTCTGATAATCCGTTTTTAAAGTCTATACTCTTGCACTTGAACTTCAAACATTTTCTTTAGATTTTACTAAAATCCTTTTCTCGAACAGCTACCAAATGACAAAAACAACCCCAAACTGCAAGGAGTACTGAGGCAATGAGGTAGATAGAATAAGATGAAAACTACTCCCAAATTTTAGTTTTACCTACCGTTATCTCCTCCTCCAAATGACCATACCGTTCTCCCATCTTTGGACAGAGCAATTGTGTGAGAACTGCCACAGGAAACCTCTCCGACATTGCTAATATCTTTTACTAAAGTTGGAATGTTGCGGCTGTTGCTGTCACCGTGACCTAAGGAAAAAAGGAAAATACAGTTTCTTTTTGTGAAGATTTAAATTCTATTTATGGCTCGTAATTTCAGTAAGATTTTGAAAAACCCACATACACTGTAATTCTCACAAATTATAATGTCTGTCTGCTTTTTGGAAAGTTCTGTAGTAAGTTTTGGAAGAGATCTGTAGTAAGGTTAACAAATTCTCGTTTTTTTTAAGACATATTCCAGAACTCTTGTTCATACCTTATTGCTACTAAACCACAGAACTGTTTTCTACCTAGTTTAAAAGAAATAATAGGAATTACTGGTACAACCACCTTTACTACCAGTTGATTATGTAGCTCTACTGCCTAATACGGGGCAGCAGTTAGCTTGAACAGCACGAGCAAACTAAAATCAGGGCACACCCTTACCGCTGTCAACAGAAGCATACATATTGCACAGACAGACAAAACCAGTAAACTAGTCAGCTTTAGACAGTCACAATTCTAACTGCAGAAGCCTAATACATTACAGTGTCACCTACTTCATAATAAGCAGAAGTTACATGCCCAATAAACTACAGAAATTCTGCAGATATGGAAGAAAAATGGGAAACAGAGGGAAAAGAATACTACATAGTATCCATAACTGATTAAATGTGAACAAGTTACTATGGCCTAATTAAATGCTACTTAGTAGCTGTGCACTGGAACTCAGCATTGCACACTCCAAGCTCCCCAAAGCACATAAAAGCCCTACTTTAACCTAAAACTGATGAGAACATTTCCACAATGCCCTCCAAAATTGCAGGTTAAACCCCTAACGCAGCGCTCTTTTCTTAACAGCAGGGATAGGCTGTCAGCACTTCCACTGATTGCCACGAAAAACTGTGACAGTTTAAGCTGTACAACACTGCCCTCCTCTCCTGCCCCGCCAGTTGTTTGCCTTCACCCCACTGCTTGGACACCACTACATTCAAAGCAAAGACAGCAGCAAGAAACTAAAGCCCAGCTTGAAGCAATGTCCTCTGCAAGACCTGCTGGTTCAGCCGCAGCAGCCCGAGAAGGGCGGTTCAGCGCGGTGCTGACACAGACCAGTCGACTTTCAGCAACAGAAATACTACGAGTTCCGTTTCAGTTCAATATTTATAGACGTTTTAAGATAAAATGATATTAAGCTGTTCTGGCAAACTTCATGTCAAGTCTTCTTATTAGTATCACATTAGAATCAGACCCTTGGTATTTTTAGCCAGTTATTAATGACTGTCCAAAGAACCATCCCACCACCACCAGATCATGTTCTCCTAGAATTACAGTTTATTTAAAATGTCTACTGTTTACATTTCAGTGGCTGTGGCAATCATATATAGTCTTATGAATGAATAAAGGCAGCTTTTCCTGAAAAGAAAAATATAAAAACATAGAATCTTTGTAAAATCAACTGCATTAAAATCTTTTAAGAGTCTCTTCTCTAGTTTTAATACCGTCACCCATAGACACACATATCTGCATGTGTATTTTGAGGGGACAATAAGAGAACAAGGCAAATACATGTACAGTATCATTATCAGACACAGGAATTCTTCCAAAAGCATCTCGTGAAATTTTATATTTACCTAATCTTCCGAAATCTCCTTCTCCCCATGTATACAGCTCTCCATCTTCTGTCACAGCAGCGCTATGTCTGTATCCAGCTGATACACACACAACCACCTACATGACATGCAAAAATAAAAATTAAATTTTCATGCAAATTGAATAGGAAGTTTGAAAGGTTACGAAAGTCAAGTTCCAGAAGCAGTCTACGTAAAGTGAGTTGCTCACTCGTGTGGAGGAAGTACACACGTAAATTAACCTTTGCAACCTTTTTTACTTAGTATTTTCTAAGTGGAAATCAGTACACAGAGACACCAGTTTTATGTATAAAACCGGTCACAATTTGTTTATCAAGCAAATGTAACATAATGATATTCTCATCTTACAGCAGCAAAAAGAAGCATCAGTGGATGTTTAAAACACTGGCCAAAACATAGACAGATAGGGAAGACTGCAGGACGACACAAAGCCACCGTTCAAATGAAGCCACTAAAAAGTGGTACACGAAAATGTTACAGCTAACAAAAGCAACCATCTCCTGCAATGTCACCACTGCTCAGCTAAAGCTCATGAGCAAGTTCAGACTGTGAAAGGGTTTACTGACAATGCCACTGCGTAAAGGCAACCATAAGTTGTAGTGCTTTGCTGCAAGCAGACCCAGCTTCAAAGAGTTTAGATACAACACAGGACTTTTTCTAAAGATTTCATGTATTTCAAACTTTACACAATATCACAATGGAATAGAACAAAAATAGGTGTTCTACTACACAAAACATACCTTTCCTTGCAGAGGACCCTGAATAAGTTTGGGATATTTCTGAGTTGAACTATTTCCATGTCCCAGTTTTCCATAGTCACCATCACCCCAGCTGAAGACTTCCCCTTCTGTTGTAAATGCTAAAGTGTGACCATCAGATCCTTTTGAAGATGACACTTTTTTAATGGACCTATGAGGCTCAAAAGTCAATTTTTTCAACGTGGACTGATTATTGGAGTCACCCAGTCCTAGTCTCCCATAGCTGCCTTTACCACAGGCTCTAACAGAACCATCCGTAGAAATAACAAAAGTACAATATTGTCCAGCTTCAATCTATAAACAAAAAGGTTAGAAAAGTAAAAAAGAAGTATTAGATAAATGTAAAATTCACATATAGGTCTCGAAGTCTGACGTCAGGCTTCTTTACATAACCCTTTCCTATAACATGTGAAAACTAGGGAGAATTTGGACTTCAGCAAGCAGCAAAATTCAAATTCTTGAAAAATATTTTGAGTAAATCTGTTTTTTTGAGGTAAAGGATGTAAATAGTGATTCACCTATTTTACTTATTTGCATCTCTTCTACAAACTACAGAATTCAGGCTGCCTTCAGATTTCCAAGATTCATGGATGGAAGTGGACAGTCTTTGCTGGTATCTTAATTTCTCAAGATTAAAAAGACAAAGTAATGGCTTGACAAAGCAATGTAGGTTTTGATTAATTTTAACCAGTACCAAGTGGTAACATTACAGAAATATGCCAAATCCTAAAAATCCACTACCATTTGAGACTATGAATTTTAATTACATAAACACCAAAGATATAAGATCAAAAGTTGTTAAGAAAGTAAGAACTTGCCTCTAACGGAAAGCCAGCGCACAGCTGAAGAACAACCCGACAGCACACCACTTAACCCTGCAATAATCTCCTACAGGAATCTTAACACACCGTAAGTGCAAAGCAGGTTCAAATCTGCAGCACAAAGGCACTGTACGTGCACATCGTAGAACGGCACAAAGCAGGTGGTGGACTGCATGGTCACGGCCCTATTTACTGTGAATTCACTTCTTCATATAGACAAATCCTACAAAGATCATCAATAAAAGTTAAAGAAAAAATTCTTTATCCCAGTGGGAAATCACATAAATATCTTGTTTGGGTGTATACAGTACTATCTGGAGAGTAACTCCTTCATTCAGAGCACTCTTGTGTATTAGTGTTTTGTTTACAAAGTGTTTTGAATGCATAAACTTGCTTTATGATGTCTGGTCCTGCAGTCCACTGGCATGTAAAATGTATCAGTGACGTCAATAGAAACAGTTTCAGAAAATCAACCTAAATTGTCTAGTGACCAAAAAAATGTTTTTACTTAAGTCAACATTGCAAAGCCAGTACAGTAACAGAAAAGCAAGCTATTCTATTCTGTGTCACGCATCAATAGAAGTGCTCAGTTGCAACTGCAGAACCTGTGACTGAGAGCAGAAAGAGCATACTGTATACTGGTTTTCACAAAGCTAATTAAGGTTGCTGTGCCAGCAGTTAGCCCGGTTTGGACTTTTAAACTAGGCAACATTGCTGTGAAAACCACCAACGGAAAAGAAGACTGAGTAGCTAAGACACCTTTAAAACAAAGGTAAAAAAACCAACTACAGGCAAGCAAATTAGTCTCTGCAAATGCATTTCATAGCAACTTAGATAATTCGTTCATTCTTGTTACATGGCTATCAATCTGTGCGTGTCATTAATAAAGAAACAGAATGTTTTTCCCAAACATCAATAGAAGTAGTGAGATACTTTCAGTAAAATAACTTGTGTGATTAGCTCTGAGCATCATTCCTTCATTACAACTCGACACTCAGAAATAAAGTACTATTTTCCAATTTCATAATGTAACTACGAAGCTGTTGCATGTTACATAATGTACCACTAGCAATGTCACTCACTGTCTGTGCATCAGAAAAACTTGGAGCAAGCTTGGGTTGAAGTATTTTCTCTTGAGTTCCTTCTACCAGTTGATGACTGCTGTTGCTACCCCAAACATACACTTCACAGGTCTCAGAAACAATGGGAGCATCACCCGTTTGAATGCTGTCAGGGCTGGCACATGTTCTTGAATAGTCTGATGCCATTCGACAAAC
>Ga0181612_150099_pt1 | contig 16549 bp, 13 predicted proteins | sample HoacroProtozoa21_FD_119630 | JGI IMG/M metagenome (GOLD analysis project Ga0181612, IMG submission 119630) | Hoatzin crop microbial communities from Cojedes, Venezuel. Combined Assembly of Gp0051906, Gp0051904, Gp0051908
ACCCGCTCTTCCGATCTCTGCCAAGAAAACTGATGCACTGCCCTTGCTCTGGAGCATCCTCAAGTTTTGGGTCTCTAATGTGCAGGGATATAGCTTTGCTATTTTTCCCTCAGTATCCAGAGGCATTTAAAGAAAATGAAGCATCCTCATCCAAGAAATTCCCCTCCTGCTTTCGTAGCTGACACATACTTTTGACTCCCCCTGCTGAGATGTCACAATTTAACTTCTAATTTGCAGATGAAAGAAATCCTATGAGCCTTGCCTAGCAAAAATAAGATTAGTTTGGAAGTTGCTTTTTCCCCCTGCGAATAGCTAGTTTTGGTGGAAGAACCATCCACATCTTTGCAATGGATGCCATCCAACGCTGGTGGAGTTAACTCTCTGTGAAACTGCAGAGCAGAGACTGGAGAGCTATCACTGCACTGCATACCAAATGCGCAAGTGATAGGCTTTAAGCAGAGACTACAAATAGCATATGGAAACAGAGGTGGGTTTTGGAAAGATCTAAGGCAGAAGGGGCTGGTTAACTGGGTTCCTGAAAAGAGGCTGATTTCTGGTTGGGATCTGGGACAAATCGCTCAGGGACGCTATTGAGCTATCCAGAATTAGCAGGGCATTCGTCGAGCAGAGGAGCTTAGACGTCTGCAGGGTAGCGCTCTGATGCTGTGCCTATGACAAAAGAACCAAAACAGTGGGAAAACTGAAACCTGAGGCAGGGTGGCACGAAAAAACCCAGCCTTTAACTCCACAAAATCAATCTGCTGAGCTGCGTGTGCTGTGACAAACAAGAGGGGCTACGAGTGTGCCAGACATAAGGAATGAGATGCAGAAGCAGCAGTGGACCATATCATGTCTGCACGTCCCAGGAGAAGACACCTGGGGCAGGAAGAGGAGAAGACAAAAGCCTGGCAGCTCTGAGGTGCTCTTCACAAGAGCAGTGGACAAAGCTACAGCAGGAGATGGGCAGAGTCAACATGAATGTGAGTGGAAATTACATTCATTTCTGTACAGGGCAGAGGTATGTAAGCAACTGAAGTGCTAAAAATAATTGTGTAACACTTAAAAAAAATCCCTGGGCTGTGAAAAAAAGCTGTGCCAGGGTCTCTGCGGACTTGCAGTTATATAAGAATACAGGGAAACCAAAGCTTTGATTGGATCTGGGGCTCCCAAAGCTGCTACTGCTTTGTGAAGGTGATGCTGTGTTTCTCTGGTGGGAAACAGGGACAATGGGGACTCTGAAGCGTGGCCCCATGCTGGTGTTGCCCTGGCAGATGCATATTACAGAGAAACGAGCCACGCTTTCTCTGAAGCCCAAAGGAAAGGAGGTGATGAATCAGCCATTTTCCTGAAAAGGTCTCTGAGAGGCAGCAGCCTGAGAAAGCTGAGCCACAACCAAACCAAAAGAGAGACTCCATGTTGATACCCGGGTGGCAGTGATGGGTCCGCAAGGCCACACGGACATCCCAGGGGCTGTGGCAGAACCATGTCTGATGACAAGGCTGAGTCTAACTTTTGCCATCCCCTGGCTTGGCTGGGCTGGGGATCAGAGATGTAGGAGGTGGGCCTCTGAGGGACATCTATAGCCCACGTGGGCAGCAGCATGCAGAGGTGCCTGAACTAAAGCCTCTAGTCCCCGAAGTGGGAAGCGTCTGCCTGTGTTGATGTGGCACTAAGAGACGGGTTCACCACAATGCCAGGTCTCGCTTTGACCTGGGTTTAACAGGTGCAATGGGCTTCAGGACTGGGCTGCAAGACACTGAGAGTGGTTGGAGCACCAGAATTTGCAAGAGAAACTTGCCAGCATAATACAGCAATTGCGAGCAAGAATTGCAAAAAAAAAATCAAAGTAAAATAATGCCAAGTTCATTGTGTGCCTCTTGCCTATGCATAGCTTTACATGACAGCAAGCAGCTGTGAGGGACTTCACATCCCTGCGAGCATCTTGTGGTTTGGTGCTCCCAGTGGGATGTGAGTGAAGGAGCCACAGCTGGAGCAGGCAGTGACCGTGATGGACTGATCTCACAAATATTGCGCAGGGCACAGAGGGAAAACAGGAGACAGAACCAGAGTCAAGCAGGGTCAGACTCAAGTCTACAAAAATAGGTTTTCTGTCAGTACTTCTTATGGACATTCATTGGCCATATGGAAGTCATTGAAGGGATCTGGTAATGGCTTCAAAACATCAGCTAGGTAGGTAGGACTGCCACTTACGGAGGGTGGTGCAGGGACTCAGTTTTCCTCTGTGGACTGAGTATCAGGGGTCAGGACTGGGGCCAAGGCCAGGTCCAGACCTGTCTGAACCCATGAAACAGGCAGGAGATGTGGAAAGTACAGTTGTCTCGTGCCTCATCAGACCAGCTGGAGGTGTAAAGCATCCATGGTATTTGAAAATGCAGCCACATTTCTGCTTCCTTATGAGGAACTGAGTGTGGCCAAGCCAGCCAGCCCATAGAAGCATGATTCCTGTTGACCATGCCAAACGCTCGGGGAGCAAAACTCCCCTGTGAATCCCTTCCTTCTGAAGGTTGCTTGTGACAAGACCTGCAGGAATGGAAATGTCACCTGTTGATGTGGTGACCACATTCTCAGGATTGAACCCAGTGGCAACACAGTGAAGGAATTAGGAGCTGCCACATGTCAAAAGAGCGGTATGTCTCTCTTGTTGCTCCCCATATGGACAGTTCAGCACAGCAGATGCCCATCTTTCTCAGTACAGAGACCTCCACTATTGATCCTCCCACATGTGCAGTACAACCCTTGCAAAACCATTTGCTTTTCACAGACTGGGTGAATGCACGTGACAGGTCATTGAGATACAGGTCTGCATCTTGTGCCTGCTCCCAGCATGGTCCCAGGACAATGAGAAAACTCCCTCTTGATGTAGCGAATGTGGATGAAGCTGCAAAAGCACTTGCATGACTGTGACAGAGATCCTGCTTGGACATAGCAAGGCAAATCCCCCAAGACAAATATAAACCAAATCATTTCTACAGTGCAAAGGGTGTTGGGGTCACAGAATGAGAAATATTGACAAGCCGAGGGATGGAGATGATGCCGTCTGCAAGAGCTGGCACCAGCTGGATTTTGTGGTCATTGCGGGTAAGTGTGAACACTGCCAGGGGTGCAATAAGAATTCAGTCACGTACCTGTGCTTCAGTTATCTCCAGTCTGAGTCAATCACTGAATGATCCAACAACGCACTGATTTAGGATTAATGGCCACAAAATTAAGCCTACGGTAAATGGCACAAATAGGATTCTTCTTTTTTCTTTCTTTCTCTGAAGTGTCCAGCAGTTTGTTTAGCAAACTGTTCTTTACAGGACCACAAACGTGCCCTGAGTTTCAAATTGATGGAGAGCTCACACTTACTGCAAGGAATAACCTATGGTTTTGAGGTGTATATGGTGTAGTTAAGGGTAACTTTGTTCAGACGTGTAAGATATAGCTTACAGGGATAGTCTGCACACCTGCAGATGGGAACATCTGAAGAGCAGTTTAGGTTCAGAGCTGCGCTAGACCACTTGATCAAAACGTAGTGAAAAGCCATAACAGCAGCAGTGGTGGAGGCTCTAACAATGAGAGGAACGTAAGGATGTGGTTTGCTCTCGAGAAGGTCTTGAAAGAAGGTAGGAGGGGGAAGGAGGAGAGAGAGAGGTGGGCTGCTGTAAGCAGAACGGCAGGAGCTAAAGCGTATCGAAAGGAAATAGCTGAGGCTTTAAAAAGTGAAAAAGGTTACTGAGAAGCAAGTAAGTCAGAGAAGAGACAGTGTGGCTGAAGGGCACTTTTCCTCAGCTCCATGCTCTGGTTCTCAAAAGCTGTTCACTCGGTGTGGTTTGCAGCACAAGGGGGTATTTGGACAATTTACTCTGATTCTTGTGCAATCAAGAAGCAGAGCAAGAAATGCGACATCCCACACCATGAATTCATTGATCGACAGGCAACATGAGGCATGACCTGCATTCGCCGGGCAAATCGAAGGGCTCTCCTGGGAGGTCAGCCTCTGCCACACAGGAAAGCGTGGAAGGGCGGTTAAGGCCACCCCCAGCCCAGCGCCCTCGGGCAGAGTTAAAGGCAAAGTCTAATACGCTCCCTTAAAAAAGTGAATTCGCCTTGTGCCTCACGCTCGCCTCCCCAGTGCCTGCTCCTCTCCCAAACCCTGCCCAGGTCTCAGGGCGCGTGTCCCCAGCTCAGGGGGCTGTGGCAGAGCGGATGGGGAGGCTGGCCCTCAGCCAGCACGGCTCTGCCCAGGGCCAGGGGCTTGGGCCTGTGCCCGCGGGAAGAAGTCTGAGCTCAGGAGCGAGTGGCGTGGCTATTTTGGAGGTGGTGGGGCCAGGGTGACTGTGGAAAGTGGACAGAGCATCTGTGAATGCCCCGGGGGTGCAGGGAGGCACCAGGTCTGTGACACCCAGTGACACCAAGTGGTAGCAGCCAAGGTGCAGTAGTGTTTGTGGCACTGAAACCTAGGGCTGACATTTTCCTCGGTGCTCGGTGTCTGCACACTTACTACAAACATCATGAAACTGGTAGGGAAATCCAAGGCTTGGTGACCTTGCATTGCTAAATCAAAAGTTTCCAAGATGCGGCCTCACCCTAAACAAGCTTTGCATCTGACTTAGGAGCTTTTCACTCTGCTGGGACTCAAGCTGCGGCACTGATCCTGCCTGGGTTCGCTGCAGACCGCGGGGGAGCTCCCTGCCAAGCATCCAGCAGTTTGCACAACCAATCGTATTTGCCAGCTGAGAGTTCAGGGCAAAAAAATCACCTTGTGCCTAAGACGAAGTGACACAGAAAGCCTTCTAGCATGTGCTGTGGGACCGGCACTCCGCTGCGAAGTCCTGCAGATGATTGAGAGACCACGTGGCTCGTGGTGATGCATGGTCCTCTTGGGATATGAGCTCTACACACTGGTGGGTTTTGGCAGGGAACAACATGACTTTTGGAACAACATGACTACTCTGAGCGTAGCTTAGAGCAGAGCTGCTGGCCCAACAGCTGCTATTTCAGAGCATTTCAGACCCACGTGCCCATCTGCGCGGCACTTCAGAAGAACTGTCAGGAAAGAAGCATTCACAGAATTGAACAGAGACGAAATATTAGTAATCAGCAGCTGCAGGTAATGCGGTCATGGGCCATATTCTTCTCTCCTTGCCTTGCAAGAGCATGCTCACAGGCTCCATAGATGCCAGCTGTTTGCAGATGTGCAGTGGTGTGGGCAAGGGTCTGCTTCTGCCTCCCACCCACTCTCCCAAAAAGCAAGCCCAGAAGCATAGCAGACACAAACAGGTACTTCTGACATACAATTCCTTTGGTCTATTCCAGACGTTGCTAAGGTGAACCGTGCCCCAGTAAAGCATGTTTCTCCCCCTTGGCTGTAAAAGGAGTCTGGACAACTCACTCAGCTGTGGGTGTCTATACTGTGACTTCTGAAGATGCAGAGGTTCATTCCACCCTTGTCTACAGAGACTGTGCACAGACCACAGTTAGCACAGCTTCTCGGACCCTTCTGCACCCTTTCTGATACTGGTCTGGTGAGTCCTGCCACGGCTATCGCCACTGCGGTGCCTGTATGCCGCGGCAGATTGGGTGAAGCTGTCTTTCCAGGGATGTGTGTCTCAAAGGTGGATGAGTTCAGCTCAGATTGAAGCATTTTCACCTAAGTGGTTCGCATATTTTCAGAACTGATTATCTCTGAGGTTTTTGCTCCTCCATTTAATTTAATTGAAATTTGCCAATGCATTAACAAGTTGTCGGAGAGGAGAGAGCGGACAAGCAGACATCAATCACGCAATCCTTGTTTTCTAAGAAATTCAAGCAACTAGAGTGATCACCTTATTTCTGTGGTTAGTCTGATCCCTAGGGAGAAATCTTCCCAAACAAACAGTGTATTCAGCTACATAATGCACATGATCGAGACACTGCTGTTGAAACTGTGGGTGGAGATATAACAAAACAGATTTCTCCTTGAGTTTCTAAACCTTATTTTATATCACAACACCGCTGAGAGGGATGGAGGCACCTGTCACAGCGGTTGTTTGTCTTTCTGAAGTTAATTGCACTTTAAAGGTGCTTTTTCCCCACCAGTCACACCAGAGGCAGTACTACAAACTGCCAGGAACGACTTTGTGCAACAAAGCGGCATAAAGGTACTATCATTTATATTTGATGTAGAATCAAATAAAGCTCCAAGGAATTAGAGACAAAGGTAAGCTTACTAAATATTTGAAGTTCAATTTCTGCATCAAGATCAAGACAGACTTATTCTATCCTGTAGATCCGAGGCGTTTAATCTCACGGCAGCCACTTTGGAGGCTTCCCTTTGGACAGGGTGTAAAGTCAGCTGTGACGAGTTGATGTCAGATTTAAGATTTATTGAGACAGGGACAGATACTGTGGTGAACGCACAGACTGATGCTAATGTGATGGGTAGAGCCCTCCCTCGTCAGCCATCTCGCTCACAAAATGGTCCCCGTCAACTTTGCAGCTGGAATTCAATCCAGAGGGGAATCCAGAGTTAGTTTTGATACTGGATTATCAGTGAAACTTGTCTGTTCTTGGATTTCTAGTCATGAGGTCTTCTGCCAAAGCACATACAGGTTAAATCTAACAATTTCAATGAAGTATTGTTCATCAATTACATATTAAGGTGAAGTCCTTAAAATCTTTCACTACATGGTGGAGAGTGTTTGTGTGATCACTCAGCATGAACGTGGCCCTCTCTCCTGGAGGGAATGGAAATAATTAAACTCGGCACAGCTTTAGCGAGCTGCAGCATGGAAAGAGAGAGGCTCTGACTCATCTACTCTGCAAACAACCGCATGAGACTGCAGTTTCACTTTTTGATGTGGTCTCGTTGCAGAACCGTATGCCAGCTGAATTATCACGATGAAATACTATTCCTTCCACCTGGCTAAGCACTGGGTAATTTCACTTGAGGTTCCGGGGGAGGAAAGCTGAAGCTGCTACAGTGGGCGTTGTACCCACAATTCAAGCAATAATTCAGTCCTTAGTGCCTTCAGAGCTGAGCTCTCCCACCCACTCTCTTTATCCTCTTCATGGAAGAGACAAGGGAGATGCACGCAGAAAGGACTGGGTCTTGTCCTCTGACGCCCACCCACATGAGAAACTGCTCAGCGAGAGTGCAGTGAAATAAGGAGGCGTCTGCTGTCTACGTGCCAGACAACGTTTGTTATATACAATGTTTGGTGAGATTAGGACATGCTCCTATGTTTTATTGGAGAGATGTAATGAGACAAGAGGGAGAAGCTCTCAGATCCACAGTGTCTGCGTCGGTATCAGACGAACCTTCTTCTCCCTTATCGTGGGCATCTGCTGATCACTGCCCTGTGCTGCCTCTATGGTTTGTGAATGCTTTTAATTATAAAGTGTGTCCAGAATGCAGTTACAGATTATTTTAATTTTGGCATATTCATTAGCTAAACAAAGAACCAACTAATGACAGCTGCTGGGCTCTGCTGACTGGACACTTTCACTGTTCTGTGGTCTCCAGTCCCGTTGTGAGGGGATGCAGCATATCCTCATCCAGCAAACAGTCTTCCCTCCCTTTAACATTCACTAGTCCTTATGTAAAACTTCTGCTGGAGTATTCTTTGGATGGGGATTTCAAGACAAAAAGTATTTTACTGAAAAGTTTGTCATCGGCATTCCCAGTGTTTGTCACTCCCCCTTCACAGATAAATGCCATTGGGAAGCTGGTGAGATGCCATTGGGCTCAAGGTGACAAAAAACTGGCTGTTTCACACAAATTAAAGTGACCAGGAAGTTTTCGACTCGGACAGCCTGATCAATTGCAAGTGTACAACTCCAAGTCTGCAGAGAAGAGGAGAGCTCTTGCCTGTGTAATCACACTCCTCTTCGGAATATTAAATGCTGGTGCCTACCTGTGATGAGCAGAAACAGCATATAAATAAAACCAGTAGATAATGCTGTGAAAGTCTGAGTCCTGCACTTAACAGCCATTTGGCTACTGGGTCCTTTTATCTCCCACTTAACAGGAGATAACAGGCCCTGTTCCATGGGAGTCTGACCATGCTCCCATTTAAAAGGAGTTAAGGTCTGCCTTACCCTATACGTAATATGACACAAATACGACACCCCAAACCAGGGACAGATCATTTAGTTAAAGGACGTGTGAAAGCTCTCCCTTTGCCAGGGAGCTAACTGCCTGAAAGAGTAGCACTCCTTGACCGGATTAGGCCAGAAGTAAGGCAGAGCTTACTGCGGAGTAAGCCACTTGGTTAAAATACCTCTGGGTGGATGCTCTGTGATGAAGTGTGAAGTCATTTGCACCTTTTTACCTGGTGTTTTGCTGAGTAGGAGTGTGTACACAGGGGTAATTACCATGGAATAAATGACATACTGTAAATTCACACCGTCAATTAATTTCTTCTTCTGCCCATGTTTTGAGACAGAGGAACACCCTGTTTCTGGATGGTGGGTGAGGAGAGGTGTGAGGAAGATACGCTGTTAAAACAAAGCTGCTTCTGTGCATCTGTAGTAGGAAAATCAAGTGGATGAGAATCCTTATGGCCACAAACTATGTGCCTGCAGGCTTCCCTGTAGTCCTGGCCATCCCAGGCCGCCTCAGAGGCAGCACACTGGGTCTGCCCTGGAGAACAGCCAGGGGAAGGGACCACTGGTAGAAACAGGAGCTGGAGTGTTCAAGGTGGCATCTTCACAACTGGCAGGCACCCAACCCCCTTCCGCAGGGTTTTGTAGCCACAAAAAGAAGAACAAGATAAAAGAGTATTGCTGACTTTTGCAGGACCAGGTGGGGAAATTTTGTAGGAGAAGACAAAAGCTGAGTTTGTTTCAATGTTTATTGTATGGTTGGAGGTGCAGAGATAGGCGTGCCCCCACATCTTTGGCCCAGGAAGCCTTTCTTTGCTTTCTGCACTCACCTTGGGCATGGCTGTGATCTGCCCATGGGAGTATTATTACGTGTTACTGGATTTTTCAGCCTAATTTTGCTGCTTAATTTTCCTTCAGGAGCCTTCAGAGGTCTTTATCTTTCCTCGGTCTCCCCGGTGGGAATGAGGAAAGTAGCTACACTTCCATTCAGGCTGGGATGAGCACATCAGTGATGGGGATGTGCGCAAGGGGCTGGGGGGAAAGGGGCTGGGAAGCTTCTCCTGGGCACGGGACCTGCTGGCAGAACCCACCGCACTGCTGCCCTAGCCCAGCTTTTGCAGCTATGTTCACAGAAAAAAATAGTAAGCTTATTTTTTTAAGTTATCTTCTTTGGGTAACATTAAGTACTGAGGTTAGTGCTGGGTGTTAAAATACTCTCCTAGTTCTGGAGTTTTTTCGCAGGGGCTCAGATAAGGTGGGGAGCCGCTTTTCTCGGTGCCGATTGGCGAGCGAGCTGAAGTAAACTACGCGGCTTAACCACAGGGGCCTGTTTTCTTTCTGCGCCGGAAACACCTGCCAAAAAGGCTGCATTCACTGGGGCTCTACGAAGAAAAGCCCCAGATGAAACTTCCAGCCATACAGCACCAGGTCAGGAGGTGATACTCGGTACACCGGTTTAAATTCAAGGCAGCTCGCAGGGTCGTTTCACCAGGTGCACGGCAAAGACAGGGGCGCGGGGCGGCAGGCTTCTGTGAAATGCATTTTTCATGACGGGCTGTGCGCTGCCAGCTCACCGCGGGGTGCATTTTGCCTCCTGGACGAAAAGAATTTGGAAAAAATAAACTGCAACAGAACAACTGTGCGTGGTCCGTACCCTACACTGCAAGGCGGTGGCCGCAGAGCTGCTGGCCCCAGCGTGGAGGCACAGCACTGTGGTCCAACCGGCCTGCGACGTGAGGTGATGCGACGGTGGTGAGGAGCTCTTCCACCCAGCACTGCCACCATAGAGGTGCCGCAGCCCTGCCCTGGGAGTGGGGCTGGACCCTCTGTGCCCCAAAAAGGGGTACCATGTCCTCGGCTGAAACGGTGACCTCACATTTCCGTTATCTAAAGTGCTAGCTTGGTGATGCTTGGTGAGGAGGAGCAGCTGGCTGCTCTTGTCCCCTCTGAACTCTCTGACATGTGGTTTGCATGAGAAAAGCCCCAGGCAGGTCACAGCCCCAGCGCAGAGCATGCAGCCCCTGCGCCCGTGCCTAGCGAAGCACAGCCCGCAGAGGAGGGGCAGCCCGTAATGCCTGATCGGACAAGCAGTTAAACTTCTGTGCCTCCTTCTTTCAGCAGCTACCCACTGCACACAATTCACCGCTTCTGCCCTGCTTGTCAGCACTGCTCCTCTAGCAAAATGGAGAGGCACATTTAAATGTCAAGATCTGGGAGTCATCCTGCTTCTTTTAAACTTTGCTAAAACGGGCCCAGCAAAAGCACAGGCAGCTTTCGGCATGCTGCCTAAATCTGGTACGTTGTCCACGCAGACTGTTTGCCCAATAAGCAGGGCTAAGTCCTAGCACTGGGGACCCTGCTGGGGACAATACCTGCAGCCCATGGAAGCCAGCCCTCGAGTCTTGCAAGCCCAGCTGGGTCCGACAGCTCTTAACCTCCCAAGTGTCATCTCCTACCTGCACCTCTGGGTGGATGCATGGATCTGCGGATGAACGAAGGCATGGATGAACACGTGCGTGAATGCACTTACGGATGCACAGATGGATGTTGGTCTGCGGCGCACTGAGCCCACCAGTTCCTTCCTGACCATGACAGCAGCAGGTGACCTGCGTGGCTGAGCAGGGTCTGGAGAGCTACGCGTTGTCCCTCGGTCCCTTCAGATGTCTGTACCAGCGACTGCAGTTAGCAGCTCTTGCAGCAAGTGATGGCTCCGAGGGCTGAGGACGCTGGGAGCAGGAGGATGGCAGCAGCTTGCAAGCCGCTGTATCCCGGGCAGCTCACACTGCCGCTTGTTGTGAGCACCACCCAGTGCAGAGCAGCTCTCAGGACACAGTGGATGTGTCTCCTAAATGTCTTCTAGCGTTTTGGTTTGTAGTAGGTGGGCTTTTGTGAAGCTGCCAAAGCATGCCGAAAGGGTGCAGCTCGGGGACTTGCAGAGCCCACTTTGTGAACTACGTGGTGAGGGCCAGAAATGCTGGTTCATTCTATTGCATGACCAATTACAGTGCATTTTCAGTAAAATCCTCTATGAGATTTGCTATTGACCCCCTAAAGGCTTTCGTTCCAAAGGTTAGTAGCAAACAAACTGTACAATTTGCCTGTAACGTGAGGATGTGAGAACTCATGCTGTAGAGCAACTGGAGGTGAGAGGATGGGGTGCGCCATGATGTGCCTGGGCAGCTAATGCTACAGCATGCTGTCGTGAAAGCCAAGCTGAGATGCAAGACGTGGTTCCAAATTGACTTAGTCTTAAAGTAAATCTCAGTTTCTGAAGGAATGAGGGTGATGTGCCAGGATGTAAAGAGGTGAGTAAATCTAAACAAGTAGCTTCTACTGGATATTGGGCTCCAGCCTACATAACGCTGCTGGAATTTGTGGCTAAAGAGTATTAGATATCTTTATAAATACTCAATGCAGAATGCATGTGTGAAATAACACAAAAGCCTTTAATAATTTTAAAGTCGGAGCTCTCCAAGTCCAGACTTGTAGGATACAGTGTCTAAGGTTTGATCTCCATAAGGAGCTTGTGTGCTGCCCTTCAGTCCTTACATTAGCCTTGACTTTCAAAGGCATTAGTTTACCTTGATTTTGAGAGGATCATGTTCACCTATGATTTTGCCCAAGTCCACTACAGACTGAGCCTGGAAAGAAGAAACAAGTATCTACCAGTAAAGGATCTATCTGCATCTATCTGGTCACACTGCTAGGGTAAAACAAGGTTAAATTTGTCTAAGTTGTCAGCGGATTACCCTTCATTGGGAAGTGGCTGCATTTCAGTGCTGTTGTGCCCAATGGATTGTGGAATGCTTCACACTGTGATGCAGAGCTTCACCCCTGTGATGCGCACAATGCTTAGCAACCTGGCAGGGAAAGCTCCTTGGAAGTTTTAACAACACATCAGTTACATCGGTGTAATTTCCTTTCCCTTGCCTGGCTTTGTTATCCGGGAGTTGTTGCTGCAGTAACTTGGCCTCAGGACACGCAGCAATTAAAACTGCGGGTGGTTGCACTGTAGGAAGGCAGTGCCCCAGGATGACTGCTTCACAGAGGTGTTTTTAGGATGTAATTTGATGAAAACTTTTTGGCAGGAGAACCAACCTATGCCATTTTCTTACTTGGCCTCAGCTGGGTCAGTACAGCTTTTTGTAGATCTACACGATAAAGTTAATCGGATTAAACTACGTTTGTTTCTATATTTGCTTCAGGTTAGCCAAGCAAAGCGTGCTAGCTGGGGGAGATGGCACAGAGAGGTGCACAGTGGTGGATGAGAAAGGGCTTACTGTAACCTGGTGTCGCTGCTGAGAAAACACTTGTGAACCCATAGGTGCAGCACAGCCTCAAGCATTTGTTCGGGAGCTTTTACCTGTTGGCAGGAAAGTAACCATTGCCATTTAGAACTGCTTACAGAGCTGACGAGGAACCACTGTGGGACAGCAGCTCTGCACAGTGGCATTCAGCCGATTTTTGCGAGTTCCTCCCCCACGCTGTTCTTCCCTGCTTGCTTGGCATCACAGAGGTCACTGAGGACCCCCAAAGAGGCTTTACTGGCTTTGAGTCAGCTATAGTGAGCTCTGCATCCTTTCTCCTCCCATATCCTGGGTGAACTGCAATTACATCAGTATGGAGAGACAGCACATTTCTGTCTTTGAGATTCTTAGTGTGAAGTCGTCACTGTTACTACCACGAATACCCTGGTTTCTATCTGAGACAGGCCAGCATCCTCTTCCCTCTCAGAAAATTGAGGAGCAGTAAAACAAGAGCATTTACTATCACTGCAGCCTTCAAAAGCTTATCAGTTCACACTCAGATTTTAACAGAGACCTGCTGGGTAGGAACGGGATGAACTTTCAACTGCACACCCGAGGACAGTCTCAAGGCTGCTGTTCCCCATGCTATCTTGGTTACTGCAGCCTGCTACACTCCTGTGATGTAACTCAGCGCTTTTCTGGTAGCGCAAGGGACAGTAAAACCGGTCCTCCAGCCACCGCCCTCCAGCCTGTCACTGCCACATGCCAGCCCCTGAGTTCAGGGTGAAGGAGCAGTCCAGGACCCCATGTGTGATCAGGCAGCACAAGGCTGAGCATTCATACCCACTAACATTAGGGCCTGTGCAGTCAGTTCCATCCCCACCATCATGCACAACGCAGAATCCTGCTTCTCCTTCCTTAACAAATCCCTTTTCCCTCAAGTAAAACATTTGTGAGCCAGAGAACTCCCTTCCATTCTCACCATACACCAGCCTTCCCCCTCACCCTGAAGCAAGCCTTCTCCCTGCCTCCCCTCAATAACCAAGGCTGGTGAGCCAAACTCTTTCTCATCACCCAGCCTAAGAATTCTGCTTCCTCCGTCACACTTCTCACTGGGATATTTTAACTAAACCCATGACCTTGCAGTCAGAGAGTTCTAGCCACTCTGACACACCACTTTCCACTCATAAATATGAGCAAGGTAACTGGGACTCAGCCTCAGCATCACAACCCGCTAATTCTGCAACAGCTTGTAGTAAAGCTGTAGAAGGGGAGCTACCAAATGTTTGCCAGGGAATTAACAGGTTGTTGTCTACTATCACAGCTCTGTCTTTGCAGTGCATTCTGCATGGAGAGCAGAGCAAGAAGTTTCTGCAACTAAAGATCCTCTTGGAAACCAGACTGGGCATTGAAAAGGGCAGGATGATGCTGGCTGTTTTCTGTGTACCTAACTGTCACCTAGGCAGCTCCCAAAAACACTGATGTGGTACACTACAGGGGATACCATTACTTCGAACACCCTCCTTATGAAAGGTGACAACCCACCTTATTATGATCCTGCTTCTCAGATACTAGTTATTTATTCTGTATTAAGAGTCTTTCTTTACAAAGTGCTCCAATTACAGAAGCAGGGTTGTGTTAGCCATCTCTTGCTTTCTCTGCTACAAAGGATCCTTTCAACTGAGCAGGATCATCTTTAATGTGTTAGCCACATTTCAAATACAGGCTACTTTTGGTCAGTATCCATGTTTGATACATCCTTTGAAGGGGGATCATCAAAGGATCCTAAGAATTGTCAAGGGGAAGGCTTCTGTAGGCAAGGAGACCGAAACTGCAGCAGCAGCAGCTGAGGCTGGATGGAGCTGCTATGGAACTGCAACTTGGACAACAGGAAAACTTCCCTGCTGGTGTCACATTCAGTTAGTAGCTACATGCCCTCCACACTCACAGCTTCCAACCAGTGACTGTCAGCTAGCTTTACTTATCATTACATCAGACAGTGAAAAGAATGCATGCTCGTATCAAGTTGTCTTGTCACTGCTGTGATGAATAGCCTTTGACCAGAGCATAACAGAAAGACTAGAAAAGTTCTTGAAAGAAAATGCAGTTTAATATAAGATTACACAACATCAAAATACAATTAGAACAAATATGCTGAATAGCATGCACACTGACCCATAAGTCACAGCAGTTTTAAAACCGTGACACTCCATTCTCAAAACTGTCCCAGATAGGAAAAGTCACCTCACACTAGTTACTCCCCTTCTCTGTAACTTTACAGAGCACTGAAAGTTTAGTCTGTATAAAGCCTACATTTTCTGCATTGCAGAAGACACCCCTTACTACAGAAACCCAACAGATCAGTGGAACTAGGTCTTCTTCAGGACCTTCGCCACCATCTTGCTATTCTGTTAATAGCTTCATCAGAATATCCATGAGATACTGCCGTTATAGCAGTCCCCAACCAGAAGGAATGCACACCATAGTGGTTTGGAGGAAGTCCAACAAGCCTGAGAGCACGGCGGAAGACAGTCAGGAACTCCCTCTTGGTCACAGCCATATTGTCCAAGTGCACAAAGAGCGGGCCCTCTCTTTGTGGCCGTGCTGCCACGTAGATATGGAGAGCTTCAACAGGACATACCCACATCTCTTTAGACAATCTCAGTTGGATTAAAAACCTCTCCTGGCCCATATGTGATGTATGCAAGCGAAGGTCTGCACCCTCTTCAGTCAGCTGGAGGTCACTCAAGTACAGGAGCTCTGGCTGTGCTATATTCTGGTGATTTGTCACCATCTCTTCTATACGGAGCGCCCCAAAAAAAGCTACAGTAAACATGGCACGGAACAACACACACTCATAAGGAGAGCTACACACAGATTCCAGCGTCCCCAGGAGAGATCTTAACACTTCAATAGTTATAGGACAGTATTTATCAGTTGAAGAGCCAGCCCTACATTTCAACCTCGATATCATGTGACAGATAACAGGATCTTGAAGAGGATCAGGATGATCTACTAATTTGGAGATGAAGGACAGTCCTTCCACATACATTATTATTTTTGCAGGAGGCAGATGAGACTCCATTGCGATCAGGAACTCTCTCACTTGAGCCACTGGAATTGGCCAGACTGCAGATAGAGCCATGCTATCTCTAAAGGCAAGGAAATTCTTCAGACCCTCATAGTAGACCTGCCATAGGTGGCTGTCTTTTGAGTCCTCCAGTAACAACAGAGCCTTCAGGGGCCAAGGGCCTAAGGGATGCTTCTCAGGAACCCAGCTGAGTTCATCTGCTGAAAAAAATGCAGATTAGCAATGGCAAACAAGGCAGCCTCACAGACAGTAAAGCAGACAGAAGTTTCCTCCCTTTCAGCATGCTTCAGCTTTTGCTTGAACTTCTCCAAAAAAAACTGTCCCATGCTTTCCTACGACTCTCCTCTGCACAGCATGCAACAGCCAGAGCACAGGAGAAGGACTAAAATCTCAAAAAACATAAAAACCCAGTGATTTTTCTCTTGCGCAACACCTCAAGCCTGGTGACAGGCCCAGCACACCAGGTTTCTGCAACCCTAGACCTCCACCAGTGGGCACATGGGGTTGGCAGCAACAAAGCCACCACATACTAGCAACAGAGTCAACAGCACACACAGATCCCAAAAGTCTTCCAGCACCGGGGTCAGACCCCACAGAAGAAGCTGCCAAGCCTCCACCCACATCCCTCACCACACAGCCGGCCAACCCCCTCAGGGCCACACTCACCAGCTCCTTCCCCACTGCCAGCCTCCACTCTGCTGGGACCCCACAATCCAGTGCGGCCACCCAGACCATGCAGCAGCCACCCCATACCAGGCTCCTGCCGCAGCAGGGCAAGCAGCGCCCAGAAGGGTGAAGGAGCAGCAGGCAGCTCAACCCCACCACTCTCCATTGCCAACAAAATGACACCCACAAAACAGCAACTGCACAGCACAACCTCCGCGCTGCCCTTTTATTGCCCAGCCGTTGCCGCTAGCCAATCGGAGCGCCCCCCGCCCTCGCGCTCGCCCCTCTCTTAGCCAATCGCGGAGGGAGCCGCGCGGCTTTGCGCCCGGCTCCGCAGCACTGTGCCTGAGGGAGGGAGGGCGCGGGGGCGGCGGGTGCGGTTCCCCATCACCGCGATGCGTCATGGTCCCCCTCTGGTGACGGTGTGTCTGGTGCAGTTGCCTTGGAGGTGGCGAAT
>Ga0181612_121141_pt1 | contig 16547 bp, 5 predicted proteins | sample HoacroProtozoa21_FD_119630 | JGI IMG/M metagenome (GOLD analysis project Ga0181612, IMG submission 119630) | Hoatzin crop microbial communities from Cojedes, Venezuel. Combined Assembly of Gp0051906, Gp0051904, Gp0051908
AAAAAAAAAAACAAACACCATAGTGGCCAGCTGAGAAAAAGGCTGCAAAACAAGCTTAAATTCACAGGCTACCAGAGTATCCACCCTGCAGAGAAGTTTGCAAGGCTCCCAGGAAGAGACAAGCTTCCACAGGAACCTCCACTGGCTTCGTCTCCAGAAGATACACCAATGGACATGAAGCCACAAAAAAACCAAGCCATTATTAGATCTACTGCCCCTCATGTACTTAGTTACCTCTCCACACCTCTATTTTCAGTCATTTCTGTGTAGAAAGGTAACCTGGCACCAGCCGTCAGGGTGGACCTCCATAGCTCTCAGGGAGGCAGGCACCTGGGAACGTGACTTCCAGCATGATGGACAGATGGCAGGAAGATACGAGGAAGCATCAACCCCCTCCCTATTTGAAGAAGTCATCCAGCTGAAACAGTCCTTAACAGACAAGGTGAGCTACGACTGTAGAGCTGCTTTCCTCTCCCCAGCTATTAAGGGACAAGACAGTGGTATACTGTTCTAGCAGAAGTATCACTTCATTAAAGCTATTACTTGAAAAGCAGGAAACAACAGGAAAAAAAAGATCTTCCACCCCCAAAACAAGATTCAGAGAATTCAGAGGGTACAGCAGATTCGCTGCATCAAGGCACAATCCTAACTAATCTTACAGAAGCAATTCTAATTAGGCAGAAAATGAAGAACAATTCCTTTCAGGCTGGCTGAAAGAACAGTGGATTGATTTAAATCAAATCACTGATTTTAATCATGGATTTAAATCAACCAAGCAGGACACCTTGATTTAGCTCATCAACTTTAATCTTGTACTTTTTACTTTTTTTCCTAATGAAAGCTCATTCATTTTGTTAAGATAATGTGGGGAATTGTAAAAAGCACAATGTTAAAATGGATTAAAATTTTTATTCTCACTCAACATTGATGACTTGTGACTACAAAGCTTGAGCTGATTCTTTTAACAGAGTTAAAAAGCAGCACTTTCAAAAATCATTCAAAATTGAAAGCTCACACATGAAACATTGTAAATTATTTAGAGATTGTAATAAATCTAAGTCTTGATAAACAGAAATGCTTTATATTTTCTTCTAAAACTATTTAGGCAAAACACCCCAAACCTGCAACATCATCGACTTTAATCTATTCGCACCAAAGAACATTAGAGCCCGGTAAAAGGTAATGCATTGTTATTTAGGGACACCTATCTATAGTATGAAACCATAACTCATCATTCTCTTAAAAAAAAAGTAAAAAGCTGTCAAGACACTATTCCAGCCTCTGTTAATTTAAAAAAATTGGGAAAGTTGTGCTGAGAGTACAACACCGAACTATTCAGAGTACTTCGAATATGAGACAGAAATCCTGATTAGATGCTACCCAGAAAAAAAAAAAAAAAAGCTTCATAATGTATTGTGGGGAAAAATAACCCAAAGCAAGCGTAAGCAGAAAGGAAGAGGACACGTTCAGACAGTACTTGTGCTGGAAAAGACCCAGAGGTGACAGAAGTGCAGAGCTGATTTCATGTGTAGGTACTTGGAATACAATGTGGCAGCAGCGTAGTGAACAACAAAGTGTATTAACAGGAATGAAATAAGAGACATTAAAATGATTTAAGGGATGTTTCAGGAGAGTGGGCCGACAGACACATTATCTCTTGTACGCCCAACCATTACCAGTGCACAGCATTAGTGTTTCATTCAATATTGTTTCCTTTTTGTCCCTTATTTAGAGCCTTGCTAGAGACAAAAAGTTGTCAGAAAACACTCAATTTTGTGTCAAAGCACACTAAGACATACTTCTGCATATAAAACTCTGCAAACCAAACACTAAGTTACATGAGCTAAATACAAGACAAAAGTACACAAAGCTTGTAGCCGAGTAATATCTCATTTTAATTATACATGCAATTCTGACTGGCTTTGTTAGGGAAAAGTTCCTGATGAAAAATACCAACTTTTAATCCTTGTGAGCTACTACTTAAATCTTCCCCAGAGTGCTAAGGCTTTGAGGAAAACGAGCAGTGAAAAAAGGGGGACGCTTTATTCATTACTCCTGCCCTCAGCTGGCATTCAAAGCTGCGGACTCAGAGCTGCTTATTTCCATGTCAATGTCTTCAGCGCCTTTTCCTACTCCCCATCGCCCTGCAACGCTTTGACAGCAAGATGGGGATGGAGCCCATCCCAAATCATTCCGAGCCAAGACAAACCTCAACAAAACTTACAATCCCCTGCAAAAGATTAAGTATGTTTGATTTGCTCAGGCATATTCTACCTCAGCAATCTCTGAGGATAATTTTTCCCCTTTTACTGACAATGTTTTTGAATAAGAAAAGATTTACATTTGAATTTTAAATGTTAGGATAACTTTGCGGTACTTTTCCTTACAAACTATGGGAACCCGAAGCACAAAGTGCCAATCGTTTTTTCTTTCCTTTTTTCCTTTTGACACATGAAAGAATTGAAGGACTTTTTAAACACTGCTTAAAAGCATGCAAGTGATAAGAACAGTCAATCCAGAAGCAACATTCAGAAGAAAAAAAATAAGTTGCGATGGTTAAATGACAAAGATTTAACAAAAACTCCAGATTGTTAGCCTTTGGCGTACACGTGTCAGATAAATTAAAGTACAGCTTAAACAGCAATGCAGAACTTCTGCTTTACGATTAGGAGCTTCAGCTATTCAGTTTTGTGTATTTGCTTGGGAGATAATTTTCTAAGGGCCAAACTACATAATCTATGCACTAGCGGGACTCTAGATAATTGAAGTTATCTACTTGCAGCTCCAAGAGGTTAATAGAAAAACACAGCTGTGGTTTGATTTGTTGGGTGCCATGGCCCGGGAGGGTTGAAGACTATGCAGACGTGCAACAGAAAAGCTTTGCAATGTCTTGAACAGGTCCACTTTTCACATCACAACAGCACATAACTGTGGCAAAAGAAGCGCTCTCCAAAATCCTGGGTGTGACACCAGTTAAGAGGGAAAGTGGTGGCACTAGGAGAGTGAGCTGTATTAACTACTAACAGTACTAATATATTAGTCTCCAAGTGTCTTTTGCACAGTATCTCCTGTCTCCTCTCCCCTGCATCCCAGTAGGATTAAATAGTGCAGTTTGCACCATGGACCAGACACGTTATCAAATGCTGATTTGTTTGTGTCACCCTCCAAAGTTATAAACCATGTTCATGTAATTTGGTGTGGATCATTCAACCTTGGTTTCCCCTTCCAGCAGCGGGGAGAGAGAAGGGACAGAAAAGCTGTCAAAATTTCAGCACTTCACTTTCTCCACTCTGTCTTCACACCTGCATCTTTTAAAATTATGGGCTTCAACTGAAAGTAAATACCTAGTGCATTCAAAATCTTGAAAAAAACATACTATCTATCCTAAAAGAGCTTCCATAAATCACAGTATTGGAGCAGGACAACGAAACTAGTTCAAATGCTATTTTTCAGGGCATTGAAGACATCTCATGAGATACTCTATCATCTCATCTTAAACACAAATCTATCACACAAACAAGAAAAAAAATCAGAATGCACACCTACACTGCTTACGAGCCTCAGCCCGTACTAGTTCCTCTGCTGGTAGGAAAGCTGCAGTCTTATAGCTGATGAATGCATCTTTTAATTTGTAGGTTTACTTTTTGAAAGTCATTAAGCTTGTTAAAATTATCCACTAAAGAGAAAAAACATCAAAATTTTTGGTAACCAACAAAACCCCAAAAGATAAAGAGCTTTTATTTAGTAAAGTAACAGCTATTCCAGCTGTTTTGGGCATACCTAGGCTGGATACAGCTATGCTAGCTGCTGTTGCTGGTGCATGCCGAGGACAGACGTTTTCCAGTCTTCCATCACAGCCAGAACTGCTATGCATGATCACTTATCATAACAGACACACATGCTTAGGAATAATTACTAAAATCCACCTTACTCTGCACCTTTCACCAGATACTACTTTGCAGATTAATTCAAAGCATAAAAGCTAATGAGAAGATAAACCACAGACGTAGGTGTTTTCTCTTCGGAAGGACACTTGCTATGTGTCGACACACCTGCTTTCCTGCCTCCTCCTTGTTTCTTCTATTCATCTATGAAAGAAACAAGCCCACTCTTGTCTTCTGGATACAGCCACTGGGGAGGAGTGAAGTGTATATTAACAAGCAGCCTTTTGGCTCTGTCATATTCAAAGGACCAGCATACTAACACTAATACTTGTACGATTTTCTTTTCCACCTAACTTCACATGGTAATTTTAACGAACAACACATTTAAACATGTATCTCCAGTCCTATGGCTTTCTAATCCTAAGTAAATAATTGTTTTTAAATATCTACATATTTATGCAGTAAAACCTGAATCTAACAGAAACAAGTCTTCTGAATAATTCTTTCCTCAAAATTACGGTTCATCACCTTAAATTCTGGCTTGTCTGTCACCAAACATGGAATGCATCATTTCTTATCTTCACTCTTTACAGAGGATGTGCCATCTTAAATGGAGTTTACATTCTCCTGTGACAACAGTTCCTTCTGAACAAGCAGACAGAATTATTTCCATTTATAAAACTTATTTTACTGGTTAAAAAAAAAACACACAACAAACCAAGGCAATTCCACATGAAAGAAGCTGTACAAATGTGAAATTGTACGAAAGCACTCATTACTCCTAGTAGGAAAACCAAAAACAATCCCAAAAGAAAATTCACATACAGGTTATTAGGCATTACACTGAATATTGTAGGCCAAATACTAGATCCTTGATAGCTGATTTCTGACTAAAGAAAAATATTTCTAATTGTAAGATTTACACATTCAGTTTTAAAACAAATTAATGTGTAATCTTTTCCAAGTATTGAAGTTCTAACTATCATCTTTCTGGAGGGATAACTTTAAAGTTTGTATCTGGTATGAGCTCGAGCCAACACACCTGATTTTAAATAAAGTTACACTGCAAACAGTAAGTTCAACATTTAATGGATATATATGATATATTCCTAGATTTTGACTGATTTAAATACACATGCCATTAAGCATACTCTTCCTTTCCTGGTTACAAAATTTTATAAGCATACTACCCTGAAAAACAAAAAAGCATTGCAAAGGCTTGAAAATTTAAATTTTGACATATTTTGGTACTTATGGGATGGAAAGCTAACAGCATTTATGTGTATTCTGTAACTTGCTCTTGTTACTGTTGAAAAACTACATTTGTAAGCAGGTTGTGACTATTGCCCTCCCTGCCACCAGTCTAAAACAACAGAAGGGATCCAATTTAGCTGTTCCACAGCAAACAGTCTGGGAAATTGAAATTCTGATGGAAATTCTGCAGAACCCTACATATAACTAAGCAGAGGCCTATAAAGATGTCAAATCTTTGATCAGGATTCAGTCTCTGCATTATTCTTTCATCTACAAACTCCTGTAAGATATCATGGAAGAAGGAATAAAATAATATGAAAGATTCAAACCAGTAGATGAAGATGGGACTCATCAACATAACTAAGAAGCTGTTGTATGCACTCAAGTGTAAAAAAATAAGGTTTAGATGGAGATTTTATATTCAAGGTTTCTGGAAAGAGAAAGTGGGTTAAATGTAGGGTATGTAGGTACCTACACACCTGTTGATATATATGTACTATCACACTGTAAATATGAATTGATTTCACTGGAAAATTTCCTTTCCTTTTCCTATCTCACACTTACATATTACTGAAGCTCCAAATACAATTAAAAAAAAAAATGAACAGGTTAGTGAACTCATTACAATTTCTGGAGATTTCAGCCTTCAAGTTCTGCCTCTTTAAATGCATGAAGAGAAGACAAAATGCAATAGTTGTGGCTTGGGTTCTAATCTCAGCTGCAGCTGCATAAATCACTGAAATTTAAGAGTTCTTCCAGATCCTTACTAGAGTAAATGACTCTCCATTTTGAATGTCATCATGTACATTTTTAAAATCATAGTGGAAAATTTTGTTACAGCCACCAAAACAAAACAATAAAAGCCAATTATTTCAAATCCATATGCCCTTGCCTCCCTCCCTGTTCAAGCCAGTGAACCCACTGCAGCATTATCTTTCATGCTGTTTCCAAACTAATTCTCTTACACACCAGTCAGTTTTCATGCAAAGCAGGGAGAAAGGCTTCATGTAAGCTGAATACCTTAATTTGAAAGATTTACTGGTAGGAAAATTATATGTTCTGTATTTAGAGTAACAAGCAAAGTGTCAACAGAAAGCTACAACCAATCTATGAATATTACAGAACAGAAGGTCTTTTGGCTAAAGATCTGAACAAGGACACTCATATTCTTGTTCTGCCACCAAAAAGTAAATCATTGTGCATGCAGCACTTGGGGCAAAATGCTTTCAAACTTTTTATTTTTCAAAACCAACTCTGTAGTATTTTGTGATTAAGTAACAATACATTATATTAAAACAATCATTATCCTGTTAGTACAGTAAAATGATCTAACACCTGATTACTGATACGCATGCAGTTCAGGTTTTCATGAAATACCTAGTTTTAAACTCTGCTAGGTTAAACACTGAGGTTGCAAACTCTGTAAACGAGGACAAACTATTCTTCCATAAAGGCAAATACTTGTATTTCATTAATGTAAAACTACCACCATATTTTCTGTATCATTACAGTTTCAGTATGAAGGGCATGATTAAACAAATTCATAACAAACCATCCATAAAGTAGCCCCAAGTTAACATGCAGAAAACAATACATCCCCCCAAAATTAAAAGCTTAGCAGTAACAGCAGAATGGTGACATCCACAGTGCACCACAAAAATGGAGGAGAAATAAAAAAATTAAAATAAAAGACTTGTGTGAGAAGTAATGTTTTAACAGGGTTAGGAAAACGGTGAAGCTCCTCAACAGGGAATCTCTTCACTACATTTAAGAAATTAACTTTTTAATTGCTATCCATGAAGAGTTTACCACAGCTCAGTACATCTATCTAATGTAGTCACCCATGTCTTAGGTCTGTCTGCTTTTGACTGCACACACTTCAGATCCTGTGCATGTCGTCTGGGAAAGCTTCCCGTTAGAACAGCTCTTTATACAGCCCTCGAGGCTCGTGTGAGTATCTCAGTGGTTAAGACTCAAGATCTTCCTTCACAGCTTGCTCACCATGCTCACAGTTCTTCCTGCCTACAGGGGTTTTAGTTATCCAAACAACATATGGAGTGAAAAGATTACTAAACTATATAATGAAAATTTAAAACAACACAAAACAAACCCCCAAATCCTAAGTATTTTACATTAAGAAATTTAGGTGAACAAAGACACACAACGAATTCTAACTTACAGTATTTCTAAAATACGGCTGAAATTCACAAAGATAACTGCCTTGATATGATTATTTGTTTACATTTTTCAAGTATATTCATATCTAACCCAGGTGCCCAAGTTAGAAGATGAAAGTTGGACAGCAGTTTTCTCATCCAACATTTTCCTCAGATGTATATAAAAATGGACTCTGAACCAGGCTGTTTTTAAAATACATCTACCCAGACTTATACAATAAGTAATTTGCTAGTGCCCATATGCATTTGTTTATCAAGGTGGTTTTAGGTGCCAAAGCATCTTTAAGCCCAAAGATTTCTCCTGCCTTCAGCCTCCCCTGAGCAATGCACGTGACCCACTCTGTTCAGCCCCTTTCAGATTAACGAATTACTTGCTCCACAATAAACTAAAAGAGGTCAGTGATTTTGCTGACTTTTGCGAAAACAGGCCAACACAGTCAGGTTTAAGACAGAACAACGCAGGAGGCAATGTCAGAGGCCCAGGTCCATCGAGGCACAGCAAGTTCTACCCAACCCTTTGTTACTGGATTAAAGCATGCCTGCTCCTTTGGCTGAGCTGTAATCCCACTGCAGGAGCAGCTGCCTCTGAAGGAACCATGAAATGCACTCTACGTATAAAAATTCACCAACTTCCACAGAAAAATCTGAAATTGGGCAGATAGTGACAACTCTGCGAGACACTTGTGGGGTTTTATTACATGTCAGCATTATATGACTGGGGAATAAACAAACTGAACAAACTCAGTAATATTTTTTTCCAGTGATTCTTTAAGTCATTCTATATGTATTGTAAGTTTATAGATGAACTTATAAACTGCTTCTGTGATTCTAAACTCTAGCTTTAATCGCAATCAGTAAAAAAAAGCAAGCTATAATTTGGCACCCCACTGTGAAAACAAAAAGCCATTTTCTGTTTTGGAAAAACAAACAGATTTTGCTTTCAGCTCATTCTTCATGAAACATGAGGTGGGAAGAAGCAGCTTTAAACTGCTGCTTGTACGTGTCACTTGGAGGCATGACTACTTAGAAAATTAAACCCATAATACATGATATTACAAATGCAATTGCAGGTCTCCTAGGTATTAACCTCATGTTCTAAACACAATTTAATTTGACTGTTCTGCCTGTCACAAAACTACAGAAAGAAATATTTCACACTGATCAGTTCTTCTAACAACTTATTGCTATTCCACTTATACTTAAAATCACCGTGAGCAAATATCAGAATTACTTTTCTTGAGTTGCTTTTATATTTTCTGCTCAAAAAATATGTGACAGCAAAAAGCAGTCAGCAGAGTAAGCATTTAAACACACATATAATCTACTTGATTTTATAGAGATGTCAGCGTATTTTTTTATTCGTTATTACAGATTTGCAATCCTTCATGCTGCTCAGATAAAAGATACTACAATGTCTCTCTGCATTTCAAATGTCGGCATTGTTAGGACTTCTGGTGTAGCGGCACGCAGCAACCTGAAGGCTCAGCCTCCACCGTACCAGGCGCTCTGGAGGCAGGCTGCCACAAACACCTTGTAGAACCAGCAAACAGCAGAGGGGAAAGATGAAGGGTAAGACGTTCCTTCCTCCATCTCTTCTCCCCAGACTTAAAGCAGCCATGGGAAGCAGGATCCATGGGAAGGGATAAGGGGCAAGGACAGTTCTCTGCCTAGGGACAGTGCATTTCACAGATTCAAGAGATCTTTAAACCCGTCATGCCCAGGGCCCGCGGCCACAGACTCTGCGACAGCGCAGAGCCTGGCTCTGGAGGAGTCCAGTCAGTCAGAACAGACACTAAGAGCAATACCTATTTCATGTATTTCATGCTTCTTTAGGCCTGGCTTACACAAATGACACCGCCCTGTAACGTCTCCTGTTAGCAAACCCCCATGGATGCCACCATCAAAGGCTGCTGAAAAACGCAGCATTAGGCAGGATGCACAGTCTGCATGCTTTGCTGCAGGATGAGCAGCCGTAAGTGATTCAACAGAACACCCAGGGATGTACGGTTCTGCTCCACAGGTCTGAACACCTACCACAGGTATATACACTACTTCCAGGCCACAGCGGTCTCAACTTTATACTTTTAATCAGAAAAGTGTACAAAAAAGGGAAGCACAGCTGTAAAGCTGTTCCTAGACAGTAACTATTATTTTTTAATAGAGAGGAATAAAAAGCCACAGATATATCTTAATTTAGTCATTTACAAAGAACTTACATAAATCAGACTCCTCCTCAAAAACATTAATTCAATCAGAGCTATATTTCTGTATGAGCATGACAGCACAGCCATTAACAATTTAGAGAGTCAGTATTGCTTTTTTGGGTGATCAAAGTGACATATAATGGAGAAATCTGATTTCCTGAAGTTGTCCCTCAATCACACTCTGAGAAGATACTCAAGCCCAGCATCCCAAAGTTTAAGCACAACCCATTGCACAGCTACTTACGATTATTATGTCTCTACATAACATTACATCCCCCAAAATTCCATTGTTGTGTATAAGTGAAATTCTGCAATCTGGTGCAAATTCATAGAATGCTCTATTAATTTTACTAAAATTGCAATTAATATATTTAGAGATAGAAAAAACCCAAACTAAAATCCATCCCAACTCAGCAAATTCAAAGCTGCAAGTTGTCAAAATAAACAAGTGAACTACTTTTTCTTACTATCTGAAGATCTCAGGTTCCTAGAAGGGCAGAAAACAAAACCGTTCTATGCATTTAGAAATTACTTTTTTTGAACCAAAATTTTTGAACACGGATCTGTAATAAGATATTTAAAATATAGTTCAACCTTAGTTGTGAATTTCTTCAGCATGTTCCAGAAATTTAGGCCCCTCATCTCAGAAAACACGCCAAACAGAGCCAGCTGAAGAGCACAGGCCCTTTACCATATGTCCAACAGACACACATGCTGTAAATACATTTTCCCTGCTTTTGAAAGGTGTCATCAGACAACTCCCCATCCACTGCAGGATTCACAAGCTGTTGATAGCTACAATCCCCACACTCCCCTCACTCCTCTTTTCTTCCTGCCCAGTTGCAGAAAACTGTAGAGCGCCAAGCGTTCCCTCTTCGTGTATGTAAAATAAAAGTTCAGGATATAACTCAGACTGCATTTCTCCAGCTAAAAACTAACCTGAAATGGACTCATCTCCATTTGGAAGGAACACATGACAGGACATTATGGGGGGAAAAATTCACAGGGGACTCGTTACAGACCCAACCCACGTGCTTTTTCACTAATGTCAGTCTCCCCACATAAACTCACTGCCCTTGAAAAACAGTGTTACAAAGGTAAGTTGTATAAACACATTTTTTTTTGCTGTTAAACACACCTAAGTCCTCCATGTCATATTAAACAGTCTTACAGTTTAAGGCCCATCACACAATTGTTAAAAGGAACAAAGTAATAATTATTTCTATACTCTACTTGGCTGTATTTGTTGTCATGTCTGCCAGGAGCTCCATTAATGCTCCCCATGCTCCTTTGGTTTTCCACTTGTTGCTTGCAGGCCTAAAATGCCAACACAAAAGTGCTCTGGAAAGCTAGCTCTTGCCACTTACAGAAGCAGCACTTCCAGTTCTTCCAGTGTGCATCACTTATAACTGTTTTATACTGAGGTTTTTGGAAGAGGTGGGAATACAAAGAAGCATGAGCAGGAAGTTAATCAAAAATACATCCTGAAGATTAGCCAGCTCTGGGTGGTCACGTACCCACCGTGCACCTGAAGATACTGCAGAATCATAGACTCATAGAAAGTGCTGGGTTGAAGAGGGCTTTGGAGATCACCTAGCCCAACCTTCTGTTCAAAGGGTGGCCCAGATCAGGTTTTTCATGGCTCTGTCAAGCCAATTCTTAAATATTTAGTGAAATACTACAGTTTTATCTCATTCTCCTTTTCAAATTATGTAACAAGTGTAAGAAGAACACTCAAATATCAGATGGGTGTTGACTTTGATGGAGGCCTTCCATTTTGACTGATTTTCATTTATTAAGTCTTCTCACTTAAGGAATGACAACTTCTAGTACAATTTCAAAACAGAAAGTAAAAGGAAGGTTAAAAGGTTGCTTCAAAACCACTCAATATCCTCCTGCTGTAGAGTTTCACAGTAATGTGGAGATAACACCAATAAAGATACCGCTCCACAGATTTGAGCAAAGCATCCTAGACACTCTATTCCAGGCGCCATTTGGTGCAAAACCCAAGCCACTACATTGTTTTCCACTTGGAGACAGGAAGACGCTGCTCAGCTGTTCTGTAATTAATGTGAGACAGTGGAGATGGTACTCGAATACCTCTTTTGTGTTAGACTTGGGTCTGTCTAAAGCTTGCTCACATCAATCAACTTCAATGAGTGCTGGATCAGATCCACACCTGAGAATTTAAGCAATGTAATTAAGGCTTTGTCAATCTCAAAGTTTGTTCAAGAAGCAGCTGGCCATTAACCGAAGAGGACAGATTGTTCTTTTAAACTCGTAAGGCTCTCCCTCCAGGACCAGAACAAACATTTTAGGTCCTCAATCTACAGTTAAGGTTAATCTGGTTTAACAATTTCCTAATCAGCTAAAATGCACCAGATATTGATATGAATGGAAGCAGAACACAGCCTTGATTAACTGAAGGGTAAATTAACTTTTCATCTGAATCCTGGGACACTAGAAAAAGAACAGCTGGGAGAAGTAGCAAAATTTGTCTCCTGAAGAATAAGGAAAGATCTGAAACCTTAACCCTCTGAGCAGAACAAATAACTACAGGAAAGGCACTTGGAAAGAGAAGAATTACAACCAATCAAGACTGGAAGGCTCAAAGGGTGGTTCCATTAAGAAACTCAATGTCAGATTAAGACCACAGGGAATAAAGATCTTCTGAATGTCAGTTTTGTTAAAAGGAGTATTTTAAAGGAAGAAAAAAAAAAAAGAAGAGACAAGAAAGAAATGGGACTTCAAGTTGTGAAAGAAGGCTTTTTTTCCCCTTGAACTCTGCACCTGATTGCTAAAATAGGTGCTATTTGCACTTTAAGTAACCACCACTACGGATTTTATCAGAGACTTCTAGTGGGAAACCAGGATCACCATCTACTTGTTAGGAAGCATTACGCCAGTAGTGTAAGAGATGCCTAGACTGCCAGTCTCCAAAATACATGAGCACCAGCTGGGAGGGCACTTCATCCATTGAGTCTGTGATTAACTATTCTGAACTTTATGGTGGGACGCAAGAGAAATAGACTCCGCAGCCAAAAGATGAAGTTAAGAACTTGACACTTAATCGTGAAAGAAATCATTCTCTAGCACATATGCAGGTAGGACGCAATCTATACCATCATGTGTGTTCGACAAAATGCCTCACTTCATTGGTGTTATAACGTATCACTAGCCATAGCATGTATTATGCTAAGAAGTACCACTTCTTGTAACATGATCTGCAACAAATTAAATGAAACACATCTCCATAATAATTATGAGGAAAAAAATTGCTGATTTACTATTTAAGTAATGTCACTCCAGAGCAATCTGAACTTTGCTGTTCTTGTTACTCAAAGTTCCTCTCATAAATACCACTGAAAGCAGCAGATACGAACATAGCATCAGCAAGAAAAGTATCAGTGGAAAAGGCGAGGAAGTAGAAGCAACTGCATAACAAAAGGTTAGATGGCAAAAAATTGTAACTGATGATTTTTTAACTGAATTGAATGTGATTCAATACCAAGCACTGTCAAAACCAACAGGTCCCACTAAAAATTGTTTCATGCTATAAAATAAAATTTCAGAGAACACTGAAAAAACTTGAGAACCCTAATTTCTTCTAACTCTGTTAAATCACTAAATACTTTGAGGATCTTAAGCTGCCTAATCTGTAAAGAGATTTTTGCACACTATAAGACATTACAAAATACTGTATTAAGGTTTTTTAGAGAATTATCGAGACCAGCATCTTTAGTATATCTACCAAAACCATGGTTTAGTAAGCTGGGTTTTGTGAATGTTGTTGTCTGTGTGTTTTAACAATGTCAAAATCCTCCTTTCTTTTTTTAGCATAGAAATTAATCCTGTTCATGAACAGTCTTTCTTGAGCTGTACAAATAAGTTGTTTCCACCAGTATCTGAAGCATACAGAAAACCTACAACAAAAATGAAGTTGAACACACTACCACTCTTGCCTTTTCTATTCATGCTGTAAAATTGCCATTTCAACTCCTCAACAACTGCTTTAAGTTACACACCCACTTTTCTCACTTTAAAAGGTAAGTATTCTCAGGGCCAAGTGCATGTTTCCAAAATTTCACTGATTTGTTGTACGCTGATGTAAAGCTTACCTACGAATTTGCTATGAAAACACAGTCATGAACTCATAAACTCAGGATATTTATTGCGCTGTATTTTTGTAACCCCCAAAAGAACCTCCTACAGCCATTTTCTTACTCTAAGAAAATTAATACAGCAGTAACCTCAAGTACGACTAACCTCACCTAACTGTAATTACTTTCAATCTGGGCTTTTGTACCACTCTAGGATGACCTTTATGCTAAGATAAGACAAAAAGACACTTCTAGGGAACTAATAATGAATAGTCTTCCTTATAGTGAAATCGTGCCCTCTTTACTATGAGCAAAGACCTTTTAGACAGCTGGCTCAGATGGACATATCCCCAGGTGGTCACATAAATTCCTGTGACTATTAAACTATCTGTAAAAAACAAACAAACAAAAACAAACAAACCCCAAACCGACAACGGTCATTAAAAACAAATTCTCAACAGAAGCTGACAGTAAAATATACTGTGCATAAGCTCACAACTGTTCCCAGACCTGCCTCGGACAGTACCATTTGCACACCTGAAGCTACCAAAAGTTCCCTCTACAGAGTAGGGCTACCAGAGAACACATACTTACCACTGCTCCAGGTCTACTCGTGCAGCAGATCTCCTCCCTTAGCTGCACCATCAAGTAACCTAGGGTATCTGAGTAGATCCACATATACAAAACAACAACACAGTATTATGGAGCCTGAAAGACTGTTCACAGATTTATCAAGTTTTGGTTCACAGGCTTGTAAAAAAGCATCATCATTTTTATCACACCAGTACAAATACCCACACTGATTTTGTAGAGTCACTTGTCTGCAAGCTAAAATGCTAAATATGCAGTTTCAATATTTTACAATTTTTGGAGACAAAAAGTAAAGGTTTCTAGTAAAAATGCTGACATTAACTTGCTGCAAGTACTACCAATATGTTTAAAGTTATACAACTAAAACCAAAGTAATATACATTTGCAAAATCATGTAATAGATCAGTGTTGAGAGTATTAGTTTTCACAGATAACACAAGTGATGGATCTCTTTCTCCAAAGACCAGCAGATATTTCAGAGACACTGAATACAGAAGAGGCATTTCATCTAGTCTGCAGTATTAAAACATTCAAAGCGTTTAGAAGATGTAACAATTACACCAATGGATAAAACTATGTCATTGAGACATCCATATATAGCAACCTATATATAAAGATTCTTTAGATATCTCAGTTAAAAATCTACATAATTTTTGAAAGATATCATTATTACCACAAGTCACCAAAGTCTCCAGGATTAAAAAAAAAAAAAAATGTACAGTGGTTTATGTTACTTCTTCAAATTATTGTAATAACTTCAACTAATAACAGAAATTTGCTGATAGCAAATACCAAAGAAATTTCCTAGTGAATTTTTGCGACACTGCAGATTTAGCCTTGACAATAAGTAAACAAATGTCATAAAGCAAATGAGAAAACAAAAATCTGCTCATAGTTTTAAGACTGCAACAGTTAAGGACTTGTTAACAGCTGACTTTTCAAAGGAAAGTCTGTTCCTGTGAGAAAGGCAGGATTAACAGAACAAGTCCTTTCTCCTATTCACCGCTCTTCACACAGCAAAAAAGATAGTATCTTTTTGTCTGTAACTCACAGAAAGGACAGAGGCAGTTTCTGTTTCAAAAGAAGAATCCCAAATTTTTCTCACTTGTTCTGAGACAAAGTTTACCTAGGAATATTTTGGTGAGACTAGCAATTTCAACAAGGCAGTTTATCTGTTTCTCTCTACCACCCCAAGTAACATAGTCATCCTCCACACACTCTCCCTTAAGCATTGTAAGCTGCAACTCTTTATCTCTTACAAGAGCTGTTGGTTCTTCGCGATTTCTTCATATTTTTCTCTTCCTGATCTGATCTAAGATCTCTTTCCAATACACGATTTTTCAAATTTTCTAGCATTTCTCCAAGAAAAGATCACCCTAAATGATTACAACGCAAACCATCTCCCAAAGTGGCAAAGAGCTGAGGGAACTTGCTTTGAGACACAGCCAAGAAACTTCCAGTTTCAACGTTTAAGCGTGCTATCGTCTCTCTCAGACAGATGTCTGATTGTAACAGATCCTTTTTTGCAGGCTGTGCTAACACACCACCTAAGCACACGTTTTGCTAGTGAATGAGCGTTACTTGATTCAGCATCCTTTGCCCCTGAGCAGGGGGCAGAGGATCTGCATTATTTACTGCCCAGCTATTTTGTCTCCTCAGAGTATCAAGATTAGGTATTTGGATGGATATCTCTCCGCTATATTGAACAGGCATGTTAACTAGTATCTACTGATTTGGCAGATGGCTTACAGGAATTTCATTTTCTCACCTATCTGCGTAGACTGACTGTCTTTTGTCACTGGTATCAGTAACTTCATGAACTTCGCTAACAAATACGTGTCCCTCCACAGGGAAGGACAAATATTGCCATTCTTCTTCTTTGGGGAGATCACAAAAGTAACATAGAGAAACTACTGTCTTTCCTCCCCCATACAAATGTGGATCACTTATGTGGTACCATGTGTTAATAACTCTGGTTAACCTGACGGCAGAGAATAATACTGATGGGATGAAAACGGATTTTACATGCCCTGACCTATGTCTGCATTTTCCTCCTACAGCTAAAACAGTTAACAATTGAGTAAGATTATTTAGGCATAAGCTGTACTACCATCCAAGAGTCAAGGTTGGAAAAAAGCAGAGTTGGTGCAGCTTATACCAATCTACTCTATTAAGTTCGCTGGACATGTAGTCTCTCCAGAGTTTTACTTCCTTCTGCCTTATACCTTTGCTGTCATTTTGTGAGAACTGCATATAAGCCAAGAGAAACAAATCCTAGTTATGACCATTGTGTTTTACATCCCTTCTGCAGTATGAAAGCTGTCTCTGTAAGGTACG
>Ga0181612_141019_pt1 | contig 16545 bp, 7 predicted proteins | sample HoacroProtozoa21_FD_119630 | JGI IMG/M metagenome (GOLD analysis project Ga0181612, IMG submission 119630) | Hoatzin crop microbial communities from Cojedes, Venezuel. Combined Assembly of Gp0051906, Gp0051904, Gp0051908
AAAATGTGTTTTTTGTCGGTGGGGAAAAAACGCCCCCGCCGGGCGGGGGGAGGGGGCGCGGGGCGGGCGGGGGGGGGGGGGGGGGGCCGGGCGGGGCCCTGCCCCCGGCGGCCGCCACAGCACGGGACCCCCAGTGGGGGGGGCCAAACCCCCGGCCCACGCTCAGCCCTGATGGGCTTCGGTATTTTTGGGGGTGGCAAAACGATCCCCCCTGGATTCCACGGCCGCCGCCGGGGCTTCGCGGCGCTCAGAGGCGGCGGGAAGCCAAAAATCCCTTATTTTGGGTACAAGGCGTCACCCTCCGCAGCCCCACCCCCAGTGCAAAAGGGGCACTGAGGGGGGGTCTCCCTGCAGCCCCCGGCCCCGGTCCCCAGCCTCGGGCTGCGGCTGGGGGTGCCGGGGGATGACGGACCCGGCCCGGCCCAAACCGCGGTGCCGGCGCCGGCGGCCGAACCACGGCACCGACGCTCTTCCCGCTGAAGACACGTTACTCCACCAAACGCTACAATAACGACGTTTCAACAAAAACATTAAAATTCAAATAAAATTATGGCATAATATACGTGAGAAGCACCCAAAATACATTCAACTTTCATCTTTGTAACAGCTTCAAGTTTTGTTTTTTTTTCCTTTCCTTTCCTTTCTTCCTCCTTTCCGTCACCCTTTTTGGAAGCAAACGCACGAGGCGGCTTTGTCCCAGGTCTGAAAACTCTTTAAAAAAATCTCTTTTTTCCTTTTTGGAAAAAAAAAAAAAAGTTTTTAAAAAACCCATTTTTTTTTTTTTTTTTTCTGAGGTAATTCTTTTCCTGAGTAGTTAAAAAAAAAAAAAAAAAAAAAAAAAAAAAACCGAACCTAAGAAATAGCTTCAAAATGTTTATGTAGTATTGGGGGTCTTTTAAAGACCACTTTTTCCATATACACATATTTTTTCCCCCAACTGTAACACTCCAGCCTTTATCTGTTTGAAGAAGTAGTTTAATATGGATTTTTTAATTCTTACATGCATAGTAAGTATCTTAAAAAACTGGAAACACCTTATTAATACTCCCTGTCATATAATGGTGTAATCTTTTAAGTATTTTCGCAAATGCAGCACATTAAATAACTAGAGTTGAATCAATTACCAACTACTCAAAGCAAGAAAAGTTTTCTTGGATCACCCCTTACATGAAGCAAAATCTCTAAATTCAGGAACAGTATCTAAATCTTTACAGTACCTTTTACTTAAGCATGGATTACCTTGGACAATACAGGCAAATAAAGCTGTCTCCTTGGAGGAACATCGAAGTGTTGACTTCCCGAAAGCAACGGAGAAGCAGATGTTGAAAATGGACTTTCCCTGTACAGCTCAGCAGCTAAATGATTCCAATATTCAAGACAAATTTTGAAAATTTCAGTTTCTTCAACTTCTGATACCAGTAACATATAATGAAGAGCCTGGAAAAGCATGGTTTAAACATGTGATTACTAATTATTTTTGCAGATAAAACCCACACTGCTTCAAGTTCAGTTATCCAAACACTGATAAAATGCCAAATTAACACAAAAATTAGGAACAAGAAGCATTAACATTGCAATAATGTTACTTACAAGTTCTGACTGGCAGAGCAACTCAAAAACAAAGCACCCTGTCAATTACTGTTATTTTCAAAGTTTGCATAAATTCTTGAATCTAAAGTAGCCTAAAGACATCTTAAAAAAAAAAAATGCCACAGCCAAATCAGCCTGTTTGTAAATTATCAAAGTCACAGCCTCTGGAGCTTCTGCAAGGGAATTACTTTTTTTTTTTTTTTTAAGAGTCTCAAAAAACCATCAACAGCTAGCTTCAATGACTGCTATTCTCAAGACTATTACTGCTACTTTATTTTGGATCCTTATATCCTTCAGAACTGAAGGCAATCAAAGCCATACTGCTCACTTGCTTTACACAGAAATCATCTGCCAGAACATTTTCAACTTCTTTACTGATAGAACAACCAAAGCAGACTGAGAAGGGAAGGCCACTGATGCAATTCTGACAGACTGAGATACCAACCATACAAATTTGAACTACATTTGCCTAGCTTATTTTTCAGTCCCCTGGTGAAAGATATCAAAGCAATAGCCTACCAGTGCACAAACAGAATGAAATAATGCAATCTGAAGACATTTTCATACCTTAGATACTATAGTAACTCTAAGTATTTTAGATGGTAAAGACCTGATTCAGCATCTGTATCTACAATGTCAAAAGAGGGATGCAAAACAACCATACATTAGTCATATACACATCAATTTTTCTTGGTAATTTCACTTCCAATAACTTATGTAGCTTCCTTCACCAGTCTACGGAACTCCAGTGGATCTATGGAACAATTTGAGAAGATCCGATACATCCAAAGTGCAGAAATAAACAGGTTAGAATGACACAGAACTTTAAAGTGACTGTGGAACTACATTCCACTACACTGCAACTTACAAAAGTGAAATTTACAACTGTTTTAGGGCAGCTCAAGAACTTTGTGAAACATTTTCAACATCCTATACAATATTCAAAGTCGATCAGAACTGCACTTTGCAGATGCCAGTTTTAAAGAAGAATTTAACATAGTTACACCAGAGAACAGAGAAGGCCAATATGTAGAAATCCCATTACAGCTTACGCACAATTGCACAGGACATGCCAGCAGCTTCAGGCATTTATACAGGGCTTCCTAACAACACCTCAACAAAGGTAGAAACTTCAGCTTTGCTTCCCCAATTCAAAGCTATTTCAAAAACTTACTACTTGTAAGTTCACGAATTATTTGGGAACTGTTGATAGTTGTTCTTTTTAAAATAAGTAAGTGATACCCCTCTTAGTCTATTTTCTAAACAAGCTACAATTTGATACTTGAAACCAACTTACACATCTTTTGTGTGTACACAACTTCTTTTCCAGAAGAAATTTATTCGGAATACTGGCTGGAAAAGGGACCGGAATTCAGATAGACATGTTAAGATTATAGCTAATCCACCTGCAAGATGTACTTCCCCCTCCCAATGGAGCCTGGTCTCCAGGTTTAACCATGCTATTATTGTTTTTCTGCCTCTGTCTCAGGGCAGTTCCTAACCCTGTTGCCTCCGTACCTGCACAAGGCTTGATTCTGGGCACAGGAAGTGGTGCTTCAAGGGGTTATGGAGCCAGTTTCATCCCCCTGGAGCTCAGCAGTGGGAGGGTGCTAGCAAAAAAGTCACCACAAAACAGCTCACCCTCAGCAAAATTTTTGTTCATAATTAAAAAAACATAACTGAAAAACCCTATTTGTGTGACCTAGACCTACTACAGTATGAGATAGTATCTTGAGTGTTTAGTAGTCGCCTAGAATTTAAGCTTTTCCAACCCTTTGTTCTTGGCTGAATTTCCAATAATTGCCACAGACCCCTGTGGTTTTGACGGGGAAGTTGTACTTTACTGTCAAAATCAACAAGAATGCAGCAGTCTCCAAGAAAAGATGGGAACAAGCAGAGAGGAGGGACAACTGTAAATCTTATTCTCAGCAACTGCTGTAAGACAGCTGATAACTGAGGCCTGCAGGTCCTCCAAGACCAGTAATACTACAATAAAGCACACACACTCACTTGGTAGAGCTCTGCCATTAAGCGTTACTGGCATACATAGTCTTTCACTTCATAGGAACGTAGTATCATCCTTGAGGATTATATTTAATAAACTTTGGGAAATGGCAAAATGAGGCAATAAGCTACACCAGCACAGAAGTGCTGAACTACAGCATGCACTGTACCCTAGAAACCAGCTTTGTATGCTGCATAAAAATATAACTGAGCTGCTTCACACAGACTGATGAAAGTATAGCAACACCTTCTCTACATGAGTTCAACACGAAATACAGAATCCATGGAAAAACTGAAACTTCCTGAATTTATTTTAAAGCTGTATTTAACACTTTCAAGGAGGAACCAGTAAGAAGAGGAAGCAACAGAGACTTACAGCGTTCAAACACTGTATTAGTATAGGAATACTGAAAATAGAATGTCACTGAAGCATACTAGGAAACAAAAATTTTGAAAGTTTTTTTTATATTCATGTGATTTACTAGTTATGTGAAGGAAACTGGATCTTTTTTCCTCTTCTATACTTAAGTACAATGATCTAGGCATTATGTTAGTATCACAACCTTCAAGTATGAGAAGTATTGTTGCATTTTCAAAGTGGATAAACTGAGCAACTCACCTCCATTAATGTTTCCCTCAGATTTAATCTTTTTTCTATAAGTTGACCATGTTCCTTGAGGAACGTGCAGAGAAACAAACTGAGATTCTGAATGAAGTTCTGTTCATCGTCTTTTCCGTTTGAGTACGCAAGTCGGATATTGGTATTTAAAGGAAGCATCTAATAAAAAGGATACAGACATCATCAAGAATTTCCCATTTTATACAGAAATAGAACTACTGTATATTAAGAAATATTTTGCTCTTTTGGCAAAAAAATCCCTTTGCTTTTCATGGCATTACTCTTTAGAGAGCTTTCTTACACAAAAGTCTTACAGTTCCTTGATTTCATGCTTGATCCCAAGATGGACAGTAAGGTGAAAATGCAAACAGATACAAAAGTTCTGATGAACTAAACCTTCTTCCACCCCTTGTAAAAGCAGCTGTAAACAAGGAAAGTATCTACTCTATCACAGACATTTCCAGCTGGCATGGGACAAAGAAGTTCTTTAGAAGTGTTTGTTACCTGTCCCTAGTAACATGAAGTTTCAAAGTATTAGGTCATCATAATGTTAAAACAACGTGAAACAGCTCCGTAATATTTAGAAATTAGCAAGGACAACTCTGAAGGGTACTGGAACATGTTTTTCAGTAATCTTGTAGAGATCTCTGGTACCTCTTAAGAGATGTGTCATAATACACTAAAATATCTTCAACATTGTTGTCAAGTAGTGAACTACATTCCTTAATGTCAACACTACTAAGCTACAGAACAGAGAGAACAAAGCTTAACATTTTTGCTGCTGCCAGCTTTTGTGTGGTTTTGAGCACTCTTCAGCTTCATTTTACAAAGCCAAGAGAGTGTCAAATATTAGCAATAAATGCAACAGTTTGCATCAAATTCATATGTAACAGTCACACTAAAAACCTGCAGATTGCAAAATATGCCCAATATACAATCTGGCATTCAACTGATGTTTTGAGGAAAAACCTAGGCCAAATGTATTGGCATTTAGAATCAAGACCATCATCTGTAAAAACTGAGAAAGTCATGTTCAGCTACACATAACAACTTTGGTGTGTGCAAATATGTGCCTTTAAATATAAGTATAACTGAAAAAAAATCCTATAGCTCCACTTGAAGCTGGGGGAAAAGAAGGGCATTAAAGGAAGCATGCCTATTCTAAAGAACATCCAAGATAAACCAACACTGCAAATACAGCTAAAACAAAACAAAAAAAAAAACTGTCAAAAAACCCTTCAACTGTCCACTTAAAGATGCAAATACAGTGAGGAAAGCTACAAACTCATGTGTCTGAATCTGAACTGCTCAGAGGGGAATCATCCAATTATATGAAGTATAGGTTTATATGACAAACGTTTCTTTCAGTTTCAAAAATTAAGCAGTGACTTGCAGAAGTTATGTCAGTTTAGGTCTTATGAGTCATGCAGTACACACTTTGTTGCATCTCTCTCAACTTTCCCCATCAGACAGCTCAAGTACTCAAAGCACCTCTTAAATTAATCAAAACAAATCAATGCAGCAGAAATGCAGCTGTGATCTAGAGTCAGAAAAATACACTTACCATCTTCTGATCAAGCCATAAATACCACTGAAAAACAAGTTTTGCCCTGTCAAGAGCTCTGTAATGAATATAAACTTGTAAACTGAACTAACTTCAACTGATTTTGCAAAACAAAACAGTCAAAAGAGATTTACAAAAAACATCACCTGTTTTAACTGCATCATGGTCAGTGTAAAAAGTGTTACAAACTGTTCTTCATACTGGCTTACACTGACACCTGCAATCTCTGTGAGGCACTTCAAAGAGACGTTACGAAACATGGGAACATTTAAGAACTATTGAGAGAAGAAAAAAAAATAAAGATTATTACAAGAGTGTTGCACACTAAGCTTTTTTGCAATTTATATATAAATTTAAGAGCCGACAATTTTTGCACGAGTACCTTGTATATTAGTGTGCTGATTAACTTGGTCTCAAATATATACCCCAATGGAATCCAGTTCAGAAATCGTAGCAAAGTTTCCAAAGTTGCATGAACTAAGGGAGCATTTTGGGAGTTTTCCTGTGAAAAACCATTAGGTTGACGATATTGTTAGGCACAATGGGGGGTCTTTTTTAAAATATCATTAAAGAAATAAGACTCACCATCACAAACTGACACAGTTGAAATATCTGAGAGAATTCATTGCACATGCTGTAAAAAAATAAATTAAAAATTAAGCATTTCCACATTACATAAACAATCCTGTCTACTTTAATGAAAATGCCTATGCTCACAGAACAGGTTCTGACAACCTATGTCCAGGGAGGCAGACAGGTGTTCACTCAAAAGCTCAAAGTGAGAGCAGCAAGCACAAAGTCTACCCTATTTATAAGTTGTAAATACATATACTTGCCTGTCTTTCAAATGCTTAGCTTTAACTTGAGTAATCTGGCCGCTGGAAAAATCAAATACTTCCTCACTCAATAGTTTAAGGATCACCATATTATTCTGACAAAGGCTTTCACTAGTCCTGCTTGCTCCAACAATATCGCTTATAAAAGTTGGCCAGTGCTTTGGCCATTCCTGTTTCAGTATCTGAAAAGTCAAGCATCCATACGTTAGATACGTATGCAAAGCCAAACACTTTATAACAAGATTTAAAACTTTATGAACTCTATCTTACCTGAACAAGAATCATATTCAGTTTCCCAATATACACTTTCTCTTTCTGGAGAAGAGAAGAGAAGAGTCAGGTTCTGCATAATATTCCCCTCCCTCTTCCTCCCCTGAAAAGGATTCACTTACTTCTACACATGTTGGATCAGATGAGGTCTTGATAATTAGGCCGACAACGTATTTTTTAATACCTGCAGAAGAGTTAGGAATTTATTTTCAACTATGCCAGATATCACAAATGTAATAATAGTTTTGAATTCACGTGTTTTGAAACACCTCTAAGGAACATATGTGCATGTGTCAGTAGGCATCCCTCTTAACTTGTGTGCTATATGGAAAAAAATCCACCTGTGTATCAATTCTGCAAGAGGATATATCAGATGTACAAAATGGCTTTACATTTAAGCTATTCCACAACAAAGCAAAAGGAAAAAACACTAAGGATTAGAGTGTACTTGTAGTAATTTGCCCCAGATCAATCTATCAGCTTCCTAAAGGCTGCAAGAAATTGTGAGAAACCCTGCACTGGCAGCACTGCACAACACTGTATTGGGCTGACAATGAAATGCAAGACAAAACACAAACGAGTCCTCCATCTTCTTTGACTAATGCTTTAGTAAAAAAACAGTAAGCTCCAAGAATAAATAGAGCTTCGTAAGCATGACTCCAGTTTTAATGCCAAGTTAGCTAGAATTGCACAGAAAGCTTTGATAATCACCTTCACTGGTATGTAGAAGTTCAGAGATGCTCCAGTTTACTTAGGTGATACTTTTTAAACACAGGAATTCCTATGCACAGTATTTAAAAATGAAACACCATACCAGAGCTTAGCAAAGTTTTCCCCACACAATCTTGCAAGAATGAAACTTAAAATTTTATTCACCAATATAGTACAATGAACTTTGCTTTGGTACCACACATGGATGTTATAAAACTCTTAATAAATTCTGGTTTATTGTGCTTATTTTTTTTTGCTTAAATTAACAATTGTCAACTGGGGGCACAAACTGTATTCACATCACTGATTTTGTTGCATTTCTTCTACAAATTCTCAGCTCCACCACAAAGAAAAACCCACTGTAACAAGCTATACTGCCTAAAGTTTCATTTTGCCACCTAATCCTCAGCTCTCTCCTCATCATTAACCTATCACTTACTGAAGACACAGAAACAATGGCTTTCCAAGTGACTTTTCATCCCAAGATACATATCTAAAACCATTCTGTAAAAAAAACCTCTGATTTCACAGCATGTACAGAGGATCTGGAGTCATGAACCAGACAAAATTACTAATAGTTCCACTCCAACGTAGTTTTGACACAATGATTGATCTGAGCATACCAGGGATTAAACACTTCAAACTGGGCAAGCATTTTCTTGTCAAAGGGAAGTTTTAGAATAGGTGTATGTTTTGCTATTCAACTTCATGAACCCAAAATCTCGTTCCAACCATTTCTTCAACAAGACAGTCAACTGACTCATGGGGACAAAATGCATACGTTGAAGATTTTAGAAAAAGTTGTCACTACCAAGACAAAGTTTTGCCTTGCGTTGAAGACATTTTGTTTTCCCCTAGCCACTATTCTAATTTTTAAAACATTTTAAAACATTTTAAAACATTTTCAAGACTTTACCAGAAGTAGTCATTTTTTTGCACTTCGGGCCTGCACAACAAGATTAAAAGCAACAGTTCAGTGACTGCATTCTCATGAAATCTGGAAAAAACAAGTCTAGACTTTGAGCCATTAGATACATACTAGACAGGAGCTGTTCTATAGGTAGTTCCAACTACAGCTGAAATTATTCATCCTTATTAACCGGGATCAATCCATATTACTCCAGAAGAACGGTCATTAACAAAATAAATATCACTGTCGGTCACTGGTAAGAGTTATTACCAAGCACTAGCATTAGTCTGACATCATAGGCATGTCCTAGTATTTTAAAGCAAGAAAACACACACTTCACTGAAGCATTACAGTAATTCACACATGAGATTTGAAAGCCCCCAAAATAGTATGGAAATACCTTTGCAGTGCCAGAAACTAAACTACTGTAACTATGCCAAACGACTAAGGGAAGCCTACTGTTGCAAAACTTTGCATTTCAAAAAGGAATTAGAAAGTGAGCTTTGTTCTTAGGCTTCCAACTCCAAAGCTGCATATTTTCCATCTTGCTGCATCAATAATATTATGCTGTTTAGTTACAACTTGAATGCTATGCCACCATTGATCTAGCCTTGAGATCAGCAGATGAAAACAGCTGGTCAGGTCCAACGATTCTCCACTGAAAAAAAATGGTGACCACAGCTCAAAAGACAACCTGAAAAGCTTGCTAGTATTCATTGGTCATGCTGCAGACTTCTAAGGTCTTCCATCCAGTGAACAAAGTCATATTCTTAATCCCTTAAAAGCAGCAGCTATCCAATTCTCTAATGCTTTTTTTGGCTTAAATGACATTTTCTACTTTTTTTTTTAAATGGAAGTATTGTGGTTTCTGCTCCATATTTAATAGCTCATTTCTTTATCATTCCACACGAAAGGTAATTCTCAGTAAAACATATTTCAACTGTGACAAAAATCAACACATAGGCTAGCTACCGTTTTTCAGCAGAACATGTCCAAGAAACTGTTCAAGGGTAGCAGTCCACTGGATTTGCTAAAATCAGTGTGTTCTGAGAACTTAAAAGTGTGACTTTAAAGAAGCAGGAACAGGACGTGCACAAACCACACAACCACTGCCTCCAATCACAGGAGCAGCTGAACAAGTTTTGAAGATGGCAACAACACAACTGCCAAGTTCAGACCCTTCACTGAGCCCAACAGGGAGACATAGACACTCCTGTTAAACAGACCTTCCAATATCACATAAGGGGGAAAAAAAACCCCGACCACAATACCCAGGATACATGTGACATCAAGGACCATCTGACATTACAATTATGCTGATCTCATGGCAACGTGAGACCAAAGGGAGCAGATCCTGCTTTCCATTCCAAAGCTTTAATTGACACAGCTCTGGCAGTCCTAGCACCTGCTCAAGAACTTGTTGAGAGGCTGAACTACTAGAAAGAGTTACCAAAAAAGTTCAATAGTTTTAAAACTGTTTTGAAATCATCTTCTGCCAGCTTAGCTTCCTGAATCAGTTCACTAAAGTGCCAGAGAAGCACCAGTACTGGCTCAAAACATCAAGAAATATATAGATGAGGAACACTTTTACCCACAACAGTTAAGCAGTAGATCAACCTGCTCAACCTCAAACCATGTTCTAATTATGAGAAAGGCTGGACATCATCACTATCAGAAGGCCTGGACTAGCACCACTTAACATATTCTGGTAAACAAAGTACAAAAAGTACTTTGTGCAAAGTACAAAAAAATGGGAGGACAGACCAAGGACATTAATTAAAGATCTGTACAAAGTTTCTGGATGAACATTAGCTATTGTAGTCCTTATGTGAAAGCTGCTCCTCTACAGAGGGGTAAACATTAAAACTGAAACACTTTCTAGAAGGAAAGTATTTTCACAGGTGACCCAAGCTATGCAATCGTTAGAGCTGAATGGGACAGTGAGGAGCATCACATTATCCAACATTAGTAAATTCTGCAGCCTAAACTTGAGAAGTGTGAAATACCCTCCAGTTTAATCTTTGGATGTGCTTTTAGAGGCAATTACATCTCATCTAGGCTGTGTAACCTGAGCTCAGAGAAGTTCCTATCATGACCGAATACAGCACACTACCATGAATGCACACAGTCAGCGAGTAAACACCTGTAGACAAAACTACTTCTTGTACTTAAGACATACAAGCACATCCTTTTATGCAGTTACAGAGCACAAACATTGAACAAGTGTTGAAAATTATCCTAACTGGTGCTGCAGATGCAAGTTCACACTAGTTTACTAAAATTAACAAGTTATGAGCTTTTTTAAAGAATAAGAGGCGTAAGTGAAGCAGGTGGACAATGTAACTCCACAAATTAACATAATTTTGCAACCAAAATTAGAATTGCAAATCCTAAAGCTGAGTTGTCCCCACCAGGGATGTTTGTACGCATACATACTTACACTAAACTGTTTAAATAGTCCTAAAATGTGGTCAAAACACCATCTTATTTTTAGTTTAAAGAAACAATGCTTTCCCATATTGTCCCACAAATCATCTTTCCCCGTTAGTGGTGAACCCAATCAATCCATCATCTATTTGTTTTTCAGCAGGTAAAAAAACCTAATCACAAAAATTCTTAAAAAGGGCAAAGAGCTTGTCTTCTCCCCCCCACCCCCAAGAAGTGCCATGTAGCTCGTTCCCCCTTCGTTACACTGAGAATCAAAGGAAAAAAAATTCTCTTTGTGAAGCAGGCCAGAAATTTCCATTAAGATATCTACTCACCCCACAAAAAAAATCTCTTCTACAGCAGCTTCCACTACATCAGCAGCTCTATACTTAATTCCAGGACCCTCCAGTAAGCCACAAAATGGCATCTCTCTGAGCACTTCCCTATCCCACCCAGCCCACCTCCCCCATTTCAAAATGAGAAAAGTTGTACAAGCAGTCCAAGTTTCATAATGAAGAAGCGCTTATCCATTCCAACTCAAAACACCCCAGAAAAGCTTGCTCTGCCCACAGGAACATAATTTCACTTCATACTGCAGGATTAATGAAATGTATCACTAAACTGGAAGACCAAGAAGCCTATATTTCTAGGCAGGTTTTCACACTATAAGAAAAAATCCTATTGAGACCATCGTACTGTAATCAAATGACATCCTTTATAAGCATTATTAAACAGTCAACTCTGTAAGAGTATCGAAGTTTAAAACCATTTAGTATCACCTCAAACCGAGAATTATTAGTTGAGAATGACAATACTCTGGAAATAAGCCAAGTTCACCACTGCCTGGGATGTTCTGGAATATGCCACGCACTCTTCACTAAAGCAGCCTCAATAAGGTTTGAATGAAAACCAAATCACATCATTTGTATACGTGTAAGAGCAAGCCAAAGCATTCTCTTAAAAGACTTACAAAGAACAAGTCTAACCCATTGCTATTGTCTGCTGCTAAATGTGTCTGCAGGCTGAACACGTAGGCCAGGAACCTCATTTAACGGAATTTTACCAATTCTGTGTTTCATAAACCCCACTTTTGTCTAGATAACCAGGTCAGCAATTGGTTCAAACTGCTGACTCCAAAAGCAAACAAAAAATTCAAGAACAAGAAAAAGCAGAGTAGTCACGTAAGTATTTTAGAAATGCAAATTGTTTTGCCCAATTCGTGTTTTGGATAGTCCACTTGTATCTTCCCATAATTCTAAAAGTGCTTACAATCCTCAACCTGCAAAATCAATGACACCTGAGGAACAGGTTAAGTTAAAAGGTATCAAGGTCAGAAGAGCTGAAGACTAAAAGTTATTTTAAAATAAAAGCAAACTTAAGAATAGGGTTTCAAGTCCAAAGAACACATCTGAAGAAAACATACTTTCCTATTTGCATTTGGAATTCCAGGCTGGAAGCTAAAACCTCCCAGCATTCAGACAGAAGCGATAACAAAACCCTGGCTAACCTCAAGGCCCAACAAGTCACAGGTTGTTTCAAAAATTTTTTCATTCACTGACAGCTCAATTCAGGTCTGCTCTTCACTTTAACTCTAAAGCACTGCTATTGCTATAAAGAGAAAACAGTATATTCTCATAAATGGATGTAGTTTCATCTTAACTAAAAGACATGTCAGCTGTATTTACTACACAAATCAAATTAGACATGTTACATTTTATAAAGTAAAATATAAGGTAATATGAACTGATTAATCACCTGCATGAATTGCTTTGTTACCAAGCACTACTTTGTTACACTGAGTTTCAGTTTCCTGCACCCATATTTTACAAGTTGCACTTCAAACAGGAAAATCCTGTCAACTAAAGGAATGATTCAAGTCAGAATCAAGGAAACCTCAACTTAACCTGTCTTCTCATCTCCTGAGTAATCAAACCATCTGAACGAGCTCTGGAGCAGTTATTTACTACCAGCCAGTATCATCAGCCAAAAAATTAAGAAACCAATCATCACTACAGACCAGATGAAACTAGATTAGAGATGAAACACTGATTCTCCCTCCTACACCATTGAGGCCAAGATGCATCAAATGTCATGGTACACTAATATATTTGGGTCCTCTTCTATTGATGCACAGGAGAAACAAGACAAGTAAAAGCCAACTAACTCAATTCCCCTAAAATGTGAGGATAAAAGTCAATTTTGCAACCTTAGTTTGGTTCTGTAAAAGGGAAAATACTTTAAAAGGTTGAACTAAAGACGTGTTAGGATGAAGAATTTTTTTTCCTCTGGAGTCTTCAGAAGAAGTACAAAAGTCAGGAAAAATACGAACAGAATACTTCAAGTTGATTGCACAACTACAGACAGTAACTTTATTTTGCATTGTAATGTATTGAGCTATAGTTATCATATCTTCTCAGATGACAGGAACCAGTCAAACAGTACTACCATGCCTACAAGCAGAGTAGTAACAAAAATCTAAAACACCAATTCAAATATATCAGATCCTCAATTCATTTAAGCCATGTATCCAATATTATCTTGCATCTGAAGAACGGATCAGATGACATGACCCAAAGCACAGCCAGTGCCCTCTTCCTACCACTGCTATTTCTCATCTATTCTGTGTATTAAGAGCATGCCTTTTTAAGACTTCTCTGATTCATATTCTGTACTTGGCACTTGTTCAGTTCCAAACTATCAAGCCTACCTCTGTGACATCTCCTATTCTACTACACCTCACTTCACCAGCGGGCAGTAGTAAGCTAACTGCTTCCAACTACGGACTCCTTGCTTTTCTCCTGCTCTGCTCCCACAGCCAAAAACTTCAGGAGAACAACTTCCAAATGCTGAAACTAAGTGCTCATAGCCAGGAATGTAACAACATATGAGTAAATTGAGAGACTCTAATTATTAAAAGCACGCAGAAGACTGAAAATCAGAGTGCTCCCTTAGTTTCTCAAAAAGGACGTCTGTGTTTGAGCATAAGTTGAAGCTGTTCCCTAGAAGCCTGCAAGTCCATTTCCAACAGCAGAATGAATGTGAAACTTTACTTCCGCTTTCAAGAAGAACTACGCTTTATCTGTCAACTTGTGGTTGGAAGGAGTGGGGGGAAAGGTGAGAAAAATAATAATCACAAAAATGTGGAAGTCTCCCTCTACACATTTGTCTTCATCAACATTTACAACTATGTTTTAATCAATATAGTTTCAGGATCTAAGCACTGGCAATAAAAATTCAAAGCACATCTTAGCATCGTTAATAAAAGCTCACAGCAGAACACAGAAATTGGAGTAACTTGAACGAGTTCCAAAATCAGCTTTTAGGAAAAAGCCAAGTATAGAATGGTCACAACATTCAATGTCAAGAATTTAAAAGTAGTTGTACTTAATGTTTTGAAGTCCAAGTTATCATAATTTGACAGAAGGCTAAGTGAACAAGCACTAATCCTGTACCATAGGTACTTACACTTCCTATAGTTAATGTCTAAAATTCAACACACATTGCAGGCTTTAAGGAAGGGAGGGAAAAAACAAAACACAGCATTTATTTTAAGACTTCCAGATTCCTTGCAATGACAGAAGACTGGGGTTTCCCTACACTGCACTTCCAATTACAGCAATCTAGCTTCATATACACGTACACGAATTAAAAGCAGAATTTATAGTATCTCATTGCCTAGAAGAATGAATGATCATTAACAGATAAGACTATGCCTTTACTTCATGTTTCTATTTTTACATAATTATGACTGCTTACAATTTAAAAAAAAGTCACATAAATCTACACATGCTACCAGACAGACCAGAGTCTACCAGAAAAATGACAGCATACTGGTGGGGTGGCATACACAGCCCAGACATGCTGAAGAAAGCCTCCTGTGCCAAGTACAGAGAATCGAAACCTCTACCTCAAAGCTAGAAGCTAACTTCAGAAGCTGCCTAGGGTTAGACCTCTTTAGGCCTGTAAGTCAGTACACCACTTAAGCAATGATGTTTCAAAATCATCAGTCACACCTCTTACCTTCCCATGCCATTTACAGAATTTCAGGTGCTCACCATCCCACTGAGACCATTATCACGAAAGGGAAAGACATTGTTTCATCATCCAGAAAAAACAGATGGTCTTACTACATGACAAAAAGTTAGTAGCCTAACTGTATGTGAAGCTGAAAATTACTGACATGGAGACTGACAGTCTAAATCTCAGTTATTACTGAAGGGGAGAAGACAAAAATCCCTCCTTACCTTCACACTGGTTCCTTGGAAGAATCTTCCATCTTGTTTTTATCACATTTTCCAAGATTTGCAGTCCATAATACTGAAATTGGAGAAGAACAAAATGTGAGTACATTACTGTAGGACTAACTTACTTTCAGGACTCTCATTCAGACATTCACACTTAACATCTAAGACTTCAAGATTATTAAACTAAGGATTTTATTAAATATGTGTCTATTCACCCATTTACTGAAGTTTCATGCATTTTTTTTCTTTCTTGTTTTATTTTTCACTATACTAAGTCCTGCTGTTTGATCATGCTCACACGGGGGTGGGGAAGGAATAATGAATAGCCCCCTGGCAGACAATTTTGGCTATCTGGAGAACAGAAAGTAGCAGCCAGATATGACTTTGCATCATAAATGACTGCTCACATGTTCAATACAACCAGGCTCCCAAAATATTTAGCAGCTTGGATGGTCTCAAGCTTCCTATCGTTCCTCTAAGAGCTGAAAAAAAAAAATTTTTGCTTAGCATCACATGTCCTGACACTGACACTTTCTAAAGAAACTATTTTCCAAACTTCGCTGGTGTGTTACTTTAGGAACAGCAAGACAACCCACAGGTTTCTTTAAATTTCAATACCCACCCCAATATGGCAGCTATTTCTACTATTTAAAGACGAACTTTTGTGCTCAGTCAAAGAATAATAAAAATGTGAAAAAAACACTTCAGAAATCCTTCTACCTTTCAGGAATGCCTTCCTACATTCTAACCCAAAACGGTTACATTTGTGAAGTAATCGGTAATGCCAGTCCCTCTGCCCATTTGTCCCTACTGCCAACTCATAGTAACAGGGAAAGAAGTTTGTGATGATATAATAAAAAAACTTTAGTACGTAAAACCCCATTAGCATGAATTGACAGGAGAGAAAAGAGGACAAGGGGTTTTGCATTTACTTTATCTGCAGTGGATTAGGAAGGAAAAAGTATCACATAAATGCCTGAAAGGCAAACTCAAGTTTTCACAGTTAAAAAGTTTGGCTGAGAATAAGAGTTCCTCTTTAAAATGGTTAGTTGATATACAAAGTAGAATCATTAGTATTTCAACCAAAGGGATCATATAAACTTAAATTTAATTAAAAAACACAATGTAGACTGTCCCAAGCTACATTGTATTAAAATACCATTTTTGCTGTTCTCACCTTAGCATTACCTACGTCCCTTTGCTTCTCTATCCAACCCAAGTTCCCGCAAGCTCCACATGTACATCCCGCATTTGCAAAATAGTCTGTCACCTTCCAAAATTTTGGGCAGCAAGAAGAATTATGCATTAACAGAAAGTTGGCAGGGTGTTTTTTCCTCCATGGTCAGCAGCAGAATTTTATCAACTAGATT
>Ga0181612_182034_pt1 | contig 16545 bp, 10 predicted proteins | sample HoacroProtozoa21_FD_119630 | JGI IMG/M metagenome (GOLD analysis project Ga0181612, IMG submission 119630) | Hoatzin crop microbial communities from Cojedes, Venezuel. Combined Assembly of Gp0051906, Gp0051904, Gp0051908
ACTAAAATCTTGACCAACTCTGGACACTGCAAGCTAAAATTGAGATGCAATCTTTTACATCCCTGTGGCCAAAATTAAGAGATTTACCAGCAGAAAGAAGCGTTTCAGCTACTTGGACAAGACATCTCATATTTACTCTGTTTTCAGAAATCAGCATTCATCAGTCTGAGCCATTAAAAACTATTCTGGAAGAACTGAAAGAACCCAAACATTTCCCTCATGTCAAAAGGCAACAAGAGGGCTTCTATCCCTAGCAATTAAAAAATGGAAGCGCAAGTCCTAATGCGAGTTTTAATTACTGTATGGGGGGCAATTGACCTTTTCCCAGGCAGTTGAGGGGCAACTGTATGAAGGACCCATTTCCCATGAAACCAGCCTCCAAAGATTTCATCAGACAAAATGATAATGAGCTATTCCAGTTGAAATGAGCTGATTAGTTTTCCCCCCAGCTGCTGTTCAATTAATGAACCACTTATAAAAATTTTGAAATGAAGTTCACGAATCATTTATTTTTATTTTCTTAAATTGAAAACTGATAAATGAATTCAGCTTCTTGGTGACACAAACAAAAATAGTTTGAAATTCAGATCCTGAAAAAGTGTTAGCTATTTGGGGAAAAAAAAAAAAGCAATTTTAAAAGCAGTGTGAATATTTAGCAGCAAATATTCCTAAAGAACTGTTAAAATACAGATGATTGAAGTAGCAGCCAAAAAAAGGGATGCAAATGACTCTTAAATGAAAGGTTATAGAGCATGAGAGGTGTTTAATCCAAATAACAAACTGTTGTTGTCAATGGAAGATCTGATACAAACTGATTTAGATAATACAGAAAAATGAACACACAATTTGACAGCTACCCTGGATTTACAGAATCATGGGATTAAATGCTTTCCACTTATTCAAAGAGGATTAGTCAGGATACATTTATTTATTTAAAGCAGATCTTTTACAGAACTAAAGAGTTTACAAATGATACGGAGTGACGGAAAATAGAAAATCCATATCAGCTTTAGCTTCTATCATTCAGCCACAGATGTGAAACTGCTTACTATCAAATATGCAACACAGTGCATTAGCAAAATAATAATAATATTAATAAATCTGGTGTAGCCTTAAACTATTTAGTTGAAGAAAGAGAACATTAAAATACTCGCACAGGCCATTTGCAGAGAAAGCTAATAAAATGTGAACATACTAATGAAATATCCACAACTAGAGCTGATCCCTGAAAAACAGGTGCAAGCCACGGATAACGCTGGTGGAGCTGCTATAGCTACAGTCAGTATGAGAAGGAAGATATTAAGCAGGTGAGACCAGAAAGCAGGATTCCTGCATGTGAGTCCAAGAACTGCTGAAGACACACTACAGGGCACTGATTAAGTCACTTCCTTTTTCAGCTTCCACCTCTGTTAAGTAGAGACGATTTCTACCTTGCAAACCACTAAAGTTTTAGCTAAATGTCTGATAAGTGATCTGGTCTTATAGTAAAAGCTTTTCCTCAAAAGCAAAATAATAACAGCAACATTGTTTGAAAGTTTCTGCTTGTGCCAGAAACGTGTCAGAGCCTAATTTTCATCTCTGCTGAAGGATACTTCTCATGCTCTGGCAGTACTTTGCACTGGCTCTGGGATTCCTTTTCATCACCAAGGTAGTGAAAGACAGGTATAATGAAGCAAAAAACCAAAAGCTTATGTTTAGTTTTTGTTTTTTTTTTTTTTTTTGCAAGAAAATCTGAGTATCAGAGGCCAAGTAACTGAGAAATGACACTAAATATGAAATATATGGAAAATAAACAACAAAGTTTAACTGGGTCACTGAAGTGTTTGCAGATTCACAGCTGAAATTTGAATAGTAATTGTCAGTTTCTGAATTCAATATATTTATTGTCATCCCTATATTGCTGTGCTTCTAGCATTCCCGCTACCACTGCAAAAATTAAATCACCTTCCTGAACATCAATCCCAGTGATAGCTGCAAAGAGACTGCACAATTGCAGCTCTTAACAGCATTTGGCTAACCAGGTAACTTTTCTTCCCTTCAGAACATCTGTGATCAACATGCTTGTTTCGCTACCAAACCCTTCAAGAACTGTCTAAAGAAGAGACAAAAGTAGCTACACCACCTACAGTCTACTCTTTGCACATGAATAGTGCCTAAGACACAGCCTCAAAGCGAGCAATATGAGCCTTTTGAACTAAAATTAAAACTGGTCAATGCAAGAGCCTTCACTAAATGAACTCCATGTAGCATTAACTGCAGTGATGTTCCTGACAATTTGCATCACATGAAATGATCCAGATAATGACAGTGACCCCTGTGCATCTTCATTTCATTTCCCCAAACTGCTGGGTCTATCATTAACCAAGGCAAGATAAGATAACAGATGGCTGTGAACTAATCCTATCTTCAAATATAAAATAGAAAAAAAGGTGTCTCAATTAAGACAAATTAATTTAAATTCAGCATTCTAGCAATAAGTTAATATAGATTTTGTGTCCTCTTCAGGGTACAATAATGAGTTCATAAATGAACTCACTAACACTTTCTTACTGATGGGGATGTTGAGAAAGCAGAAGCTGTAAAATTCCCCAAGTCCATTACTTCCATCATTTTCCTCAGATTTGAAAAAGCAGATATGGATGAACCTGTAGATTCATTTACATTTTGACCCTAGCTTCCTGATTAGATGTAAACAAATAAGACTTCACAATGTAGCCACTGTTTTAAGGAAATGATCGCCTCATTAAGACCACTCTGAATTTTCTATCACTCGGGTAGAGTGGTGAACTCAAGTCAATCCTGAGGACTCCTATAATAAATCCTAAACAATTTTTATGTAAGTGTCTAGGGGACTTGTATATCTGTTTATATAAAATATATCTGCATATATACATTACTTTCTCCTATGCCAGATGAAGAGAGAGAAGCAGGAGCATCAACAGCAGCAATTCAAAACAAAGACTGAAACGACAAGGAAGTCATCTGCTTTGACATGCCTAAGCTTTATTGTTTCATAGCTCAACTCTTACTGGAATGACACATTCAAGTCCTTTGAGCTGTCTGTGGTAGACAATGCTTCTTCGTAGAGCTAAGTGCCTACAGGTCGCCAGTGAAACACCAAACACTGAAAAGCAGCTGTGAAGTACTTCAAAAAAGAACAGGTAGATACGTACACTCACAAAGCTCCTCTTGTGAGGATGCATCCTACGCCAGCAAACAAATGCTGCTTTTATTCTTCTTTCTAAAGCTCAGTGCAATCACAAAGTGCCAAATATTCTAAATACTACATATCCAAGATGCATGAATCCTACTTGCACTCTTCTTGACTGGTAAAAGTGTTATTAGGAATCGTCAGCACTTGTGACTGTGTGGTCAAGTGTTTCATTTGGTTAACAGCTCTCCCGTTTCTCCTCCAAATATGCGTTAAGTGCGATGAATACCGCAGAAATCCTGGCTGCACAGAGCATAACTAAGAATCCACCCACTTTGATTCCAGAGCTAGTTGAGAATATAGCAAGCCACCGTCACCAGTTGAATACAAGCATATGTAATTCTGCCAACTTATTACAAATTTCACAGTCTGAAAATTGTTACTTACAACACAAAGATGTAACGTAGAAAACCCTTTCAGCCTTCCATTTTCTGGGTAAATTCCTGCTGCCATTGCAGGGAGCATTCTCTCAGACTTCTCTGAAGACTCTGATTCTTTTGGATATGGAATACTGCTGCCAATCTGAGAGAGGCATAAATGGACCTCTGGAGTCTCTGTCCATGTCTCCATAATATGTGGAAGTCATTAAGTCAATATAACTTGAACACTGTGAATTTCCGGATGAAGGCTATGACAGACTACAGGCTTCTCTGCCCCAGCCAAACTTTCAGATTTTGCCTGGGAATTTTTATTCTTGTTGCTTCCAACACAGCGTTTCTTCACTGAAGCCATTCTAATCTGCTGTTTCATTCTCCTTAAACACTTCTTGTTTCCCCCTTCTCAGTTTTATTGCCTACTCTTGGCTTACCTTGCATTTTCTCTCTTGTTCAAGTCAGTCACTCTGATTTGACAATTCACCACTTCTCTCTACTCTTTCTCTTTGATTCAAGCCTTCACATTTTTATTACTAAATTCCTTTAGCGGTTACTCATAGAATCCCGTAATCAGTTATGAGAAAACATTGATTTCAGCTGAGCTCAATATCGGTGTTCTTATCAATTTCTATCTTGTTTAACACAAGATCAATTTTCCATCTCAAGGGAAAAACAGATCTCAATGTTCACCCACCGATGCAAATATTCTATATATTTCATTAGAACTATCTGAAAGCCTCATCACATCATGGCAATACAAGCTATGGACTTAAATTACAAAGGCAGACACAATAAAATAGTTAATATTCAAAGAGGATGTGAGTCAAAAGTATAAGAAATAAACCATCACTCATAACCAGATGAGGGTTCTCCTCTTTCCCACAAGGTGCACATTAGAGTTTTTCCAGATAGATGTTATGTGAGAGCCCGGTGAACAAGTCATATTTCTCATCAGTAATTATCTGATCACAAATGACATACAAGATGTAGTTTTGAAACTGAATAACTTGGTACATACAGTCACAGAAAGCAGTAGTAAGTTGGCTAATCAGCTGATTTCTCTCCTCCCGCACCAAAAAGAAGTAAAAATACCTCTTCACATATTCTTTGGTGAAAGTAAAGAAAACCCTCCGAACTTTTTCAAAACGAAGACATCTTCAAATCTTTAACAATGGAGCAGCTGCTACTGAGTTTCCTTGATGGGTATATTCTGTCATTAGGGAAATCAGAGGCCCTGCTAAATACCTTTTTTGTTTGGTTGTTTGTCAGCTCAAATACTGATTAGGTTCTCTGATAACCACATTGTTTATTTGCAAAAATGCAGAGGGAAAACTTTTAAGTTGCAACTTGCATTCTGTAGAAGCTGTGGATACACTCAGAGATATTTTGTTAAAATCATTTACAGTAGGAGATTTTACTATTATTTAAAAAAGCAATGCAGAAAAGCCCAACTTCGATGATTTTTTCAGTACCAATGTACAAAAATGATATTAAATCTATTTAAAACACTAAATTTAAAGCAAATAGTAAGTCTGCAATTTTCACTCACTAAATACTAACTTTGCAATTAAAGTACATTTTGAGTAAAACAGTACCAAGTTCTGAAACTAAACACTGTATTGAAGAAAGATGAGTCAGAGTATGAGCTATTTGACAAAAGAAACTTCAACAAAGAGGAGTTTGTGACAGAAGGGTAAGGGCCCTTTTTTTATCTTACCATAGCCTTGGATATAAATCAGAGCTGACCGGAACAATAGTATTTACATGGCAAGCTGTGAAAGCCCAAAGAGAGATTTCTCTACCTTCATCTGGAAAAAAACCACATCCAAACACACCATCTGCCATGGCCTGCCCAAAGCCAGTGTATCGTTGAGTATTGTGGACATCCACAGGCACAACCAGCATGCAATTATCTTGTACCTTGCTATACTGACATTCAGTAAGCATAGAGTGGGATGCATGTGTAGACATATTATGCATGTTTGCGCACAGTCACATTCTAAATCATTATTTTTAAACTGCAATTCCAATAATAAGCTGGCTTCAGATTATGAAATATATAAATTTTACTAAAAAATACTTGTTGTAACATATAGTTATAATAGAAAATATGTTAAATTATCTGGACAGCACTGGTTTTATTTATAATTTAACTAGGAATAGATTCTACATAGCATTATAAATACTAAATATACTCTGAATGTAATTTTTATATTTCTAATGGCAGAAGTCCAATAGTGTCTGCAGCTTTTTAAAACTTTTGACAACATATTATGAGTTGCCTCTGAAAAGACAAGAAGCACAGAATATGTATTTAATGTTGAAAAAACCTTCTTCTTTGCTTATTTCATATGTTATTCTGTGTCAGCCAGTGATCATAAATGTAGGTCTATATGGTCTTTCCCTCGGCAGGAGAGGGAGGGTGAATAACAGTATTGCTATTAAAACTTCTTGTGGAATAAATATGTGGTTTACAAACAGTAGAAAAAGCATTCAAGTATGTTTTAAAAGAGGGACTCTAAAGTGGAAAGAGGGCAGAATACTAGCTGAAAGTTGCATAGAACAAGGCTTTGCAGTCAGAAGGAGTTGTATTTGTCATTTTTTCATGCAAAAGAGAAAATGGAGATGAGGGAACAGAAAACAAAAAGACAAAAGAGCTGCAAGAAGAGCTCAGTTGTTCAGGATCTTGAAACCAAAGACTTACTGGCAGAAGGTAAGTGGAAGACTGCAAACATGGTTGAAGGCAATGTGGACAGCATTAATACAAAGAGAAGAGTGAAGGAATGTAATGGCATCTTGGTTAGATTGATGGGGGCAGAATCAGGAATAAACTGTCCATAACATGCAATAAAATATGATTAAAAAAAGAGGTGAGAAACTTCCATAATTTGAGTAAGTAGCCCTGTAATTTAAAAATAAATATAGGAGTGATTTCCAGAGTATCTCCTCCTGATCATACTGATCAGTTTGGTTGCATTATAGGCTTCTCCCAAGTGGAGTCCACCCACCACATCAATGCCTTCTGTTCCTCTTGGAGGACAATGGTGGGACCTCTACATTGATTTAATGTATCACAGATGCAACATATATCCACATTTTGGAGATAAAAACTAATGCTTTATCATTTAGTCATTCAGCTTCTCCTTCAAACCCTACAGTTGTGATCTTATTTTTCAAGATTTTTTAATTTTCATTGTTTGCGAGAAGTACCAGAACTACATTGCCTAGAAAACTGCATCTTGCATTTATACACAGCAGTAAAACCAGGATGGCAGCAATGCCAGCATTTACATATTTTCTTTTCAAAGGCCTCAGTCTTGACCTAAGAGTAGGATATTGTCTTTGTCAGGTCAATATTTGACCTGTTTATTAATCTCAGCGGGAGTCCATAGCAGTGGCCATTGTGAGGGTGATTTCAGATGCAAACATCTGTCTGGTTTACTCTAAAATAGTGCCAGGAAGAGAGATTCATTTCACAGCCAGCAACAACTGATTTTTTTGGGTTGTCAGAATGATAACATACAAAGCAAGAAGCAAAATTTTTTTAGGAGTTTTGTCTTTCTGATTTCATTCAGCAGACAATGTACATGTTGTGTGGAGAGTTTGACAAAATACAAAACAAATAGTCTATCTGCACTCCTTACACTACCTCTGTTTGAAAAATTACATATTCAGTAAAAGTGTTGAAAAGCAGCTAAAGATGTCAAAAACATTTACAGGCTAAAGAGATCCCAGCTCAGATAACTCCAATTCAAGTAATCTAAATTCATCCCCATTATCACTTAAGTGAGCATTATGGCTGTTAGCAAACCCTACACAAATATTCAGATTTTTGTTTTTCCTGTCATGCTGAAGGTTATCTCCCCAGTTGCTCTGAAAAATCAGGTGACAACCATTTCCCATGATGCTTTAAGGGCTGTCAAACTGTCCATCAAACTGTCACCTGACCAATCGTTCCCATGGTTCTTTTAGACTTCTAGTATGATAAATTGAAAGGCACTATTATCTGCCTGTTGTGAAGAGGAACTGCTTAGGCTTTGATAAGATATCACTAGTCCCAGGTGAGAGGAGGCTGACAGCACATCAAGACAAGAAAACACATGGAAACAGTGAACACAGGAGCAAAAGGTTTACAAACATCTGTTGTCATTATTTATTGCCCCTTTTCTTGGTTTTAGCTCTATCCTTGTTCTATGTCAGTTTAAAAAGAAAGACTTTCCTTTCTTCCCAGACAGTCTTAACTGCTGTTATATTTAAACCAGTTAGTTGTAGAATAAGAAATATTTAAAACGTGAAAGATATCTTTAATAAAAGGTTGTGTTACCTAACTTTTCTGATACATGTTGCTTTTACCAGCATTATATATGAAGTTTTATACGATTCTCATGGTGCAATTATATCATAAGAAAATGAGAAGCCCTGAAAGATAGGAAGACTTTTTAAGTTCCACGGTTATTTTACATTGATACCTTGAGACCAATTCACTGTTTTCTTGTTCATATTTCAGATCTGTCCTTATACAAGCACCCAAAGTTAGCTTAAGATAGATACCTCAGAGCCAAAACAATACATTGTTATTTATTGTAGGCTGTTAATAAAAGAAGCTGGTTGCTAAGATCACCACCTTGTGTACAAATATTTGTTTGCATGCAGTTTTTAATGATTTTAGGCAGTGCTGTAATTTCATTAGACAGCACTACAGAACCTCAGTTGCACAAAAGAACATTTAAATAATTTTATCTATAAAGATCTTTTTCATTTGAGCCCTTTTTGTTTAACTATATTCTTATGCACATCTGAGTTAAGATTAACAACAAGCTTCCATACACTGTGGACAAAACCTATCCACTGGAGTAAACAGTCAATCAACAGAACAGGATTTCAGCAGCGGTAAATATACTTCCAAAAGTGCCAATAAAGGTAAGATTCATAGTTAAAGTATGTTCAGCCAATTTCTAAAGCCTCTTTTCCAAATAAAGACTCTTTTGAGAAACCATTGATTGTTACATTTAGAGGGACTTCAACTTCCTCACAGTTTAAACATACACCTGATTTTAAAAGCATAAACTCAGATCATCCATGGCTACAAAGCACCCCTGGATCAATAAGCATGATGAGATACTCCCTTTACTAGCCAGGTGAAAAAGGTGCAGACATCAGGCATATAAATACTAACCAAGAAACCCCATAATATCAAGCTGATTTAGACAAGATGGTTTCTTCTCTCTCTTTTCAGATAGAAAATCAGAGTAGAGTTAGTGTCAAGAGTGGTGGCCAGAGAGGAAAAATAAGAATGAAATAATAGCACAGTTTCCCACTCTCAAATGACACATTCTACAAGAAAACATTTGCCTTAGCGAGCTAAAATATTCTCTCAGTTATTGCTGACCTGCTAGCACACACAGCGGCGCTCTCTGGGCACATTTTGAAAAGAAAAGCACACTGTGCCTTTCTCCAGGTCATTATAAGAGAAAGACATAGGAGTATTGAAAAGAGAGACACAATATACACGAAGAGTGGTTGAGATGGTGGGCTGACTATTTTGATAACCATGTTACATTAAAACCATATTTCTACTGTTTTCTCTAATCTTCAAAGCAAGAAGCACAAATGCAGAGGAGGAATGGACTTCACATAATATCAGGAAAAAATATTTTGTGTATAGAAACTGGGAGAGAAGAAGCCTCACTCTGCATATGAGAAGCTGATGACTGGGCAAAGAGGAGCACGGATGGGGGAAGCAACTGGATGTGACTGAGCGACAGCAGGTAAAAAGGCAAGGCACAGTCATGCAGGACAGCACATGGACAGAAAGCTTCAGCGTGGTGTAGGGCAGTGCTGTGGAGGGTTTCAAAGGTGGGCAGAACAACTGAGTGATCTTAAAAGTGGGTTTGAACATGCAGGAAAGACTTCAGGTCAAGTGCTGATGCGTCTAGGAAGCTCCACTGAGTAAGAAAATAAAAGTGAACACACTTCTCACTATAGTATTTTGGTACTACACTCAGTAAACAGTCCTTTAGATTAAGAAATAAATTATGTTTACAGTGTAGAGTTATTAAAGGAGATAATGCACAGTTCTCTCTTGATAGTTTGGTTATACTTCGCTTGTAGTTTGCTGCTTTGTCTCCTGATAGAGAGTTCTGCCTGCACAGGATGTGCATGAAGGACAAGACTGTGGAAAAGCATCTGATCCTGAGCAGCTCTGTATTAACTGTCTCACCTACTCTGCTAGGGTCCCAGTATTCCAGTTCTGCACCTATTAAAATATGCAGCCCTTTGTGTAGCCAACACATTCTTAATGAACCATGAAAAAAAATATTATCTAATCTCTGATATATATTTTCTCTCTCTTTTACAAGTTCTGTTAACAAATATAGAAAAAAGTGTCACCAACATGATTACAAATGGAAGTGATTTGCTGTTCCAACAACAATAATTGCATTTGCCAGCACTGTTGACATAGCACAGGTTGCCACCTGATAGCTGCCAGAACAGAGAAAGAGGGAAGATAAAATAGGAGAGAGATGAGCACAGAGGGAAAGAAGGGAATAGAAATCAGTGACTGAAATGGCAGAGAAAGGGTTGGCTCAGGTCAGCCTGAGAGACAGAAAATGGCAGAGAAGAGACAGTAACTGATTACAGAAATTGAGTCTTCTTCAGTCATGAGAAAAGTTCACGGGAAACAAAATATCCAAAGTATCACACTTGGATCGCTCCCAGGTTTGAGATCCTGTTTCAATGTTGTGCAGTACAAGACAGCTGAATCTCTTTCTTTTTGGAAGAAAGAGCCCTGCAGCTTACTGTGACCCACAGAGTCTTTACATAAACCTCCCATGCTGCAGTCCACCACACATGCCAGGAGGAGGCTAAGCATCTCTGTCAGAAGTTACTTCACATTGGTTTAAGAGGACAATGCATCAGCTTTAACCAAAGGTACAGACAGAAGCACATTACACCGTTGGGTAACCTAGGGTGTAAACTTACAGCATATTGGCTGGTCTTTAGTCACGACTTACACCTTCACTTTTATTTTCAGTAAATGCAAGGTAGAGTGCTTATGTCTCCCTGGACAGTAAACTCCCTTGAGTGACCTCACATTTACCATGGACTGTACATCTCAGAGCAGCTGACGCACCCTAATTTGGTCTGTTGCACTAATGTTTCCAATACCTTACCATGTGAACACATTTTTGCTTCGATAGATGCCCGTGGGTTTACAAAACCTGCTGGAAGCCCATATGTATTAATAGTTTGTACTAACATAGTACAGCATGATGCCAGCCATATCATGGAGGTAGGCCAAAACCTTGCAAGAGAAATAGTAACATCATTGAAAATACATGACAATAAGACCTGCCAGCCAAAGTAACCTAAAACCCTCAATGTTACTACTTTTGAAAGAGTCTCTCCTTTTGGACCTTGGCCCTGCCTATGTGTACAAGTAACTGAATGGAGGCAAATGTAATAGGACTACTCATGCATAAAGCTAGTCACATGCATTAACGCTGGCAGGAACAAGGACTTTCTTTTCATACTAACACTAGAGGATAGTAAAAGAAATGCTGCTCAAAGAAATCCATCAACTAATTCAAACTCTGAGCTAGCTACTTCAGAACCTAGTACAATGGCCACACTCAATGAGTCCATTGAAGACCTGGAGACGAAGTAAAAACAGGTTTCTTTCTGAAGAACATTATGAGATCAATACAGTGCCGTGGATATTAGGAAAAGTCACTTTAATAAAAAGGAAATTTCACATAATGTAACAAAACTATGGCTATTTGGAAGGCCCTGAAAAAATTGAACCTTGTAATATGATCTTTCTTAACTTTGTTTCCCATCCATTGCAGAAATCATAACAATAAAGTTTTATACATAAGCAACTTCATGAGCTGAAAGAAGAGAATGTATAATTCCTTTCCATGGACTAAGCCAAAAGGAATGAAGAAAAAAAAATTGATTCTTCTCTGTTAGCCTCCTGTGTAAAATTTTTCTCCTTATCATCTCATCTAGTCATATCTTTCTGCAGTTTGAATTACCCTCTTTTCCTCAATCTGGTAAGGCAGTGAAAGGATGTTTGTTCTGCTAATTAACTTTATTACCCTGATAACTCCCTGCAGCCTTTGACGAAAACAATTACCGTTCCTCCTTTTTTTTTCCCCACTGGCAAAAAAAAAAGAAAAAAAAAAAAAGACGACTATTAATTAGAAACGAGGCCCCGGTCCCTGCCATGTTAGCCTGCCACGTTCTCAGACCCTCGAGCGGGATAGCATTACATTGTCAGTAGTAATTTAGCTCTCATCTGTCTCTGCTAATTATTGTCACATTCATCAAATTCATCAACAAAAGTGCTCTCAGAAGGATTGCATATTTGCAGTTAATACAGCATAAACTGGTATTACCCATCACCACATTTGTGATGATGAGAGGGACACAACTTATTCATCCCTAATTAGAGCAAGCTGGGTAATTAATTATACATTCCGCCTTATTACTTCTGAGTTCCCAGATATTGTTTGTCTAAAAAGGGGGAGAGAGAGGAAGAGAGAGAAGCCTGAAAATGAAAAAAAAAAAAAAAAAAAAAAGAAGGGGGGAGAGAGAGAGAGAGGGGAGAGAGAGAGAGAAATGTGATGTGTTTTGTCACATGTGCTATGCCATAATTCCCACCTGACAAACTAGCTGAATCAGTAGAAAATTGCAAGTTGTCAGCAGCAGAATAAACTGCTGTAATAGCTGATTAATGATCAACACCTGTGACAGGTGCTATACGGGACTGTAAACTTGGTGTGATTAACAGTCACTGGACGAATAAATATTAGTGACAGTCAGTGGAGAGCAAGTTTGCGTGTTTTAACAAATCTCGCACATTACAGTTATTGATATTTCCAGTGTAGGCACTTTCTTTTTGGCAATTATCTGACAACACTGGAAGAGTGTTTTAATCCAGTATGTTTGTTTCTTTTCTGTTCGTTTATTTCAGAGCTCAAAACTGTGTTTTGACAAGATGATCTAGCAGAGTTCAAAACTGAAGAAAAATTTAGAATAGACAAAAATATTTTGTTCCCTGTCCAGCTCATAGCAACACTCCCAAATATTCTTTCAAGGAACTTAAATATCTACACATAAGTCTACCCAGATAAAACTATAAATATTGTATAAATATATATGTATATATTTATATAGATACACCTTCAAAGCTTGTAATTCCAAGAGTCAATTCAGTTTTATTTCTAATGTCAGTGGTTATGACATATACCTGACTGCTATGGGAAATCATTATTTCTTTTGTTCCGCCATCAAAGGTGCATGGATTTCTTCTGAAGGATGATTTAGAGCTCATTAACTTAGACTTACAAAATTCCTGCCATATATAATAATGGGGCAGGAAAGTTACCCATTTATGGGATTGCTCTATGGTCAGCACAGTAGGATCAAATCAATTCCCCGATACAACCAGAGCTATATCAGGACACTCTTTGGATAGCATAAAACACATTTTTCATCCTCATGCATGGTTACAGATATGCTGATTAAGTAAAATATATATTCTTATGCAAAAAGACATGTATTAAAAAACCTACACAGAGCAAGTGAAAAGACATGAATGCAAACTCAGAAAAGCCAGTAAACACAGACTTTGCCACCAATCCAATGTCATTCTCAGTCTCTAAACATGAAGTAATGCCACTGTCGTCTTCTAACAAGTGCTTTGCTGAGCCAAATAAAAATGAAACAAATCTGAAGCCCTGACTTTCGGCTTTCACATGTGCATGTGAAAGAATCTAATAGTTGGTCAGATACACCTTATACATTCCTCTGTCCACACGAGAGCTTCTCCCAGTCCACCTATTAGAAAGGAAACTTAAAAGGAACCTGTAGGCTGAAAAACTGTGACTATACTGAAGAGGATTCAATATACTCAGCTACAACCTTCGCATCTCAAAGAACATCAGATATGTTATGTATTGAGATTGGTCTGTTAGAAAAATAAAGCTCAGTATTTTCCTCAGAACAGCTTCCGGATATAAATGCAATACAATATATTGTACATGCAGAGATTCACCTGTCTCATGTAGCACATCAGAAGACATGGGAAGGAAAAAAAAAAAGGCAAAGAATTTGCTGCTTATATCAGTTCCCTGAGAGAAATGACATATACATCCTTGCCTACAGCATGAAGAATTCCAGCCATTTGAACCTTTAACGGAAAAGCCTGAACACGTGAAACTGGCCCGTTGTTTCTCCTACCAGACTCATAGCCGTACATCTAGATCAACCAACTGGATGTTTTTTTCCATTTCAATGTTTTCTAACAACAGCAGAAAAGTACGATTTCATTTTTTTGGTCCTGACAGATTACAAACCTCCTTTTAAGCATTAACTATTGCTTGAACACTTCTTTCAGACGTAGACAACTGTGGGAAAGCGTTTCATAAATGGATGGCATTTAGGTCACCTGATAACTTCTCAGTGTGAAACAACTTTTCATGAACTTCCTAGTTATTCTTCTACAGTTGAAATGAAGACTGCGGAGGAACTTAAAGAGAAAATGAGTACTAGCTCCACAAGCCCCACCACTTGAATAACAGTTTGAGTACATCTAATATCTACCCTTTAACAAGGAAAAAAGGTAGGAATAACCTCCAGTCTACACTTTATGAAAACGTTATCTCTAAATTTTTTTACCAATGTGTCATTCCATTCCCCATTTTCATTTATTACTGCACCAGAAATATGAAAGTCCCGACGATCCACTTATAAAAAATGACCAGAGTAAAATATATTTTGTGAATAATAGTTTGTTAAGTATAATACACTTGTTTTCTGATTAACCTTCAGTGTAGCAGTCTACAACCTGAAACACAGAAGTAATAGCTTGAAAGCTTTATGCAAAATATATGTAAATTTGTTATGCTTTAGTACAGATACATCTGAATAGGCAGCAGTGCAGCTAGCCAACAGCCTAGGAAGGAGGCCAATCTCACATCCAGATGCCACTGATAGAGAGACACTGTGTGGCATCAGTGCTCCCAGCTGCCAGGCTCACCATGCATTTTTACAACAGTTGACTGCAGCAGAATGAGACCTTGTAGAGCTCTCTACTGATAAATAATGATAACACACAGAAAAAATTCCAGTGAGTATAAAAATCTAACAATAAAAAAAAAATCTTAAAATAAACATTTTCCTACAAGCAATTTCTAGCTATTTGGAAATTGCTTTATCACTGTATTGAACCAAAGAGAGTGCCAATACAATTCTCAACATTTATGTTGAATTTGTTAACAACTTTTTAAGGTGATTTTGCATCCTTCAATATTATGTTTTCATGTAATTTTATGAAATTGAATGGGTTCCCAGTTATATATGCAGAAACCTAAGTTTATTGTTTAAAATGAAGACTGGATATAAAATCCCAGTGAAGGGATAAATTGGCTTTAATTCACTGTGCTTTGGAACAATTCATAATTTGAAAAATGATAAGAAAAGAAAGAAAAATGGAAACTATCAAAAGACATTTGTATAGTAAATTCATCAGGCCTAAGACTGAGGAATTACTCATTCCTCTGTAAATTACAAAACTTGTTATTACTCTTTGCTTAATATGTTGCAAGTATGATTTAGCAAGCAATGTTCATCCATTCTTTAAAGTAGCATAAGACAAAAAAAACTAAGCAAATTTCACCAGGAAAGCAGCCATTGATGAACTATCTCACTCAATTTAACTAAAATGAATTTAGGGTTACAATTCAATATCACTAACTCATGCTGTTCAGCCTATGAATCATAGACAGAGTTCAAGACAGACATCCCTTTGTTTTGCAACTGTTCACCAAAATTTTTAGAGCAGCAAATTTAATAAAACTATTGCAGATTATTCACTGATCTGAAGAACTCATTATTAAATTTCAGGTGTAAATGAATGTATGTATGAAGCAAAAATACTAAATTCAAAAGCAAATCCTTTCTTACCTTGTAAATCACACAAGAGCAATAATCAACCAAAAAAACTGCAGTCAACGGCAGATGATCTTGGCCCAAATCTAGAATATTTGCAAACTGCTCTCCTTCCATTCATTCCCAAATGTGAGGAAAAACTTTCGTCAAAGAATAAGGCTGGAGTCACAAATCTTAGAAATCTGTTAGAAATCTTACTTGCTTTCCATAGCTATTTCTAGCACAACAGAGCAAGGACAACCAGCATAAAATCACAACAGGAGGAACGAGCATAGCTCTCATTCTCTTTTGTTCGGGTCACTGTCTTTATCACTTTGAAAAAGAAATAAAAGTTATTGATTGTTGAACTGCATTCTGCGACAGCTTGGTTTTTTGCGCTTCTTCCTACACTGTTAGCCATGTAAACTTACCAGCACATCAGCATCAAACACACACAAGACTTGTAAGATATTAACTTGATTCCTTTGTACAATTCCTTTTCATAAGTCATTTGCAAAACATCTGTATCCTCTAAAAGAAAAAAAAAATTGCAATTTACCTGATGAAGATGGAAAATTATAATTACAGATCATCCAACAATTTTGATAATTTCAGCAAGACAGCTTGCTGAAAACTATGTCTTTTACTTTACAAAATCATTTAGAGCTGCACTATGTTACATGTGCCTGTGGTGCAGAACTGCTCAGGGAGGTGTTAGGAAGAAGAAACAGCAGCTTTGGTAGAGCTTGCCCGTTCTCAAGACCTTACTGATACTCTGTATAGGCTGAAACTTTTCGGTGGTAGGAGCACACTGGTCTACTTCATTGTCAACAGCAACTTTTCAAGTACATATGCATGAAGAAATTCATACTTTCTGCATCTCAGAAAATCTGAATGGGTAGATACACCCATACCCCACAGAAAGTAAGCATTTCAGGAATACGTGATGCCACTGTGGAAAAGTAGCCAAGGGAATATCATTGGGACAGAAACTTTGGCAGAACTACCATAATTGTAAGATGG
>Ga0181612_117668_pt1 | contig 16544 bp, 14 predicted proteins | sample HoacroProtozoa21_FD_119630 | JGI IMG/M metagenome (GOLD analysis project Ga0181612, IMG submission 119630) | Hoatzin crop microbial communities from Cojedes, Venezuel. Combined Assembly of Gp0051906, Gp0051904, Gp0051908
GTGCCCGACTCAAGTCTCAGTGCAGCAATGGGTTACGCCGAGGCGAGTGGGATTCCCTACGAAATGGGCCTGCTTAAAAACAAGTATGTGGGTAGGACCTTCATTCAGCCCTCGCAAGAGCTCCGAGAGAAGGGAGTGCGCCTGAAACTTAGTGCCATCAAGAGCATTGTGAACGGCAAGAGAATAGTGCTAATCGATGATTCCATAGTGCGGGGAGTTACTTCCAAACGCATTATAGACATGTTGCACGAAGCCGGAGCCACCGAGGTGCATGTGCGAATAGCCAGCCCCGAAATCACCCACCCTTGCTTTTATGGTGTGGATATCTCTACCTACGAAGAGCTGCTCTGCGCCCATAAGAGCGTGGATGAGGTCTGCCGCATAATTGGCGCCGATTCCCTTGCCTTTATTTCGCAGGATGCCCTTTTCAAGGCCGCAGGAGGCCGCTCGGAGATGTGTCTGGCGTGCTTTACGGGCAATTATCCAACTTCACTCTACAAGGATGTGAAGGAAGCTAACAAAGATGGAAAATTCTAATTATGGCAGAAAATTATACAAAAGCGGGAGTTTCTCTCGAAGCTGGATATGAGGTGGTGAGAAGAATAAAGTCGCACGTGGCCTCCACCGCCCGAAGCGGGGTGATGGGGAACATCGGGGCCTTTGGGGGAATGTTCGATTTGGCTTCCCTAGGCTACAAGGAACCCATTTTGGTGAGTGGCACCGACGGGGTTGGCACCAAGCTAAAGCTGGCTTTTGAGGCCAATAAGCACGACACCATTGGCATAGATGCTGTGGCTATGTGCGTGAACGATGTGCTTGCCCAAGGGGCGGAGCCTCTGTTTTTTCTGGATTATATAGCCTTGGGGCATAACGTGCCATCCAAGGTTGAGGCCATAGTGTCGGGTGTTGCCGAGGGGTGCCGGCAGGCGGGCTGTGCCCTAATTGGGGGCGAAACCGCCGAAATGCCGGGGATGTACGATGCCGACGAATACGATATTGCCGGCTTCACTTGTGGGGTGGTGGAAAAGTCTCGCCTAATTGACGGCAGCAAGGTGTCCGAAGGGGACCTGCTCATTGGCCTAGCCTCTAGCGGGGTACATTCCAACGGTTTTAGTCTGGTGCGTAAAATAATCAGAGACAATAAGTTATACTTAAACGGCTTTTACGACGAGCTGGGCCCCGAGAGACTTTGCGAGGTGCTTCTGAAGCCCACCAGAATTTATGTGAAGCCGGTGCTGGAACTGCTAAAAACAGTGGATGTGCATGGGGTTGCCCATATAACGGGAGGTGGGTTTGACGAGAACATCCCCCGAATCCTAAAGGATGGGCAGGGGGCTCAAATTGAACTTGGCTCTTGGGAGATTCTGCCTATTTTCCATTTTCTAGGAAGGCACGGAGGGATTCCCGAGCGGGAGATGTTCAATATCTTTAATATGGGCATTGGCCTTGTGATTGCGCTTAGCTCCGAGGATGCTCCTAGGGCTATTCAAGTGCTTGAGTCTCAAGGAGAAAAGCCCTCTATTATTGGTAAGGTCGTTAAAGGAGCGGGGGTCGAAATCAAATGAGCGAACTTCATAAAATAGCGGTTTTTGCCAGTGGCTATGGCTCCAATTTCGAGGCTATTGCCGATGCCTGCGCATCTGGGGAGATTCCCGCCGAGGTGGTGCTTGTGGTTTGCGATAAACCTGGGGCCAGGGTCTGTGAAGTCGCTAGGGAAAGGGGCATTGAGGTCTTTTCTTTTTATTCTAAGGATTATGCTCAAAAGTCTGATTATGAGGCGCTTATATCCGCTAGATGCAAGGCCCTTGGAGTGGAACTCATCTGCCTTGCGGGGTACATGCGAATAATAGGGGAGCGGCTACTAGAAGATTTTGGCGGTAGAATTATAAATATCCATCCATCCTTGCTACCCGCTTTTAAGGGGGCGCATGCCATTGAGCAGGCGCTGGAATATGGGGTAAAAGTTTTTGGGGTTTCCATTCATTATGTGGATGAGTCCTTGGATGGCGGTAGAATCATCGCCCAGCAGGCTTTTCCCTACGAAGGCTCTGATTTAGAGGAAGTTACGGCTCTTACCCATGCCATTGAACATAAATTATACGTTAAAACAATCAAGAAATTATTATGCGAGCACTCTTTAGCGTAAGCGATAAAAGCGGCGTGGTAGAATTCGCCGCTGAACTTAAAAAACTAGGCTGGGACATTATTGCCACCGGCGGAACCATGCGTGCCTTGCAACAGGCTGGCATTGAGGTAATTAACATTAGCGATGTTACGGGATTTCCCGAAATCTGTGACGGCAGGGTAAAGACCCTTCACCCCAAGGTTCATGGCGGCCTGCTAGCCCGAAGAGACGACCCTTCGCATCTCAAAGCGTTGAGGGACAATGGGATAGAATTTATTGACATGGTCTGCGTAAATCTCTATCCCTTTGCCAAAACCATTGCTAAGGAAGGGGTGAGCATGGAAGAGGCTATAGAAAATATTGACATTGGAGGCCCTTCGATGCTTAGAAGCGCGGCCAAGAACTATAAAGATGTTACCGTGGTTTGCGACCCTGGGGATTACCCAAAAGTGCTTGACGAGATTCGCTCGAACGGTAATACCGAGCTAAAAACCCGTCTGGAGCTATCTGCAAAGGCATTTACCCATACCGCCGAATACGATTGTAGAATCGCCGGTTTTATGCGGGAGAAGGCGGGCCTTAGCGAGCGGCTGTTCTTGGAATACGAGTTAAGGCAGACTCTTAGATATGGCGAAAATCCCCATCAGAGGGCTAAATTCTATTCTAGTTTGGAGCCTTGCCCATACTCCCTTGCCTTTGCAAGTCAGTTAAATGGTAAAGAACTGTCTTACAATAATATACAGGATGCAAATGCGGCTCTGAACATAGTGAGGGAATTTAGAGAGCCCTTCTGCGTCGGGCTAAAACACATGAATCCTTGTGGGGCAGCGATAGGCTCCGATGCCCTGGATGCTTGGACCAAGGCATACGAAGCTGACAAGGTAAGTATTTTTGGGGGGATAGTGGCATTTAATAGGGAAGTGAATCTCGCTGTGGCAGAGGCACTTAAGCCTATATTTCTGGAAATAGTGATTGCTCCTTCCTTTGCTCCCGACGCTCTGGAACTTCTACGGAGCAAAAAGAATCTTAGGTTGCTTACTGTGGATATGGGAGAAGATAACTCTAGGCCAAAGCAGTATGTAAGTGTGAATGGCGGACTTTTGGAACAGGATGCCGATAGGGAAATGCTCTCCCTAAAGGCTGAAATGTGCGTAACGAAAACCAAGCCCACCGAGGCCCAAATGAGCGAGCTTCAGTTTGCTTGGAAAATAGTTAAACACATTAAATCCAATGCGATAGTGGTGGTTAAGGATGGCCGTACCCTTGGAGTTGGAGCAGGGCAGATGAATCGGGTTGGCTCCGCCGAAATTGCGCTTAAGCAAGCTAAGGCATCCGGCTTTTGCGAGGGACTGATTATGGCTTCCGACGGATTCTTCCCCTTTGATGATACCGTGGAACTTGCCTCTAGCTTTGGGGTAAGTGCGATAGTTCAACCTGGGGGTAGCGTTCGCGACGAGGATTCAATCAAAATGGCAAACCAGAAGGGTATAGCCATGCTTTTTAGCGGAATGAGACACTTTAAACACTGAAACAATATGAGTAAAATCGACGTGGTACTCGGGCTCCAATGGGGCGACGAGGGCAAGGGTAAGGTTGTGGATGTACTTACCCCGGGATACAAGGCCATAGCCCGTTTTCAGGGCGGCCCAAATGCGGGACATTCGCTGGTGTTCGGCGACAGTTCATTCGTGCTTCACACAGTGCCATCCGGCATCTTTAGGGAAGATACCCTCAATATCATTGGTAACGGAGTGGTGGTAGACCCTGTGATTTTGGTGGATGAAATCAGGCAAATCGAGCATAAGATTGGGGATATTGGCTCTAAGTTGCTGATTTCCAAGCGTGCGCACCTGATTCTCCCGACCCATAGAATGCTCGATGCGGCTAGCGAGGCTGCCAAGGGCAAGGCCAAAATCGGCTCCACCCTTAAGGGCATCGGCCCTACCTATATGGATAAAACCGGGCGTAATGGCTTGAGGTTTGGAGATGTGCTTTCGGACGAATTTATGGAGCGTTACGAGCGGCTGAAACATAAGCACGAGGGACTTCTTGCAGGGTATAATTATCAGTACGATATTAGCGAATATGAGTCCAGATGGCTATCTGCCGTACAGGAGTTAAAGCGCTTTCAATTCATTGATAGTGAGTGGGTTATAAATAAATATCTGGATGATGATATGCCCATTTTGGCAGAGGGGGCGCAAGGCTCCATGCTGGATATCGACTTTGGCACCTACCCCTTTGTAACCTCTTCGAACACCCTTTCTTCGGGGGTATGCACGGGGCTTGGCGTGGCTCCAAGCAGGATTGGCAAGGTCTATGGCATCTTCAAGGCCTACTGCACCAGAGTGGGTGCCGGGCCTTTCCCCACCGAACTCTTCGATGAGACGGGGGAGAGCCTGCGTAAAATCGGGCATGAGTTTGGGGCAACCACGGGTAGGCCCCGCCGCTGCGGCTGGCTGGATTTGGTGGCCCTAAAATACGCCGTTATGATGAGCGGGGTGAGCGAACTGATTATGATGAAGGCCGACGTTCTGGATGGGTTCGATAGCATAAAGGTATGCACCGCCTACAAGTATAAAGGAGAGGTGTTGGGGTATCTTCCGTACGAGATAAATGAGGGGTTAGAGCCTGTATATCAGGAGTTTAAGGGTTGGAAAAGCGATATTACGGGGGCTCGGGAATATGCCGAACTTCCCGATGAATTAAAGGAGTATGTCGCCTTTATAGAGAGGGAAACATCCTGCCGAATTGGCATAGTTTCGGTGGGCCCCGACCGCGAAGAGGTGGTTTTAAGGACAGAAAAAGACTAATCTTTGCCATCAGCGCTTGCGGAAAAGAAAAATTTTGCTAACTTTGCGGTCCATTTTTTTAGAAGGCCGCTTGGGCTCGTTTAAGAGATGCTCCGTTTGTGGGCTCCGCCTACGGTCAAAACTTTAAACAAAGTTTATTTTATGTACGCAATTGTAGACATTGCAGGCCAGCAGTTCAAAGTAGAAGCAGGAAAAGAGATTTTCGTGCAGAGACTGCCTCAGGCCAAGGACGAAAGTGTAGAGTTTAACAAGGTCCTCCTTATTGACAACGAGGGCTCTGTTACAGTCGGTGCTCCCTACGTTGACGGTGCAGTGGTTAAGGCCACCGTGCTCGACGACGATGCTAAAGCTGACAAGGTGCTGGTATTCAAGAAGATCCGTCGCAAGGGCTTCCAGAAGTGCAACGGCCACCGTCAGAAACTTACTAAAATTAAAATTAACGAAATCGCTTAAGTACTATGGCACACAAGAAAGGTCAATCCAGTTCAAAGAACGGTCGTGAATCGCATAGCAAACGACTTGGTTTAAAGAAATTCGGCGGCGAGGTCGTTAAGGCCGGCAACATTATCGTCCGTCAGAGAGGTACTGTACACAACCCTTCCACCAACGTTGGTATGGGTAAGGACCACACCCTCTACGCACTTGCAGATGGTACCGTAAAGTTCACCCGCAAGAGAGGCGACAAGTCCTTTGTTTCAGTCGTTCCTTTTGAGAACTAGCATTCTATGCTGACACTTAAAGCACTGCGCGATGATCCCGAGGGGATTGTCGCGCGTCTTAAGATTAAGAACTTTGACGCAAAGCCGATAGTTGACAGGGTGTTGGAACTCGACGCAAAACGTCGCAGTCTCCAGCAGGAGAGTGATGCCCTGCTAGCCGAGCAAAAGAAGAAGGCGGCGGAGATTGGCGCCCTGATGAAACAGGGACTCAAGGATGCAGCCGAGGCCGCCAAGGCCGAGGTGGCTACCCTCAAGGCCAAGAGTAACGCTCTTCTCGAAGAGGGCGAAAAGGCAGCCAAGGAGCTTGAGGATAACCTCGTGCTTCTGCCTAACACCCCTTACAAGCTTGTTCCCGAGGGCAAGGGCGCAGAGGATAATCTGGTGGTTAAGATGGGCGGTCCCGAGGTTAAACTCCCCGAGGGTGCGCTTCCCCACTGGGAGCTTGCCAAGAAGTACGACATCATTGATTTTGACCTCGGAGTCAAGATTACTGGTGCAGGATTCCCCGTTTACAAGGGCAAGGGCGCAAGGCTCCAGAGGGCTCTGATTAACTTCTTCCTCGACCGCAACACAGCCGCAGGCTACCGCGAGGTAGAACCCCCTGTAGTGGTAAATGCCGCTTCGGGCTTTGGCACCGGACAGCTTCCCGACAAGGAGGCCCAGATGTACTATGTGGGTCTGGATGATTTCTATCTGGTCCCTACCGCCGAGGTGCCCGTTACCAATATCTTCCGCGATGTGATTCTCGAAGAGGGGCAGATTCCCCAGAGGCTGACCGCTTACACTCCTTGCTTCCGCCGCGAGGCCGGCTCTTACGGCAAGGACGTGCGCGGACTTAACCGTCTGCATCAGTTCGATAAGGTAGAGATTGTGCGCATCGAGAAGCCCGAGAATTCATATCAGGCTCTGGATGAGATGATTGCACACGTAGAGAGCCTTGTGAACGCACTTGGCCTTAAGTATCGAATCCTTCGCCTTTGCGGTGGCGATATGTCGTTTACATCGGCGATTACCTACGATTTTGAGCTATGGAGTGCTGCTCAGGGGCGCTGGCTCGAGATTTCGTCTGTATCCAACTTTGAGACGTATCAGGCAAACAGGCTCCACTGCCGCTATCGCGACGAGAACGGCAAGACCCAGCTTGCACATACTCTTAACGGCTCTTCGCTAGCTCTTCCTCGCGTGGTAGCCGCTCTTCTCGAAGACAACCAGACCCCCGACGGTATCATTATCCCCGAGGTTCTGCGTCCCTACACAGGCTTCGATAAGATTGACTAAAATTGTCTAAGAGTCGCACTATACTTTCCATGAAAAAGGTCTTTTTAATTTTTAGGAAAAGCTAAATTGAAAAAGTTAGAAAGGATAGTGTTAGGTATCGATCCCGGAACCAATTTACTTGGTTTCGGGGTCATCCGTATAGATGAGAACTCAAAAGCCAATTTTGTGGATATGGGAGTGCTGGATTTGCGAAAAATCCAAAGTCCCTACGATAAGTTAGAGTGTATTAACGAAAAGGTTGGAGCGCTTTGTGAGCTTCATCACCCCTCGGACCTTGCGATAGAATCCCCATTTTTTGGCAAGAACGCTCAAGTTATTCTAAAGCTGGGAAGAGCTCAGGGGGCCGCTATGATAGCAGCCATTTCGAGGGGAATAGCGGTGTTTGAATATGCCCCACGCAAGGCTAAAATGGCGATTTGCGGCAACGGCGCCGCATCCAAGGAACAGGTGGCCTTGATAGTGGAAAAGACCCTAGGCATCAATATAGAGAGCAAGTACCTCGATGCCACCGATGCCCTGGCCATCGCAATGTGCCACTATTATCAACTCACAAGCCCGCTCACATCCACCCAGGCCGCAACATCCTGGGAAAAATTTATTGCTGCAAATCCCGACCGAGTGAAATAAACTTTTTGGCGGATTTTGCATCCAAAAAAAGTATGAGAACTTTAAGAACCATTATTACGGCTCTAGCTATTGCGTTGTGTACTAATGCTTTAGCCCAAAACAAGATTACGGCGACCCTAGTCGATTCTTCTAGCGGCGAGCCGGTTTCTTTCGCCACAGTCTCCCTTACTTTGGAGGGAGCCACCAAACCAAGTAAATATGTGCTAAGTACCGATAATGGCTCGGTGCTGATTAGCGGGGTGCGCAAAGGTAATTACACCCTCAAGGCCGAACTTCTTGGCTATAAGACATATATCTCCAAAATTAAGGTGGTCTCGGGCGAAAATGCGCTGGGACAAATCAAGTTGGACCCCGATGCCGAGCAACTGGAGGCCGCAAAGGTTAGTGCCGCAGGCAACCCCATCATAATAAAGAAAGATACCATAGAATATAACGCATCTTCGTTTAAAACCACCGACAATGATGTGCTGGAGGACCTTCTGAAAAAGCTTCCCGGCATTGAGGTGAGTGAGGACGGCAGCATTACCGCCAATGGTGAGACCATCTCAAAGATTACCATCGACGGTAAGACCTTCTTCCTTGATGATCCCCAGCTGGCATCGAAAAATATCCCCGCCAAACTCATCAACAAGCTTAAGGTGATTGAGAAGAAGAGCGAGCAGGCCGAGTTCACGGGCATTGACGATGGTGAGGAAGAGACGGTGATTGACCTTAGCATAAAGCCTGGAATGATGAAGGGAATATTTGGAAACGTCTCTGCCGGCGCAGGCCACGATATCCCCGCCAGCGAGGGCATAGAAGGGGATTGGCGCTATCAGGGAGCTGCCTTCCTAGGTAGATTCACCGACAAGAGCCAACTTAGTTTGGTGCTCAATGGCAATAATACCAACAACCGCGGCTTCAACGACCTAGCAGGCTCCATGATGGGCAATATGCGAGGTGGCGGTGGCGGTATGGGCCGAGGCCAAGGAGGCTGGGGCAGCGGCAATGGTATAACCACCTCATACATGGGCGGTGTGAACGGAGCTTGGGACCTCTTTGACGATAAGATGGAGCTAGGTGCCAACTATCTTTACAATCACACTAACAATGATGTGTTGGAGCAGAGCGTAAAGACCACCTATCTAGACGATTACAATCTTATCTACAATAATGACGGAAGCAGCAACACCCGTACTTACGGGCATCGCTTCGGCGTTAGAATGGACCATAAGTTCTCGGACAACACCTCCCTGCTCTTTGAACCCCAAATCAATTTTGGCGGGGGTAGCTTTGGGCAGACCAGCGACTATACCACTTACACCGATTATCTGGATGGAAGCGAGAATGTTCTTACAAACAGGGGCAAAAGCTCCCAGTCGGGCGACAATAAGAATGTGAGCACCAGCGGTTTCGCCCTACTGCGTCAGAGGCTGGGGATTCCAGGCAGAACCCTCACCGTTATGGGCCGTTACAGCTTCAGTAACAACGACTTAAACTCTCTGAATTACTCCGATACCTATATTGCCGAGAACGACAGTACCTCAATTATAGACCAGAGCATAGCATCCAACTCCAAGAGCGCATCTCTAACCGGTAGGGCAACCTACACCGAGCCCATTGGAAACGGGTTCTACATCGAGGGTAACTACGCCTATCGTTGGAGCAAGAGCTCTTCGAACAAGAATACCTACAACAATCTCACGGGGCTTCAGGATTTTACCTATTCCAATGAGATTGTAAACGAGAGTAATAGCCAGGAAATTGGAGTGAATGTGATGTATCAGAGGGAGAAATCCAGGGCCCAGTTGGGCTTTGCGGCCATCCCTACCAATACTTTCAATAGCACTACCCGTTACAATACCCTTACCGATAGCTACGACCCCACTACCTACAGCGACCACCGCTGGAACTTTTCTCCTAGGGCCATGCTTTGGTGGGAATTTAACGATAATCTTAGCACCAGACTCTTCTACCGTGGGTCTTCGAGCCAGCCTTCGACCTCGCAACTTATGCCTGTGCCCGACAATACCGACCCTCTGAATGTGAGCTTCGGTAATCCTTCGCTAACCCCTTATTTCAGCCATAGCCTGCGTGGAGATATCCGCTATAACAACAAGAAGAACTTCACTTCGCTCAATGTTCACCTCAATGCGGGACTAGTGCAGAACCCCATTGTGAGTGCCATTTGGTATGATACTTCGGGAGCTCAGTATGTGATGCCTTTCAACGGCAAGAACTCAGGAAATTTCAGCGCTGACGGATTCCTGAACTTGCCTATCGGCAAGAGCAACTTCAGTCTGTCGAACATGGCAAGGGTAAACTGGAGCAAGTCTTCGTCCTACGTTGGCAACGATATCGACATGACCCTTTATACCGAAGATGGCGACTATTACGGCTTTATGGAGGATTTGATTGAAAAGACTAAGGATGAGGATTATTTCGCTTCCCACTTCGAGGATAATACAATCAAGACCCTTGGCTTCACCGAGCGATTGAGGCTGACCTATAGGCTTGATAATCTGGAACTTACGGGCTCTGCTAGAACCCGTATGAATAGGTCGTGGTACACCATTGCATCCGCAAAGAACACCACCACTTGGAACAATCAGATTAGACTCACCGCCAACTGGACTTGGGAACAGACGGGCATAACCATCAAAGCCGACGGCAACTACAATTGGTACCGTGGTTACACTACCGCCCAGGAGGACGAGTATGTGCTGAACGCCGAAATTCAGAAGCTTCTCTTTAGGGATAAAGTTACCCTGGCAGTCAAGTGTTACGACATTCTGGGGCAGGCCAAGAATCTAAGCGTTACAGATGCTTCCAACTACCATCAGGAGGTAATCAACAATACTCTTGGTCGCTACATCATCGCTTCGCTCACATTCCGTTTTGGAACCTTCGACCGTAGCAAGATGCGTGGCCCCGGCGGCCCTGGTGGTCCAGGTCCTGGCGGCCCGCCTCCAGGCAGGTAAAATATCATACTTTGGAAAGGTCCGAAATTTTATTTACATTTGTAGGCTTGTAATGTGAATATTATGAAGGACTTTTTCAGTAATTGGATAGTTAAAAACATACTGCTGGCCATAATCTGTGTTGTGGCTATTCTGGTTTTGTCGAACCTGTTCCTGAATCTGGTAACCCGTCATGGCAAGGTTGTTACCGTGCCCGACCTCACCAATCAGACCTATTCCGAGGCAAAATACAATGCCGGCAAGCTTGGGCTTAGGGTTGAGGTTGCCGATTCGGTGTATGTCCGTCGCATGAAAAAGGGCGTTGTGTTTACCCAGAACCCCGCTCCGGGGGTTAGCGTAAAGAAGGGCCGCAGAATCTTCCTAACCACCAACGCAAAGGCCGCCAAGGAAATTAAGATGCCTCTTGTCGCCGGCTACTCCATGCGTCAGGCCAAGGCTGAACTTTCTTCAAAGGGGCTTACCCTGGGTAAACTCATCTACATTGATGATATTGCCACCAATAATGTGATTAGGCAGCTATATAATGGGCACGAAATCAAGGCGGGAACCCCGATTGAGAGTGGCTCCAAGATTGATTTGGTGGTAGGTCTCAACCCCGAGGATGGCAGAACCTATGCTCCCGATGTGGTTGGAATGAAGTATCTTAGGGCAGTGGATGTGGTTCAGGATTACTCTCTTAATATTGCCAAAACCATCTTCGACGAGGGAATCAAAAGCTATACCGATACAATCAATGCCGTGGTTTACAAGCAGTTGCCCGCTTCTTCGACCGTTCCGCTCACAATGGGGTCGGGGGTAACTCTCTATCTTGGCAAGGAAGAAGAAGGCAAGTAGCTATGGAGTGGCTGGAACCCGAGGAGACCCTTGAAGAGCAGGAAATGTTCGAGCATTTCCGGCTGGTCGTAGACCCGGGTCAAGCTCCAATCAGAATTGATAAATACATGTCGGCACATCTGGAAGACACTTCCAGACATAGGATTCAATGTGCCATTAAGGAGGGCTTTGTAAAGGTCGGCGAAAAGACGGTAAAGGCCAATTACATCGTTCGCCCGGGGGAGATAATCCGCTTTGTAATGCCCTACAGGCGGAGGGGAGTGGAAATCAAGCCCCAAAATATCCCGCTAAACATAGTGTACGAGGATGAGGATGTGCTGGTTGTGAACAAGCCCGCCGGAATGGTGGTTCACCCCGGGCACGGGCACTTCGATGGCACCCTTGTGAATGCTCTTGCCTTTCATCTTGGAATCTCGCAAGGCCCTGATGCCGAGGACGAAAGAATGGGGATTTTGGTGCATCGAATAGATAAGGACACATCCGGCTTGCTGCTGGTGGCAAAGAATGACGAGGCCCAGCTGAATCTGGCTAAACAATTCTACGAACATTCCATAGAGCGCCGGTATCAGGCTATTGTTTGGGGCGATATCAAAGAGCCTGAGGGCACTATTGACGCCAATATCGGAAGAGACCCCAATGACCGTCTGCGCTTTAAAATTGTGGGCCCGGAGAGCGGTAAAACGGCGATTACCCATTATAAGATGCTGGAGCGTTTTGGCTTTGTAACCTTGGTGGAGTGTAAGTTGGAAACTGGTAGGACGCATCAAATTAGGGTGCATCTCTCTTCAATAGGGCATCCGCTGTTCAACGACGAGCGTTATGGCGGTTCTGAGATTAGAAAGGGCACAATCTACGCAAAATACAAGCAGTTCATTGCCAATTGCTTTGAAATTTGCCCCCGTCAGGCCCTGCACGCCAAGACCCTTGGCTTTGTGCATCCTCGCAGCAAGAAGTGGCTTCAGTTCGATTCGGCCCTTCCGGAGGATATGGTGGGCCTGCTGGACAAATGGCGTAAATATAGTGGCAATATGCCAAAGGAGGAGGAAGAGTAATGAAGGCTAAATTATTGATACTCATTCTGTTATTTGCGATTTTGATGAGCCTTCCATGGCTGGTGCCGCACATGGGGGTGTTCGCTCTTATTGGCTTTGTGCCCTTGCTTTGCGCAGAGAGGCTCGCCACCGAAGGGGGAGTGAAGCGCTTCTGGCCCTGGCACTACGGGGCTTTTGTGCTTTGGAACGCCTTTACAACCTTCTGGGTTTGGAATGCCACTGCGGGTGGAGCGGTGTTCGCAATTTTAGCGAACGCTCTTCAAATGTCGCTGATTTTCGGACTTTTCAGATTCTCAAAAAAGCATCTGGGAGGAGTTCTGCCCTATATTTTCCTTGCCTGCCTTTGGATTGCATGGGAGAGGTGGTATTTTGTATCCGCCCAAATATCTTGGCCTTGGCTGGTGCTTGGGAATGCCTTTGCCCGTAGCTTGCACTGGATTCAGTGGTACGAATATACAGGCACCCTGGGTGGCTCCCTTTGGGTTTGGGCCTGCAATCTTGGGGTGTTCGGAGCTATGGTTTCCCTTTCGGACGGGAGCTTTTTCCGTTGGAATAATTTTGCAAAAATAAGCTCTGTAGTGGCCCTGCTGCTGCTTTTTGCCTTCCCTTATGCCGCTTCGCAGCATCTTTGGTATCACTTCGATGATTCGGAATCCGAGGGAAGCGTGAAGGTGCTGATAGGACAGCCCAATTTTGACCCTTATCAAAAGTTTGAATCCATGACCCAGGCCCAGCAAACGGATGTTTTGCTTGGGCAGTTTGGGGATGTGCTGGGGAGCGATACCCTTTGGACGGGACTTCTGATTGCTCCCGAAACCTTTACGGGGGATGTGATTCTAAACGATATTGGCTCCAGCCCTACCATAAAGACCTTTGACAACTTTCTATCGACCTATCCAAATGCCGAAATCCTCTTTGGGGCATCCACGTACGAGATTTTCAACCAGAGCTCTTGCCCCGATATTCTTGCAAGGGAATATGGCAACGGTTGGATATTGAATAGAAATTCTGCCATTGAGATGGACTCCGAGGGTAAGTACGAGCTCTTTCATAAGAGCAAACTCGTTGTGGGAACGGAACTTACTCCTTATCCCAAATTTTTTGTGCCCATTGATAATATGCTTGGGGGAGTGATGGGCCGTTGCAAGGGGCAAGAAGAAATCAGCTGCCTGAATTACAAGGATGTTCCCTTTGGCTGCGCCGTGTGCTACGAGAGTGTGTACCCCGAATATTGCACCGGCTATGTGCGCAAGCATGCCAAGTTTATGACCATTATAACCAACGATGCCTGGTGGGGGAATACCCCTGGATACAAGCAGCATCTTAGCTATGCCAGCCTGCGGGCAATCGAGCTACGGCGAGAGATAGCCCGCTGCGGGAATACAGGTATCTCCGCCATAATAAATCGTCGGGGAGAGGTGGTGAAAAGCACGTCTTGGTGGCAGCGGGAGACCCTTTCGGGGGAGGTCAAGCTCTTTAGCAAAGAAAGCTTTTTTGTGCGTTTCGGAGACATTACCGGCAGGCTGTGCAGCTTCGTTGCGGCTCTTCTGGGTCTGTATCTTTTGGTAAACTTGCTGCTGAAAGGAAGGAGAAAGTAAAAAAATATTACTATATTTGCGAAGTACTATTTTAGAACCATAAAACTTAAACTCAGATGAAATTGATTGGTACGGGAAGCTCCCTTCCCAAAAAGGTGATTGGTAATGACGATTTTTCGGCTTTTCTGGATACCGGAGACGAGTGGATTTTCCCTAGGACCGGCATCAAGACAAGGCATATCATTACAGATGAAAAACTTGAAGACCTTGCCACAGAGGCAGTTGTAAGAGCACTTTTGGATGCTGACCTGAAAGCTTCGCAGATAGATTTTTTTATCTGCTCGAACGTTGTAAGCGAGTATGTTACCCCAAGCATGAGTTGCATTGTGGCCGAGAAGCTTGGGATGAGCTGCCCTTGTATTGACATAAATTGCGCATGCCCGGGGTTTGTGTATGCGATGGATATAGCTCAGACCTACTTTGATGCCGGTAAGGTGGAGAATGTGCTGATTCTCTGTGCAGAGGAGCCCACCCGCATGGCATCTTGGAAAGACCGCAGCACTTGCGTGCTATTTGGCGATGGCGCCGGGGCCGCAGTGTTCACAAAGGGCGATAATTTTAAGGCCAGCAAGCTCTACAGTCAGCCTGCCAGCGATAAGATTTACCAGATTCGCACCCTTGTGCCCAATCCTTTCATCACCAAGGAAGAGGTGGATGTGCCCATGCAGATGAAGGGTAGAGATGTGTTTAAGTTTGCTGTTACCGCTTGTGTGCATGATATTCAGGAGGTGTTGGACAAGGCTGGCATTGATGTTAAGGATGTAGACCATTTCCTTGTGCATCAGGCAAATATGAGGATTATCGATGCCATCCGCGAGCGCTTTGACGTCGCTCCCGAGAAGTTTGCCATAAATATCACAGACCATGGCAATTCTTCCAGTGCTTCTTGCCCCATCCTGCTGGATGAGTGCCATAGGGCAGGCCTCTTTAAGGAGGGCGATGTGATTGTGTTCAGTGCGTTTGGCGCCGGGCTGCTGAGTGGAGCTGCCGTTTTGGTTTGGTAGGTCCCTAAAAAAGAAATTTTAGCTAAGTAGAACTTTATTATATGAAAGAACAAAGAGTAGTTGTAACAGGAATGGGAATTATCTCTCCTATAGGAAACGATGTTTCCACTTTCTGGAAGAACCTAAAGGATGGTGTGTGTGGAATCAATGTGATTGAGAATTTCGACACTTCCATTCTGCCGGTTCATATCGCAGGTCAGGTTAAGAACTTTGACCCTCTTCAGTATGGTATGGATAAGGCTTTTGTGCGTAAACAGGGCCTTTTTACCCAGTATTCGGTGGCTGCCGCCCGTCAAGCTATGGACGATGCGGGGCTTCGCAGCGATGGCGACGATGCCAATATCGACCCCTATCGCCTTGGCGTTTATGTGGGTTCTGGTATTGGTGGCTTTGAGGTTCAGTACCGTGAGACTGCTAAAATCATCGAGGACCCTTCGGGGCAGTGGATTTCGCCGCTGTTCATTCCTGCGATGATTTCGAACATCGCCGCCGGCCATATTGCAATTAAGAACAATGCCCGTGGGGTTTGCATAAATGTTGTAACCGCTTGTGCCACAGGCTCTCACAATCTTGGTGAGGCTTATAGGGCAGTGAAGTATGGCTATGCCGATGCTATCATTTCGGGTGGCGGCGAGGCTGCAATTATCCCTTTGGGAATCGCCGGTTTTGCCAATGCCAAGGCTCTATCTCGCAGCGAGGATCCCAATTATGCCAGTCTTCCCTTCAATCTTAACCGTGGTGGTTTTGTCATGGGTGAGGGTGGTGCTATCTTGATTTTGGAATCTTTGGAGCATGCCAAGGCTCGTGGGGCTAAGATTTATGCCGAGATGGTGGGTTATGGCAATACTTGCGACGCTTATCATTCCACCGCTCCTCGTCCTGATGGTACAACCCAGTCCCAGAGTATGAAGTGGGCTTTGGAGGAGGCTGGGTATGATCCTAGCAATGATGTGCTTTATATCAATGCTCATGGCACGGGTACACATCTTAACGATGCTTCAGAGACCGCGGCTTACAAGCTGGCTCTTGGCTCAAAGGCTTACGATGCTCATATCACTTCAATCAAGAGTATGACAGGCCACATGCTTGGTGCCGCCGGCGCCGCTGAGGCGATTGCCACCGTGCTTTCGCTCCGAGAGGGCGTGGTTACTCCTACCATCAACCTTGATACTCCCGACCCTGAGTGCGACCTTAACTATACTCCCAACAAGGCTGAGAGTGTTAGGTGTACGCTTGGTATTTCGGATAATCTTGGCTTTGGTGGCCACAATGCCTGCTTGGCGTTCAGACCTTTTGATTTATAGGCCGAAGGCGGCTTTGAGTGTTTCTACGGCGTCCAGTTTTTCCCATGCGAAGAATTGGACGCTGCGTTTTTCGCTCTTGCCGTGGCATTCGAATTCCACTTCGGCGGTGTAGGGGTCTCGGCCAAAGTGGCCGTAGGCGGCTGTGGGGCCGTAAATCGGGTGCTTTAGGCCGAAGCGCTCCACTATTGCGGCCGGGCGCAGGTCATATAGCTCCGATATCTTTGCTGCGA
>Ga0181612_148237_pt1 | contig 16544 bp, 8 predicted proteins | sample HoacroProtozoa21_FD_119630 | JGI IMG/M metagenome (GOLD analysis project Ga0181612, IMG submission 119630) | Hoatzin crop microbial communities from Cojedes, Venezuel. Combined Assembly of Gp0051906, Gp0051904, Gp0051908
ACATTTTTACTATTTATGAGCCTATTTAACTTTATCGGTAAATGGCATGGTTCCTTTGACTATTTCTCAAGTGTCGCTATTTTTCTAGACCGTCCCCCAGTTTGCCCTCACCATTGCAGCAGCAGTACAGAAACGTGTACTCTCATGCTTCTCACTCAATGATTTTCAACTATTTCCAGAACATGACCTCCCATTATAAGAACACTTTCGGGAGTCTGACGCCCGCTACTAAGCTCAGAAGAAAGAAAGCCCCTGCCTCCTAAAAGCTGTCTGCAGCAACCAGGTCAAATACCTGTGGACAACAGAGAAGCTGGACCACAGAAGTGGGATAGAAAAGGTAGTCCAGAAAGAGAATGAGTCTAACATCATGGTTAACTTCCTTGCATGGACCATAACCATGAGATCACTCTGAACTTTTTTCTTTTATGAAAACTGCTCAAAATTAGCCATGAACTAAAGTGCATCTTATTTTCTTCTGAAAGATTTACTCCCTTCCCTACCACTTGTTTAACATCCTACACCGCCAGCCAAACACGGAGCCTCCTGGGAGTATTCCTCAACGTTACCACCTGCATAGACCCAGTTTCTCCTAGGGCTCTTCACTCCTCAGCCCGGGCGCTGCCTGCGGAGCATGGTCCTGTTTGGAAGTGACTGGCGTTTGGGTGGGACGCACTCTCACTTTGGGACAGTGAGGAGATCTAACGTGCAGCCTCACACTCAACGTAATCATCTGCCAACACAGTCATGAGCTGGAATTCCATTTCTTGTAGCAATAGTTGGGACCAACAGCCACAATAACTCTGCGCTGAAAACTTGTATTTGTGGCTCCATGGCCAAAACCACAGGAAAACTATTTTTAGCGCAACGGAGCTCTAAATAGTGGAAGCACTGAAAATTTAGCTCGCACCGTGGGCCAAATTCTTCTCCTGGTTACACCCACTCTATGGAGAAGCTTGAGTATAATAAACAGAAACACTCTGAAGCAGAAGTTAAAAAAAAAATAAAAAGGTAAACTTTTACTTATTGGTAAAATCAGTATTTAAAACTTTAAATGAAGAAAGGTACATGTCCTCCAGCATTTCCTCTGGAAATAAATGAAAGGAAAAGGGAACAGTTTGAAATAGAAGCGATCTGTTACAATAATTGTACCTATTACGATAAAGGTAATTCATCCCACTATGTATGCCTGAACAATACGTATAGCTAAAATCGCTCTCCATTCATTATGCAGATACTTTTGGCTTAGACCAGTGAAAAGGACACTGGGTTTATCTGTACCTTGAGAGAAAGACGCAGCAGATGAGTGTAGCCTATGAGTAACAAATCAGGTTTTAATAGCTAGACCTACACTTAATTACTCACAAGCCAACTTTCTAACAGCAGTTTATCACCTCGGGATTTCACAACACAAAGCAATTAGTGATGGCGAGGCAGAGTGCTCAAGCTTTCTCCCGTAGGAACCGACAGGACCTGACTTTCTCCTTCTGGGTGTATTTCTGCCAGAGTCCCCGGGTTACATGACGCTGCGCCTTTACAACTTGTATTTAAATTTCGTGGCACACTTAGGGACGTGACTTTTTTTTCCACCCTCATGACCAAACAGTTGGGTTTACTAATTTCCTCTACAGTATCAAGATCTGCATATACAAGCATAATAATGGCTATTATAAAATTAAAGTGCTTTTGGCACAGTGTGGTGCAGGCTTTGGACAGCATGTTGCGAGCTATTTGCTTCCCTTTGCAAAATTTCCACAGAAGTTTTATTTTCCTTTCTTTTTGTTAGGAAAACAGGGAACTGGATCATTTTCTAAAACAAAAAACTTTTGGAGAAGCCAGTAAGATGAAAGAAAAAATTGGGGTTTTTTTTCTCATATTAATAATTTAAAATGTTATTTTTCATTCACTGTTTCATCATTGACGAGATTTCTTCCACTCTCTAAGCACTGCCCTATGACGCACAACGGAAATTCAGAGAGGAAAATCAAAAGGCAAACAACACATTTTCAATTTCGGTTACATTTTTGCAAATCTAAAATAAATTTATATTGTTGTTACTGTCTAAACACCTTCATATTTCACACAGGAAAGAAAATATAAAAAGTTCATCATCTTTTTCCTCCAGCTGCTTAGATGGGCCCCATGTAAGGCACTGTCACTAAAATAGTTCACAGCCCTAATTACAATTCACCACATCTTGGGAATGACATTTAGGATTCTTGAGGCGCTTTTAGATAATTTTTAGACTCTGCGTAGAAGATCAGCTGTCACAAAGTCAGTTTTATTTTGTAACAGATTTTATCCTTTGGAATGTTATGTTTGGACTGAGCTGAAGATATGGAAAAATACATGCAATATAGTTTGCTTACCCGACTGAAATATAACTCCTAAAACAAAGATGAAACTTTCTGTCCTTTAATGTTCATTATTCCAGCCTGTGCTTGCCTATAGCTATTTGGAATAGGAAAGAGGGGGTAGGGGAAAGAACTCTCCTTTACTGCATTATTCTGACTCCATTAGTGTAGTCAGAGAGAATTCCTGCTCTCTATCCAGTAATTAAATAAATATTTAACATTGCAGGATTTAATTGGAATCCCAAAAGTTAACAATAGCCTCTGCTATCAGTGTCGCTATCTCAGGGGTTCTGTTTTCACAGGGTATATTTAGATCTCAGCCACATCGCCCACTGGCATTACAAATAGTATAAAACTCCCCCCCTTGAAAAAAAGAAAACAAACAAGAAGCTCCACAAAATCTGGAAACTTTTATAAAGTGACGCCATCGCCGCGAATCTCCTTCCCCCTGCTGCAAAACGTACTTCAAGGCTTAACAAATTCAGTGGCAGGCAGGCTGTCGTAAAAAAAAAAAACCACCAACCAAAAAAGCCCCAACCAATAACAACTGAACACAGCTTTACCTTGCAGCGAATTACTGCAGCTCCATTTTCCGACCCTTGATTTTTTCGCTCGCTCCCTTCCCAGTGGTTTCTGTTTCTGGCTCTCCCATGCTGGCGGCGGGCGGCTGGGGAGGAGCCCAGCGCCGAGGGTCTCCAGCCCGCCGGGAGCAGGGACCGGATCGGGTAACACACCCGTGAGCACACCCAGAGCCGGCTGCGCAGAATTCAAATCCCCACTTTAGAAACTTTCTGCAATACTTGTGTGTCAAGTCTATTTTTGCTTCCTTCCTTCATGCTGTAATAATGCTCTTCGGTCCGATGCAACGCAGCCATCTTTTGTGCTGTGCCTTTCGTACAATCTGTAGATCAAAAGCGCTTTGCCGGTGTAAATCCTGGCTTTGCCAGAGCTGGCTGGTCCCTTTCGGGGAATAATTTATGTAGTTTGCAAAATGGGAACAACTACAATCGCCGTGTATTGACTCTTTGCATGAAGTCTCTCTGCACAAAAAGAACGCTTAGAATCTGAATGCATTTAATGGCTATAGATGTGTGTAAACCTGTCTAATACAGATACATAAATACATATATATACACATAGTTAAAGCATCCAGATGGTATGTCTATGCACACATACACCTCAAAATGGGCCAGTTTAATTAGGATAATATGTTTTTCATGTAAAAAATACAATTATACAGTAGGAATGTTCTTCATACCAGGCCTTCTACATTTGCATTTTACCACTCTGCATGTATATACAAAGATAGCAAAAACAGAGAGTAACATTTATAACATTTATATATGTGAGTGTAAGTCTGCAAAAGGCGGATCGTTCTCTGTGGATCTACTGAGCTAAACACAGTAAAAGCTGGTGAGTCTTGTTGACAACAGAGCTCCTAGAGATTTCAAAGTCCAGTTAATAGGAACAGTCTGACAGCTGCACACGCTAGAAGAACCACTTAGAACATAACAGTCATGCGATTAGATAATTGCAGAATCAAAGCATTGCTTACTAAAATAATGAGATTATTATGATTATGTCTAATTGTTAGCCATTGGTCTTGATGAAGATGACTAAGGTTGTGTCCAAAAGATCAGCTCAACCCTCTCAAACCCAGGTTCATGAGAAACCTTGTGTCTTCCTCACAGTGCAAGCCTGAGTTCCCTTGCCAGAGCTCCAATGATCTGGCAAGACCTGAGCCATCAGCAGAAAGGAAGGTTCAGAAACCCCCCGTAAGGCATACGGTGGGGAAGGAGGAGTGTGGCTTGTCAAAGAAAAATCAGGCTTTGCAGATCACTACGGGATTTCTTTGAAGGATTCAGCCAGCAGTGAGAGGTTATTGAATTCTACCTGGATTTCTAAAAGACTCTTGACAATGTCTCCCACCTTTCTCAGGGAAGATAATCTGCTGGGGGAAAGGAGGTAACGGTCTCCTAAGAAGGTATAACTACTCAAAAGCAAAGCAGCAAAGAGCAGCAGTATCTGGTTCCTTTTCACAGCAGAGGAAAGTGGAGTTTCACAAGCACGCGTGTGCCCATTGGTGCCGCTCAGCGTGTTGCTGAATGAGCTGGAGAAGGGAGTGGGACGATCTATGGAAAACGAAGTTGTCTAGGAAAGTGGAGATGACTCAGTGTGAAGAGCTGAGGAGGGAGTTCGCCATACTGAGTGGGAAACAAAAGGCAGATGAGATTTGGTGTAAATATAAATGTAAAGTTGCACATGTGGGAGCGAAGTCACATCCAAGATGATGTGCTCTAACATATTATTACTCAGGAACAATATTTTATAATAGCTCAATGCAGGTGTTGAATGCATTTTTGATCCCCAAGGAGTGCACTGAATGTGAGGAATTGCTACGAAAGGAATGACAAACAAAGCAAAGAAGAGGGCTCTGACGCTGTGAATTCTCGGTGCACCTGCGTCTCGGGTTCCATGAAGAGAGCCAGTTCTCCATCTCAAAAAGCAACGCTACATCTGACAGAGGTACGGACAAGGCCAAAAAGAGTGATCTGAAGAATGAAATGGGTCTCATGCAGGGAATGTCTAAATCGTCTCTTCCATCTGGAAAAGACACAGCTGAGAAGGGACATTACAGACCTCTGCAAAAAGCCCAGGTGGAACAGGGAAGATGAAAGAAGATGTTGTCTTCCAGTTCTGGAGGAGGTGAAAGGAAGCTTAGCTGCAGGCTTTTGAGAAGAAAAAGGTAGTTCTTCACACAAAGTGTAAGAAGGGGTTCAAATCTCTGCCACCAAACTTTGTGGGTACTAAAAGTTTACAGGAGTTCAAAACCTGAAACTGGTGGCAGAGCAAATTCACAAAAGAAAAGCCCATTAAATGTCACTAAATATAAAGACACCAACCTCTGGCTCCGGAAGTCCCTCAGCTGCAAGTTGCTGGAAGAGTATTCTGTGTGATTACTGTTTGCCCGGTACTTATTATTCTTCCTCTGGGCATCCTCTGGCTGTTGGACAGGACACTGAGCTCACAGACCTTTGATCCCACCTGGCAGGGTCACGCTCACGTTCTTCACATGCTCTCAGGAGAACAGCTTTTCATCCTGGAGCTGGTATCTCACTGCAATCAGATGTTATTGTCTAAAACATCACAAATTCTGGTTTATGTTTTTTCTAATTTGTAGGATACCCCAGTTCTACCTCTGCACCATTCTACAAATATCGCTACGTATTTATAAATGACATATATAAATGCTTCTAGTAATGGGAATAAAACTCTTCTGGTTAAAACTGAAATCTTCTTTTTTACTCTAGCACTCTGGCTTTCTCAAGATGTTCAGGAGAAAAGCTTCCAAAAAGACAGTAATGAGTTTACACTGCGTCACTCAAAAATGCACTAATTACTCTAATCTACATTAAGAAATTATTACTAAGAACTCCACAGTAAAGGTAATTTAAATAGAAGCTTCAATGTAGTGAAGCTGTGGTATGGTAGAGCACAACGGTGCAGAGCTTGTAGCCCAATGTACGTACTAACTGAACTAACGATCTAGTGTCTTTTCATCCACTTTTTTATATCATTATGTACAACAAAGAACGTTATGTTTTGAAACGTACATCTGGTCTCTTCCAGTGAGACCAGAGCTCTGCGATCATGGGAAAATTCCCTTCATGCCAAACAGGGGAAAAAAATGGCTTTTTAAAATTTTCTGTAAAGGGAAAATGGTGGCAGGGAGGGCAGATGTTTGGCATTTGAAAAGTTGTGTTTTGATAGAAAAAAAAATGCCTTTTAAAACAGTAATGCAAATGAAGAACATCTAGTGGAAAAGTCACTTCCAGAACTTGTGTTTTGACAGTGATGAGATGGGATTGCAGCCGAACTTTTCCACTTGTCCGTTCTCCTCCTTCCCGAAACTAGCAGTGAAATGCAACTGATTTCATAAGGTATTTTAACAAATTTATATATGCCAATGGGACAGATCTAGGCCAGAGTTTCTTTGGTCTAGCTCAAAAGAACAGAAAAATACTCGATGGATATTTAATAATTATGCTTTCTAAGAGAAAGGCATTTTCATTCCTATTGGAAATACAAAGAAAATTAAATTCAGCAAGAAAACGCCACGTCCAAAATCAGACAGATACATCAGTGGCAATTTCAGAGCTGAAATTTTTAATTCAACCCCCAGTTTTGAATTGCAATGACTAACCCTCTACAGAGGATCTCGGGTGTAAAAACACCAACCAGTTGTAGTTGCACTGCAGTTCCCAGTGCCTCTGAAATACTGACATTTAGGGGTTTCGCAGAACAAGGAGGTGTTTCCATTCTGGATTACCAAGGATGTGTTTCTGAGAAAGCCACACAATTCAACTTGAAATAAGCACTTTCCTGCCTTTCTTATACATAACTCATCACACCCAGCTTTTAATATTTGTCTATTGTTTCAGACCTACTCTGCCAATTTATTATATAAGCAGAACTTTGATCTTCATTCTGTCAAGCAAATTTCTTAGAAAAACTCTGGTTTTGGTGACAGTGTTTAGTAGCGGGATAGTTGGAACTGCGGATAGATGGCTATAAACCTCGGTCTTGGGAAAATACTGATTAGTACTTATATTTAAGCATGAGAATAACCTCCCGTCTATTCAGCGAAGTATTTATGGCTATGCTTTACTTTAAGCACACACTTAAATTCAATTAACTTTATTTTAATCATGGGCATAAGTGCTTTGCTCTCTCGAGATAATAAGACCATAGGCATTTCATTTAGCTGGCTGAGCTTGTTTTGAAGTAAATCTTGTATTCTCAAGCACAAACTGACAAACATGCAAATAAGTGTTACCTTTTTGCCTAAAGACAGAAAATGATAAACCGAGTAGTTTTCCAGTCCATGAGGGGAAGCACCTAGGCATGGAATAGATGTTCATTTCCCTGATACTATCATATTAATTGTCTGGTAGTGAAACGCTGCCTTCCAAGAAGGGAGTGTGCCATCTTTGATCTCCTTCTGTACATGAGCAAGGAGAGACAGAAGTGTTCGCTTCCATTGAAATGAAGAGCGTTTGTTTGCTTGTTTGCTAGACAAAAGCAAACGTTCTGGGGACACTGTGGGCCATACCTTCACTTGATATAAATTGGCACGTCTCTTTCATTCCAGGAGAATTACACTAATTTTACACCTCAGAGTACATCTCGGAGACTTTCCACGTCCTGTGTAAACTTGAATAGAGAGATTCTGTATCATGAGGTGAGATCATAATATGCAAGTGTTTCACAGACATAAAACTACGAGGTCTGGGAATGCTTGACGGTAGCTAGTAAATACAGTATGGCCTGGTCATTAAGTGGGACCCCCATTGTTTATAACAAGAATAAACCAGTTGGTAGGCAGAGCCAAAAAGCAGTTTTCTTTACCGTGGTAATCCTAATTAACAGCTTTTCCCCACCGAAGCAGTAAAATGCAAAATTATGTTTTTATTAAGTCTTAGGTGGCTCAAAAAGCCCCTTTCAAATGCCATTAACATTTGATCCATTCACCAGAGAAGTGACCATTTTAAAAAGAAGTAAAAGAATAATTGAAAAATTGGAACATAAACCAGCTTACACCACTGGACAGAATGTTTCTGAGGCAAATTGAGAACTGACATAAAACAAGGCCGATTTTACCACCATTCAATTTTAAAGGAAAGAATTTGTGTTATGTTGTCATAGTTACTTCAATTAACATGAAATAAAAGATTTTCAGAGTTTTCTAACACTGTTAGTGTTTATGGAACCAGACCAAAAGCAAACCCAGCAAAATTGGAATTTCTGCTTGCCATACAATCACTTATATGAATACTGATGTTAATGAGGGCTTGGTATAAAAAAAAATCCATTGAATGCATGTAGCTTACTTCCATTTTTATCTTGTGAACATTACTGCAATTATTTTCATATACAGGAAAAAATATTTCTAGGGGAAGAACAATGCTGAACGGATATTGGGAGAACTTCAGACAGGAAACCTGGTACCTTCAAAACGAAAAGTTTTGAAAAGTTTCAAGTGATTCATGGCCAGTTTAGAGAGCTGAGAATCTGCCCCCGGCTGCTCGTCTCTGCCGGAACGGGAAGGCGGCAGTGGGCATAGCCAGGGCGCTGTGGGTGCCAACGTCTGGACGGCCACGTACCTTTGAGGACATCCCCAGCAGAAGGCAGAGCCATCGCTCCCGCCATCACGCACCCCATGGAGCTGGTCCAGCCTGGAGAGGTGGAAGGACAGTGGACTTTCCCTCCTGCAGGCCAGTATTGCTGCAGGGAACGAAGATGAACAGTAGTGAAGTGAGACAGTGGGAAGCTTGCAATGAGCACTTAGCGTTTTCTCTCAAGTTACAACATACTGGTACCGCTGCTGGTGGCTCCAAAATTCAAGGACAATAAAAATGCTGAATGGAATGGCTTTTCCCAGGTCCTACCCTTCAGCTGGCTGACAAACACCATTTTCTACCTTGAAGAAATACCATTTTTGGTTTGCAGAGGTCTGTCTTCTGGCCGATTGCTTCCCCTGCCTGGCTTTTTTTCCTTTCTGCTTATTCGCAGCCTTTGCACCAAGAAAGGCGTAATGCCATGTGTGAGCCCTAAATGTAGTATTTAGTTCTTTCTTCTAAAAGGAAAAAAAAAACAAACTGTCTGGGGGCAGAAAGATTTCAGGGTGTTCAAATTCCTGACATGGAAAAACCTGTGGTTAGTCAAAGATAATCCTTTTATTTCCACCAGTTTTACAACCCTGTAACCCTCGCTTCCTGTTGGGTGGTTACGAAGCTATATCAATGCGAAGGGAGAACAAAGTTAAACCATCCCGGCTTCTGAGTACAGAAGGGAGTTTGGACCTCCATAAATGTTCACTTCCTTGTTGTAAATGACAATAATTCAGGAAAATTATTCCTAGGTTCTTTGCATTTAAACATCAAATAAGATGCAGGGCTTCAGAAGCACTTTCAATCTATGCTGGAATTCAGTGGGAAAAAAAAGCAGTAAGAGTTAATAGCTTCTTTGGAGCAAATTACCATTTACAGCCGGCTCACCGTTAATGTGTACCTGAGCAACCACTCTGAGTTCATAAAGTTCAGTGAATTCAGTAAAATTTAAATGACATTATTGTATATTAAAGGCTAAGTCATACAGGTTTTTTATGCAGGCAAAAGCCTCGCTGCTTGCTTTCTGAATAAGGCCTGATTAATGACAGCAGAATTCAGCATTATGTTAATGCACCGTTTAGTGCCCCACTTCTGCACACTGCAGTGCTACATCTGTGCCCATTTCGTATTCTCAGTTAAATTATAATCAAAAAAGAATAGATTGAAATGGTGCATTCCAAGTATCTCTCGCATAGTCTCGCTCGTAAGCTGAATGGCCCTTTTTGTAACCAAAAGGACCAGGAACGGCCTCCTTTCCCAACTGGAGGTCTTTTTTAAATCTGGCTTTTAATATTCTTGACGTTAGCAAGGAGGAAAAAACCCTAGTCTATGCTGATGCTCTGCTTGCAGATTGTCCTCCAGTGCAAGGGGCACAATGCGCTTCCCTGGCCGATGCGCGGTTGCGCGAGAATCATCCATTTTTATCACTTTCAGTTATTGTTTCCTTCCCTCGCCACAGATATTTCCCACAGTGCCACTGTTTTCTCTTGGCCTCCTTACTCATCCAAGCTAATGGTTGGGGGCACACTGGGCATTTTGTTATGCTTTTTTTCTATGTTCTGGTAGGCATGAAAACACCCAGTGGGGATTCCATTATGTTTTAGCACTTGTGCTGAAGGGTGAAATAACTTCACAGCCCGTCAGAGGAGTGATGCATCATGAATAGTTCCTTCTTTATTCTACATATTTTTATTTAAACATTCTTAACCGTGTTTTGTAACAAGCTGCTTTCACCGTACTAGACTGTCTGGAGGAGGAGGATCTGTTTTAACTTTCAAATGACCGTGAAAGATTGGAGAGAAACAACAAACAAGAACATCTCTGTATTAAGTTGTCAAACTTTTTCCAGGGATCTGAGGCTGAAGGGACAAATGTTAGCAAAGAGTTTTTGCCTTCATTCAGTGTTTTGCTGCCTTTGTTTTCAGAAATTTGCATAGTTTTCACCTGGGTATTGGGTTCAACTAAAACTTTGCCAGCTTTGTCTCTTCCGTGATTTCTTTGAAGACTGAATGCATCAGAATTTACATGGGCAGAGCAAAGAGCAAGCTGGTGTCAAACCCCACAACATCTGTGTTCCCCATTGGCACTCTTTTACTGAGAATCTTCAAATTCTTGCCAACAAATCCTAGGTTTCCAGTGCCAGAAAATGTCAGGTTTCCCATTTTTACTGTGTTAGAACTCATCACCACATGCAGCTAACTGACTGCAACAAGCCTTTAGTTAGTGAACATCTCTGATGAGTTCTTTTTCATGGAACACCCAAACCTCCTTTTACAATATCAAATATGTGAAGGTCATTTAGCCTTAGTGAGTGGCCCTGCCTGGAAGGGACTGTGACACAGGTCACGGATGGAGCATCAGCAAGGGAGAAGAGGAAAGGGCATTTTCCTCTCCCAAAGCTCCTCATAGTGCAGTTCAAGCCAGAAGTTACTGAGCATTCCTGACTCTTCCTCAGCTCTTTAAAACAAGTACGTCAGCGATGGAAGGATTTTCTGTACTCACAAGGTGAATTCAAGTCACAAAAACTCTGCAATATCTTCTCAGTCTGATAATGTGCTTCTGATTTACCTCACCTCTCTTTTGAGTTTACTTGTGAAATCCCTCAGGGGTTGGCCAAAGCTACCAACTCTGCTGGTACATCGAACCGGGACGATGCATTAGCAGTAGTACAGCCTTCATTATCTTGCCTTATGCACTGACCTGTGCTCACTGCTAACATTTCTTCAATGCACCACAACATTGTATGTTCCCCGAGATGTCCACCTTTATAAACAGTCTAGACACAAAATTCTAGAATGTTAAGTTGAAAACCTAAGAGCAATTTGTTCACAATACATAAATCAGGAGCATCTGTTACTGCTTTTCCCTAAACCCCACTCATGATGAGCACAACACATGCTACCCAGAGGCAGGCTGAGACTTAGATCATAGCTGAAAGTGTTGTTCATCTTCCTTCCTTAGGGTTTCCTTCCTCCCTGCCTCCAGGACAGGGGTCCTACACCAGCTTTCTGCCTGGAACAAAGAGCGGCCCCGCGGCGGCATCTCGGGCTAACCTCTTGCAAAGGGAAAGGAGTTCACTGCACACACAGCCCCATCAGTTCCTGCTGACATCCAGGGAAGGCACAGAGCTGCCCTGCTGAGCCCGCTCGCTTTGATGCTACTCCTGGTAGTAGTATCAGGAGTATCAAGGTGTGGAGCCCATCCAGGGGTCTGCTTAGCAAATGCAGACCTGGCCAGGTTCGAGCACTCTGTGCAAGGTCCTTCATTTCACTCAGCATCCACAGTGCCAAGATGCTGGTAGCCAACAGCTGTGAAAAGCAGGGTCATGAAGTACAGAGGCCCTAGCAGCATGCTGGCTTGTGCCTTGCCAGAGGTCACAGACTGTGGCCATCGCATGGTGCACCTCCAGAAATCGGCAGCCTCATGCCCCCGCGCCGAAACCAAGCTCTGCTTCCCAGCCAATGCGCTGCATCACCTGCAGTCTGGCCTTTACAACAGATACCAAGTTACTTACATGCAATGAAAAGTTTTCAATCCTGTCTTCTGTCCCTAAAGTAAAAAGCACAGGGGAGAAAAAAAAAAATAAATTGGTCTATTACTCTTCCAAAAAGATGGGAATGAACTGGACTTACGCAGCCTGCACTGTAACGGGAAACATGAGAGCCCTCTTTCTAAATCTCTGTAGTCCTGTGTTGATTTACAAGTCCTAAGGACAAAATTCATTAACAATATTCCCCTTACGACTTGACCTGGGAAATTTTTTTTTTTCCACCCTTGCCTAAGAATATATCCTAAGAGTGGTAACACAGTGTTATTGCATTGACCCAGCAGAAGAAGATTCAGGACTGATTAAAATAGATGGCCATATGAATTCAGCGGCATAGTTGTTGAAATTAAAGTGCTAGCACCAAAATAATATCAGAAAGCTTTTAAAAGCAGTAAAACATTTTAGATCTGTCCTAAGTCATTGATTTACTATAATGGGGAGAGCTGAAAGGAAGCTTTTGCCTCAAAACCCTTAGCGAACAAGAACAAGGTTTCTACAACATGATGGCAGATTTACACAAGATAAGGAGAAAAGTCTGGGAAGCTCTGCATCGTGAATCTAGAGTGCCCTTTTAAGGATACTGCGGAGGGGCTAGGGTTTGCAAAAGAGATTCAGTAAATTTAGCAGCACAAAGGTAACAGTCGCTTGTTCTTTCATCAGTTCCATGGTTTTGAAAACAAACCCATTTCCTTTGTCTCAGCTTTCTCAGAATGTTGAGAAAACTTTTTTCTCCACTTTTTGAAAATAAAATCTGCACCTCTTCCACTGGTCCATTTATTATGGGAATAACTGTGAAGTGCAGGGTGAAATGCTGGCCGCATGCAGTTTGCGCTCAAAGGACACGGACCAGACTTCATGCTCCCTCCTGCCTCACAGACATTTTATCATCTGGAAGAAAATTAAGAACATCCCGGCGTTGATTTGCATTCACAAGCTCAATGAAAAAGAGGCAACACAGGAAAAGTAACCACACGGGAACATACAGAGCTTTCAAACCAGCAACAAAAGATAGTGTGTAGTCAAAACACAGGTGCTTCATCCTCATATTTTCACTCAAGTATCTATAGCCTCAAATGACCTATACAAAAAATCCTGGAAGTGGTGGTGGGAGGACTGTGGAGGATGAAGGAAACAGTCTGAGGAGGACATGGAGCTGGCGCCGGAGGATCAGAGGCAGCAGGAGGGTTCTGGGTGTTAAACTTGTTCTCATCTATATAAAGCTGCTGGATCACAAGCTGGGCTCTCTCTCTGGTGCGTGACCTGCCTTCATTTTCTCAGAACAGCTAGGACCCGTGAGTTTCACACATGACAATTATGGTGGTTTGTGAACAGAGAATAAAGAAAATGCGCCCTTTGGGTTTTCTTGACTGTTATTTTTACAGCTAATAATTCAAAATCAGGTTGAGAAGCGGACCTTTGCTGAAGAAGGGGAGAGGAGAGGGCAGGGCTGGACACCGCAGTGCACAGCAGTGCCAGCTGCCGTGAAGAGCGGTGTTCTTAATGTCAAATACACTGAAACCAAATCACAATTGAACAGATACCATAAACATAATAGTTCTGCGTTCATGTTACGCTGGTTACCTTCTCCCCTTGTCAGGGTGAGAAAGGTTCTTGAATAGCCAGAGCTGTTGAAGACCAGATGTCTCATACACTTTCCTACCATCTCTGGTCAGAAGAAGGAAGGAGAAAAACCATGTATGCTTGTAATTATAAAGCAGAGGCCTGATCCAGAGTCTATTGAAGTCAACAGAAAGGTTTCCATTGACGTCAGCGAGCGCTGGGATGGGCCCCCAGAGCTTCACTGCATGCTAACAACATCTTGACTGTGGTCAGCTGGAGCTTCGCTGGGTGAATTTCAGGACTGGCTCGGATGCCCAGGTTTCCTCTCCTTGCGTGATGGGTGAAACGGCAGCCTGCAAGCACGGAGCTGCAGGTTTTAAGGCTGGTTCTAAACAAGGACCAAGCTTCTGCAGATTGTGCAGCAGCCTTGGGCTGTGCTAAATTAATGCCATCTGCTGCTGGCCTTCCTCCCCTCGCCTCCTCCCTCCTCCTCCCTCAGGGGGCTCCTGACAGTGGAGAATAGCTGGAGTACAGTCACAAGCATCACGCCTCTTCCTGTCCCTAACACACCCTTTACACCCTTTGTTTCTCTCTAAGTGTCATGGGTGGAGTAGGATCCCAGTACGCTGGCTCCAAACCAGCTGGCAGCATCCGACCAGCCTCAGCCCCATTTCTCCCAGACTTGGGGGACCTGAAGCAGGCAGAGCCTCCGCTGTGCAATCTCCAGGGCTTCAGGATGGGCTTTTTTCACCCAGGAGAGGAGTTCTTTTCAGTGATGTCACCGCCCTCCTGGCTGAAAGTTTAGGAACTTTCCAAATTCAGAGAAGAATTGCAAATACCGTGTGAAATCTCTCCTCGCCCTAGGTTGAAACCTTTGCCAGCAGCCCTCTCGGAGGAAGGCTTCCAGCGCTAGCCTGAAAGTTCAGAAGGTAGGACCCAGTTCTCACCACCAGTGTTTGTGAAACGCAATTGAAAGTAAAGATCCTAATTACATTTGGCATTTCTAATAGTCGACCTCCAGCTAAACAGATGACATCATTTGTGGCATTGACAGTAAAAGAGCCCACTGTAAACAAGAGTCCATCCAGCCTCATTCTGCTCTGACAAAAGGAAGGGGAAGGGGGGGAATCTGGCTAAACGACCACGACCTTCACATTTTTTTCAAGTATTAGAGATGTCCTTGATGCCTCTGCAAAACGACTTTAAAATGGGGAAAAAAAACCTGCTCAGAAACTGGGACTTTTGGCAACCATAAGGAAATCACTGTACTCAGCAACATGCAGCCGCTTGGGCTGGGGGCATGGTCCCCCTTGCCTTCCTGGATCTCAATTTTGTGGGTGTTAAAGATCTGTGAGGCTGGATTGAACCTCCTCCTGATTACTGAATGCTACATTCGACATTCCTATGGGATGCATTTTCCAAAACAGGATTTATATTCACCATTCCTCTTGGAAAAAAAAGTTGCACGTCATTGCTTTCTTGCTCATACCACATTGCCTGCTCCTTGCCCTTCACCTGCGGGAGTCACAGCTCCCACCTCTGTTGAAAGGGGAAGAGATGTTTGTATTTCAGCCTAGAAGGAGCTCCCTCTAGAGAGGAGCAAAGCGGCTCTTCGCTAGCGGGGAGGAACTCCGCACGATTTTGGTGTAGCAATGTATCAGCCTGGCCTTTTGGGGAAATACCAGGATGCAGGAGCTGCGCACCAAATTGTGCTTAAGGGAGCAGACAAAAATCCCTTCCCTCTCTTTAAAAAAAAAAAAAAAATCACTAGCTCAGACTGCCGTGTTTCAGTCTCAGGTTGTGCGTTTTCTAGATGGCCCCTGTTCAGCAGCCTGTCCCGTGGCTGTGCTGGGGATCAGCGCAACGCCAGCTCGCAGCAACACGCGCTGCCAACACAGGAGGATTCTTCAGAGCTCTCCTTTCCTCGTAGCGATCCCGCTCAACTCTGCTTAGTTTGTGATATTTGAGGGCATCACAGCGTGAAGCGGCATGAACACAGACCATTAATTGTAACAGGATGCGGTTAGAGGCTTTTTGATATCTGCGTGCCCGTAACTGTAACCTGCATTCAGCTATTTTCAGCCCTTCGTGCAAACAGGAGTAACATTTGCATTCAGATTGCCCTTAGTGCATAGATGTGCTAGATGATAAATTAAAAGTACAGTGTAAGGGCAATACCCATCTACTCCATGTCAAATACATACTGGTTTTTTCCTCACCAGGTACTGTAGATGGATGACCTTTGCCAGATTTCTTTTTAGGCAGTTACACTCACTGCTGAAAAACAACTGCTCATTTGGACAGCAAGTCTAACTACAATCTTGGAATTTTAATACTTTCCCACTGCTCCATTTTTGAAATCTCCTCCCTAGCTGTGCTTCTGATAGCTTCCTTACCCTAAGGAAAGATCTTCTCCTTGGTCTTTTTTTCTTTGCAAAAGTAAATTATGGGATACATTCTTGATCCAAGCATATGGAAATATCCCCTCACCTCCGAAGCGAGATGGGTTCGTAATGGTCCCTGCTCTTATTAATTTAGTTGCAAGACACTGTCTGAATCACTCACAGTACCATCATGCAAACCCTTTCACGGTAGTTAGGCTTTATTCATAGGAGCACTCGCCTTGCGGAGTGTGAAAGAGGCCATTTATGTTTAATAATGATAATAACCAGCAGTTGGAGACAGGGAAAAGAAAGGAAAATAAAACCCCACAGAAGTTTACAGGAAAGGACATTCAGTATTGCCAGGAGGGTGAGAAGGTCAGACATCTGGTGGTTAGTCTCGCCCTGGATTACAGGCAGGAATGCACGGCCACGGAGGTGGGGCTCGGCCGGCCGCTGGGACTTCGGGGGGCCCTGGCGTTCCCCCCCTTTGCACCAGACCTCCTTTTTTTTTTGGGGGCAGAGGGGGGCGGAC
>Ga0181612_151370_pt1 | contig 16544 bp, 5 predicted proteins | sample HoacroProtozoa21_FD_119630 | JGI IMG/M metagenome (GOLD analysis project Ga0181612, IMG submission 119630) | Hoatzin crop microbial communities from Cojedes, Venezuel. Combined Assembly of Gp0051906, Gp0051904, Gp0051908
GAATAAAAAGAAACCAATTTAAATTTCTTACACTGCACAGTCAGAACAATACTTGTTTGTTTACAGAAGTACTGTGATCCAAGAAAGATTTAATCACCACCTGAAAACATCAAATTTAATGGCACTAATGTAGAGTATAAGATCCTCACCGTATCAGCTATTGCTGTGAGCAGGGGCTACGCAACTCCTCTCACCACTGCTGCATTCAACTAGCTCTATCTTACATAGGAAAGAATTAAACAGCGAAAGAGCAATAGCATTTCGTTTTTAGAGAAGAGACAGAAAAAGGCGCATGTGGAAGGGAGTGTTTGCCTCACGTCACAGCCAAGACCCAGCATTACCCAGTACCAGCCTACTTCATGGGTAAGAGAAGGGTTTAGAGCTTTCCCTGGTATTTCATGGATTCAGAACAACTATGTCAGAACTGGCCACACTACACAGAAGAGGTAGCCAGCTGCTGGCCTTGGAATCCATGTAAGGTACCTGACTCCCAGTATAGATGACAGCTAACCAGGGCAGCAACTCATCCAGCTGCCATTCTTGTCTGCCTATCTCCACGCGCTGGCTGCAAAGTGGGGTTCAAAAACTGGGTAAGGTGTCTTGGCAAGGCAGGCTTACTCTTTTTGCATGCTCCTCTCGCTGCGCATACCCTGAGCAGCTGCTCATCATGGAATTTGCAAATATCTTTTGGGGACACACTGAACCTTCCTTCTTAAGAAGGTGAGAAAGTAGGCTGCAGCAGCTGGCTGGACACCACTGTATTATGTAGGTGGGGAAGGCATAAAGGAATAGCAAGAGTGTATGGAAACTGTTCCTTCAAAACCCATCAAAACTTCACTTTCAGACTGAAGACATTGGAAACCATGCTATAATAATCAGCTTTGAAATGCTTACTGCAAAGAGCTTTTGCCAACAAAAAGAAATGAGAGTGAAAATGCAAATTGTGGAAATATTTTGTCACTCCAGTAGAGATTTTGTGTCAAAAGAAAACACACCACATTTCCTGTTTCAAACCCTTTAGAAATGGAGAACAATGACATTGGAAGGATTCAAAAGGCCACTGAGGGAGACCTAGGAACATCTTGGTTGGGAACAGTGATGACGATGGGAAGCAGCCCTTTTGTACCAGCTGTTACCAAGCACGTTCAAGGCCACACAAGGGATGGGAAAGCAAATGCAAGTGAATGGCGTATTTGAGGTATTCACCTACTGCTATTTCAGGTCAGAGCCCTGAAAAGTTTCAGAATTTAACTCCTAGCCTTCTCCCAGAAAGTGAGACCTAGAAGCAGGAATCACACGCCTGTAATACCTTCAGATACAACTCCCGTTTCAGAACAATCCAAACAAGCACCTACAGTGATTTAATCATTTCTCGTCTTTCTTGCTTGTAGCTGGGTTCCTTTCGAGTACCTGGTTCAGAAATCTGACTTGCTAGCAACAATTAAGTCAAAAAACATATTAGTTCACTTTAAATATTTCTCCTATTTATAAATATCAACCTTGTGACAAAGTTCAGTATAAAGAGACTCTTCCACTGCCTGCTGTAGTAATACTATCACCATGGCTCAGGCAGAGGAGACAACCCCGACACCCAGGGTGAGCGGGAGCCTGGTGTCCGTGTGGCTCAAGGCCAGCCTGCCCTGGAGGCGCCCGCCAGCGAGGCACAGCAGCGTGCCTGGACCTCTCTGCACTCCCTGCGCTGCCTCCCAGCCCCAGACAAAAAGTTGCGGCGGGTGGTTTTGCCAGCCAAGTACCACTGTAATTAAGGCTTTGTCTGTCACGGTCCACCAGCGCACCATTTCTACAGCCTAAGGCTTGGAACTTTATACTGCTATGTAACAACATCGATCACCAACAAGACTGAACCTTTCCTACATATGCAGTAATATTTTGTTTCATTTTACTTTAAAAAATAAGATCCTAACCACCAAATGGTGTAAAAACCTAGTGTAACTGATCAAATGTTTCATAGTAAGCTAAATTTAAAACCCTCACTTACTTAATATTTAGATTTTTAAATATTCACCTGATTTTCAGAGGTGATGTGCACTTAAATCTACATGTGAACAAACCCACGTCTGACTCCTTTGACACAGCAAAAGTGGAAGACAAAACAAAGATGCGTCGGCTGCAGGAACACCATGAGTGTAACACATACATCAAGAGGAAGAGTTAATTCTGTACTTTGCATTTCATTCTGTATGATGTGGACTGTAAATACTGTGGCAAAGCTTTCCAGAAGCTCCTATAAAATGGATATATACACATACATTAATAACTAAACAACATTAAATTCTAATATACTGTGTATCTTGCAGTATGTAGCTCCAGCCAATGCTAGTCAATTACTGTAAGACAAGATGTGTAATTTCTAAGCTGTATTATAAGATGCTTAATAGGTCCCGGATTTGAAAAAATTTAATGAGACAAAAGAACAACAGTGAAATTTCTTGGGAAAGACCTTACGAATATACAATTTTCAAATCGATGGCTTTCTAAAAAAGCCAATCGAATGGTGGAACAAACCATGAATTAAAACATTTCCAGTTCTCTAGCAGACTTTCCTTAGGTCTTATTTTCTTACACATAAAAATGCCAGAAATGTTTAGAAAATTGCTTTCACATATTTGTCCCTTTTGGATTTATGTTTGCTTGCTTTTCTGTATCAAGATGAGAGACTTTTAGAACAAATCAGTTCTCAAAGTTGGGAAAATCTGTTTCATCATTTTCAGACAATTTGTTGGTTAAATTTCTTCACTGTGAATAAGAAAGACTCAGCTATCTGGTGACAAGGTCAGGAATCAAGAAGGGAAATGCGAGATCTTGGCATTTGCTACAGTGTACAAGTGTTGCATAGGACAGCTCCTGAGGTCGCTCTAACTTGCGCGTAGCTTTGCAAGTTTCACATCAGAGACAGCATAAACTGCTAGGTGGTATGAAAAATACCATTTTAGTTATGTTCTTGAACATGCTGGAGCCAGACTATCATGACAAAAAGATGCAATTTTGGATAAAAATTTTATTTCTTTTTTTTACATGTCATCCATTCTTATTTCTATTCTAGTTAATACAGAAATGTAAGAACTTTTCGTTGGGAGATGGAAATTTATTGAGGAGTTAGGCAGTGCATTCTCAAATGAAGTAAACTTTATTAAACCTAGTGCATTCATTTTTCTTTAAAATGTCTGAAGAAAAAGATGCTATTTAAATAAAACACAACCTTTCAAAAAAACAGTAAGCAGACAGGGAAAAGAAAGCTAGAAGACACCCTGGATTCTAAACAAAGACGAGTGACCGTGTATTACAGGGTTGCTCTATGTGCTTCAGTGAAAAGATCAACTTGGAAAGTACAATCATGTGGGGAGAGCCAGAAGGTAAGACCGACTCATTTAACTGGCCTTAATTTCCTAGCACAGGACAAGTATAACACTTGCAATTTTTTTCAGACATTTCGTACAATCTATTCCACCATACTCGCAGAATCTCGAAGCAATTCTTTATTAGGGCTGACTGCTCATGAAGGCTTACACTGGGGAATGGGATTTGAAAGGAAAAAAATTATCCCCTAGAAGAATGCTTTGGGCTTAGAAGCAGTAGAAAAATCAATGAAACTAGAACCAGATAATCTTCTACCACCTACTTTTCTAAAGGTTGCTGAAAAAGCACCTGAGACACACAAGACAAAGCGTTTGAAATTCCGGGTCCAATAAAGCCAACAGCAATGTCCCACTGGTAAACAAGCAAGGCCGTGTACCACTTACTGGTTTAGTACTAAGACTGAAGCAGCACTGTTTTAAAGTCTCTAGAAATAACATGAAAGGTAATGTAAGAATTTGCATCATGAAAACTGTATTTTCTAGACAGCAGAAAGTAAACGATACTGTAGCTAGCACTTTCCAAACCGGGGTACTATCACAATGCACTCTTTCAAGTACCGAAATACTTAAAAAAGTAATCAGTAATTATCTCTGTACTAAATTGACATTCCTTAACAGCGATGTTTCAGATTGGTGGTTCACACAATTCAGTAATCTCCTCTCTTGACTTCTCTGATAGTTTGCCCCAAACAACATCACTCCCAACTTCTCACTAGCTGTCTGTGTCTGTATTACAGTGATGTAATACATATGATGTATTACGTATTAGACAAAACACATATGCATTAATCAGAATATCCTCTAATTAGCGATCAGAGTGGAACTCTGAACAAGGTCAGTACTTGGACTAGGAGATAATACAAACAAGGAACAAAAAAATCTTGGATTTTACACCAACACCTTAGTTCAGCACATTCCTTGCAAGTTCCTTATATTCTTTTACCTGGGTTCTGCAGTATCTACTAATTAGGTTTTTGTGGGGTGGGTTTTTTTTTTTTAGTTTTGCTGGGGTATTTTTGGTTTTTTTCACTGAGGTACAAGCAACATTAAGGAAAACTCTCAAGACTACTTAAAATCTTTGGATGCTTGCTTGTTAATTAGTGAACATTTAATCAGAAGACATGCCTTAACTTTTATTACTTTTTTTTTTTTTTTAAGAAAGAAAGTTTTATTCATGTTTTGTAACTGAGGTTTTACCTGATTTCAAATTAGGCTAACATGCTATTGCCTCGAAACATTATCTATCCACTGGTTTACATATCGATCCAATTTGTACAGCATTTCTAGTGTCTGATAGAACATGCCACTTTCTGCCACTTTCTCGTTTTCCATAGCGGTTCTGATCGTGCAATGAGGACTGCAGGTGTAAAGCATGTATAAAGTGTATGCACAGAAACTGCAGACAGTAGGCACACAAAACTTAAAGGCTACCTTTCAATATTTTGCATAAATAACATTTACCCTAATCCCTTCAAGGTTTTACACTCTAATATAAATAATGGGTGCCTCACTTGTTTTATCAATTCATAGAACTACAGCCCATCAAGTTCATACTTTTAATATGGTGACTTTCTTAATCAACATGACATTTGAGAAGATGCTATTATTTTGCTTTTAATAAACAACAAAATTCCAAATTAATCAGCAAGAAATTTGATTTGTTTTCAGTATTTTACTTTTAATCACAGATAGCTTGAACAATAAGGTTCTGAATAGTTAATTACCTATATTGGTAGTCATACTGCACAAGAAATCCCTGAGTTTCAAGAGAAAGACTTATGATTGTCTGAGATTTAAACAGCTCAACTATGCAACTGCATTACAGAATTCAAAGGTATTTCTAATTTGTGGTAAGACTAATTCTGTGATGGCACCACTTGGCAAAATAATGTATTGCAAGCATGTGAAAATAAATGAAAAACAAACTGGACAGACTAGTGTAATTTTCAGTAAACCTTTTTAAAGTGTCCATTTAATATTATGTATTAACACTACTGAAATGACAGATTTTCTTGAAGAAAATCACTGAATCCAAAATCCTACAAGGCATACTTAAAACTGCATTTCACTGCATTGCTGAATGAGATCTGATTACCTCAGAAACAGCATCATTCTGAAGTAATTTTTCCACTTGATCAACTAAAGTGACCCTGATAGAGCTTCCTTTAACCAGACGAAGGCAGATGGATTTTTAGAAAGGACTTTAAATGCTGAGATCTTTTCTACTTAATTCCTGCTGTGGTCCAGAAAAAACTACATTTCTTATTTTTCCAGATGTAATTATAATACGATCTCTCCATTAGTGTGCAAGTGACATTCAGATCCAAAGTCCCTGCATCTATGGCCTACGTGAATCCTACCAATCTACATCTGAGTTAATTCTATATCCACTTAATATTCTTCACCCATTAAGGATTTTTTGCACTGTCTTGCACACAATTATAATGTTCTAACATAATTATAATGCTCCAGTATACAAATCAATATGGCTGTGAAGTTTACCCTAGTTTAAGAAACACATTGAGTCGTCTACCTTAAAGAATCTCACAATTTTTCTGCATTTCAGCAGAAAGCTTGATACATGCTAATGTGAGCACATATCCATTAAAACACAGATATGCATAGAGAAAATCATTCAAGATGAAAACTGCAGCATTAAATGAGGAAGGAAAAAAATGTTCAGCTAACCTATCTACAGGTTAAAACACTCTCTGACCAGACTTCTTTTTTTGTAAAGCACAAAATACTCCCTTGTATGCTAGCATTAATATGATTTAATCTGATAGGAAGAAGAGAAAATTTAAAACTAACATTACTGAGTTAACATTAGAAGAAAAATTACAAAGCACAGAGTAAGATTAGTAAGACAGTGACACCACTAATATCACTGTTATTATGGAAGTGCCGAAATGTGCATTTTAAGCTTCTTAAAAGGAGCAAATACACTCATCTTCAACTGCACAACACACCCTAACAACCTCTGGATGTTTTAGAGCACAGAGACCACTAGTCCTTCCCCTTCCCTAATCTTTGGTAGCAGAGCATCTGAAAGATACTAAGAGTAGGATATTCAATGAGACTACCCTTTTTCATCAAGTTTGTGCAAGATAGAAAGGAATACAAGAATTATGGCAAATACAATTTTACAGCTTACCAACTTCAGCAAAACCCCTATTAACAGACTTTCATATCATCTCATCATTGACAAGAATAATTTTTCAGATACTATACAACTTTGATGGAAGTTATTACTCTTAAAGAGATGTCATGAATTTTCATTTTAGTAGCTCTACTTGACTTTTCTTGACTATGAAATATCATGTACATACATCAATAGAGTACCCAAATAACTTCCACAGACTAAGTGGAGTGAATACCATCGCTAGGACAACCCTTCAAGGAGAAATATAAGACCAGTTACAATTAAGAAAGTCTTGCAATATGTTATTCTCTTTGTCACTGCAAAGTTTCTGCTGATGTGAATGAATATTGTAAAGCAACATGGCAGAAAGATGCTTTTGACATTCTTGTTCAAATAAAGAGCTTCAAATTAAAACATAATATCCTGCCCTTACGCCTTTTAAGTCAAATCTCTCATCTACATAAGCAGATGGATTCACAGTACATACTTACTAGTGAAAGCTCAGCACTTTAAAGGAAAATGTGACTAACGTAAAATCCAAAGAATCAGCAATAGCTGTCACCAGGGAAAGACAGATCCTTTCATTACCTGAATTAACAATAACAAAAAATTGTCCTAGTTACTCTTGATGAATCCTGATACAGGTTTTAAAATTATATCTGTTCAGCTTCCGTTATCAAGAGAGAAAAAAGTCACCCTTAATATAACGTTGTTTTTAAATACATTATTGAAAATACAAAGAATGAAATTTGGGATTTATTTTTACCATTTTCAGATCAAATGACCCAAAGATTTGAGATAGGGGAACATGAATGAAGAAGATGAGTACTTTAAGTGTTGAATGGCACAACATAACCTTGCATGTGTTCAAAACTGCTGACAGTACATTTTGAGAGAATTCTGTAGTAAATTGGCTTATTTCATAAATACCTTCTATTTTGATAATTTTTCAACTGTGCTTAAGTAATGTCTGCGCATGCCACAATACAGACTTGATTACAGTATTCCCATCTTGCCTTATTCAGGGTAAGAGCACCTTAACTTCATAAATAAAGCCATTCAAATCACTGAAATGGCTTGAAGAATGGTATAATACTCTACTGAAGCAAAGGAATCTTAACAATCTATTCCCTTGAGTTCGTAATAACAACATGAAGCACTACATATAAAAATGAAAGCGTACCAATATTTCACAGAAAAAGGCTTCAGCAAAGAAATCACATCCTTATAGCAAATGAAGGCTATGTTTCATAGTTTGTAATCTTTATGGATATAGCATTCTGCTCAGATACAGTACAGTGAAATATCAGAATCGCAGGCTGTTTAAAAAGGTAATAAATACATCACACAACCTACTAATGCATAACGTTTTCAAGCAAATGTGCATGCCTAAATATGTTGTATTGCCTGCAAAGCTACATGAAATATTTTTCAATATGTATGTTACTTATGTAAATAGTAGATCACCTTCTTCAGTTGCTAGAATCGACACCTTTCATTACTAAAGCAAGCTTTAAACAGGCGTAAGCCAGAACTGCTGTCCAAATGCCTGGCCCCGTCTTCCTTCTCCCCCATTCTCACTCTTTGCTTTGCATCAGCAAAAATCACATGTCACTACCGTGAACCACATCAAAAAAACTGGTCTGGATCACAGGACAGCTCCTTTCAGTGCATGTGTTGGCTTACGATGGCTTAATCTACAGTGAGAAAGGAAAGTCTTCACCCAAACTCTGAAAGATTTAGAAATTCCTACTGGCAAGATAAAGAAATCATACTGTTTTGGTAATATTAAAGTCCCTTCTGAGTTTCTGAATATGGCTGTTTTTGCAATATTTGTCTGCATACTACATTAATAAAATAAGAAATGGAACAGTTCTAGCTGTAAACAGGATGCAACTGAAGACTGTACAACAAATGTTTATTCTACAAAAAAAAAGTAATTGTTAGAAATTGATGGTATAACACATATGTACTGCCAATTCACTAATGCTGGAAAGATATTACAAAGATGAAAAACCATTAAATAATACATTGTTTCATACCACTACCAACCAAATTGTGTAACATCTCTCACCTGGTAATTTACCTAAACCATCATATTATGAGAAATTTAGCATACTGTCAGTCGCAGTTTAGAAAAACAGATTAACTTTCAGTTTTAAAGAGGCATTTAACAAAATGTTTGGAAAGTAAAGCTACTGCCAATATGTGTTTGATTCTGAGTATTCATGTGGTCTATGACTGAAACCTTTTCAAACTGCATTTTTTAAAATGAAATAAAGAACATCCTTGAAGCTCATAAAGTATCCTTTATAGCTATTTTGTGCACTTGGGACTTTCACGCAACCGTATCTGCCTGACCAGAGTAATACTAGTAGGTGGTGCAACAGCACCAGTCAAGTTCTTTGAGCCAGTGTCTGCCCATGAAGGTACTCGTACCTTAAACATTGTTCATCTCAATTCCCGAGACACGTTCTGGTAATAAACACATCAGCAAGGTCTATTACAAACCAATAGTTAATTTAATGAAGACCTCACTACATACTAATGACTACTACTTGCACAGTAGAAAAAGAATCATTCGTTCAAGTCCACTCTTTCAAAGGGCTACCTTCATTAAGCTGAGAGTTTGTTTACTATCCAGAATAAAAGTCCCTGTAATTGAAAAACTGAATCATGACATAGCATGAAAAAATACTGCACCTCCCAGAGGGAGAGGGCAACACACACATGCATAATTGCTTCTGCATTCAAAGACATGCTTCTGCTTTACACTCAGGTGACATTCTCACACTTTCAACCCTTTGGGGGAAGGCAAAGGGCAATTCAAACTTGTATGTTAACGCTTTAATGTTAAAGATCCAAATTCTGATCTGAGCTAAAAGTGTTTCTTCTAGCAATGAGACATTCATGTAACAGAATCTACCCTTAGATCCTATTATGCAAGAGAAAAACAACTTTCTCAAAACTGAGTGAAAGGATGCTTTCAGACACAGACTTTTAAGAAAACCTATGTTGAAAGAAGTTGGTGAAATGCACTTGAGTGGAACAAACTGAAAATCTGACACTACCCTATAGTCAAATCTTTGACCATCAACTGGAAGGATACAAAAGCAGAAAAGGTGGTGAAACTGGAGAGAATAGCACTACTAATTTACCTAAGCAGCCAATTCATCTCAACAATTTAACAAGAGGTTCTACTTCAATATTAAGCCATCAAAACACAAATCCCCTCTTATTTCTATTAAAAACATGTAGGGTTTTTTTAGACCAACAACAGCTTTTTACTTTTCATGCAACATTTCTGGACTATGAGTCACTAAAAACAAATAACCACGAAGTACTTGAATACTACCACTATCTATCCAGAATACCAAACATATTAGAAAATAAGACATTGCAAATATTTGCTTAAGTTTTGGCTTCATGCGTATCTGCATTTTAAAAAGTAAGCTAAAATCTTACTGTATATTCTTACAGTATCTCATGTTCCACCTTCTACAAGTAGTAAGAACATTGTAACAATGAGCACGAGAAGGTAAATATAAGCTTGACAGTACTGCAGTGAAGTAAGTTTTGTTATCCTACTACTTAAAGAAGGTGAAAGGCAAATTTTTACAACCTAGTTTCATTTCAGTTTTATTGAATTGCCTACAATATTCTGTGAGTGCGTGTACACACACAGGCACACACAGAAAAAGTGGTATCTACAAACAGTTTACACAAATATTTACATACATGTTATTTACATAAACTAATATGACTGCGTGATTTTTGACGTAAAAACCATATGCTTCTTGCACATATAACTGTTGCATTGGTCTTACAAAAGTAATATAAACCTTTTGCAACAACTAGCTAAGCACATATCATAGCTGATTCCAAGTTCTTAGAGCTTGCAGGTTTTTAAAAAAATACAATACCTAGAACACTGTTATCAAACAAATATGCTTTATTGGCATCTAAAAACAAAATGCACCCAACATTAAAATGTATTTTTTCATTTTTTAAACCCACTGCAGTACGAGGAACAAATCACAAACACTTACTTTAGAGAAAACAGAGACTATAGTGTAGATTTTACAAAATCACTTTTCATCTCTGTGTTATGCTCCTTAAATAACATGGGCCATTTCTTTCTCTGCCGAATTGTAGGAACACAAAATATCACAGCTTTGTCTATACTTTAAAATTCTGCAGCAGCCTAAAAACACGGACAAGATACACCAGCACCTGTTTTCAAGTATAACAATTTCGATAGCCAACCTAAGGGTAGTATCTAAAAAATTCCATTTTCTTCCATAGGAAGTCTTTGTTTGACAAGCTGTTATTTTATCTTTGTGAAACTAAAAGCAAGTGGGGGCAAGCTTATGCTTTACCAGAGAAATAAAAAAATGTTTACCTACCATGTTCAAATTAAGAACAGTGTTCTATACAAGTCAGTTGTACAGTTATTTAAGTGAAAGGTGAACATGAACATCAGATTAACTTAATTCTGGCAGACAAAAGTGAACTGCTACGGTCCAGTCAGCCATTTATCTATTACAGAGAGATGACAACTTTACAAAAGGTATCTTTTACCTACTGAGTGATGATTATGTCCCCTCAGTTTCTGTGCTTTCTACCACTGGTTCACTTTCTATATCAGCTTCTGTGTCACTCTTCTCTTTGTTTATCTCGACGGAAGATGACAGTTTTTCATAAAGTTCTGGATCGTCCTGCACCTGTGCAGTTGGTGGCTGACTTTCTGTCTCTGTATTTTCACCGTTCACCTGGGGCATATTATCGGCTTTGCGTTGGGAAGTGGCCCCATCAAAATACTCAAAAACCCGTGGATGTGGAGGGGGGATCCAGTTGTTTGACATTCTGTCTCTTCCAAACCTGTTCCCATTAATTTCTCTGGAAAAATTAAAATCTCTGTCATCCCTATCCCTCTGTCTTTCCCAGGGTCTTCTGCGGTCATCAAAATCTCTGTGAGCATCTTGTTCAAATCCTCTGTTCCAATTGGGACCACTTCTACTATCAAACCTATAGTTCACATGCCGAAACCTCTCTCTGTCTTCATGGAAGCCCTTAGGACCACCATAAATAGGGAAGGTATGGTGCTCCCTCTCATCATAATCTCCTCTCTGTCCCCAGTGCTTGTCTGAATTGAAACCAAAATGCTCTCTTCGACCAAGGTTATCTATACTCGGTCTTCCAAAATTTTCTCTCATGTCTATGTGTGGCCTTGCAAAGTGTTCTCTTCCATCTATTGGAGGCCTTCCCATACCCTCTCTTGGATCAACTGGTGGTCGTCCAACAGAATCTCTGACATCCACTGGAGATGGTCTGTTAAGATTATCTCTGTTTTCCACTGGAGGAAAGCGATAATCTCTGTCTCCTTCCTGCTGAATGTTATCACCTCCAAGTGGTAGTCTTTTCTCAGGATTAGAAATGGTATCGATATTTTGTCTTCCTGGTGTTCCAAAAGGTCTTTCTGCTTGATTAAAAATATCTCCTGGAGGAAACGGACCTCGAGGTGGTGGGTGAAGAGATGGATCAAGGATTACTGGAGGAGGAATACTACGCTGTGGTGGCATTCCTGGCTGCATTAACGGAAACCTTGGTCCAGGCGAATGGGGCATTAGGCCTGGACGGATATCTATGAGAGGCATTCCTGGCATCCTTTGACTACTAATATTTAAATGAGGCATGTTTTGAACCCCAGCTGGATGTTGCATTGCCAGAAGTCCAGAACTATTTGAAATATTTGGTGGTGGCACTCCCATAAGTCCAGAACTACTTGAAACATTGGGTGGTGGCATTATGAGAAGCCCAGAGTTGCTTGAGACACTCGGTGGCTGTACTCCTGCCAGAACTCCTGAGCTGCTTGAGACACTGGGTGGCTGCATTCCTGTCAAAAGGCCCGGGCTGCTTGAGACACTGGGTGGCTGCATTCCTGTCAGAAGGCCCGGGCTGCTTGAGACACTGGGTGGCTGCATTCCTGTCAGAAGGCCAGGGCTGCTTGAGACACTGGGTGGATGCACTCCAGCTAGAAGCCCCGAGCTACTTGAGACATTTGGTGGTTGCACTCCAGCCAGAAGTCCAGAACTACTTGAGACGCTGGTTGGTTGAACTCCACCAGCAAGAGAAGAGCTACTGGAGACACTAGGTAGCTGCACTCCTCCTGCAAGACCAGAACTGCTTGAAACAGTCGGTGGTTGCACTCCTCCTACAAGTCCAGAGCTGCTTGAAACACTGGGTGGCTGTACTCCTCCTGCAAGTCCAGAGCTACTTGAGACACTGGGTGGTTGTCCTTCTCCAGTAAGCCCAGAACTGCTTGAGACGCTGGGTGGCTGCACTCCTCCAACAAGTCCAGAGCTACTCGAGACATCACTTTGCACTAAAACGCAGCAATAAGAACAACAGTTAACAGAAAATGCCAGTGTAACACATAGCATAAAAAACAAAACACAGCTTAATCCATATTCAGTTAATGCATTCAGTGATGATAGTGCTGACAAGGTCTGTCTCAGTTTCCGTAATGAACATACATGATTTTAAACCACACTGGTGATAAACAGACATTATGCCACAGAAATGAATGTCTCTACATAGTAAAGAATGTACAGCAGCCTAAAATTCACAAATCCCATGGTTAAGAATTTTTCTAAAGGGCTCCCAGTCTCAGCTTTACTTCTCCAGTCTATGAAGAAAACATCCTTGAGCATAAGCCGCTAGAAATCAATGATCAGATGACGACAAAGATGGTTCCTATCATTCCTCCAATTTAAACTGATAATGATACCCAGCCTAAAACTTCCTACTCTGCAGTTATTAGTGCAAGGGACCACGATCTGCAAAAAAACCTTCGGAAGTATAATATTTCCTGTATGCAATCATATCAGACAATAAAGACATTTCTTACCAGGTCTATTGTTTTCACCAGATGAAATCTGAAGGTCTGCAAGATGTGATCCCTTTTCATCCGATTCTGGTTTGTTGATTGGCAGAGGATTAAAAACGCTTCCAGCAGATAATGTTGGAGTAGCTAGATTACTAGTAACTGTGCCAACTGGTAGAACAAGGCCAGTAAAAGGAACATCCTTCATCATTTCTTGTGCAATTGGTAATGGAGGCTGTACTAAAGCTGTAAAGAAATGACACAACTGTATCACAGTTATATATTCAAGCCATCAAGATTAGTTTGCAGAGGGCAGGCTAATAAATCTAAGTAAGCGAAATTAGTCACCCTGTTACATTTTTTAATAATAATTTCATATCCTCAATCAGCACTATAATATTTATTTTTTTAAAGACCATGAACTGCAGACAACCTAAGCAATTAGTACTCTTTACCAGATATTTTTAAATGTTAAATGAATATAGCTAAAAGGCTAAACAAAAACAATTATTATAAATTATTCAGTGACTAACACCAAATAGCTCAAGTAACAGATACGTCTGTTCCAGACAGGTTCAAATACTGAACTTTGCATAACTGATTTGACATAATTTACTAGAAGAATCAAACTTACGTGTTGGAACAACTGGTGGGACAACAGGTGGCGGGACAACAGGTGGTGGGACTACAGGTGGAACTGGGGGAGGCATATAACCTATATGGAAAAAAATGACAAGTTATTACAAGCACAGCAAATAAAGTTTTGCAGGAAAAGCTTGCCTACATTATTCATCCTGAAAAGCTGCATCACTAAAGGCTAGCAAACACCAAATGTATGGGAAGAGGCAACAGTGGTTAATGTTTTCAAAAACAACCCCATCTTTACTGTATATCTGTACGTGTGTCTTTAAGAGTGATTTCTGCCAGCAATATCCAAGGAAGAAAATTAAGAGTTTCAAAATTTTACAGAGATGAGATTAATCTTATGGCTTTTTAAATTTTCATTTTTACAAAAGTTCAAAAAAATTCTGCTGTAATTCCTATTCTCGACAGAATACACTGGTAAGTTAGACATAAGAAATTTCGTACTAGATTAAAATTCAAGATTCAAAGGTAAACTGACTCAAACAGTAACCAGTAGCTGATGAAAAACTATACAAAGCATGATGTACATAGATGCACACAAACTGAGTATACTCATTACATGCTCAACTTCATTTTTACTAACCTACCTGGAGGTGGCTGTGAAGGGTTGAAACTCGCTCGCAAGAAGGGTGGAGGAGGAATTGCGCTGTAACCAGGAGGAGGGACAGACATTGTGACAGGAAATGCAGGTGGAACCAAGCTAACAGCAGGCACAGCTGGAGCTACTGGAATCTTGTTTTATAGAAAGAAAAAAACAAGCAACTTCAGTACTTAACAGTATTCAATGACATTAAAAGACAGATAAACTGATTCGACTTCAATTCATTTTAAGCACTAAATGTGCCAAGGGCTTTGTCTATATTCTGAACACCCTGAAGAATTAGATTGCATCCTGAAATGGTACCTACACTACAAGTAAACAAGGACACTGGAAGAATCCTATGCTACCTTTTCTTTATTCTAAAAAGAACACAAAAATACAGGGTTAAACACTGTATTTACTCAAGAATAAAAATTTACCTATGGGAGAGGCGAATGCAGAAAAAGAGAGGGGAAAAAAGAATGAAAACGTAGACAGTGTGGCAATTTGAGAGCACCAAGAAAACAGGGATTCTATTTTCATCAAAAAAATTTAATTATTTCAGAACAGCACTGGGAAGTTGAGTTTAGTGTACGTAATTATAAGGCTAATAATCCTGATGAAATCCTAAAAATTACTTCGTATTTCTCAAACTTTTTTGTGAGCTACATGTTTTGCTACATTGCAGCATGATTCAAGTAATTAGCAGTAGACTAAAAGCAATATATATGCATATTTAAATATATACTGATCACAGCGTACATTAGGAGCCAGTTGAAATAAGAAGACTGAAGACAATTTTTGTGAAAAGAAAAAAAGCTCAATATTCAATGCAAGTAAATACAAATCTGTGAACTTTCATAGTAACATTACTTCAGTTCAAGTGTCTGAAATGTCTACACACATTAGGAAAGATAAAACAGTAATAACATGAATACAAAAAATTTTGTATTAAGGAACTGCTTCTTACTTTACAATTTCCTATGGTCATTATAATAACATTTTAAAGGGTTTGACAAAAACCATTTGTATTTATACTTGATAAACATGTGTAGTGTAGTGTTCTCAAGAAAAATTACATTGCGTTCTTCTAGCCTTCTACAAGACCTTGTTAACTGATTGGATGTTAATAAAAAAACCTCTATTTTAGCAGAAGGAAAAAAATTACAGCACAGAATCAAAGACTCTCATGGATTACTGCAGAGTGCAACAGCACACTACTTGAATAATCAGATCTTTTAAAGATGAGACTGTCGCCCAAAATTACTGAGAAAATAAACTTCTATTCAAAGCTGACATGGGGAAAAGCACATAGGTAAAGACGACACAAGCACAAGTGTAAAAAAAGATTATTGCCTTGCTCAGCTTACAGACAGATGCTTTCCCTCTATAAGCAAAATACTTCCTGTAAGCTCATTTTGATTTCTCCTTAAAAAACTAATGTGCCAGGGGTTTTTTTATTGTTATTGTTTGTTTACATTGCTCTGTCTTCAACATTTAAGCCTTCACATGAGATTGTACACAAGTTTGGGATATGTTGTGCATGAAACTAAAGATTTTGCTCAACCATGGCAACCGATACTACTCTAAAATATTTCAGAGATAAACACACCTGGATTCAGGACTTAAAGTACTTAAACCAAAAATACTGAACTCAGCACTAAAGTTCATCTGTACTGAATAAAACATTTGCCCTCCAGTTCTGTGGGGTTTTTGCAAACTCAGACCAATACAAACCTGTAGCATGGTGACTGGTTGTGTGTAAGCTTCTGTCTGTGTTGTAATAACCGTACTCTTCTCAACTGCAGCACTCTGCGTAGTTTGAGTATTTTCTTTAGCAGCTTCTGAGCTTCTGGCTGTTTCCCATTCTTTAAAAAAAGGTATATGTTTAATATAAAGAGGTAATGAATGTGC
>Ga0181612_128065_pt1 | contig 16543 bp, 9 predicted proteins | sample HoacroProtozoa21_FD_119630 | JGI IMG/M metagenome (GOLD analysis project Ga0181612, IMG submission 119630) | Hoatzin crop microbial communities from Cojedes, Venezuel. Combined Assembly of Gp0051906, Gp0051904, Gp0051908
AAGCCAGCCTTTTTTTTTTTCCTGTCAAAATAAAAACTGTTTCTTAAAGTTATTAAATATTTTGGAACCTCAGCACTGCAGGAAGACAGGAAGAATGCTGGCAGATCAATACATACTCTCGTTATCAAACCAATCTTCGCTGCCTCTGAATAATTCAGGCTCATTAGACTCCCAAGCTGTCTGGCCTAAAGGTTACGTGAGACATGCATGAATCTGTTAGAAAGGTGGCAAACATTTTTTTCACCTCTTTTCCTTCCACACACTCTGTATTCATACAATAACAATAATCATTTCAAAGCCTTCAGTTAAATTCTAATTAGTCTGCAACATTCTGTCCCAATTATTTAATCAGTTTGTTAAAATAAAAAACCACCCCCACAACGTACGCATGGGGAGCAGGCGGAGCATAAGCAAAAGATACTTAAATGTTATTTTGTATAAGGCTACAGACTTTTTTTTAATCAAAAGAACCAAACCACACCACGCTAGTTCACTGAAGCAAGGACATATTCAGAGAAACATCAAAAGACAACAGAAACACTGATGCAACCGTATTTGATTTATCAACTGCGTTACTTAAATCTCGCATTTACCAGGGGGCTTGGGCTACTCTCTCCCTTTGTTTCATCGCCAGCTCACCAGCGCTGGCAAAGGCTCAGTCGTGAATTAAATGACCACAGCACATTACTATTTTGGTTCCTCGAACTAACAGCAACAACGACTGCCAGGTACGGACACCTCTTCTGCTATGGTTAGGGCATCCCGAATCACAGCCCCGTAACCCTTTCTTCTGGAATATAAGGACACGTCACTAAAGAGTTACTAATGGATGTAGTCAAAGGATTTTTATTTTTCAAGATGTCGGCACATCAAAGCCAAAAATAAGTCATGGAATAAGTGGGTGACGATGTCCGAGCTATAGCCATGGTTGAGAGGTAGGAATTTCAGTTCTGAAAGTTGCTCCAAAACCCTGGTTATACATCACGTTTGGGTGCCCACTCCTGAGAAGATGTTTTCTCTAACAAACCATTGTATATGTAAAGCCAATTTTCAAAAAACATGTCTGAAAGAGCGAACTTCTTCCTGCAAAACAGAAAACAAAGGCAACAATGAGAACATACCCAGCAGCCTGTGTACAACACACAGTGCCACTGTTCACCGCCCTGTAACACACACAGGGACATTTAGGAAAGTTCAAAGATTAAAACTGACCCAAGATTTTAAACAACAAATTCCACCTATAGTACTCACCTCCACAGTGGGTCACTGAGATAAAAAACTCGATATACACTGCTAAATTTTATCATCTCCTAGGCTAGACTCAGTTGATTTACCTCTATTAGGAAAAAAAATAAGCAATTATGGACAACAATCAACTAGCTAACTCGAGCTAGTCGGAATACTACATGACACAACTCCTTAAATTGTGCTTAGTAGGACATTTCTCGCTGAAAATTAGGACTGTCAAGTATTTTGGATTATCAAGTTGTGGTAACGTGGGTGTAAGGAAGTACGCAGAAACCTGGGTTGTCAGAGATTTATTACACAGTAATCTAGGTGCCTGTTCAGCAGAGTTTTCTTTACAGAAGGCTAATTTGGCTGCTGAAGTGGAAGAGAAGCATTCTCCCATTCTAGCATGATCTCCCATCTGATATTGAAAAACCGATCAGATCTGGAGCAATTTTAAAAAGAGCACCAACCTTGGAAAGCAGAGATCTTGTCTCCAGCGGACAAATCACACATGATTTCCAGCTATGATTCGAGTTGAACGCAATAAATGACATGAAAAATGGAACCTCGCATCGTTGGTTGCCAGAAGAGAACCAACAGCGACAGGTTCCTTCAAAACCACGTATGCACCTCCCGGAATGAGGGTATCCAGGGTATTTGGGTATCTACTAAGCTTACAATACAGACCAACACCGATGCTGGCCAGTTACAAACTCAGTCCCTGCAAGATGATCTGAAGAAGAAAGTAGAAAAGAATGAGTCAAGTTAACAGCTGCTAACAGAAGTTAAGGTGTGCATCCACTTATCTGCTAAGTGTTCACATTTTCAGCAGGCTTTGAGGCCTCAAACAGCTAAAAATATTCAAAAATACTTTCTTTTTTCTCCTACTGGCCATAAAAATGACTGTTCCAAAATGCAGGAGGTACCTATTTCCCTTTGCAAGGTCTCTTACACACTGCGGTTGTCCGTCCTTCTCCTGGGTTAAGATGCACCATCTCACGCGTGTTTTATCACCAGGCTGACACTGTTCAGTTCCAGGCACAATGAAAGGCGTCTACCCAGACAGTCAAAAAGTCCACCACTTCTTCCACATCCCACCATCTTAATCATCTTGGAAACCATGAACTTCTTAATCCCTTATGGCGCTTGAGAACCTAGCCCCTGTACCACCTTCTCCTTTTACAATTCGATCCAGTCAAATGCATTTGGAATTACTGCAAGTACAGGGTAAGCTCAAAAGGAGTTTTACCTCCAACTTTCAAGGATATCTCTGCCCTACACAAATTCTCCCAAAGAGAAAGAGCATGTACCTGGTGCATGCATTTTGGTGTTTAATTATTTCTCTGATAACTCCTTTTAGTTACAGTCTAGTTGCAAGGATAAACTTTTTTTATAATACTACAAGTGTTTAGCAGTGGTAAAGCTGAAAGGAGGATAATATATCACTAACGCAGACCTTGTCCGACACGTTGCTGTATGACATCTCACATGCTCACCCTTAGGAAACAACACTTTCCAGAGCAGACTTTTTTTTTTTTTAATTAAACATTTACATAAAAATGTTTCTGCTGAGGTCCATGTATCCCCCTGAACGCAGGGCTCAGGTTCTGATCTTGCCTGTACTTTTACTGCTCGGGCTTTACGAGCTCTGAGCTCCCCGCCTCCCTCCAGCCCCTTGATTCAAGGCAAGGCTATGACCACACGGCTGAACTGGCTCAACCCTATAAACCTTCCTTTCGAAATCCTTTACAGCTGTCTTTTCATTCAAGAAGTATCTTCCAATCCCATTACTACTTAATCCCTTTATAATCCAATCAACCTCGGCAGCATCATGTCAGCTCCCTCTGTCAACACTGTAACCCTGTAATATTTCATTCAGGGGAAGAGTGGCATTACTTCCCATTTTCAGAAAAACTCTAATTCCTATCCTTGACCCAGCTTTGTTCCGGATTCATCTTCAATTACCTTAACCACGTTAGAAAGACCGACTGTATCTTCTGCTTATCTGTGTCTTACATGGAGTAAAAAGCAAAATCAAACTTCTCCAGCTATTTCTAAGGAAATAAAATTCGTGGCATAATTCAGACAGTAATTTAGTTTAATTTACACCTCTATTTTAGCTGAAAAATTAAAATTCAGTTGGGTTATCAGTGGGGTAAACTGTAAAGATACTCCCCAGAGGCGAGAGTCTTGCATTTGGGTTTCTTTTCACAGCTATTTTTCTTTTTCCTCCTCCTCTTATTTTTATGGAAATGGTAAATCGGCTATAAAACAAGCACCCCACGGTATGTTTTCTGGACTACACAGCTGATTGCTTATTACTACTGTATGTGCACACTCCTGCAGTTTTGAAGGGGGTAATCGATGGATTTGTGCTGCTGAGGTCTTCTCCACCTTCACCCGAAACGCGCTTGGGGCAGGACAAGACACAGCTTTAAGCAGGTACGACACCAGATTCTTTGCACTTCTGCTGTGTGGACACAGTGACTGCCCAAACCCTCCTGAGTGAGGTTACATCTCCAATATCAGCAGCAGCACCGGGCTGCCATCAGCCGACCTTCCTCAAGCGCGTTACAGGGCTGGTGCCCACCCACAGCGTTACGCTCTCTCTGGCTCGATCTCACGACACAGAAGTGTCCCTGCTCTAATCCTGTTGCTTCAAGCCAAACGGAAAAACAATACATTCGAGCCATGAACTCTGTTGTCTGCAAAACTTTATTAATAAGAAGCTTAACAGATAATAATGTTTCATGCCTGAAATTCAAATAACTAATGTATTACGCAGAGCTAACTGATGGACTGTACCTGATCGGAACAGCCAACAGTGTCTTCCCAAGCCCTGAAACATCGCAGCCACCAAACAGAAACAAAAAAAACTTTAACTGCTAATTCCTTCTGCCACTATCAGACTGATAAAAAAAAAATCATTAAGTAGACTGTAACAAATACATTCATCTTAGGGTAGGAAACCACTATGAGATACTTAAGGAGGTAAACTTTAGTTTTCTAAGGTTTTGATCAAGTTTTCATCATTTCTTCTAGTAATTTTTCTTCATTTTACTGAAGCTAATAGTAAACAAAATAACCTCAACTTTTTAAATTTCATTACTAAAAATACGACTTTTCAGGAAAGAATGCATTTATTAGCTTTTTATATTTATGTGCTCTTTTTTCTAGTTATTAATATTCTTCATAAAAAGCTCCTACTTTTACGTAGTCCGGGACCAGCAAGGAGGTTTAAAGGTGCTCCCTGGTCCAAGACACCAAGGATTTTCTAAATCTGTGACATGTTCCTGCTTCCCTTATGGCATTTCAGGTGTAGTACAGGATCATCATATTCATTTATCATCATCCTCGCGATCCAGAAGCGAACACAATCCTGTAACCATAGAAACATGGATGTTCCTGTGGACATTTTCTGCCTATTTTGTTAAAAAAAAGGAGAACTGAGCCTTGTTTGCTCTCTCCACAACATCTGTCTCAACACTACTTGAAAAAAAAAAAACTCCCAGGGGGATTTTAAACCAGTGCAATAGCTGGCAGCCCCTCGCCTTCTCTCTCTTCCGAGATGAATGCAGGAATACGGCATGGCTTGGCTTCGCACTGGAGCCCCTTCCCCGTGCTACCCACCACCGATCTTTTTTGCCACCCATCCAGTCAAAGAGCAGGCAATGATCACCGCCATGCTCCACAGCACTTGTGACCCAAAGAAATGAGTAGGGTTTTCCCTAAAAAGTTGGGGCATACCTACTCCTCTCTCCCAACACCCAAGACATTTCTTCAGAACTTCTTTTTCCTCTAGGTGCTGGCATGTCACAGAGCAGGTACCCTGGGATCTCGACAACTGTCGTTTGCCACAATTAACAGCTGCGCAACGAAACAGAGACCCCGCAGCCGCCGCTTCAGCCACCCAGCAGCCAGACATAGCCCGTGCCTGACCGGGAGCCCTGCACCCATCTTGGCCAGGTGGCTCCTGTCTCTGCAAGCATCGCCTCCCCAAAACAAGCAGAGTGCAGCTGGGTAGCACTAGGGCTTAATTCTACCAATACCAAGAGATGCGGTAGCTATGACTACCTTATGTCACATTTCTCAAAAAATTAGATTGTTAAGCACTGTTTGAAGATATGTATTTAGTTAACCATGAAAAGCTAGCACATTAAAAAAAAGTACTTTCATATTACCCATGGCCAAGCAGTAAGGGCCAAAACATTTTGACAGAGTCTTCAGTTAAAACTGATGTCAAAGGAGGTTTAGCTACTGTTCAAGCAAACAACACATCAAATTAGATCTGGGAGAATTAGCAGTAACAGTTGCTTTGTGTATTTCCAAACAATACTTTTACTCATGCAACGAATTCTGAAGTATTCTCAGCATTCTAAAGGGTGCACAGTCCCTTTAAATCTCTGCAAATTCAAGGTATTCCCTGGGCAAAGGATGAAGTGCTCTGCTCCATACACAATTATACATTTACTGAAGTCAGATGCTAGGAAGAATAAAAACCTTTTCCTCCCCTGGCAATATAATTTAATAATTTTAAATCAGTAAAGCATTATAAACAATTTCAGCATTTACAACGCAGGCTTTACTGAGCATATTACTTCAAGACAATTAAAGATAATGATTGATACAAACCTCTAGTCACAGATATTTACAAAAAATGTACATTAGTCAACATTAACATGAAGAAATTAGGCACAGGGAAGTTAAAACATTAGAAATATGAAGCTCCTAGAGGAATTTAATCATGCCTGTTTCATATCTCACACAATATACCATGCAACATTGAATATTCCCATAAATCCCTAAATGTGTATGCAACATAGCCAGTGATAAAACTTGCTAGAGGAACCCTTGTATCTCATGAGCTTTGCAGTTCTTCATATTTTCATGTTAAGTTTTTCCACTAGTGCACATTGCAGTTAATTTCCTTTTTTATATCCAAATAAAACATACAAAACCCCTCTTTGGCACTGAGAATCCATTTAGTTCTTAAATCAAAAGCTACTTGCTGCAATTCAGCTTTTTTGTACATATTCATTCCCAAAGTACCTAATTGGTCGTTATTAAAAAAAAAAGAAAAAACAAACCTCACAAAGGCTTTTTTTAATTCAAATATGAGTTAATTATCCATTCTCAGTGAAGGAAACTATGTTTCCAGTGACTGACTCTGGACATTGAGACAAGGGTGAAATTCTATTTTTACTTTCTATTTTAGCTCTGCCCATTAGACGCACCCTCTTTGGTGTGAAACCAAACGAAACACCAAGTAGGTAGTTTAAATTGCTCCATAAAGTTGAATGGTAATAAAGCATAAAACGCTCACTTCGGAAGGTGCCACCTACGGATTTCAGAATAGCTGCTCGCAGGCAGCCGCTGCGGCACAGGCAAATTTCGTGTGTTGAAAAAGGGTTTTGGCTGCCTGTGCAAACAGTCTCTCAGCTAGAGAAAGAGGTGCCCCCAATTAACTGAAAATCAACAGGGACAACATCTAATTAAGATTACAGTGGAACGGCGAATGCGATAAAGGGGCCAAGATCCTCCAAACTCCACAGGCTGCAACACATGGAAGCAAACCTTGAAACACACACGCTGCCAAGCGGAAGCATTTCTCCTGAAGAAGTATTATGTCAATGTTTTATTGCTTCTAAAATGCCAAATAAAGGATTTTTTTGCTTTGGTTGGACGTTATTCATGGTATTAAAAAAAATTATGAGTGAAGCATGTTCCAGAAGTGCTGGTAGTTAGTTCAGCTGGGCATTTATCAACTTCTGGTTCAGAAATTCAAGTTGATGAAAATGCCACATAAATGGACTGCTGGAGCATGAACCCCACCTGTGATCCAGCAGGCTTGCTCTTCAGCCACAAGGAACCCCCATTTTCTCTATAAACTCTGAATTATATTCAAAGAGAAGGCTCTATGGTGGTGTCAATCATCCATCACAAATACTTAAGACACTGCTAGAGACTGCTGAAGCTACATTAATTTACAGACTTCACAGCTGATTCTCATGTATTTTTTTCATTGAAACACTCTTCCCTATCTTAACAGAAGGCATTAATGGTAAAACTTGTTGAGTGGTCCCAACAAAATTAATCAAAGAAAAAAAAAAATCAGCAATTTTAGCTTTTCATCTACCTTTCCAAAATACAGATATAGCTCTTCATTACAGCTTGTGTCTCCCACGTGTTTCATGAACAGTTGTGTTATCCCAAAATTCCTTTAGTGCCATAACAGATATCAAGAAGTTACGACCTCAAACAAATGTGCTTTTTGAGGAAAAAAAATAAAATGTATTCCTTTTGATAGGCAGAACATCAAATCTACCTGACAAAACAGCCCACAGCCATCACTTCAGCCCCAGCATTGACTGAAAACTTAATAGGTCAGATAAGGAAGAAAAGGTTCTCATCTCCTCCTCTCACACAACAGAGAGAACCACCGTGTTATTTGCATAGCTCAAATCTGAAGGTCTAAATATTTTGGCCTAAAATTCACATTTCCCTTATTTATTGCGATCATAGTGAAGCCTTTACCAACTCCTTTGTAAACCAGTATCTTCTGATACTGCTGATCACATAAAATATTTAACAATACTGATAATGGTAATGAAGGGTGAACAGGTTATAAACATGCATTCACACCTTGGACTGCCCGGGAACACCAGCCGCATGGGACAAGAACTGGGAACAGCAATATTTTATTACACTTGTAAGCTACCCCGCTCCAGTTAGGACAGATACAAATACAGATCATTGTCTTTTTATTGCCCATTTATACAAGGTGACACACCAAGTGTCTCAGACTCCAAGGAGTCAGATGGAGCTATGACCCCCACCTTCGTGGCAACACCCAGGCATGGGTGGGACACCCCTGGGAGAGCAACGGCAACGCTGATGGTGGGATAACAGCACCAGGCAACGCTTCCACTCACACAGCACCACAGGACACTAAAATCGCACCAAGCCACCCAACGTCAGGATAAGGCACAAAGGCAATGTGATCAGTACAAGATAGACATGGACCTGCTGGAGCACAGCCAAAGGAGGGCCACAAAGATCGTCAGGGGGCTGGACCTCCTTCCTCTCCTGTGAGGAAAGGCTGAGAGAGTTGGGGTTGCTCAGCCTGGAGAAGAAAAGGCTCCGGAGAGACCTTAGAGCAGCGTTCCACTACTTACTTGTACAGTACTTACTACTTCCAGTACTTGGTACTGTAAGTGCCTGCAGGAAAGATGGGGAGGGACTATTTATCAGTGAGTGTAACGATAGGACAAGGGGTAATGGCTTCAAGTTGAAAGAGGTCTAGATTCAGACTAGACACAAGGAAGAAATTCTATATTGTGAGGGTGGTGAAACACTGGCACAGGTTGCCCAGAGAGGTGGTCAATGCCCCATCCGTGGAAATCTTTAAGGTCAGGTTGGACGGGACTCTGAGCAACCTGATCAAGTTGGAGATGTTCTTGCTCACTGCAGGGGGGTTGGACTAGACGGCCTTTAAAGCTCCCTTCCAACCCAACCCATTCTATGATTCTCTGACCCTCTTGACCTCCTCTCCTGTTCAGCAGCTTCACTAACACGGGTTATTCAAAAAGTCATCATGTCTAAGGTCTCCCAGTTCCACAGATGAACTCCTCACCTAGAAGAATACCTACTACCTGTTCACCTCTTTCATTAATCACAGAAAATAAACCAATCTATCTTTTGTGACACTGTTTTTGGATGCTTCTTAACACATCAAACAAGCTACATGACCTTGCTTTATCCTGAAACCAAAGTAACCATATGGTGTCAGTAGCACTTGGCTAGGAAGTCACTCAGGACTTCCACACACTGTAATAGCCAAGAAGCCACGCCACAATATGTCAAAAACTCCATAAAGCAGAAACTAAATAGCTAGAAATAGTTATTTCAATTTCTTGAATATTGAAATATTCAAGAAATTGAAATTTTCTTGAATATTTCAATATTTAAGAAATATTGAATATTGAAATATTTCAATATTTCAATATTCAATAAAAATATAATGTAAATCGACAAGCAGATACAACACTAATCTGTTTATTGGTTTAGACTGCCCTGCAAATCGAGATTTCTTAAATGAACTAATCACTTTAAATGTTAAATGCTGGCTGGGACAGGAAAGCTTAACTGCTCCTCTCGCCGTTGGATGATGCTGTTCATGGATTAAAGCACAGGCAAGATAGAAGTGGGAATCTGGTGCTTCCATTGATGGGACAGTGATGACCAAAACTTATCACCAAGCACCGCTGCAGATCTCCAGTTTACACTCGAGTCCCGAGTCACCAGGGCTCTAGTCGGGAGATTTCCATGCACTAGCCGGTAGCACTGAGGGTATCTGATGAACAGGTATCGTACTGGCAACGTCCAGCATCCAGAAACACTGAAGCAAGAGCTACAGCAACATGGTTATGGCTTACACTGAATAGGACCTCAGCCCACCTCTGTAAGTCAGTAGTGTATCTAAGCAGAGAGTAGCAACAGGGATTAAATGACACCATTTTATTACCTGAACACTATGATGAGCGAGAATTGCCTTACCACCTAGCTGGTTCGTAAAAGTTACTGATGGAATAAGGCATAATGCTTAAGTTCTGCCCAGTTCACCCTAATCCCACCCAATGGGGACAAAATTTTCCCTGGATGCAAGGCTATAGCCATGACAAACCAGTTCTGCTTTAGGATACGTAAGGGGGCTGATGTGGCACTTGCATTACAGCAAAATCAGTTTTATAACAAGGATTCCAAATCTGTTAGCACTTTAATACAAAAAAGTGACAATATTAATTGAGAACTAACTGCAAACTGAATTTTAACTGCGTATAAAACTAGCTGAATTCTTGCAAGGCAAAGGCCTAATTCCTCTATTTACTTTCCTTTCAAAAGATCTCTTTGATTTTGTTTAGCTGTGACTGTTTTGTTCTGTTTGCATCTATATGCAGCAGCTGCCAGGTTGCTTCAAATGTTTCCTCAGAGCTTTGGTTTAAGCTTTCAACAGGTAATTACATTACAGCCACATTTGCATAGCAGCTTTTTGTAATAAGCCAATTTACAGCACAGGCTTCAGTTACAGGTAATTAAAAGTTCTCCAATACAGCAAAATATAGCCAAAATAGCTGACCTAGGAGCAGAGACATTCCAAAACATACAGAAAACTGAAGCACCACATAAATTGCTTGCCTGAAACTGCAAAGAAAAAAACACAGGGGACAATAAGCCAGCTCGCACCGAAATGCCCACCTGCAGATCTCAGTCACTCGCCTCCTCCCCTGACCCCACTGACTCTTCGACAAGTATCAGTAGGGAAGGAAAATGTCGATTTACATTAGGTATTAGGAAGAAATTCTTTACTGTGAGGGTGGTGAGGCCCTGGTCCAGGTTTCTTGGAGAAGCTGTGGCTGCCCCCTCCCTGGCAGGGTTCAAGGCCAGGTTGGACGGAGTTCTGAGCACCCTGGTCTGGTGGAAGGGGTCCCTACCCATGGCAGGGGGTTTGGAATGAGATGGTCTGCAAGGTCCCTCCCAACCAAAAGCACTCTGTCATTCTCTGATATTCTACCTCCTTTCAGGGTGATGTGACAGTATTTAGATAATGTCAGCCTTGCTGGTTCCGTTGCAGTTTGCTGTAGTTTAACATCCCTGCATCAGGAGAGGTGGCTGGGTGACACAAGCCCGAGGTTCTCCGTAACCTATGTTTTCTCATCTCACCTTATTGAACTATTGTCTTTAAAATATTTCTTGTAATATCTCTTTGGAAGTACATGCTTTAATAATGTAAGCAGGGTCTGTGAGCTTTCTGCTATGTCTATTCAATCCTCAACCCTCCAAACACTTGAGAATTCGAATTATTCAGCTAGGCTTAATGAGGATGACTCAGAGTAAAGTTATGTGCATAAAAGTCAAGGATAGGAGGCCTTGATGTTATGCATTTTTAGGTGGTTATGGGGTTTTCAATATTAATGTTTATTACTGAAGAGTTTAAAGGAGAACTGGGGCTGTACCTTCTAATCAATGCTTGCTACTCCTTACCTTGCTGCAAAGGAGCTCTTTGGGGGAGCCTGGGATGTGGAATTCTGTTTTCTGGAAGTGCTGCAATCCGTCAGTGCGAATTTGAGGGCTCTGTGTCAGCCACTCCAACCTCAGTCCTTGCTGACATGCACAGCTGCTAGTCCTCCGTAGGTTCATGCCCCTGGCCACTAAGCTCTTAGGTCAGTCACACACGTTGCCTCCATTCTCCAGTCAATCGAATGGGGAAAACGACTTTGGGTATCTAAAATGACCAGCATGAAGCATCGTCATGGGCTGTGTGGTGATCCTGAACACAAACCACAAAAAAACGAGTGAGAAAATTTGACTGGACTCAGACTCTGCCCATTTCCACTTCCCAGCTTGTTTGGGCTTTGCAGGTTGTTTTGTTGTCTTCAGTTGCCTTTGACCCTTGTTTTTCTGGTCCTGAAGACTGTGAGAAGGCCCATGTGTTTGTGGGCTCAGCAGTTCTGGGCAGTGAGGCTGCAGGAGGGACTACTGGCCTGGCTCTGGAGACCTGAAGAAGACCACCTCTTGCATGGCTCTGGAGGGGAGGTTGTTTGGATGGTCTGGTGAAGAAGCGTGTGAGTACGGGAACCATTCAGGGCTGGTCTGAGCTAAACCTCTAGGCCCTCCTCACAATTACTCTCAGAAGCTTCTCTGGGGCTTTATCCTGACCTCACCCCTGCTCCCATTCACACATGTAGCAAGAAAAATTCCTGTTTGCTCGCCCTTAGGAAATGTTCAGAACAAAACTTGTGTTTTTCTTCCAAGACGTGCTTTTTGCTCTGCTGAAGCGGCCACTGGACAAAGCCAGGTGCCATCCTCACCCTGCTGCGTGGAGGACTTTGTGAACGCAGCCGGAGGGTGAGAGTCTCCTCTGGCTTGCCCTGGGCATACAAGGGTGCAACTCTCTCCGTTTCATTTACACGGCATGAGAAAGGCCTCAGCACCTCTGCTGTGAGACCAGAGGAGCGGGTACCTTTTATTTTTCTAGTCATTTTTATTCTGATTTTGTTCAGACCTTCAGGTGCGTCTTTGCAAATCTGTCTTTAAAATTGTGAGCCGGAAAAGGGTTTTGGTCCAAAAATGGTGACCACAGGAAGTGGAAACTTTTCACAGAAATATCTCACTTTAATGAAGTAAATATCATGTTATACTCAGATCGCTCCCATGAAATGGAGTGTTTGCCCTCCACAGCTTGGTTCGGGGTTTTACGCTGTGTTGCAATATTCATACTATAATTATTAAAAATGCATAAACGTAGAATTGCTGTTTGAATGTTTTCTTTCACAGAGGTTATGAAGTTATGAGATTACAGACTTTTTATCCCCATTCTACTTGAAGGCAAATTGAAGAATCTGAGAATACCCCACAAAACAGAAAATCCAAATTTTAATTAGCTTTACTAAACTGGTCGTCTTCACCACCTTGCAGTACAGGATTTTGGAAAGAAAGTCCCATCTGTTTCTTCACAGCGCATTGAGGAAGAATGGAAAGGAGAAGGATGGGAGAGGGAGGTGTGTCTGCTGGTGAGCTGAAACATAAGCAGGACCCCCGGTTCCCGGTCTCTCTGTAAAACTCTTTCTGGTGTGAGACAGCTGCTGCCTCTGAAGCCTTCTACATATCTCTTGAAATCCCAAGTAGCCTCCTTTTTTTAACCTGTATTGTATCCCTATTGCCCTTGAGATCCTATATTGCAGCTGCTTCTCTCAGAAGGATTTGATAAGAATATCTCTTTTGGACCATGTCAGTGTTAGAGAATTGCTGTCAAGCATCAAGAGACGCTCTCTCTCTTCCCCTGGGGCTTTAAAGATGCTCTTCTAAAATTAAAGTGTTTGGTATAGATAAGATGCTTAGGGTTACAATGAGGTCAAGAGTTGCTGGCAGCTTCCAACTAGATTTTTTTTATAAGTTGATCAGATCTCTTGACATGTTATTTTCCTTTTTAGAGAGATAAATATAGACAGACCAGGTAGAGAAACAGTCAGGAACAGGAAGCTTTTGAAAAATATTAGGAAATCATTCTGATTGCATTGTCTAAGCCAAGTTGCCCCATTTGATTATGCTGGCATCCTCTGCAATGCAATGTGACATGGAATATGTGATGTAACGAGATATGTCCGCCAAAACGCACTGTGCTTTGTTTTAGTCAGAATGTATTAATCCACTTACTGAATAATTGACCCAAAGAGATTCTGTCAAACAGTATTAAATTATTCACTGGATTTCCAAACTGGCAGACAGCGTCCTTTAAATATTTAAGAATAATGTCAAATAATTTTCCACGCCAAAAATATTCTTTTTTGTGTTTGTTGAGGTCCTCCGGCTCTTCTCTGTTGTTTGAAGAGGGCAGGATAATTAAATCAAAGTCAGCATGCCCTTCAGAGGTGCCGTGGGAGTGGGAGGGCAGAGGCTCTCCCACCTACTGACATCTCCAGCATCCCAACACCTCCCGCACTCCCCACACACGTACACTCATGCCTTTTGCCGCGTAGCCCGCGCCTCGGCGTGGAGTTCCCCCGGAGAGGGTGCAGCACTTCAGGCTGCGTGGCCGCGGCGAAGTGCCCTGCTCCTCTCTGCCGCGGGCCCCGCAGTACCTCTCGAGGTGTGCTTTATGAGATAACAACCTTGCCAGATCAATTTTGGGGTGGAAAATAGGTTTCCTTAAAAAAGGGACACCAGTATAGCAGCATTCTGGTCCTACCAATTACAGTGTCTGACACCTTTGCCCTTGAAGGTTGCACGCTGAACGGGTGCAGGATACGTTTCTGGCTCGTTTAAAAAGGATGAGGACAGGCATCTGATAGCTTACCTTAATTATTCCATTTCCTCCTCCCTATATACATTTCCAAAATCTAATTATAGTGCTTGTGGCCCCTGCTATCAGCCAGTACCCAGAGATTAATATAAAGCCACAGGAAGGACAGCTACCCCCCTTCTTGCTTTCCACAACGCTGCAAATATATTCCAGAAGTCTTTTGATACTAATATTTTGATACATTCATCATCGTGTTAGCATCGGCAGTGAGCAATATTTACAGTTTATAAGCTCTTCCAGGACCAACTGTTCATATTACTCCTATTAAGTCCATTCAATTTTCCACCTGAAATACTACATTTGTCTAGTCAGAGTTTGACATCTATTTTCGGGGGGAGGGGTGGGGATCTGCTTTTAATAACGAGTTTTATTTAATTGTATGTTCTGCTTCTCCCAAAGAATATAGTAGGCAATCTGTTACGTATTGTCAATCAGCTAAGAAGCACTTGGCTGCTTTCTCAGGTTTATTATCTAGGTCCTGATAAAGGGACATTTTTGCACGCATGCATCTGTGTGTGTCGAGGTGCAATTGCTTATCTGTTCTTCTGTGGCTTTATTTAGGCTGGAATTTGCTGCAGTGTCCTCCGGCACGCAGGAATGCTGTCGAGGGGTGTGCTCTGCACGGGCGGTGGGCAGCGGCAGCCCTCCTCGAGACGTTTGCTGTTCCACGCCACAAGTATTGCCACACTCTGTTCCTTTTTGTGAACAGCCAGACTCCAAACCTATTAAATACTCTTCATTAGTGAAAATAGATAAATACAGTAACGATTCTCTTGCATCTGCCTTCCCTTAAAGGTGTTTAGATCTGGTGTTAGGAGAACCTGCTCAGCCACAGTTTAAAAAAAAGGAAGCAAAGCCCAGACGGAACAAAAATATATTGGCAATTCATTTTTCATCTTCTTAATGTTGTTATTTTTATTGTTATTTCAAGGGGGGGGGGGGCAAATTATACCAGCATTGAAAATAAATTTTGAAACTCCTATAAGGACTAAAAGTCAACATTTATATAGGTCTCCAAGCTTTTAACACTAGAGTTGTCACAGATATCATGCAATTCACTGTTTTGGTATTTTGGAAGAGAAAGAGCAAACCAAAGCTCGGCCAAAGAATGCCCTGGTCCATCAGTTTGCCTGATGATCTCCATCCCGTGGACTCCCCTGCCAGACCCCCTCTCCCTGCACAGGGAACTTCACTCCCAGAGCGAGAAAGACTTCTTCCTGCGTCAGACTTCCATCTTTTTCCCACTCTTTCTGTGTGCAGACAAGCCAGGGCTTGTGCCTGGTCGCAGAGTGCGAAGAGCGTGTCCAAGACCCTTGCTAGCAGTCGCTGCTTGCAGTGGAGGTGATGGTGGATGGTTGGGAAAGAAGTTGCTCTTTGGTGAGAAACTCTGCAGTTGCAGAAGATTTTTTTGTGCTAAACAGAGTAGGGACAAACAAACAAAGCCATAGTAAGTTCCAGGACAAAAAAAAAAAAAGGAAATTAGGGTCATACCAAAAGTTTTTGCTTAACAGAATCAAAACCTTTGATTCTAATTTCAGCCTATTAAAAATTCTGTGTAATAAACATATATGTACAAAAGAATTAAAAGCTGTAATACTGAAATAGAAGACCCAAATCTTCTTTTTTTGAAATGACACACTAGAGCACTCCGACCTTCCCTAGAAGGTTCATTTCTCTGCACTTCAGGTTTCCCTTCTTTCAGCCTTTCCCCTTGCTGGTCTCGGGGGTCCAAGCTCAGGCTTCTCCCCCAGCACCCTGCTCCCATCTACCTGCGGACGGGGCAGCACAGACCCACGGCAGTGGCTCTGCTCTTTGCAGGGGACTTTCTGGAGCAACCTTGACCGCTGTGGAAGATCAAGAGGACAGGAGAGGAGGGATGGTGGTGTCCTGGGGACCTGCCCCAAGGGCTTGCCTTCCTGCAGGAGCCGGAGCGTGCCCGTCTCTGCCCCATCCTCAGCGTGAAGGAGGAAGAGAAGAGCGGGGCAAGTGAAGGTTGGGACATGGATCAGCTCAGCAATGCCTTGGGCAGAGGCATCTTGTGGGCACCCTGCCGCTCTGAGGGATGAGAAGGAGGATTTTCTCCCCTCCAGCACTGGGGAAAGCCCTGGGGCTAACAGACACCCCCTGTAACCCTGCTGTGATGGGGGTCTTGCAAGCGTAATCCTCGGTCTATATCTGACCAGAAAGGTGGAATGCTTTTCCCCAATCACTCCGCTAATGTTCATTAGAGGTGGGGTAAAAACCTTGTCCGTGAATTTCCAGTCTGAAGCAGCAAAACCCACGTTCTGCCTACTACAGGCTGTGGTGTGGTGCTCCATAGGCATGGGTGCTCGTCGCGGTGACGGACCTACACCGCGCTGACGGACCTACACCGCGCTGACGGACCTACACCGCGCTGACAGACCTACACCGCGCTGACGGACCTACACCGCGCTGACGGACCTACACCGCGCT
>Ga0181612_147577_pt1 | contig 16543 bp, 8 predicted proteins | sample HoacroProtozoa21_FD_119630 | JGI IMG/M metagenome (GOLD analysis project Ga0181612, IMG submission 119630) | Hoatzin crop microbial communities from Cojedes, Venezuel. Combined Assembly of Gp0051906, Gp0051904, Gp0051908
AGCCTTTCCCTCATCCACTGGGTGGGTCACCTGGTCATAGAAGGAGATCAGGTTGGTCAAGCAGGACCTGCCTTTCATGAACCCATGCTGGCTGGGCATGATCCCCTGGTTGTCTTTCCCATGCGCGATGAGCACACTCAGGATGAATCACTCCTTAAGAAGAATCAGTTGACCATGCATAGTCTGAGTTGGTGCAGTTTTGTTACTTTATAACTAGTGCTTTGCAACACCTTGATTTGTCTGCCAGAAGAGCCTCTGCAATTCTGCCACTACCATAAAAATACCCAGGATACTCTAGATGATTTCGTACACCAGAGCACATATACTCAGGTACCGCTGAACTGTGCCCCACAGCTCCCCAATTTTAATGGCTCTTTAGACACCTACAGGTATCTAAACTTGTAGGTTACAATACATAGACAACTTCATTTTGGTGTCTTGGAGCTGATTCTCACCTGAGACTTCATTACGACTGCTGAGTCTTCCAGCAGTAGTACTGTTTATTGTTAATTACAGCTTTTGAGATGAGGAATGAATGACAAATTCTGTTTAAATTGTTAGATGTCCTGAAAAAAATTGATAAAGACAGTTATCCCCTTCTGGTGACTCTAGCCATGATGTTCTGAGGCAGCTTAGTACGACTTACTTTTGTTCTTTGCCTGATTGTCAATTGCTTCAAATTCTCAATCAAAGTAAAACCAACAAAAAGTCTAACTCCATAAATCATTTCTGAATGAAGATACATTTTTATTCATATACAAAATGACAGAAAAATAAAGAAAATAACAATGGAATATCAAGCAGAGAAAGAGAAATCTATTCAATGTCAGTTCTGTCCATATTGCATCACACAATGAAAGTGCTAGCATTTATTCATCTTCAGCTTTGCATAGCTGACTGTCAAGTATTAAGCAGAGAAATCATTTGCATGTTTTTCAACATGAGCAGGACAACTAAATTTTGGTCTATGCTGAAAACCTTATGGATATATTTCTTCTCTTCATCTATATTTTCCTATATGCAAAGATTCTTGATGGAAGGCACTCAATGAAGATTTGATACTAGTTTGTTCATAGTAGAAGCGTTAGTTTTTACATGGGTTAAATGGAGGTAAAGGGAAGGGGGAGGAAGTAAAAGCAACTAAGAAATGGGTTTCACAAGTGAAATAAATAGCAGGTGTAGGGCTACTACTGAGACCTACCAGGGCTTTAAAGGAGGGAGGGAGAGATGGAGGATGCTGGGTCTCGAAAGATAGCAGTTACAGCATCTTAAAGCAATGTTTAATGATCAGAAAACAAAGCATTCATTTCCAAGAGCCCTTTCAGAGTCCAGGTATGCTTGACATAAAGAATATTGAAGTTTGTGTATGCCAGCCTGTAAGACTGGAAGCTGTAAAGCTAAATTAATCCCTTCTGTCCACTTAGATAATATTGTGGATTCATACATAAGTGATAGATAGCAAAGAGTAGCCAACAGAAAGCAGCAAGCACCAGGAACTTTTACAGGAACTATAAATGGATGGAGTAAAGAAGCACCTCTAATTTTAGAAATAGCAAAAGAGGATTACCAGTGCCAAGGAACACTGAAACAGCAGCTTTAGGAAGATCCAAAGAATCTTTGGTTCTACTTCCGCCAACAGTTTCTAACTCAAAAGGAGTTTTAACAAAGCAGTAAGGACAGAAAACATCAAGACAAAGAACCCTCAGTGAACAGAAAGAAGTGCTGAAACAAGGTGATCAGACAAGGAAGCATAAGCATGTCTTGTTTATGACACCACAGCCTGGGTAAGAAAACATTTTGATTCTCTTCTAATTGAGATACATCACTTTTATTATTTACCAACATCTTTTAAATATTGTAAAATTCAATATATTTCAAGAATTAAAATGCCTGTTAAAAGAAATTTAATACACATAACCTGCATAATGAAGTACTTACACAAAACTGAGAATTTTCCATAGTTCCATTCACCTCATTGAATTTCATTTGTTCTGTATAAGCCAGTTTAAACATTTTTGCAGGTGTTTGCAAGACTGAAGCCTTAAACAGAAAATTAGGCAAAATATGGTAATTAAAGAAATTCAAATGATGTTTACAAAAGATTATGTAATACCCTAGGTTTTCCATTGTTTCTATTTTTTTCATGTGCAGCCAGGTTTTAAGACCTTGAATAGCATCAGTTTTAGTCTTCTTCTCAAATGTCCAGGGCACAGTAGCTTTAGATATTACACTGAAGCTAGGCCACGTGAGGCTGCCTTGTGAAAATGACTCTTAAAAAAACAATTTTCATAAATTTAGGAGAATAGAAGGGAATAAGATTTAGTAATTAAGTATCCTGCCTAAAAAGTGGCTATAAAACTTGTTTATTTTCTTTTGTTTGAATAAAATAACCATCAAGTACTTTTTCAGATTGTAATTGGTATAAACGGCAGGTAGCAAGTGGGCAGGGTGGTTGCACATGTGACCTCTGTGATAGGAGGTCAGGGGCTGCACCAAGTTGGTTACAGCTGGTTCCAGCTGACTCTACAATGGAGCCACCACAGGACACAACTGTGCCCATCAGCAGAATTTGTGGCACCTCTGTGAAAAAATGTTTAAGAAAAGTCAGTAAACACTGAGAAAAAGAAACAAGGCCAGAGCAGGAGTGCTTCATTCCAGAGCTAGTAACACCCTCAGAGTACCTGGAGTCCATGGAGAGCACACACTGGAGCAGGTTCTTCCCCTAAGAGACTGTGGCTCATGGTCAACCCACACCAGAGCAGAGGAAATGAGTAAGAAAGCAGGAACAACAGAAAAAAATGATGCGAAACAAGGAGCAGCAGAAAGAATCTCCTACATCTTGACCTGAGTCTCCTTCATTGCCCATCACATCATCGAAGAGACTAAGCGTAATCTGTGGTGGCATAGAGGAAGGAGAAGGAGAGGTGTCTGGAATTAAGTTAAGACTGTGAAAGGGGAGAATCATATCATAGAATCACAATATCATAGGGGGGAAAAGACCTCTAAGATCATCAAGTCCAACCGTCACCCCAACATCACCATATCTACTAAACCATGTCCCGAAGTGTCACATCTATAGGTTTTTTAAACACCTCCAGGGATGCTGACTCCACCACTTCCCTGGGCAGCCTATTCCGATGTCTGACCACTCTTTCAGTATAGTAAGGAGAAAAGATGTTTCCTTAATTGTTTAAATGTTTGTTTCCCAACACTAAAATCAGTAATTAAATGTTTTAAATTAAGACTAATTTGCCCAGGACAGTAGTTTATGAGATATTTTCCCTGTCTTCATTTCAACCCACAGTTTTCTCACTCTTGTTCTTCCTGTTTCCTGCCCTGTTCCCCTGTGAGGACGGAGTGAGCAAGTGGCTGCGCAAGCTCTTTGCTGCTACTGAGGGCCAAGCCACCACCCAAATATACTAGCACAAAATGTGCAGTTGGGCAAACAAAACCAGCAAGCCAAGGCAGTGATTAACTGAAAAGAATAATGAAGTGCCAAGAAGTGATGCAATAAGAATTATGCAGTGTTCTGATGTTCAGAATTTGGAGTTTGGCTCCTTCGAAAGATGCAACAATAGAATTAAGAAAGTTAAAGTAGATGAAATAGTAAGAAATCGCTAATTCTGGTTGTAGTGGTACTATGTAGGAAAGAAGTTTCAAGGAGGGAAGTCAGGAAGAAGTTACAGTAATATCTATGTCAATTAAGCAGGGGAAGAGTGGGTTTTTACAATATTTATTGAAGTGCATTACAGTGATAATACAGGCTACTGAAAGGATTAATAGACACCCTCTCAAAAGTGATGCAAAAAAAACCTCCTGATAAGAAAAACAGGTACATGTACCTGTACTACCTGGCTCTTCTGAGCACCTTTTTTGGTTTTTATCCGTTATCTGGAAGCTTTTGTGACAATTTATGTCAGTGCACAAGTAAAACTACTGTTTGAAAATAAGCTTTACAAACAGGTTTAAAATTGTCTCTAACTGAAAATTATAAAAGTTTCAGTTCTTAACAAACTGAAATATTTTGTGGTATGCTTTTTTATTTGTTTTCTAAGTATATGAAATTTTTTCAATATGTTTGTTGAATTTCCTTACACTCTTTCCTCTAGCCTACCACTGACCCAGAAATCACTCCTCGCTACTACCTGGCAATGTAGTTTTCTATTTTCTACTATCAGGGTTAATTTTTGATGATAATATTTGGTTGACTATGCACATTTAATGCTTTTTTCATGTTGAAATTATTTACTGCCTACATACTTTTTTTCAAAGAGTTGTAATATTTTTTTTTTATTATTTTAAGCATGGTGGGTTACCGCAGGATTTCACAGCTTAGTACAGAATACACTTTAACATACATTCAGCAATACACTGTTAAAAATTAAATGACCAAATAAAAATAATAGTAAAAACCCCATAATGCAGTCACTACAAACTTAGGTGGTGAATAGAAATAGAAGATACACAGCATATTCACATCTCCCACACTTACCAACTCACATGTTTTATATGACTTGCAGAACACTCAATTTGAAACTAAAAAAAAGTCTATTCTCTTTCATTACCTATTACCTCACACTTTCAACAAGAATGCAAGTGTGTGCATCATCTAAGACATACTTTTTTCTCCTTTTCTCAATAATTCAAAAATTAACATCTCAACAATGCAAGTTACTTCACACAAACTATCAAAATAGTTATCACACGGTTTCTCGATTGCAGGGTGGGATCTAACAGACAAAGTTCTTACTTTGTGTCTTTTAACACTCCCATAATTTAGCAATTTCCCAGGTAAAGAGTGTGGTTTATCCTATTTGGTATGAAGGATGCAAAAAATGAGTCAGTGCTTTTCATAAACAGTTACAGCAGCCCTGGAGCTACAGTAGGAAGGCTCCTTTTACCTAAATCCACTCAGAATACACATTTCAGATCATCTACGAACTCGGGAAATCTAAATAGACATATATTTGCTGAAATAATAATGAAATTTGCTCTGTTCATTTATAGAATATGCTGAGGCAATCACAGAGTTCTAAGTAGTTTACTATTATAAAAGATCAATTACGTAAAAAAAATAGTCCTAGTCTTTTGTTAGATGCAATTTTTACATTAGTTAATTAATTTGATCAGATTCTGCAAACATTTATGTAGCTAATCTCTTCCTATGTTAAATTTCCTATAGAAAACTGTAAAAGAAACTTCTGAACTAAATCTCGTTCTGAACGTTGTGATTTTTTTTCATCAGATAAATGGAAAAGCACAAAAGCACAAAAATAGTTACTGTTCCCTGAAGATCCATTGACACACTGTAGCTACTAAAAAATATTATTTACAGTAATGCTTGTGAAAAAGCAGACAGTATTACCTTACACTAATGAAGCTCAGTTTTCATTAGCACTTCATCATTATAATGACCTTGTTCCAAATGGTGATATTGCCAAGTTAGTGCTTCAGATGCTTTCACTCTTACTCAAAATAATATTTGTTCGTAAAAACAGTGGATAAGAACCTTACAGGTTAATTAAACACTTAATAGCAAAATGCATTCAGAAATAGGCAGTACGAGATAACAGTGATTAAATGCTAGATTAGCAAATAGAGGCTTACTCACTGTTTTACAAACATGGCTTAAAAAAACGTAGAGGCAAATACATATTTTAATGTTAAAAACAACATTTTTGTTTCTGTTGCACAATGTCTCTCAGAATATTAGGACCATTTTAAAAGCTAAGTATTTGCTCAGGGTAAAATTAAGTAGATATATGCTGTCATTTTTTTTATAACTATTTTTAAATACACTAGATAATATGCTACCCATATTCTAACATACTGTAATTTGATATAACAGATTTTACAGATTAATTTGTCATTTATGCAAACACATACTATGCCTTTACGAGGATTTTTCAAAATGGCCTTTCCCATTTCCTCGACAATTTCAGGCACCTTTTTTTCCTTAACAAAAACAACCATAAGAAATTTATTTCTTTAAAGTTACCTTGGTAATGAGCACTAAATCCATGGTATCGGTGATTGCTGTCTGTTACAAAGTGTAGTCTGAGCCAGTTTTTGTTGCTGATAACTGGAGGAGGTATATTTATTCCAGAGAGCCTGAATTAAAACAAACAAAGAAGTAATAATTATTATTAAATGATTAAAACATGATCAGGGCCAAAGATCAGTAGATTTTCATAAAGCTTCGATAAAGGTCTTTTTTTTTCAAACACACGTTCATTGACATGCCTTCTGCGGGACTTCTTTTTTATCAGCGAATAGTTTGTTATGACAAGAATGAACAGACAACATTGTCCACTCTGCACAACAAAGTGATGAGATACAAAGCAGTGCTAATCCAGAAATCACGTTGTCATATTGTTGGTCAGGCACAGCACTATCATGATGCAAGTACCTGACACTCAGACAAGAAAAACTTTGTGTCTATGCAGGTCAGTCATCAGGTTAGGCAGAACACTGCTCCGGACACCAGGAAAAGTTATGCAGGCCAGCACCCAAAAACATAAAATGAACACCTGATTTTCAAGAGTAAGTATTTTTCTAAATTCATGTTACAAGAAAATAAAAAATACTCCATCACTTCATTTAATTTGAAAATCATATATCAAAAGTATAAGAAGAATAGGGAGCTGTGGTGGTTTGACACCAGCTAGCAGCTAAGCAACACACAGCTTCTCACTCATTCCCCTCCTTGTCCCTGACAGCAGGAGTGGGGAGAGAATGGGAAGAGCAAAAGCAAGAAAACTCCTGAGTCAATATAAAGACTCTTCAAGAGTTGGTTTAATAAGTGAAGAGGGGAGAAAAAAGCACAAAAACCCCAGGTGATACAAAGGCAATAATTCATCACATCGCACATGTAGATCAATCAAGCCAGTCTTCAAGCAATGGCTACCTGCCCCCCAGCCCCTCTCCTCATTTTTTATTGCTGACCATAAAGTAACACGATATGGAATATCTTTTTGGTCAGTTTGGGTCAGCTGTTTAGGTTTTGCCCTTTCTGTTTGGCCTACTCACTGTGAGAACACAGTGAGGCAAAAAACAAAGCCTTGATGGTGTGTAAACACCGTTCAGCAATAGCCAAAACATTGGTGTGTTATTTACTGTGCTTTAGCCACAAATCCAAACCACAGCACCATATGGACTTCCATTAAGAAAATTAACTCCAAGCCACTAGAGCCAGTATGCAAAATCATCAGGACATTTTTGGTTTTTTTTCTGTTTGTTTTTTTAATGTCAGGACATTACTTCAGTTACTGTGGTCTTTCATCTTGGCTCGCTTATTAAGAAGGTCTGAATTAGAGATTGTTTTTTCTTTATGAAATGAGATGTTCTAGCTAGAAAGAAGGTGAATAAGCTTTAGATAAACTATCCTTCCATCAAGCCAATAATCCAAGATCTGTTTCTCACCAAAACCAGAAAGGTAAGTCACATTTTCAGGATGTCAACATACATATCTATCTCCTTCCATTTATTTATAAAAAGACCTCTCACTGCAGATAGAATAAAATACTAGCAACGAAGTATACCATTTTATATTCAGACATTGCAGATTCTTCTTCTATTTCGAAAGAAGTTAAAAATAAAAGAAAATAAAAGAAGGTCCATAGTAAAATATTTCATAAAGCTACTCAGATGATACACAAATGAAAGAATGAGTGGATTCTGCTTTATAAATTTCTTGATTTTGCAAAGGACTTTTCATCTAACCTTTGAAGTGGCTTTGCAAAACGCAATAATGTCATTATCAATACTCTTATCTCCATTTTACAGACAAAGAAATTCATGCACAGAGAGGGAAAGCAACATCAATCATCTAGCAGAACATTAACTAAAAGAAAATTGTAAGAAAAAGCCTCCAAGCTCGGAGCTCTGACTTTTACAACTAAAATCAAATTAGCATTGTCTGGTGAGTGGCTGCACGTAGTCTTCTGGAATGCACAGCCCTCCGCTACCCCCCTTTATTCAATTAGAAAATTTTGCTTTCAGTGTTCTTTCACAAGGCATGTTTTTCCTGTTTCAAGTAGAAAACAATTTTACAATTGGAAATTCCTTATCAAATAAAAAGTCTGAAGAATTTTATATGTTGCTCAGTGCTGAAATAGTACTTCACTTTTAGTTTAGTGTTAAGTGTTTTTCCAGCTGTCCTATGAAAGTGTTTGTAGTAAAGTTAGATGAATATGATAATTTTAACAATTACAAGTGATGCACTCAAAACTAAGAAAATTAAAATAAACCAAAATATTTCACCATCTTAATAAAATATTTTGACTCTATTCCACTTCAGGTTGTGTCAACATATTCTCATTAGACATCTTAGTTCCTTTAAACAGTATTTCTGAAAATAAATTTATTACATTAAGTGTTTGGACTATCACCTGTAATACACCAAACCTTTGACTGGACAGAACAATGACATCCTCTAAACTTCAATTCTTTGCATCACAGTCAGTGTATATCCTTGTCCACAACAGCATTTGGCCATCTGAAGTTCAAACCACTTCCCAAGATTTATTTTGTGGCTTAATGTTTGTTTCAAGGTTTGGAATCATATTGTTGTAGCAGTATGTAAGAACACAGCTAGGTAAAACAGTAATGCAAATTAACAGCAAGATCAAGAAAGTAATGGCAAATCTCTGGAGACCGTAGTTTTGTTCCTTGCTTATTTGTCCTCATATAGTGCCTAGATCTAAACTTGAGCTCGGTCCTGACTTGGAGCTAATAAGCTTGGAGCTGGTCAGCTCAGGTTCTGAATACTAGTGGCTTTTTTAGATGCAGAAGCCTAGATTTAATTTCCAATTATGATAACCAACCCAGGGAAACTGCATTTTTCAGTTGATAGCAGTCCCTCCTGTAACATATGATCATATTATTTTAATTTAAAGCATACTCTTCTTTAGAGTGCAATAGCCCCTTACTCACTACATGCATTCTTAGCTCCCTCAAAGGGAAAGATCTATGTTTCGTTTTATGACTTGAAGTAATTCCTGAAGTAAGCTTCTGTACAAATCTCCCCCAGCTTCTATAACACTTGCCTTTGAGGGTTGGGGAGGTAGGGTTGGGGAGGGAGGTGGCTAACAATCAATAAAACAAACTGGCATATATCAATAAATAATTTATATGGAAAATTCTTGTCTTTTGTAAAACTAATGTTAGAGCTTCCACTCATTCTTTCCCCTGGTAGTCCGTTTTATTAAGAATGATACATTGAATAAGATGTGTGATAGCTTTGAAAACCACAACCAAGAAAACTCATGTTACCTATTCTATGGATGTCAACATTTTCAATAAAAAATTTAGCTAGAGATTTTAGTTTGACTTGGAGACTATAGTGTTAAATATATTCTTAAGAAATTACAGAACTTATCCAGGAAACTGAACGTATCAGTTTAATCCTTGTTTCAGACACAGGGGTAGGAATCCAAAAATGTCACTTAAGGTCATCATCCTTGACACAAGATGTATAGAGAGAGGCAGTCTCTATACAAATATGTGTATTCATTTATGTGCACTTTCTACCATTCATATTACTAATGTGCCACTGTGCAAAAGGATCAAAGTATTCGTCAAGCCAGAAGGAAAATGAAAACTGATCTAGCCTTCAAAAGTTAGTGTAGGCAGAAGACATGAAAAGGAAACCTCAGCTCTCCAACTCTCTTCCAAAATTATTTATGCTTTTTTGACAACCAAGTTCCCCCATGAATCTGGATTTTAGTGGTAGACACAGCCTCTGGCAGAGAGAGATTCCCATTCTGAACAGCCATGTTAATCATTTGTCTAAGAAGAGCATCCTTCTTGGTTTGTGTTAATAGTGGAAAGGCTCATTTTTGTATCAATTAATTGCTCTCATTTATTTATCATTTTTAACTAAATATTTCTTATATCAAACTAATATTTGTGATGTGAAATTTTGACCGTCAGTAAGATCTATAGAAACATTTTCATTCCAGTTAAGCCTTTAACTAAAGCCAAAGAAGCAGCCTGCTTGTGTTGCTTATTAGCCAGTCTTTTGGCAGCTGGTTAGCCTGGTGCTGCTTTGCTGCAAGGCTGCTAGGCTAGCAATGGGCCCCCTAACTGCCTGGTTATTCATCTGCTGGGCTTGGTGGGCCTTTTAGCTCTCTTTTTCTGATTTGCCATCCAGTTAGTACCAAAAAGTTTTCTTTCAAACCACTGGAGATTTCATAAAGTTGTATACAGGTATACTGATATCCAGAATTTAATGAAAAAAAAGCCACCAATATAGATGAATTTACTTTTCTGGTTATTTTTACTATATGTCACATTGTTCTAGCTAGCTATTAAATTGCATTTGCACATTGCTCTGTACTGATTAAAGTGAGAACTGCACTGTAACATGCTTAGCGTAAGAGGCAGAAGCCTACATCTTTTGACTAGAAAGCATGAACTCTTTCTGCATTGTCACTGTGAATTTCAGCATGAAACATATTTTCTAACAGCCATGAAGTGACTTGAGCTGTTACAAATATCATGTTACAAATGTAAGAAGAATACTTTAGTTTGATGCTTGTTTTTTTTCTTGGAAGGTAGAGGTTTAATCAGCTGCCCTTTTTTGTATGGCTATTTCGCTGTATAATACTATGATGTAATGATGCAAGACAAAATAGCTCTTTTATTCAAATTCTCATCCTGTTGCTAATTCTTAAGCAATATAGAGGCAACAACATTTCACTACTTACATATTTGAGAATAAATGTATTACTGGAAGAGGTCTTACTGAACAATTGAAATTAAAATAAGGCTGTAAAACACATTTCCTAGCACCTATTTTGACTAGTATTTATTCTGCGTATAATAAGGTTTCTCTCTAATAATCACAAAAAAGTGAAAAATAAATTACAAGTTTATTGGCCAAGACAAGAGATAACTTCCCCATTTAAACAACTAGCCATTTAAATATGCTCGTGGTAAAAGAGTAGTTTTATTTTTAAAATAGTTAATATCTAGTTAATTCTACTTATAAAATCTATTATTCATTATCATACCTATCATTGATAGCTATGGGTTATACTTACGATGATTCTAACTAAGCACATGATGATATTAGCTGAGTTTAACTAAATTCACAGTTACTAAAATCCGATCTTTATGGTTCATTATTTCGATGGGATTGTTCGCAGAAAGTAGATTTGCAAGCTGACAGATTTTATAATGGCAGCTGGCAGAAAATGACTGCTTATTCTGCTCATATAACTGCCCCTTTTCTTATAAAGCTGTTCAGCATTACCGTAATGCATTGGCAGTCTAACTTACTTCTGTGCCAGCTACTATTCCAAGCATAGTTGCACTGCATCATCTACAGTATTATCCTACAAAGAAAAACACCGTATCTGCCATATAGGAAATGCAGCTGTCTCATCTTTTTTTATAGCTCAAAAGATGAAGCTCCCCCAAAAACTGCACAGAATCCTGCATAGCAAATGTAAGTCAACAGACAGTAGGCTTGCTTCTGCAATTGTCTTTCATGAACTTTTAGAGATGTTCATGGAGAATCTTCATATCATTGGTTGTGATGTAGAGATTTAAAGTATCTCACCACTATGTGTAATCAACAACATTTACATTAGATAGTCTGTTATCTGATGTAAAATATATTTAAAAAAAAAAAAGTGCTCACTGAAATAATATACCTTAGTTTCTAATCAGGGGACTAGTAAAAGTGTAAGACTATGCATGTAGATGCATCAGTGAAGTTCCCATCTTTGTAGCTTATTTGGTTTGAGAATGTGGGTAAATCACAGTTTACAGAAGAAATAAGGCACTAATATTATTGAGAACCAAAATTTTATTTTTCTTGCACTTCATTACAACAGTGTACCTCCATTTCCTTCTTTTCTGCACTGTTTAGGAGGTAATATTCAAAAATCATTCTGCTTTAGCTTAGCTCTGATCCAGCAAAGTCGATAAGTAATTTATTCTCCCTCAAAAATCTAACACGTAATTCACACCTTATATTGCAAAATGGAATACAGGGTTGGCTTGCCTGGGTTTTTAATAGCATAGTGCAGATCCTCCATTTCCTCCACAGACATACTGACATAAAATGCTAAACACTTACTTTAACATTTGAAATGCAAACTGCCAGCTGACTATAATCTTTAAAAGTGGTTTTCAAATCCCTGTCCTGTTCATGTACCAAACCACTTTTAATTAATAAAAATCTTCTAAAACTATGTTTCTTACAAACAGAACTTAAAACAGAAAGAACTGTCTTTTTCTTTAAAGCCGGAACACAAATAAATGAGGAGTAGAAGACACAAATGATAAGACAAAAATGCTTGATTTTGTACAAATTTCAGAGATATACTATTCCTCATTCTTACAGAAATGACAGCAAACTATTTACCATCTTTTATTTTTGGTACATTTTTTTATCTGCAATGATTTCCTTTGACATCTTGTTAAGAAGTGGCTCAGAAACTTATTCTAGATTAGTCAGATAGAATACAGTTTATAACATTCAAACAAAGGAAGTAATTTAGACACGATATAGGTACTAAGAGAGACAAAAAATGCCCAGATTGTGAAGGTCCAGTCAAAGCTCAAAATCAGATCAGAGAACAAACATGTAAAAACTTCAAGGAAGCATATAAACACTACAAAATATGCATATAAAGGGTAGGAGATAAAAAAAGGAGTCAAACAGGCAGTCCTCACTCTATTTAAGTGCCCATTTCTATTTTGTTGTGTTTGAAGCTGTATGAAATGATGGCAGAATTTAAGCTTTGTGTGTTACTTATTTATTGTGAGCAGAAATCGGTGACACTGAATCAGGTATTGTTTTAGTGAAATTGATATATTGCAAATTATGCATTTTATTTTTGAAGAAAGTTTGTTATCAAATAAGAAGCATACAAGCCCCACTAATACAAGCCTTAGCTTAGGCATTAAACATGTCCAAAAATATTCCAAATGGAGAAAGTTTTTATATTGGAAAAATATACAGCAAAGTTTTTAACACAAAACATTTTCATGAAGCACACAGTTCCTACATTTCCTCACAAGTCAGGAGATTCACAGAAATACAACTGATCAAAAAGGGAATTTGAGGTTGATACCCTATCTATAAGCACTGCTGAAACCCATTCTAATACTACTAAAGCCTTCAGCTAACACACACACCTTAGCATGACTGGGTGCGTACATAGATCTCAACACTCAAAAATCTATTGATTAATTTTAGAGTTATTCACTTAGAGGGATAAAAATAATTCACCCTATAACTCTTTTTATCAAGTTCAGTGTGGTGACTGGAAGACTGAAAAAAAGTCTTTGTTTTAAAAATGTCAGTGTTGAAATATGTGAAAGACCTATCATGCCTTTGTTAAGTTGGAAAATGTTCAGCTTTGAAGTAACATTACTGTCATATAAAGCAGGTCTACGAGAAACCACTGCATGATCTTTAAGAACTGAACAAAGGTCCAGCTGATGATTAATGAAAGTTTGTAGTACCGTGGATATGAAATGTTGAAAAGTGCCAGGATTAAGAAATACTTTTTAACTTCAGAAGTAGATCGCATCTTATAAAGCCAGAAGTTCACGTCAAAGATTTTCCAACTAATCTTTTGACTTGGCAGAGTTATGATTTATGACGAAAGGTAGAAGGAGACCTCCAAAGGCACCTACTATGAAATGTTCATCTATGATACAAGTAATGTGTTGTTTGTGACAGAAGTAATAAACATAACATTGATGGACGTGCTGCTGTCCCAGTTGCCTGAAGGACTTGTGTCTTGGCTTGGGCTATGATAGGGTTAATTTTTCACAAGAAGCTGTGACGGGACACAGCCGGGACAGTTGACCCAAACTGTTCAAGCAAACAGGGTATTCGATACCGTGTGACATCATGCTCAGTTTTGAGAGGGGCAGCTGGCCAGGGGAGGTCATTGTTGCTTGGGAGCATGCTGGGCATCGGGCAGTGAGCGTTGCTCTGTGTATTAGCTTCGTTTTCTGTATTCTTCTTACCTGTATTATTGTTGTTACTGTTTGCTTCCTTTACTGTTCTGTTAAACTGTCCTTATCCCTCCCCACAAATTTTACCTTTTTTCTTCTGGTTCTCCTCTCCACCTCACCAATGGGGAGGGGCAATAGAGTGACCACGTGCTTCTTTCTTGCCAGCTGGGGCTAAAGCACAACAACTTTTAGCATAAGTTGCTGATTTTCATACAGATGGCAGGGACTTGGAAGGAGTCATTATTCATAAATGTGATGCAAATACCTCATATACAAAATGACCTCGCGCTTAGAGCTAATTTTCTTGTGCAGATCAAAGAATCAACATATTGACTTCAACTGGGCTGCACATGATGGTTAATGTATGGGTCTTTCTGGCACACAAGCTGTGGCAAGTTACATAGCTCTGTGATGTAATTGAGGAGACCAAGCCATGGCCAGGTCAGTCAGCAAGGAGCAGAGTCAGGTGGGTTTGAATGCACCACTGAGAAGATACAGCCCCAGCTTGAGCAGGCTGTGTAGGTAAGGCGTCCCCCAAAGCCATTCATCTTGGTGGCACAAAAGTTATGATAAGGTGGACACCAAAATCTGCTACAGGATTTATTTTCCTACATGTGCTGAAGCAAACCGGTGGGACACCATGTCTTTCAAGAACCTCAAGTCTCTGAGGGCCTTGGCTGGAGAACTGAGGATCCTGAAGAGCTATAAGGATGAATGTGATTATCATCTGAGTGTTTTCCCTGGAATCCCTGGAATTCTGCACGTTACTTCCCTCTGCTTTCACGGCTGCTCTAAATAAAACTGAATTGAACGCAACTTGTATCTGACCACTTACTTTTTTGGGTAACAATCAAACTGAATAATGACCATTATCTGTGAGAAGTTTACATAGTTTACCTCTTTTAGAATGTTGCCAACAACTTGCTATTTCATAACCAGTTATTTCCTTTGCTTTCTTTCTTTTTTTTTTTTAATTCTATATAGCAAATTATTATACTTACAAGTCTACTGCCTGAATAGGGGAAGGAAGCTTGTTCTTGTGCCTTTCTGGTAAGTGTTAATATATAAAACAAAAAAAACCCCGATTACGCCTAGTACTATAACATGGTTCTTAATAGACCATATATGCAATAGTATTGTATAGCTTGTTAAACACAAAATCCTGTTGGTATGGAAGAGGAAACCCCACGCATGGAGCCAAAACTTACTGCTAGTCCAGTTAATGCTTTAATCGACTAGTAGTCTAAATATCAAAAAGTCTCACTAATAATACTAGTAACTTCTTTGATTAAATAAATCCTCCTATTATCTATCCATTTTGTCTGGTGTTATGCTCACCCATTCAGTCTCCCTCTGTTTCCTGAGATCAGCATTTCCTTCTTTCCCAAACAGAAGGGGAAAATATTTATTGTGAATCATCAGTATCCGGAGGTCATCCCTGGAAAGCTGTTGAAGATAAAACCCCCCTTCCTCAACCCTGATTCATTTTAGGGCTATTTGATGTCTTCTTAACAGAGCTTGTTTTTTTCTCATTGGGTCCCAGCCTTCCCCAGACCTAATTAACAGAGAGAGCCACTGTGTGTTGCACAGGAGCTGCCCAGGATTGTCAGACCTTTTCTATACATGCTAGTCACATAGTCACTTGACCAGTAGGCAACTGTCAGACCTCAAACAAGCTAAAATCATCTCAGGTCAAGACACCTCAGAAGAGTACTAAGACAATCCCGCTGTCAGTTCAGTACAAAGCCTGTGGCCACTTCCCAGTAATAAGGGAAAAGGCATATTTACTGGGCTACCCATTGATATTAGCATTGTCAGATTCACACTAAAAAATCTTGGAGGCATAGGAAATAGGATAGAAAGAGTACTTCTCCCTGCAGCTAACTATCATTTAACTTCTCTCCCTAATCTTTAGGACTTCATATAACTACAGTAGTTAAAATGAAAAGCACACATAGGTATGCAACATTCAAACTGGTAAAAGACTCTAATTATATTTCCCGTACAGCATGAAGGTAAATTGGTCTGTAACTGGCTGGAGATAAAGTTTAAAATATACTTCAGATTACTCCCACTCTGAGACAAAATTAGAGACCCCATGGGTCTTATTAGAATAAGTACTTTTAGAATCTGAAAGTTTTCCTGAGTATCTGCCACTCTAGTTACTCATAGTTAGATATTAAATCCAAATGCAAATGCATCTTAAAAGATCCTTAATATTGGAATAAAAATTCAAAATGCTGTCATGTTAGGCCTGACTCAGTTATGTTACTTTATCTTTTTTAAAGGTGATAAGACAGTGCAAGTCCTGAAACACCTTTGAAAAACAACTCATCAGTAGAAAGTAAGCAGATAAAAATTAAGCAGCTTGACTCAATAGGTGATCTTTTTCTGAGAGTTTACTCCTTCCAATTTCCTATTTTCTGCCTCTGAAGGTGTATCAATTTAGATACTGGAATCTCTAAGAAAAGGCTGCTCCTACATGTAATCGATGGCCTTGCTGGACTTGTCGAATGCAAGACAAAAGACAAACGGACTGAGGTTGTCAAGAGCCGAAGAG
>Ga0181612_175660_pt1 | contig 16543 bp, 10 predicted proteins | sample HoacroProtozoa21_FD_119630 | JGI IMG/M metagenome (GOLD analysis project Ga0181612, IMG submission 119630) | Hoatzin crop microbial communities from Cojedes, Venezuel. Combined Assembly of Gp0051906, Gp0051904, Gp0051908
GCGGTGCTTAATTGGTGATGATCCTGGACTATCGCTGAGATGACCACATGGAGGGATGCTTTCCCCTACTCAGTTTCTCAGCAAGAAGTTCCAGGGCTGTGAGATCCTCTCCTGTAAGTTGCTATATTTTGGGTTTGTTTTCAGTGTATGCTTTGGAAAGCACCAAGAATCCAACGTGAGCTCAAAGGGAGCCACAAGTTTAAAAAAAGTAAATTAAAATTAACTCTGTATCAAGTGAGATTCTAGCTTGAGGTGAAATTCGACAACCTACTTCAATTCCTTTCTCTTTGGTAAGAGAAGAACAACTGCCTTTTTGGCATAAATGGTGACATTCCAGTGATCTGATCATGTTACTTTTTAGCTTTGTTGTCCAGGGAATGACTGCAGTCATTCAGGGAATTCTGTAGTTAACGTTGCTTTCCGTTTGTTTAGCTTTAAAATTTCTGTTGAATCCTGTATACGATCGGCGTAGTCTCTGCGGTCGTGCTTTTGAAATGCATGCTGGATGTGAGCCAGGTTGATTTTTTTTTTTTCCAGATGCTGCTTTTTCAAGTAGGTGTTGGTCTCATTTTTCTTGCGATGTACAGGCGAAACCTTTTCCATCTTTGTTTAAACAATCAAGAGTGCTTGGATACTAAAGAGCTTTCAGGACTGATGTCCTGAAGGTCAGTATATTCTGTAGGGCAGATACAGGGTGAGATGGGTGAGATCTGTTGATGTGAGCTCAGAGTAGTGCAACCTAGATTGGAATGTAAACATCTTAGACCTGTTCTTCCATCAGGTGCTGGAAGGCTTCTGGTGTTTTCTGTTTAATTTTCCATACATGTCCAATCTCTCTGTCTTCTCCTCTGCTGGCTAAGGGAGGGACTTTGCACAGGAGAAAGACGAGCTGAATTTATTTCAAGGAGCAAAATGGTTCAGAAGTCTAATGACACCAAATGCTTTAAGCCCACCTACAAGTTTGTTCTTAGAAAAGGCTAGGGGTGCATACTGAAGTATTTTTAGATTTTACCGAAGGTGCTGAAGCTGAGTATTTATTGCTTACTCCCTCACCATGGCTGAAGGTGGTTGCGGCTTATGGAGCAGATGTGCTTTCAAGAGTCAAATAAAAGCAGACAAAAATTAGGCAGATATCAAACCCTCGTGTGTCAGATGAGCCAACAGTTTCCAGTGCTAAGGGATGTGTTCATTTTTCTGAAACGGCAAACCAAGGGCTCTGTTGCAAGTAGATGTCTGTGCATTTTGTTGCTATTCCCAAGTACTGAAAGTTTAGAGCCATCAGGGAACATATGCCCAGGCAGCAGCAACAGCAACAAAAAGAAGCTCTTATTCCATATTACCTGTAGGTTATTAAAGAAGAAGCTGAATATGTTACCAGGAGTCTAAATCACTGGGACGACATCCTACCCAGTGCTGCAGTCTGTTTTGCTGTCTGAGGGAGTAGTTGTTGGCAAGCTCTGCTACCACTGCTGTAACTTGTGAAGCAGTTGAGATCTGCTGTCAATTGTGTACCTGTTTCAGCACAGAGAGAGGACAAAGTATTGATCTCCTCTGGGAGTATGATGCTTAGAAGTTGTGCACTCTCAGCCCCTTCTGTGTCTTTGGGCTGGTAAAGGGCCTGTGCTTTCCCTAGCACGTGCCATTTTGCTTTGAGATGCTTAAAAATCAAAAGGGGATCGAGCAAAACGCATGAGTGCTTTTTAAAACCATGAGTGCCAGTAGGTTTATTGTGTCCTCTCCTTAATTACCATCTTAGCAAGAAACCTGTTGTGCAGCTCTTCTTTTCTTGTGTTTTCTGGCAAAACACCGGCATACACCAGTGCCCATACACCCTGAGAATTTGACTGTGCCTGTAACGATGAGGCAAAACGTGGATACAAAGCAGTTCCTTCGTATTTAGTCTGTTTTCTGCAGGCATTTGTGAATAGAAGGGTTGTGAGTGAGGCACTGAGCTGGGGTTTGCATGTCCAGGAGCACTCTGCCCCCCTCCTTAGGCTCTGCTGTTTGTTTGGGCTGGTGGGGTGTTTTTAACATCACTAACGCTGATTTGGAGGAGGATGTAGTTTTAGGCTTTAGCTGTATCCATGGCTTCATGGCGTGACTGCTTTGAAAAATAAATACTCTTGATTAATAACGCCTCTCAGTGGTTCTAATAGTACATGAATAAACAGTGGCAAGCTTACAATATAAGTCGAAAGTAAAAAGACGGCAGGAAGAGGAAATCAAAACACTCATCTGTCATTTGACAGCATAATTGCAGTCATTGATGATAAACAAGCAGAGTTTATTTCCCTTGAATCCATACTTTTAAATACCGTTGCTCTGTCGTTATGTGAGACCGATAAACATTTTCTGTTGCTGTTTTCACTTGATGTGGAAAAACGTGGTTTGTTCTGTTAGCATTTAACAAATATTATTGTAGTAAGCTGAAGGGATGACGGGAGTTTGTATGTAGAATTTCGCCTTCCTCCACCCTCCATGTGGATTTTGGAGCCTGGTATGGCCCAAACTTCCCCTGAAATTACTGTTTCCTTGCTGAATTCTAAAAGTTCTGGAGAACTGAAGGGAGACAGATGACCACATAAACCATGAGCGAGGCTGATCTGTGTAACCCAGCTGCCCCCGCAGTGCCTGGCAGCAGAGAGCCCGACGTCCCCGGCCAGCAGCTTTGCACTGGCAGCCCCGTGCAGGGCAGACGAGTGCACCGGTCCAAGCCCTGCACCAGTGAGCTCCAGCACATGGGGCTCCTGCGTGATGCCAAGGTAATTGCTATTTAAATGAAATTGCTGGCCCAGTCCTAGGGTGCTTCATAAAGTCTGGCTAATAGAGGGGGGTTTCCTGTCCTAACAACCACAGTGAGGATGGTGGTGGGGCTCATTCATTTTGAGTGCTGTGTCTGTAACCCTGTCCCTTGGATTGGATCCTTCTCCTGATTTACGTCATTCCCACGTCCCCTTGAAACTTAACATGGGTGTGCCTCGTTTTCATAGTCGTAAGCATTACTTGTACACCATGTCTTCTAATAATTAGCTCCTATGCCCTTCAGTGCACAGATAGTGCTTATTAATTGCATTTAATGAGCAGCTCTCACCTGCAGGAAATTGCCCTGCACTGTTACACGCCTTAGTGTGTAACAGCATAGTATAATTTATTTATAGAACACACTTGATGACACTTAGCTGTAAAAATATGCAAAAATGCTGACCTTGGTCTTGGGTATTTATTGCTTTTGGAGAAAGCGTGCAGTTTCTGGTGGAGGAATTTAAGTCAATTACGTGTAGCCTTAACATTATCACGCCAGAAAGATAATTTATTTCAATTGGTGCAGCTCTGCTGTGTTTGAAGTGTGGCAGCAAAACAGGTAGAAAGCTGGCAGTTGTTTCTGGGGGCTATGTTGTAGTGTGTGTGCAGCAAGGTGCATCAGGTAGTAAAGGGGTACATTAGGAGTGATGGTCTCCAAATTAATGCAGCCTGCTGACCTGCCTCACGAAGTACCCAGGAAGATGTGTGACGTGAACTGGGGAGGACTATCACACCAGTTCAGTCCCCGATTGTTCTGTCAGCACACTTTTACTTGCACCTCTCCCCTCGTTTTACGGAAGTGTGTGCGTGGTAAGTGTGAATGTGTCACTGGGGTGGGATTCATCAGAAAGATTTCCAGCAGCTTCAGTGTCCAGGATAACTTGAGGACTGATAGTGTCGTAGTTCTCTGTATATTTGTCCCACTTTCCAGCAGGATATCACATGGGGGTTCCCACCTATGTGTACGGTTGGTATGCCGTAGACTCATTTCTGTTTGAATACCGAAGACCTGAGGTATGTTCTTGCTTTCTGATCTGAGTGGGCAACCGGTAATTCGTGGAATTGGAGCTCCTACCTAGCTACTGCCCATGGTGAACTGAAAATCGCTGCTTGTGAATAATTTGATTTTTGGGTTAAGTTCACATTCACTTTCATGGCGGTAACTTTGAGCACTAGAACAGAACCCAGAAGAGGCAATCAGCTGGGAAAGCAAATGCAGTTTCCAGTGCGAATGCAGACAATGGCGTGAATTATTTGCTGTAATCTGATGAGTATACGCTGGAGATGGAGCCTGCTGTACTCTGGTGCTTACTGCTGTGTCTCGAATTCCGGTGTGCAAAATCTTCTGGCATAAGCTGTACGTATTGAAGTCAAACTATGGATGAATCCAGCTTTTGGGGATTTGGAAGGGGTGGGATTGCAAGGGGAAGATGTTAACAAAAATTTTGTTTAAACCAATTTTATGTAATTCAAATTATGCTGTATAATTTGCTTTGCATTTCCCTGGGTAACACAGTCAGCTAAGTCAAGTTTTCATCTGTCTGTTTTCATCTTCCTCCTCGTTTCCTTTCTAAGTAGTGGAAAACCTTTGTGACAACCTTAAAAAATGTGGGGTTTTTTTGCAGGTACTCAAACAATAACCTTGAAGAGGGTCCCTTGGCAACCTGCTGCTCTGTTGAAAAGCAGTATGATTCAGCTTTCATAGGCAAGACAGACATTTTATAATTTTTTTTATTATTTCTAGAAGATCAAGAGGAAAGATTAACATTGCTGGAGGAGAGGCTTTTCTATATGTGGCCTCTCTGAAATCAAAGTTCCACAGATTCACACCAAATCCTGCCTGAAAGGTGTTACTCCATGCAGCAATGAACTCGCAGCACAAATTACAGTTTTGGTGCCTCAGTCTTGTGTAAAATGCATCTGCCCAGCATCACACAAAATATGGATGAGAGAATTTGGCAGTGGGTGATGACAGACTTATCACATGGTGCAGATAGTTCAAAAGTTCAAGCACCTTTCTCTGCAGTTACCCAGAAAGGCATTTCTGTCTGCTGGTGTGTTTTCAAATTGCACCACCTGTTCCAAAGGGAGATTTTCCTCAGAAGCTTCCATGTACTGCCTTAGGCTAGCCTGAAATTTTCCTTTTTTTTGCCTGAAATTTTAGAGCTGCATATGGAGAAATAGCCTGATAGAAAAGAAATGGATTTCTCTTCCCTCATCTTCCATTTCCCTTGATCACAGGTTAACAGAGAACTGCTTTCCCTGTATGCCATGTTAAGAGAAAATCAGTTGTTTTCTGTGAAATTGTCAGTTGATTTCTAAACTGTGATTTCACCCCTGCAGAGAAGATGCTGTGAAATGTCCTTTGGCTCTTTGTCACCCTATCCTGGAGCCATGAGGCCACGGCTCTGAGCCCAAAGGCTGTCAGCCTGCAGGAGCAGCAAGTGCCAGAGGCAGAATGTTTTGAGCTTTGTTACACGAAGCTACTTGACAACTCAGTGGTGCAGCCACTGAAGCTGACCTGTTACAGGGTGCACTGAGGACACTCACCCACCCTGTCAAGCACACGTTGCGTGCTAGGTGTTTCAGAGAGGCTTTGTCTTTTCATACTGTTGGAAAGCCAAGAAGTGCTTTTGGAAGCACTGTTTGCTAAGTACCCTGCACAGTGGCTCTTCTTATAGGCATGAACTTCTGCAGCTCTGAGTTAGTAGCTGAATAATCCAAACAACACGGTGTATACACTGTGTGTGTGTGTATGTGCCTGTCCTCCAGCGCCTGCTGCTTGTTCACTTCTGATTGGGAGACTCAGTGACAGGCTTTCAGGCATCGCCTGTTTACAGTTCAGTGAAACCGCTCCAGTTGGCAAAGCAGTCTGTTCTCTGCACTCTTTGAAGGAAGAAACAAAATCAAATGGAGTGCTGAAACTTCAGTGTAGACAAGTAAGCAAAAGCGTTGGCCTGCTCCCCTGTTGTGCATCCCCCGCAGTCAGATCTGTTATGTTTGCTGATGTCCAAAATGTGTGCTTTGATGCGAACACAAAACTTGCTCATGTCTGAAATGCAGTCTGTATCAGAAGTACCGTCAGTGGTGTCGTCTGTTCTCACTGAAGCCAGTGTTTTAACTGGTCATCTTCTCTTAATCACTTAATGAGCATTATTGTGGATGATTAAAAGTAATTGATTATTTGCAAGCACAGAGAGATTTTGACAAAACAATTTCATAGTTATTAAATATCAAGTTAAAATAATTGCCGTTTTATAAACATACAGTAGCTCATCTGTTAATTCATGTTTAGGAAACCTAATGAATTATTAGTGCCCAGTTCTTTACTTATAAACTATTTTTACAACCACAGACTCTTAGCTTTCCAAATGCTATTACATGTGTTTAAATTTATCCTAGTAGGCAGTGGCTTCAAGAGAGCACAAGTCTGTGAAATGTCAGTAAACAGCAACATTTATCCCCCATCCCACAGCCTGTGGAATTTAAATGAAACAGGACACAGGACGAAGTGTTTTAAGAGATCCTGGGAATGCAGAGGCTGCTCAGAAAAGCAGTTTGAAGGAGAAGAGAGTAACCACCTGGCAGATGAGGACTGGGCACATCGTTAACAGCTGCACTACACTTTGTGCTGCAGGTTGGTGGGAGCAAGGGAAGAGACTGTAAAGCCAAGATGGACGTGGCGAGTAAATGTTTGTAGCTAAGGACTACATTGAAAGGATCTGGCTGGGCATCATCTGAGAGAACTACCTGACAGAATCGGATAGATAAACTCTCAGAAGGGCAAGGCTGGAGGAAGATGGGGGGATAAAGATGCCCTGTGCCCTCGGTGACCCTGCTTTAACCCAGCTGAAAGGATAAGGAACCCTCTTGAAAGGAGAAATTCAGGCACACAGTGTTCAGAAGAGGAATCCAGATGCTGAATTATTTTCTGAGGGAAGTGCCTGCCCATCATGTGCAGCTAGGCTTTCATTCCCTGATTAAGGGCAGGATTTAAATTTAAGCCCCATCCTTGGTGATTCCTATTAGCTGTCTTAAGTAGTCCCTTGCCTGCTGTGCTGGCTGCTGTGCACTCTTGGTACTGAGAGTATTTTGGTACAGGGCCAGCAGGACCTATGGACCTCACATTTTGAAAGCTGAGTGCAATGCAAGGATGATGATCTGTGCTGAGGTGTCCGTCAGCCTCTGCCCCTCTGTCCTCCTCTCATTTGTCTCTGTTTGCATCCCTGTGGCAGTGGCTGTGAGTCATTTAATAATAAACCTAATTACTGCTGGTAACTTGTAGGGTGTGTTATGGCCAGTAAACAATGCGACAGCCAACAAAAAATAGAGGGGATACAATACATTAGATGGGTGGAGGAAGAGAAAGTTTTGTTGAAGGAATTAAATAGAGAAAAGACTTCATTTTGCATCTCATCCATACCCAAAATTAGCTACAGAGAAATTTTTGAGTAGAGAGGGAAAATGGGATCAGGCGTAGTTGTAACTATACCTCTGGTGCTTGATGTCTGTGGGATGTCAGGTATCATAGTCCCACTCCTGATACTTCTGCAGTTTCACTTGGAATTTAACATGTGTCTGACAGGCTCTGTGACTGATTACATCTGTGCCTTCCCGGCGGTTCGTACATAGCTCAAATTATGTTAACATCTCCAGAAAACTGTTGACAGACAAAATCCTAAAAGGTGATAATATCTTAATAACAGCTATGCTTTTTTTCTCTCTTTTTTTTTTTTCTTTTTTAATCTTCCCTCCCCTATCAGTAACTCACTGTAACTGCCAGACAGGTCTGTGAACCCTGATCATCTGTTATCGGGCACTGCAGGTTTGGTGTGACAGCAACGGTGCTTGGGTTCTGCACATGGAAGTCCACTGGTTTGAGTTTCTCATGTGAGAAACAGAGGATGCTTGGCTCCCTTGTTGCAGAGAGCTGTAAGATAGATTTTATTTCACATTAATTTAACCTGCTTTTCCTCAGCTGCCTCTTTCCTTCTCTACTGTGGTCAGTTTTCCTTTGCATTTAAAATCGCGAACAGCAGGGCAGAATCTGACCATTTTTGCACTTTGTGGGTTCAAGTATTCAAAAGCAAAACTTAAATTCTCCAGAGCTGATTATTTTAGAGACTAGAAATTGGATCCCATAAAATCTAGCTCCAGATTTTATAGATTCACAGATTAATTAATCAAATAGTCAGTCTACCTTGTATACATATAGATCCCTAATTTCATACCATTTCTAGCTATAATTCCTAGTATCATACTGTTTCATTGCAAAATCACACATTTTTAAAATTCCTGAGTACAGAAATATGCATTTTTGCGTGTTCTGCTGCGAAGCCTGACCCAAGGGAATGTGCGTGAAAGGAGTGGATGTGGGCGTACCATCTCCACAGTGACAGTAACTCGAAAGAAAGTGGAGGGCAGGCTTTGCCAAGGCAGCTCTTCACCTGAAGGACTGGGACAAGTGGGGGTGACTGGGGAAACGGTGACTGTAAGACGTGGCTTGTGCTGGAGGACTGCAGGACCACGTGTGTTTCCAGCTCTGGAGAACGTGTGCTCCGCTCCAGCCAAATACTTTCCTGTCACCAGGAGGTGACGGCAGCGATGTACTTCCAACCTCAAAACTGATCCCAGTGCTGCAACCTCCAGTGAGCCCTACAGAGCCAAATATTGTGTCCCAATTCTTGTCACACCCTGGGAGTGCCTCCCTGCTGTAGCACAGAGAAGGCTTCGCACCTAAATGTAACTGGTCTGAGGGCTCTGCTGAAGTGGTGAGCATTTTATCAAGTAAGAAATCTGCATTTTGTTCCCCAACAGCTCCCCATACTCAGGTTACCAAGGTTAATGCATATAGCAGCGTCTGCTTGGTCTCTCTCCCTGTGGACAGCTGAAGACTGTTAGCCCATTTTGTTTGCTATTTTGCAGGTTTACTTGTAGGACTCATTTTAGAAATGCAATGAGGGGGATGGATACCTGGGTGCTGCATCTCAGGAAAGTTTGCAGCATCGTTTTGTTTCCATTTGGTCAGTGAAATGTTCATTGGTTCCCATGGGAACACAGGTAAGACAATGCTGAGTGCCTCGGAGAAGTCTATGCCCTAAATAACATTAATTATGACCATAAAAGTGCATGTGTGATAGAGAATTTGAGTTAAATTCAGACTGGGAAAAAATCCAGGCTGGAAAAAAAATCAAGCCTGAGAAGGTTTGTTTGGATCCACGAAGATTACCTAACTCTAATGTTAAAACACTCAATACTTTTCTACCTTCCTCCAGTAGTTTCTGTCACTACACTTCATGCAGTAACTGCGGAATGCTGTAGGCTACAAGATTAATTTGAACTAAGGGCTCAGATGGTTGGGTTTTCAGTGAGTTCACCCATCTATAAACTAACCAGACCTTTATGAGAAAGAGAGAACGAACTTGTCTCACTGGTAACACAATGCTAATGAAAGCAGGAGACCTTACGTGTGTACTTTGCATGACAGATGCAGTTCAGTTCCCCTTTGTGTGCCGAGGGGATGTAGCATAGTTTTCAAGTGAGTTGCAGTGGCACGGGCTGCAAAGCAACAAAGCCAAGTGAGTCCTAAGGGACTCACAATTACTATTCAGAAAGTCAGAGCAATCTGTTCTTCAGTGTGGAAGAATTTCAGGTCTTCCAACTATAGGGTGCGCACTGCTGGCAGCGACCGTAGAAACCCAAGTGCATGTTGGAAAGTTTTCCTCACCTCCCTTTCACCCTTCAAGATGAGTTGTGTCTTGCCTGGTGTTTCTGGACGTGGCAATGCAGGTGGGACGTACAGGAGCTGGCATTAGCCGTGCTGCCCCTGTGGTGAAGCTGCTGCCGGTCACTGCCTGTATGGGGAGCACTGACAGCTCTGCCCCGAGCTCAGGGCTGTTTCCCTTCCTTGCAGCCCACGAATGGTTCCCATGGCCCTGGAGGCTGTCTCAAGGTTTGCTAGCAGCTTACACCGGCCAAGCACCATCTTATTTGCCGGGTCCATTGAACAGATACGAGGCAACCAAACCATCTTGGCTGTTCCAAGAGGTGTCCGTGCAGCAGCTCCAGGCCAGACTGGAGGCTGGAGCTCCCTGTGGGCTCACCCGTATTGGCTGTGCTAAAAGGGCTTCTGCTGCTGTCTGTATTCACGCCCTGGACTGCAAATTCCTTCAGCAGAGCAGGGAGCAATGCTACTTCTCAGACACGATGAACAACTAGTAGATTTTTGCTGATGCCTTAGCTAAACCACATCACTGGAGCTACTACAGACTTACATGAGAAGATTTATTTAAGTCTTTGAAAGAACCAGAAAGCAAAAATAAGAAGTTAGTAATTTTTTTTTTTTTTAGAAAAGGAAACTGTTAGCAGCTTCTTGCTGTCTTTTGCTTTAATTAGTCTTATGTTCCCACGAACACTGTGAAATCCAAACAGCATACGAAATATCTTGTTAAATGCAGCTTGTATCCAATGCTAGTCCCACAAGTGTCCAAGAAAAGGAGAGAGCAGGAGACAAGTTCTATTTGTGAGTTTCCTTATCACAACAGATCTTAATAATCCATTCCTTTTCATTGCAGGTTGACCACACTTTTTTTCTTACCATCCTGTAACTCACTGTCTAATTAAGGTGCAAAACAAGGTGGAGAAGGTGTCCCTGTACTTTCAGATACTCACTTTTCATGTGGCTTTTGTTGCCCAGGTTGAATGGGCTTCCCTTACAGAAAAGATGATGCCTCTATCTTGTAAGTTAATATCACTGACCTACTCCTTGTTTGTTGAGGGTCAACTCTGGAAATCCTTATTCAGAGTCTAATATTACTGCTTACTATCATTAATAATAGCAGCTGCAGCAACAAGAACGAGTGCTGATTACGTTACCAAAGGCCTTAGAGAGTCCAGCTGCCAAGCAGCCCTCTCCTTTGCTTCCACTGCTGTACCTCCGGGGCGATCTCTGCCTGGAAGAGCTGCTAACGCCTGCAGGAGAGGAGCCAGAGGAACTGCGCCTCTCTGCTGGGTCAGTCCCTCTCTGCAGAGCTGACTGAGCTGAGCCCCTGGGCAGTGAAGGAGGATCCCAAAGGTTGGTGGCCCCTACGGAAAAGCTGCATTCTTCAAGTCCTAGGTAGTTGAAGATAAAAACCCCGTATAAGTTTGGGGATCAATGAAGCAAACCAACAGACTAAAAAGACTGAACAATTGAAATAGAAAGCTTAAATAAGAATAAAGAGCCTGACTGTGCTTCATGTTCTGCTTGTAGTGACTGATATTTTAAAAACAAGTGCCTAAATTTAGTCTCTTAAATTCAGTTTTGCTTATTTCCCAACTATGGATATCTCATTAGCTAGGTATTTCAAATTATTTGGCTATTTATTTAGGTACCTAAAATTTAGATGTAAGAAGTTTAAGGCATTCTTTAAAAATGTGCAGACCTGCTCTGTTAGTTCTTTGCATTCTGCTCCTCATACTCGTATGTGAGCTGGGAGAATGTCCACAAATTGTGGCTTGGGAGGTTCAGGATGGACATTAGGAAGAAATTTCTCCACACTGGAAGAAGTTACTGAGAAGCTGTAGATAAAGCAAAGCTCAGAGTAGTGTCTGAGGGAGAGCCAGAGGTGTGCAAATAACGGGAAGGCAACTCCTGCACGTTGGTGCCAGCAATGCTCACCCAACATTTCTGACACTGAAAAAAACCCTAGGCTGTCTGTATTTCAAGTATAGGCCAGCAAGTTGATCTTCATGACTAGGAAATGGACGAAAAGAAAATAGACAATACAGATTTTTCTTCTGTTCTGTATTATGAAAGGACAGGAGTTTGGGGTTTTTTTTAATTACATGTGCTATCAAAATCCCTGCTGTGTGTTTCCCATCCCCAGCAAGCCATTCTCGCGGTTCCTGACTACTGCAGTAGTTTAATCCCTAGCTGTGTTTCATACTGGAGCAAACCAGGTGGCTATAGTCATGTTTTCAAACATAAACTCAGTCTTAAAGTTTGCTTTATTTTCACCAATAATCTTCAGCAACGCTCAGTGGATCTGCCTATTTCAGTGGGCTTTATCTTCAAGTTGTCACTGGTCCTTCCTCAGCCAGGCTCTCGCTGGGTGCATGAGCGAGGGCGAGCATCGGTGCTGGTGTGAGATCCTGCTCTGGGCAGGGGGGATGTGTGCATGGGCTGGGCGACTCACAGGGATTTTACACTCATAGAAGTCACAAACTCTGTGATTCTTTGCTAGGTGCCAAGAGATATGGCCCCAGAAAAGTTACCGATAACTTACTGTTTCCTACAACAGTCGCTAGGTAAGCTGTTACCGCTGAGCTGCCGAGCCTCGAGTCGTGTTCAGCCTGCCAATATTTTGTTCCAAGAAACTGCACCAGCTTCTTCCCCGATGGAGAGCACGTGATTTTTCCCTGTGGGAGCAGAGCCTGACACCCCTCACAAACAGTCCTGTTGCACTGCACAGCGTGGGGCTGGGTGGCAAAGCCTGGGTCACTGTGAATTGTGTGGGGATGTTGCAAATGAGATAGTCCTACCTCTAGTAATGCCTCTGAGTAAGAACATCGCTTGATAGAACTTCTAGCCCCAGATGTTTGTGTCTGCCTCTGTAGTGAAGGGTGAACTGGTTTTATCACACTGGTCCGTCTTCCTCTGCTCTCCCGTTTCCTAAAAAAAGTAAGTTTTTGCTCCCTCTCCTGACAGACAGCTCCAAGTTAACATACAGAGGCTGGAGATTTGGTCTCTCTGATTTTCACTCATGTTGGATAATACTGGCTGTGAATTATTTATAGCATCAGTCTAACTCCATTTTTTGTTTCCCCTTTTATACTTGTGAATTAAGAGGAGTGTCTGTGAGGGAGGTGGTGGGAGGCTTTAAAGAGGTGAAAATAACGGGAAGACAGCTGCTGCACGTTGGCTCCGTCAGTGCAGCTCAGCACCCCCCTCTTGATTGGGGAACAGATCGACTTGCATTAATCAGAATACAGTTAATATTTAAAAAAGCAGAGAAACTGTTCTGCCTGTGTGCCGGGCTTCCATTCGTTCTGCAGTTTAGCTTTCTCCACGAGCTCATCAGAAATAGAAAGTGCCATTGTGCCGATGATTGCTGGGTTTCTTTTCAGAGGAGCGGAAGAGGGAGAACGAGATACGTTTAGGCTTTACAATCTGGAGGTGCAGAAAGAGAAGTCCAAATCATTGCTGTGCCTGCTATTACCAAAAAACGCTTTCAATGTCTCGGTAAAAGCCTACCCTGCCAGGTGGGGGATGGAGGTAGCCCTGGGGGTGCTGAGACTCCCGTCCCCACAACTTGTCTGCAGACTCCAAAGGTGCAGCCTGGGCATGGGGCTGGTTGTCAGGCCCGCGGAGCAGACCTGGGCAGCCCAGGAGGATGCTGTGTGAAAAATCCCACAAGTCGAGTGCTGTGGCCCAGCCGTCTCCCTGAAGCACACCAATATGTTGTGTCCCAGTGGAGGGGCACTGGTTCCCTCCGGAAAATCTCGGCCGACCTCTGCAGACAGCTCGTCTCTTCCTGCTGAAGCTGTAAACAGTTCAGGGTAGGTGTATTTTCATCCTCGGTTGCTTGTAAAGGCCCTCTGCAGCTTGGTCGCTCTGTAAATAGCAATAACATTTAGGTCCTGCTGAGAAATGTGCTTGGTACAAAGTCCTGCGGGAAAATGTGCTTACCGCTGAGTCCGGATGGAGGATTGTGAAGGGGGTCGCAACACTCTGCATGTTATGGCTCTGAGGGTACGTGAAGCACTCGTGCCTGGTGGGACAGATGCCTGAGGTGAGGGTGTCAGGGAGGGACCTGGTGTGGCTCTGGGGAAGGAATCCACTCCTCGGCTCTGCGCTGCCAACCTGCAGCCATCACCGCACCAGCCCAATTCAGCTGGGAGGTCTGCTCGGTCGCTGGGGGCAGCCACCTCCATCAGCTCTCCTTAGCATTCAGGGAAAGATTTTTAGCCACCTGAGGGGTGAGTTGGACCCTCGGTGTTTGCACCAAGGAAAACTGACCAAAGTGCGGGGCATTTCCTAGTCATGTAAGATGTAGACTTTCACCTGAACCTCAAGCATGCAACACAACCGAGCGACACTCAGCCATGTAAAAGCATCAGGTGGGCCCAAGACAGAGCAGAGAGGAAAGTGTGGTAGTGCCTAAGGAGACATCCCCATGAGGCCACCTATGATCTGGCCGTGCATTGGGGCTAGTGTGTGCCATGGGGGCCATTTTACTCCAGATGCTGCGTAGGTGAGATCATGGAGCCAACTGGGCCCTGCTCCTCCTCTGCCCTCAGAGATACACTCTTGGTTTGCTGCGTCTGTACCACTGCCAGGCCTTTCATTAGCACTAGATGAGAGGCGGACATCAGAGTAAACAGTCTAATTTTCCGTTGTGCAGAAATATTCCTTCTGCTCTTGTCAGAAGGAGGAGCAAGAGGCTCATCAACACATAAGCAAAAATCAGATGACTTGTGCTTCTTCACTGCCCTGGTGTGGTGGAACAGTGACTTCTCTACATACTGTGCAACCTTACACGCGACAACAGGTTGGTAAACTGTGGCTGTGTTCGGAGCTTGATGTTCGAAAACGTTTGCTGCGTTGATTAGTAGGAGATTGCACTGCAGAGAACTTTCTGAAGAGACGTCTTCAATTTTCTGTGGTACTTTTGTCATTGCTAGTAGGTGCCCACTTAATTATCATTGCTCTGTGCACTCACAAGGATTTTGTCCTTTCCTCCCATCATGAGTCACCTTCTCCTGTGGGGAAGTGTCTCAAGATGGTGCCTTAAGGGAAGAAGTGCTCTGTAGGATCTTTGTCAAGGTTTTTGCCAGGCTCCTGTAAGTGAGAGCAGGGTTTCACCCATCCATCTCATAATGAGCAGCTGTCACCTCCATGCACTGAAAATGCATAAAAACTGTACCCATCGTCAGTGGAGGACTCTGTACGCAGATGAACTTGGGGAGCTGGGTGGGGTTGTATCTGCTGTGATGGGTGATGTTCCCTGCTGGTGTTTTAGGTGTGCTGAACTGACCCTGTTTGGTGTGGGGGTTGATTTTACCGCTTCCTTCGATGGCAACTCAGGCTAGCTTGTGATCAAAGCCAAAATTAGAGCCATGTTGTGACATTTGGAAAAGATATAGTGACAACTCTTTAAATGTTATTGGGTCACTGAGAAAGGATGGGGTTGGTGTTGGCGCAGATGCAGACACAGCACTTAAGGAGCTTGAGTGTTTCTAAATAGGTTTCTGCCCTCTTTTTTCCCTTTTTACAAACAGCATTTGGCCCCACTATTGTGGAGCCAGCTGGCAAAGTGCAGATGAAGGAGAGCTATAAAAATCTCTTTCCAACAGCCCCGGTTTAGAAACCCACCCACTCAGGGCAGAAGTTGAGAGAAACTTGCTTTGCAGAAGAAGGTCACCTGAACGGGCACGAAGCCAGGCCAATGCCCACTGGTCTGAAGGGCTGTATTTGAGAGAGTTCTGTTGTATAGAGTGGTGACTCAGGGGCCCCATTAATCCATACAATGTCTGTGAAGATAGTAGTATTAGTGTTGCCATCTGTTTCTTAACTATTTCATAGATTTTTTTTTTTTTTAGTGAGAATGTACTTTTGGAGGCTATTGCATGTTTCTCTCCAAAACCTGAAAAGTTACTGTTTTTTGTTAAATATAACAGTATTTTTTTTCTACAGGACTTTAAATAATTTTTTGTTTCTGGTACTTCTGAACTCCATCTGATTAGTTTTTATCCATCTGCTTCATGCTCTTGATTTTCATTCATATCATTAATAATCGCACCAGTTCTGATCACAGTGACTTGGCGTTCAGAGTCAGCCGTGTTAGTCAATGGATAGGTTTTCCTACTGCAGAGAAAAATTGTTTGTCTACTTCATTGGGGCAAATAAAAAAAATACTATCTTATAGCCGTCAGTGCCTCTGCCTTCCTCTCAGTAAAAACTTCCCTCTGATTCCTAGGCCCTTTGGGTTAGGCCATTATAGACAATGGGGCTTCTTGAAATAAAAAGCATTTTTCTGTTCTCATAATTTGCAGTCACAAACTTGCTGGATTTGATCACTGGTTGCTTTGAAGCTGGTTCCAAGAAAATCAGTTTCAAATAAATGCTAATTCCCAAATTCACAGGATTGTGGGGTTTTTTCTTTCATTATGCTGTATTTATCAAAGCAAGGTTTATTTTCACGCTGAAGTGTAGTCACACTCCCACGTTAAGTCTGCCAGGATCAGCAGCAATCCTTGTGGAAGTGGCCCAGCTGTGCAGACAGCCCCGTATAGATGAAAAGAGGCTTCAGGAACAAAAAAGAGCCAGAAAAGTATGTGGTCCCCATCTGACTGGAGTGGTCAACTGGGTTGCATTGGACCACATCATGTGAAAGGCTGATTTGCACTGGCTGATGTTAACCATGGAGGAATTAAACCCTCCTATTTCCCTTGTTCTCCCTGTCACCTTTATGCTCCCCATATCTTTGTGCCTGTATTTGATCTAGGATAGCCACAAAATGAGATGAGTCTGAGTGGATTCATCACGCTTGAGGATCTGTCATGCTCTGGTTTGATAAAGAGGCCCAATTCTGGTCAGAAGGGGCAAGGCTATTAGAATCATAGAATCATAGAATCATTAAGGTTTGAAAAGACATCTAAGATCATGAATTCCAACCATGATGCATGCATGCTAAGCCATGTCCTGAAGTGCCATATCGACACATTTTTTGAACACCTCCAGGGATGGTGACTCTGCCAC